>ERZ778017.2981-NODE-2981-length-12651-cov-5.178946_pt1 | contig 12651 bp, 11 predicted proteins | sample MGYA00375747_ERZ778017 | MGnify/ENA primary metagenome ERZ778017 (study PRJEB29350, sample SAMN05509838) | bioreactor metagenome | biome: bioreactor; material: wastewater | place: South Africa: University of Cape Town | collected 2014-03-17 ... | reverse complement strand
TTCAGAACGTTGCCGACTGGAGAGCTCGCGGAAAAGGCGGCCTCGTCTCCGTAGTCCCAGTTTGGCTGCCGGAGGTCGGCTTCAAGAGGTGACTGTGTAAGAACTCGCGGCGTGATGGGCGATCTTGCAAGGTAAGCGGGCTCCGCTCGACCTCACCCGCGCACCGCTGCGATGAGCGTTTGAACGCCCATGATGGAGATCATCCGTTTGATGTTGTAGGCCGGCACGCAGAGGCTCATTTCCGCCCTCACGCGATCTACTTCCGCCGAGAGACGTTTTTATCGACGCAATGCAGAGTTTGCGGACATCTGAGCTTGCTTTCCGGATGGCCATCATGGGCGATCGACATTTGTCCGCTATTCATCGAAAGGGGAATCAGTAGCTACTACGTCGGACTCTTTGCGCTTCTTAGTTGGAAGGAACTCGCAAAAACAGCGCGTTTAATCCTTCGCTCATCGTCGGATGAGCAAAGATTGCATCTCGCAATGCCGTATACGGCATGCGCGCGAGCATTGCTGTCTGGACCACCGCTATAACCTCTCCCGCTTCTGGGCCAACCATCGCGAACCCGAGGATGCGGTCGTCCTCACCCACCACCGCTTTCATAAATCCGCGCGTTTCGGAGATGGTACGAGCGCGCAAGACGCCCGTCATCGCGAGCTTTGCGACGCGAAACTTCAACCCGTGTTCTTGGGCCTGCATTTCGCTCAGTCCAACGCGGCCCAGCTGTGGATCGGTGAACATGCAAGAGGGAATTAAGCGCTCCTTCGTGCTGCGGCCTCCACCGGAGAGATTGTCGCGAATGATGCGAAAGTCGTCAAACGACGCATGCGTGAATTGCGGGCTGCCGGCGCATTCGCCGATCGCCCAGGTCTCCGGCGCCGTCGTCTCGAGGCGATCATTGATAACGATAAATCCGTGCGCGTCGAGGGTGACTCCGGCCGCGTCAAGTCCAATGCCGGACGTGTTTGGAGTTCGCCCGACCGCAACCAGCAGATCGGAGCCGGTGATGGTCCCATTCTGCGTCGCGACCGTCACGTTTCGTCCGGATTGTCCCTCGACCTTCGAGACCTTCGCGTCCAGTTCTATCGTAATGTTTTCGCTGCGAAGCGCTTCGGTAACTTCGTTAGCGACATCAGGATCTTCTCGACCCGCAAGCTGAGGCCCGGCCTCTATGATGGTTACTTTCGATCCGAAGCGGCGATAGGTTTGAGCAAGCTCAAGACCCACGTAGCCACCGCCGAGTACGATGAGGTGGCTAGGCAGACGATCGAGTTCCAACACTTCGATGTTTGTCATCGGTTTGGAGGTGGCCAGCCCCGGGATATCCGGGATCGTCGCGTGGGTTCCGATATTGATGAAAAGGCGATCGGCGGTAAATCGCGCCATGCCGCCGTCGTTCAGGCTGACGTCAACCGTCTTTGGCGCGACGAACCGGGCATCGCCCATGATCAGTTCAGCGCCGCTTTCCTTGAATAGATCGAGATGCAACTTAATGAGCCCATCGATCATCGCGCGTTTTCTTGCGACGACCTTGCTCATGTCCGTTGTCACCGGACCGGTGATGGATCCGAACTCCGATGCACGATGCACCAGGTCGGCGACCTTGGCGCTCCAAATTTCATTCTTGCTGGGAAGACAATTCGTGTTCGGGCAGGAACCGCCGATCAGTCGACGCTCAATGACGGCAACCTTCAATCCGGATCTGGCGAGATGCCAGGCCAAGTATTTTCCGCCCTCGCCACTTCCGATGACCAAAGCCTGATAGTGGGAAGAATCCATGTTTTGCCTCACTTTCCGCAGCATCAACCGGCGACGAAGTCGAGCATATCAGGATTTATGACGTCTGCATGTGTCGTCAACATGCCGTGCGGGAAGCCCGAATAAATCTTCAGCGTTGCATTCTTCAAGAGCTTGCTGAGAGGACGCCAGCATCCTTGCACGGAACGATCTGATCGTCGTCACCGTGGAGGACGAGCGTCGGGACGCTGATCGATTTGAGAGCTTCGGTCTTCTGTTTCCGAGAAGGCTTTTATGCCCTCATAGTGCGCCTTTGCACTGCCCATCATGCGCTGAGCGACGGCTGAGGCATCTGCAGCGTAATGGTTTATGTCGTGGCCTTCACCCACTTGGGAGGACCGTCCGTGACCGCGACGCTCGTGTGCAATGACGCGATAGCCTTTGCTCAGAAAAAAGAGCATTTGGGTATCCCAGTCGTCGGAGGACAGCGGCCAGCCATGATGGAACATGATCGGCTGCGCGTTGCTCGGGCCCCAGTCCTTGTAGAAAATTTCGACACCGTCCTTGGTCGCGACGAAACCCATTTGCGAGATCCTTCGATCGATTGAGAGGAGGGATGGAGAACTTAATAAGGAGCGTCTTCGCCGGCAGCATCGAGAAAGGCATCTGCCTGCCGGGTAAACGACTCGTGCCATTGCACGCACTCCCTGCGGCCGAAGGAGGTGCTGATCGTCGACGACGCGATCAAATACGCGGAGAAGATCGACATCTAGCTTCACCCGGACAGAACACGGGGCTTGGCCCAACCAAAACGAGTTGGCAGCGGTTGCGAGAGAGGCCCGGGTCGAGGTCCGCAGTCACTCGAAAGCGATCGAAGTTGCGATCGGCTCGGGCGAGTGCGGTTCAATTGCTCAAGGGGTCTGCTTCTGGGATCTACCGGACAATTTTGCGCGGCTAGCCTCAGATCACCGCTGGTCCGCTTCTGGCCCCTAGCGGACGTTAGCTAACGGTGAGCCCCCATCAGCTGGCGACTTCATCGTGGACATTCCGCTTCGAAAGCCTAGTAGGGTTCCTCGGAAATGTTGCTCTCATCTACGTTAACAACGATGCAAAAGTTCTCATCTTCGTCATTTCGGGCGCGCCATCAAAAAAGGCAATCAGATCAGCTTCTGAAGCTGCGTGCCTGCTGAACAAATACGAGAACTCCTCGCCGGGATACTCGGACTGGGGACCGCGAAGTCGATTTATACAGCCTGCGTCCGCATTCCGGACGTGAATGGACACGATATCGATGTAGTAGGGACGACCGCTTTTGACCCATAGCGGACATCCGTATTCACCCGACTTCAATATTGCGCATCCCTGCATGGCTCCGCGTCACCAGCGATTTGTCGGACAGCTTGACATTCAAGCTATCATGTAACTACAAATGTTACATGAGAAGAAATAATCGTTTATCGGATGTACTCCACATCCTTTTGCACATGGCCCAACAAGAAAGACCCGCCACCTCAGAGGTTCTTGCGAAAGCTATGGGTACCAATCCTGTTGTCGTTCGTCGGACAATGGCTGGTCTACGCGATCAAGGATTTGTTTGGTCCGAGAAAGGGCATGGCGGCGGGTGGACGCTTGCTTGCGATCTTTCGAAGGTGACGATGCACGACATTTACTTGGCGCTCGGCAAGCCGACCTTGTTTGCCTTCGGCAATCGATCTGATGCGCCGAATTGTCTGGTGGAGAAAGCCGTCAACGCCAGCCTGAACCAAGCCTTCCTAGAGGCCGAGCAGATGCTGATGACCCGGTTTCGCGAAATAACCCTTTCCAAGCTCAGCGCCGACCTCAAATTGAGGATCAAGCAACGCCGTGACGCTCTTGACGTGGAGAAAATCCACAGAGGTGCGGTTTGAAACCATCTGCCTTTAGCGCACGCGCCGCCAGCTCCTACGCTGAAGGCCCACCACGACAAGTTCCGGGTTATTCGAGCTTGCACCGCATGGTGTCGCTGCTACTCGCAGAGCGAACCCCACAGGACGGCCGCGTGCTGGTCTTAGGAGCGGGTGGCGGACAAGAACTCAAGGCGCTGGCCGAAGCGCATTCAGGATGGACATTCGAAGGCGTAGACCCTTCTCCCGATATGCTTCATCTGGCTGAACAAGTGGCGGGGCCGCACGCCGCACGCATGCGGTTCCATCGGGGCTACATTGACGGCGCTTCAGACGGTCCTTTTGATGCCGCCACATCCATATTGATTTTTCATTTCATCCCTCACGACCAGCGCCTCGAAACCTTGAGACAAGTTCGGCGTCGTTTGAAGATCGGTGCACCCTTCGTCTTGGTCCATCTCAGTTTCCCGCAGGCTGAGCCTGAGCGATCGATATGGATAGACCGTCACGTCGCGTATGGCCGGTCGAATGGATTAGAACCGGCCGATGCCGAGAGGGCCCGCCAAGCGATCAGCAGCGGGCTAACAATCCTATCGCCTGAAGAAGACGTGGCGATGCTCCGTCCTGCCGGGTTTTCGAATGCCAGCCTATTCTATGTAGGACTGAGTATCAGAGGCTGGGTTGCTTACGCCGAATAGCTTCGTCCCTCACCGCCACAGGCAGCTCACATCCGCTTTTAGGCGCATAGCAGATCCGGTCTAGCTCGAATGCTAGGGGCGAAGATCGCGCAGCGCCACCTGGGCCAGACAGCGACACACCGCAACCGAAGCGCGAGGTTCAGATAGGATAGTATCTCCAGGAGCTCAACGATAACGGGAATCGTAGTGCCGCTCAGAAAGCTGCCTGTAACGTTCCCGGTTTTGTATTTACCAATTGTAATGCAAAGCAAATTGCCAGCTATTCTCTCATATCGACGCGATTCGCGGGAGGAGGGAATCAGGTCCTATGAAAAACTCTAAGTTCGAATTTACAACCAATGGTTGTGGAAACCGTTATTTGCTTTCCGGGTTCGGCTGGAGACGCTTTCATTCTCTCTTGTTCCTCGGGGTGGCGGCGGCGGCGCTCATGACCGGTACAAACCATGCGAATGCCGACGGACTCACCTTCAACTGGACCGGCGCAGGAAACGGGACCTCTTTTGGCAAAGCCGGCAATTTTAGCTCTGGCTATGACGCAGAGGGCAATCTGGCTCAGGACGCAGACGGCAATCCGATCTCGGGCCCACCGAACGGCCTCGACAACATGACCGTTACAGATCGGCGACGGCACTGAAATCCATGCCTTGGAAGGCGTTTGGAACTTGCAGTTTTAGTCTTTCCGCATCAATTCAGCCATGTGTTGAGCGGAGAATCTGGCGCAGTAGTTTTTGGGAGTCAAAGAGTGTGCGGTCGACGTCTGCTGTTGGCGCAGCGCCGGACATCGACAATCACTTACACGCAGGTCAGCTATTGGTCCCTGACGGACGTTAATTAACGGGCGTCCCCGCATCCGCCGACGACTTAATAGCTGACATTCCGCTTCGGAAGCCTGCTAGGTTCCTCGGAGATATTGCTATCGATCAATTCTTAACAACGATGTGGAAGTTCTCATCTTCATCATCTCCAGCGCCGTCAAAAAAGCAATTAAATCAGCTTCTGAATCTGAGTCCTCCTGAACAAAGATAAGAACCGTTACCTGAGATGATCGGCTCGCATTCTATGCAGTGCAGTTGGCAATGCAGAGAAAGCCGACATTCATCCATTCACAAGCCAAGCCGCCCAATCGGCGCTAATAGGTGCCAATATTTTCAAACGTTTTCCAGTAACTCCGATCGCATCTCAGCTTTCTGCGGCAGATGCCATCCTTTCACGAGCGCGTAGATCGCGGGAATGACGATCAACGTGAGCAGCGTTGAGGAAATCATGCCGCCGATCATCGGTACGGCGATGCGCTGCATCACTTCAGATCCCGTACCCGTACTCCATAGGATGGGTAATAACCCGGCTATGATGGCAACGACTGTCATCATCTTGGGTCGCACGCGTTCCACCGCGCCGATCATGATGGCGTGGTATAGATCCTCGCGCGTGAATGGTCTGCGCGCTAGCAGGCATGCGGCCTGAACCTCGCACTTGGCATTGTCGAGATAGATCAGCATCACAACTCCGGTTTCGGCGGCGACGCCGGCCAATGCGATGAACCCAACAGCCACCGCCACCGAAAGATTGAAACCCAGCCACCACATCAACCAGATACCGCCGACAAGTGCGAACGGCAGCGACAGCATGACGATGAGCGTTTCGGTGAGACGCCGGAAGTTGAGATAAAGCAGCAGGAAGATAATCATCAGCGTGAGCGGCACGACCATCTTCAGGCGGGCTTCTGCACGTTCCAGATATTCGAACTGCCCCGACCACACGAGGTAGATTCCGGGAGGCATTTTTACCTGCGCCACCGCCTTCTTCGCAGCGGCAATGTACCCGCCGAGATCGCGGTCGCGGATATCGACGTAGACGTAGGTGGCGAGTTTGGCGTTCTCCGTACGGATGGTGGTAGGGCCCCGAGTGAGCTTGATGTCGGCTATCTCACCCAGCGGTACTGTGCCCCTGCCGCCCGGCAATGAAACAACCACGTCCTTGGCAATTGATTGCGGATCGGAGCGGAGGTCGCGCGGGTAGCGGATCGCAACCGTGTATCGCTCCCGCCCTTCGATTGTGGTGGTGATTGGCTCGGCGCCAAGTGCCATAGCCACCACGTCTTGAACGTCCGACACCGCAAGGCCGTAGCGGGCAAGGCGTAGTCGGTCCGGAATGATTTCAAGATAATAGCCGCCGAGTACGCGCTCGGCATAAGCGCTGGAGGTGCCAGGCACCGATTTGATAACAGTTTCGATCTGGCGGGCGACGCCCTCCATTTCATTCAGATCCTTACCGATCACCTTGATGCCGACTGGCGTGCGGATGCCGGTGGAGAGCATGTCGATGCGCGCCTTGATCGGCATGGTCCAGGCGTTGGAGACGCCGGGAAATTGCAACGCCTTGTCCATTTCCGCGATTAGACCGTCGATAGTGACACCTGGACGCCAATTGTCCTTGGGCTTGAGATTGATGATGGTTTCGGACATCTCGGTCGGCGCCGGGTCGGTGGCCGTCTGCGCGCGTCCCGCCTTGCCGTAGACCGACGCCACCTCGGGGAACGATTTGATGATGCGGTCCTGCGTCTGCAGGAGTTCTGCCGCCTTGGTGATGGAAAGACCGGGCAGCGTCGTTGGCATGTAGAGAAGCGTGCCTTCGTTCAGGTTGGGCATGAATTCCGTGCCGAGTTTTGTTATCGGCCATACGGATACGGCGAGGATGGCCGCCGCCACGACAATGGTCAGCGTCTTCGCCTTGAGCACACCCTTGATGGCGGGGCGGTAAATGGCAATGAGCCCGCGATTGATGGGGTTCTTCGCCTCGGGAATGATCCGGCCGCGCACGAAGATCACCATAAGCGCCGGGACTAGCGTTACCGACAACAACGCCGCGGAGGCCATTGCGAAGGTCTTGGTGAAAGCCAGCGGGCCGAACATCCGCCCTTCCTGCGCTTCCAGCGTAAAGATCGGCAAGAAGGACACCGTGATGATCAGCAACGAGAAGAACAACGCGGGCCCAACCTCGGATGCAGCCTCGATCAAGATCTCTATTCGCGGTTTATCCTTTGGGGCGCGCTCCAGATGCTTGTGCGCGTTTTCGATCATGACAATGGCTGCGTCGATCATCGCACCGATGGCGATGGCGATGCCGCCGAGACTCATGATGTTCGAGCCGATGCCGAGTGCACGCATGGCGATAAAGGCCATCAGAATGCCGACGGGCAGCATCAGAACGGCGACGAGCGCGCTCCTGACATGCAACAGAAAGATGATGCAGATCAAAGCGACGATGATGCTCTCTTCCACGAGTGTCGATCTGAGCGTTGCAATGGCATGATGAATGAGCTCGGAACGGTCGTAGACGGGCACAATTTTGGTGCCCGCCGGTAGTGACGGAACAATCTCTTTCAACTGTTTCTTGATGTTGTCGATAACGGTCAGCGCATTGGAGCCATAGCGCTGCAAGGCAATGCCGCTGGCCACTTCGCCTTCTCCGTTAAGCTCGGCGATGCCGCGCCGCTCGTCGCCAGTGATTTCCACACGGGCAACATCCTTCAGGAGAACGGGCGTGCCGCCATCGGATTTGACAACAATGTTTTCGAGGTCTTTGACGCCTTTCAGGTAACCACGCCCGCGCACCATGAACTCGTGCTCGGCCAATTCCAGCGTGCGTCCTCCGACATCGATGTTGCTGTTGCGGATAGCATCGCGGACCTTGTCTAGTGGAATATTGAGACTGCGAAGTCTGTTGGGGTCGACGACGACGCTGTATTGCTTGACGAAGCCGCCAACGCTTGCGACCTCGGCCACGCCTTCGGCCTTCGACAACCCAAAGCGGACATCCCAGTCCTGGATCGAGCGCAAATCGGCGAGTGACTTGTTCTTGGATTGCAAAGCATATTGATAGACCCAGCCAACGCCGCTGGCATCAGGGCCGAGCGTCGGGGTGACGCCCGACGGCAGGCGTTTGGCAACAGTATTCAGATATTCAAGGACCCGGGAGCGCGCCCAATAGATGTCGGTTCCATCCTCGAAGATGACATAGACGAAGGACACGCCGAAAAACGAGAACCCCCGCACCACCTTGGAGCGCGGTACAGTCAGCATCGCTGTGGTGAGCGGGTAAGTGACTTGGTCTTCGACCACCTGCGGCGCCTGACCAGGGAACTCAGTATAGATGATGACCTGAGTGTCGGAGAGATCGGGGATGGCGTCGAGCGGAAGCGTCCTTACAGCCCAAACACCCGCCACCACTGCGAAGCCCGTCGCGATGAAGACAAGCATCAGATTCTTGGCCGACCAGGCAATGAGGCGGGCGATCATCGGCGGACCTCCGTAGGCGGCGCCTCGAAGCCATTGAGCGCCGATTGGAGATTGCTTTCGGCATCGATTAGGAAGTTGCCGTTCGAAACAACTTTGTCGCCTTCGGCGAGACCGCTCGTCACCGCTGTATAGCCGTCTCCACGTCGGCCGAGTTTCACTTCGCGTGGCGTGTAACGGCCATTACCTCGATCAAGGAGAACGATCTGCCGGTTGCCACTGTCGATCACTGCACTCGCTGGCACAGCCAGCGCTGTGGCGTTATCGGTGGCGATCTCCACGTCGCCGTACATATTGGGCAGCAGAGCTAAATCGGGATTGGCAAGCGCGATACGGACTGGAACGGTCCGCGTCTCCTTCGTCACATATGGATAAATGACCGTTACGCGTCCGTTGAATACGCGGCCAGGGCGTGCTCGTGTCGTGACCTTGGCCGCCTGACCGACCTTAACGGAATCAATGTCGCCCTCAGCAATCTCCGCCATCATCCACACGACGGAATGGTCAGCGATACGAAATCCAACATCGCCGGTCTTGAAGCCTTGGCCGTCGCTCCAATTGCGTTCCATCACTTCACCATCGATTGGCGAGCGATAGATGAGCGCATCCGGCACGCGTCGGCTGCGCTTTACTTCATCCATGAATTCATCGGATACGCCGAGATTTTGTAGTCGGCGTGTGGCGCCGACGAACGCGCCTGACGGACTGTTGAGGCCAGAAGGCGCATTTTGTTCGATCAGTAAACGTGCCGCCTGATCGAGGACCTCCTGGCCGAACACGGTCGCCAGAACCTCTCCCCGTTTGACGTGCGTGCCGGTCGTTACGGGCCCGACTTTTACGACGTAGCCGTTGAACTTCGGCGCGATCACAACGACGCGCCGTTCGTCGGGCTGAACAACGCCTGGTGCTTTGATCGTTCGTGTGATGGCCCGTCGCGTAACTGCTACGGTCTCGACACCGGTCCGCTGGATTTTGCCAAGCGAGATCTTTATTGAACCGTCGCTACCATCTTCACCGTCGTAGACGGGAATGTAGTCCATCCCCATCGAATCCTTCTTCGGCACGGGAGAGGTGTCCGGAAGGCCCATCGGGTTGCGATAATATTTGATCTTTTTTCCGCTGCTCGCGGTGTTGGCCGCTTGCTTTTCCGGAGCCTTAGATTTCGGCTCGAATGAAACGTCCTCGCCGGCGTGGACGGCGATGTAGGCCGCACCGGAATCGGTTTTTCGCGGCATCAACGAGTAAAATGGCTTGCCGTTGGGGTCGCGATAATAAATCACCGCGCCGGTCGGCGCACGTTGGGTCTCAGTCGTCGCCGCTGGGTGAGAGAGCGGCAGCCTGAGCAAGCCAATCTGGCCTGCCCATAGCCCGGCTCCCGCCGCAGCCGTGACGGCCGCGACGGTGATCGTTCCCCTGATCAGGGCGTTCATTGGACGGCCTTGACGACGAGCTTGCTCTCAACCGTTCCGGTCTCGCCCTGAACCTTGGCGCCGAGCGACAAGGCCCACTGGCCCTCCATCGTCAGATTGGTCTTGAAGCGATAGACGCCCGGTTCGGGCGACGGCACCGCCTCCAATGGCGCTGTCATCGCTTCCATGGCCTCAGGCCCCATATCGATGCGCTTGGCGAAGATCACCGCGTCGGGGATGGCGCGGCCGCTGTTCTTATGGATGAGCTTCACCGCGATAACGGCCTCGCCCTTTTTTACTTCTTTGTCGATAAGCTGGAATTCATAGTCCTTGGCATCGGCGAGCGCCGAACTGGCCAGGCCTCCAAGAAGCGCGAAACCGAGGACGGCCGCGCGCAATGCTGACGAACGTTGCATGTTAATATTCTCCGATTGTCGTCGAACCCGCGTGGGCCACCATGGCCACGCGTACGAAGGCCACGGCGTGATGCCGGAGCCTCGGTCACGCCGTTCGGCGTGGGCTTAGACGCTCGGAGGTCGGAGGAGCGGTGGTATCAATGATCCCGAAGTGATCAACGCACGGGCGGGGGCAACACGGTCTCGGGTGACCTCGCCATAGAATCCCGCCTCAGCGAGCGGCGACGGCAAAGGCTGAAAGCATTTGACGAGGCAACTGCCCAATTCAGGACAGACTTTTTGCGGACAGCTCGGACAGTGCTTCGCAGGTGAATTGCATGGCATCTCTTCGCCGGCTTTGTGCGCATCATGGGCCATATTCATGGCCATCGACTTCGAGGACTGCGCGGACATTGCGAAGGCATAGGTCGATGCCAGCGGCATGGATATCAGCGCTCCAAGCATGGCCATCATGCCGAGCAAGAAAAAACAGCGCTGGAATAATCGATTTCGCACGGAAGCAGACTGCCATACCTTTTGGACGACGGCAACTTCAAGGACGGACGCTGCTTAACTGCTAATGCTTCCGGCTGACACAATGTTCATGGTTCGAAAGCACGTCGACAATGCGGCATTCGCAAATGCGGCCTTTGGCGCAAGATCTGGTCATCGCCGATGAGGTTGATTGAACCCTGCATCCATCAATTGGCGACCCTCAGGCTCAACCTGTCGCTTCCGGCGTTCTTGCCAGGCTTGCAGCAGGACCTGCGTGGCGGACGCCAAACACGGCTGACATGACACCCGCAATGATGAGATCGGGCCATGCGCTTTCGCTTCCCGCATCGTAACGGCGGCAGCCATCATCTCGGGCGCGCCATTGGTTTCAAGGATTTTGCTGGTGCGTTGCCGGTAACAGTAATTTTTATTGGCGACTATTCGGCAGTTGACGCGCCGATTGGTTGCGCTGTAGTGCGCCGGTTCGAACTGTGACAGTGGCGAAATTCACTCCATGCCGAAGGCGGTCGGCCAGTCACTACAGCGTGTGCGCTGCCACTGTGGCACCGAAGCCAATGTCAGCATGCCGCTTGAGTATGCTTTGATCGCAAGTGAGCCGGATTCAGCCGAGCGCCTTGATGCATAATACTTGCGGTTCGGGCGTCGCTGAGTAGCTTCTCTAAAATCGAGGCGACGCGGAGCGGATCAGATCTCATGCCGAAAGCGCCACAGGTCGAGATTATATACTGTCGGCTTTGCCATTGGGGCTTGCGCGCCTCCTGGATGGCGCAAGAACTTCTATCGACGTTCGCCGAGGAGATAGGATCGGTGACCCTCACGCCTGACGCAACCGGCGGCGTCTTTGAGGTATGTATCGACGGCGACCGTGTCTGGTCGCGCAAAGAGGCCGGGCGTTTCCCTGAGATCGGCGAGTTAAAGCGGCTGACGCGCGATCGGATTGCACCAGGGCGCTCGCTCGGCCACATCGAAAAAGGCTAAGCAGCTGCGAGGCCGTTTGCGATCATTTCAGCTCTGAGGCTGCAAGTAGCTCTCAAACCTGAGATCTCTGTTGAGCGGGGGATCACCGCGCTCAGCGGGCGCCCTTTAGGATTTATTCCTTCGAAGTTCTCATCGTTGTTCGGCATGGCGCTGCCTCGAAGGTTTGGATTGCCTCGCCAGGCATTCTGGCCCCGCGCCTGCACATTCATGAATTGGCTTTCGGCATCCTGTGCCAGGTAACGATCGCGCCGTCACACGCGAAGATCATCGAAGCGTAAAGAACAAACAGGACGTTGAACGCATGGATCGATCGTCTCTTCTGGCCAAACTTTGCATCGCACCGCTGCCAGTTCCGGCAGAGTGGTACGCCATTCCGCTCCGTCTCATGATCGGGTTTGGATTTTTCGAGCATGGCTATGCGAAGCTTGCGCGCGGACACGAGAACTTCGCCGGCATCCTTCACGCGATCGGCATGCCGTTTCCCGATTTGCTGAGCATGGCCACGATCGCGGTCGAGATCCTGGGCGGCTTGATGATCCTGTTGGGCGCTTTCATTCCTCTCGCCGCGGTGCCGATGATCGTCGTGCTTCTCGTCGCAACGTTCACCGTTCATCTTCCTTATGGCTTCAGTTCGATAAAACTCCAGTCCTATGGGGCAGCGGGCGCTCACTTCGGTCAGCCGGGCTATGAAACCGATTTGCTCTATCTCGCTGGGCTCATCGCACTTGCCATTGGCG
>ERZ778017.2980-NODE-2980-length-12652-cov-10.647297_pt1 | contig 12652 bp, 11 predicted proteins | sample MGYA00375747_ERZ778017 | MGnify/ENA primary metagenome ERZ778017 (study PRJEB29350, sample SAMN05509838) | bioreactor metagenome | biome: bioreactor; material: wastewater | place: South Africa: University of Cape Town | collected 2014-03-17 ... | reverse complement strand
GAGCGCCTGATATGCTTTGAGCTGGAGGCTGTTAAAAGTGATAGTAAACTCTATCCGCTGGTGGTTAAAGTATTGTTTGACTATGTTTTGGAGCTGGTCGATACCCAAGCTGAGCAGATAAAGTTTATTGATATTGAGGAAGGCTGGACCATGCTCGATGACTCCTCTCAAGATTATATTGAAGCCTTTTTCAGAAAAGGAAGAAAGACCAATACGGCTATTCGCATGATCACCCAGAATGTAGATGAGATCAGGCATTCAAAGATAGCGGGTGCGATGAAAAATAATGCTTCTACTTTTATCCTGCTTTACAACGACAAGGAATCAGTCAGGCGTGATATAGCAGACTTTTTAGGCATGAGCGCTTTTGATATGGAAAAATATGCATCTCTTCGAAGGCAAGACACGTACACAGATGGTTACAGAGAAGTGTTCATTAAGGAAATGGACCAATCGAGTGTTTGGCGTGTTGGCCTCTCGCTTTATGAGCATGGCATTTTAACCTCTCGTCCTGATGAGCGTAATGCGATCACAAAGCTCACCCGGCAAGCAGAAGGGGACATGGAACTAGCTGTGGCTAGGTGGGTAAATGGCGTTTTAGAAAAGAAATAGAAACCTATGACTGTCGACTTTATTTTGCCTTCTTGTCCAGGACTTTCAGAAGCCCTATGGATTACCGCTTCTCTGATGCTTGGTAATGCCACTCAGCTAGCTTGGATAATTCTTGGTGGGACCTTCTCGCTAAGATTTCTTTCGGACATTTACACAGACTTTAGCCGTGGCGAGATCAGCATCAGAACGCATATCATAACCATTTTTCACGCCTTTCTAGTTGCTATTTTTTTAAACCATTATAAATTCTTTTTAATGGTCTTTGATAATTTTATTGATCTGATTTCCCTTTCTGACACAGAAATTATTGCGAAGGTCGTGCCAGCCTCTAACGCGCAAGGTGCTGGCACGGGTGAGTCCTTGCCAATGGTAAAAGAGCTCCCTTTTCTTAAAAGAACACTTTTCAAATATATTCTTGAGCCCCTGCTTCTAGTCTCTCATGAAGGGGCTATATGGTTTATGCATTATTTAAAAATTATATCGCTGCTGGTGACAGCGCTGTTAGGGCCTTTTGCTGCTGCCTTCTCTTTGCTGCCGGGATTTTCTATTAAAAGACTTGCCGGATGGGCTAAAATCTATGTATCCATTTCTTGCTGGGCCATTACGCTCAATATCTTCTGGGTGCTTACGCAAGTACATAGAAAGATTTTTGTTTCCGAGCAGGGCTTAGCAGCTGGTGAAGGGATCGCTTATTTGTTGACATCGATAGGTCTTTTTTTAGCCATCTTCCAGACGCCTACTTTCACAGCTAAATTCGTTGGGTATGCCCTTTCGGCTAACATTGGGGGTGGGGTAGATACGCTCGCTAGAAAAGGAAGCAGCCTCGCTAGAACGCTTACCAGGGGTGCAGGTACGTTCGCTAGACAAGGGGGCAAAGTAGCTAAAGCGCTTTTTAAACTTTTTAAAGGTTAATAGCTATGCATCGCAAGATCATCGTCTTATTCATTCTATTTGCTATCACCTATAGCCAGGCTCATGCCGGTAGGCTGGCTAGGAAAGCCAAGATAAAGCTAGAAGAAGTCAGGGAACGAGTAGAAGAAAAAATAGATGAGAGATTGGGTATTTCCAGTAAACTCAAGCATGGTACTAAATCAGCTATAAGATCATTACCTGGTGGGGGTGTTATTACTTCTATCTGGGATCGTTTAGATGGAGGGGGCGTGGAGGAAAAGGTGGATCGGATTGATAGAAGGCAAAAGACGTCCCTAGATCGCATTCGGGAAATTGCACACGAGGCAATTGAGACTAAAAAGAAGGTAGAGGAGATGTATTTTTTTAAAAAGCAATCACAAGACCAGGCTAAAGCGTTATCAGAAGGTTTAAAAAAAGGAAACTTTAAAAAATTCTTAGGGGTTCTGGGCGAAGAGGGTCTTCAAATATCGCTCAATCCAGCTGACTATATCCCTTCCACTCCTGCCACTAGAAAGTTAAAAGAGGCGCTTGAGAGTGACTTTTCTTTGGAGAGAGGGCTTCTGGGGCAAGGAAGAAGTTTTTTCTCGCATACCCGATCAGCACTGCTTGCTAAAGATAATAGGCATACGAGTCCTAAACAGTTTAAAAAAGAATACCAAAAGGCCCAGGCTTATGAGTCGCTGCTGGAAGAGGCACTTGAGGCTAAAGAGCAAACTACCATCAAATTATATAAAGCAGAAGTCGAGCGGCTCGAGAAAGAAATTAAACTGCTAGAAGAGACAAAAGCCAAACCAGGACTTACCGTGAGTGATGTGATGCAGGTGGAGATGGCGCTCGATAATAAGAAAAGGCAGGTGCTCCAGCTCAATGAAAAGATTACTGAGTTTATGAAGAAAAATATAGGGCTTTCCGAAGAGGAGGAATTTAAAGTGGGTGCGCAGCAGGCGCAGGAAGCGATCAAGGAGCTATCTAGTTTTTTAGAGAAAGACAAAAAGCGAATACGCACTCGGTACAGTCATCTTTGGAATTTTTAAATATAGCTAATCACTTATAAATACGAATAAAATGATTTTTGATAACACGCGTTACCTCTCAGCTTTAATTAAAAGGGTTTATATGGCCCTTGTCTTTGTTATTGTCGCTTTGCTGGGCTTTGCTGGATTCTTTGCCTTTCAGTGGCATCAGGCTTCACAGCTTGAGAATGTATATGTGGTTTTCCCTGACAAAACCTTTGCTGGCACAAGAGCCGATCAGACGCTGGTGCGGAGTGAGTATGAGATCATAGCTTTTGCCAGGATGTTTTTAGAAAAAGCACTGGCCCATAATGAGTACTCACTTGAGGAAAACTTAAAAGAGGTAAGTGAGTTGATGGATAAAGAGAGCGTGAATAGTCTTCTCTCTAAAATAAATGAACAGATCGAATCCCTGTACAAAGACCAGAATGCCGTGTCAAGGGTAGTGCTAGAGGAGATAGAGGTCAATAAAGAGACTCACCCCCATGAAGTGCTTCTCTATTACAATACCTATCTGCACTTTGCCGGCCCTAGTGCGAGTGTGTATAAGGATGAACAGGCGCCTGGTGGATTGTACTTTCAGGTGGAGATACTAGAGAGAAGTTATAAGAATCCGTATGGACTGCAAATTAGAAAACTCAAGTTCTTAGCCCCAAAAACAGATCAGTAATATGAAAAAGGTCCTTATATGCATGCTACTTGGCCTCGTGCTTTCTAGTCAAACGATAGTTAAAACAGAGCGTTTAGGTGTGCCTGTGGCAAAGACAGGCGTACTCAGCTTTGATGAAGACATCCTAGATGTAGAGCTGGGTAATGAGGATTATGAGATCGACTTAAAAGGGGAGCATATTATTCTGATATCTGCTAAAAAGAAAGATGCGCAGCCGACAACACTTTTTGTGCGGTATGCCTCTGGGAGAGGCTTTTATTTTAGTGAGATCTATCCCGATGCCAAAGCCCCTTTGCAACGTTTTATCAAGCATAAGATTTTAGAACCTTCTTCTAAACAGCAGCATGCTCAAGGTAAGAAAGCTGAAAACGTAGATATTTTTATAGGAGAGGCTAGTCAGGAATATATGACTTTTGGGGACATCTATAGAGGGGTCAAGGTGGTTCTTTCGGGCATCATCCATCAAGGGGAAGCTACCTACTTACGCTTTGCTATTGAAAACAATACCACAACGAATTTAAAACTGTCTCATTTTACTTTCGAGTACCTCACTTATTTAAGAAAGTTCTTACTGTTTAAAAGCACCAAGACAAAGCTTGTTAACCCCTTGCTCTCCCCCACATCGATTGAACTGCAACCTGGTGAGGTGAACTATTTTGTGTTTGCCATCCCTAGCTATACCAGCAACGGAGGACTTAAGATCTTTTTAGGTGAGTCAGCTGGTAAAGGAGAGCGAGAATTTAAAATACATGTGCCTACTAAAATCCTTTTAAAAGCTAAAAGGAAATAAAAAATTATCAGTAAATATCAAACTAAGCTGCCATGGAAAAATATCATAACACTGACGATCAAATCAATGAACTCGCAGATACGCTTCTGCATCAAGCTGCTGAAAAAGGAGATGTAGAAGAAGCTAGAAGGCTCATCGAACAAGGAGCTGCTGTGGATGCTCGAAATAAAGAAAAATATACTCCTTTGCATACGGCTTCGTTAAATGGCCATGCGGAGCTTTCTAAATTATTAATAGAAAATGGAGCCGACGTGCAGGCTCGTAACGCTTATGGAAGTAGGCCCATTGACCTTGTTTTTAGTGAAAAAGGCAACTTAAAAACATTAGAAGTTTTAGAGAGCCACGTGGCCAGTATCTTTGATACTAAGACACACGATCATTATATATATTGGGGAATCCATCGGGGACAAGAACCTCCGATAGATGATGCAGATCGTCTGCTTGCCAGAAGTGTTCGCGCTGGAAATATTGAGATGGCCAATTATCTAATAGAATACGGTGCGAGCTTATATACTACCACGGGTCCAGAGTACGAGAAAGAGGGCCTTATGCATGATGCTGTTCAAGGGGGGAATTTTGAGATGGTAAAATTCTTAGTAGAAAAAGGAGTACCGATTAATGAGAGGAATGATTATATGGAGACTCCCGTGCATCTAGCTGCATGGGAGGGCAATATACAGATGATGGATTTCCTGTTGAGACAATATGATAGTAATATGCCATTACACCAGCGAGACGATAATAATTATACCGTTTTAGATATAGCCGCTCGCCAAGGCAACTTAGAGCTCGCTAAATTTCTTGTAGAGCGAAGAGCACCTGTAAATCGTTCTACCTTTGACTGGGAGGAAGAGTTCCCCAAAATGCCTTTGCATCTAGCAGCTAAAAATGGACACTCAGAAGTGGCTCAATTTCTACTTGAAAATGGTGCAGATCTTAATATTCGAACATTTAATGGTTATACCCCCTTGCATTTTGCAGCAAAAGAAGGACATGACCAGGTAACTAAAACATTACTTGAAAATGGAGCAGATGTAAATGCTAGAGACAAAGAGGGATTAACGCCTCTGCATGTGGCAGTGGAAGGTGGGCATATAGAAGTAGCAAGTGTACTCTTAAACAAAGGCGCTGATATAAATAGGCAGTCTAATGACAATCGTACGCCGTTGCATCTAGCTGCCTATGAGGGTAAAACAGAAATGATTAAGTTCTTACTAGAGCAAGGAGCCAATGTAAACATGAAAGATCACGCGGCCAGGAAGCCTTTAGATGTAGCTCGCGAGCGGGAAGAACGCCATACTGCTGAGGCAAAAGCCGCTTACATTGCCTTTAAACTTCAAGATACGACTATGTCCCCTCAAGACGTGGTTAAAAAAGAGCAATATGATCAAACGGTCGGACTTCTAAAAGAGAAAGAAATGGAGTTAAAGCCCAAGCAAGAGGTAACTCCTACCCAGGATATTAAACCTAAAAGGAGTTTTTGGAGGTAATTATTTAAAGCAGCTTAAGACGCAATGAGACTTATTTGGACCCTATTTATTTTGCAAACCTTGCTTTTATGTGCTAGCGCGTATATAGGAGAGTATATATCGCTTGAGCTGATGCATATAGATATCTTTGAAGCGATCAATAGTTTTAGAGTCCGCAGGCTCCATCAAGTTATTAATATATTATTTCTTGTGAGCAGCTGGCTTTCTCAACGCCGGAAGATGGGGAATATGCTTCACTACTTTGTCTCAAGGCAGAATATTACAACGTATCTCTTGTGGTCAGCATATCTATTCTTGCTTGTTTTGTACGCGGAAGTTATTCCCAATGTTTATCTGTATAAATATTTCATATTTCCCTTTATTGCCGCTGCCATTATCTTTTTTCCTTATTTATTTGAGGAAGATCTTATCCGTAATCCTACTGGACTGAAGGAAACAAAATATAACTTTGTATTATATGGCACAAGGGGGCAGGTGCTACCGATTCCCAATCCCCAATCGGGTATTTTTATTGTCGGAGAACCTGGCTGTGGTAAAACGAAGTTCCTCATAGAGCCGCTGCTAGCACAAATGATTCATAAAGGCTATGCAGGGGTTTTGTATGATTACGACTTTTCACCGCTGCCTAGTAAAGACTATTCTTTAACGCATCTGGCTTATCGGGCGCTGCAAGAATTTGATCAAAAGGCAAGTATTAAAAGGCGGTTTATATCTATCAATTTCCAAGATTTAACAACCAGCGCCCGCTTTAATCCCATCCATTCAAGTTATATTGAGGATAGAAAAAAACTTAGCCATTCGATCAATACCTTTCTACTGAATTTAAATCCCTCCCTTTTAGCGCATGATGATTTCTGGAATAAAAATACCTATGCTTTACTCAAAGGGCTTATTGTGATGCTCTCCAACAAATATCCTTCTTATTGTACCCTGCCCCATGCTATTTTACTAGGCTTACAGCCTTACCAAGAGCTTATCAGTGCATTAGAAGCAGACGAAGAGGCGGCTATGTATGCAAGCCCCATTCTTGATGCTTACAAGCTAGCTCCGGAGCAGTTTGCCGGAGTCATGGCGAGCTTTAAAATAACTCTTGAGCGCCTACTCGATAAAAATCTTTTTTGGGTGCTCAGTGGTAATGATATTCCCCTCACTGTTAATGATCCTCGCAGACCACTTGTTGTTTGTTTAGGCAATACCCCTACTGAGAAAAGTGTTATCTCTCCTGTCTTATCAATGTGTATGGCAGTGCTGGGGGGCAATATGTATGCTCACAATAGACTTCCAAGCTTTAACAAGGCTGATGAGATACCAACCTTAGTGAGGCCGGATTTAAGTGAAGCGCCAGCTACAGGGCGTAAATATGGGATATCAACAGTGATAGCCCTGCAGAATATGGCACAACTTGAAAAAGCCTATACAGCTATCGGTGCTAAAGAGTTACAGGATACGTTTGGCAATCACTTTATAGGCAGAGGATCGCTTAGCTCTGCCCAGTACATCAGTGATCTAGTAGGAAAGCAAGAGGAAGAGTCTATTTCAACAACTGAATCAGATAAAAATGTCAGCCGAACGACGCAACAAAAAGAGCGGGTTGTGATTACCCCACAAGATGCCATGACCCTTAAAACAGGTGAGTTTATGGGGAAAATTGTACATCCCAAAGGGGGCTTTTTTAAGATGCAGTTAAAGCCTGTTGTGGCCTATAATAAACGTTTAAGTTATAAATATATGTCCCCGCTACCTACGACTTATAAGCAGGTAGATATAGAGGGTAATTTTAAAAAGATTCAAGAAGAAGTGAGAAGAATAGTAAGCTAAACTAATACACGATGCATAAATTATTTGGAAGCAAAGGAATGCTGGTTCTTGTAGCCTTTATAGCTTTAGTGGCTAGCATAGGTATTACTATGTTATTTATGGATGGTACTTCAAGTGAATCATCTATTTTTGGAGAGGTCAAGCTTAAAGAAGCTACAACGCACGCAAAGCCAAGGCTATCTAATTATGACGAGTTTAAACAGCAAAAGGGGAAGCCTTCTGATAAGAGCTGGCGTTACAAGGTAAAAGTTAAAAAAGAGAACCCCTTTATGTCCTTCTATAAGGACGAAAAGAAAGTCGTAGAACAACAAGCAAGTCAAGAAGTAAAGCAAGAGAAAAAGGAAGAATCGCTCAAAGAAGGAGCAAAGCAAGAAGATACAGCCAAACAAGAAAGAAGGAGACGCATTAGTATTAAAAGCCTCAAAGAGCAAAACAAGCAGTACTTTCAGGCTATTTTTAGAGAACGCCAAGAGGTACAAATAGGTAAAGCTTTAAGAATTATCTTGCAAGAAGCGATTCCTAGTTTGCGTTTACCAGAGGGTGCTATCCTAAAGGGTATACCTCTCTTTGATAGTGGCCGAATCATCATCCATATAACAGCAGGGGTAGTAGGCAAGGAAGTCAGGAAATTAGATCTGATATGCTTTGACAAAGAAGATTTGCTAGAAGGGGTGTTTCATGATACGCTGGCTCGTCAGATGGAGGAAGATGCTAAAGATAGCCTACTCGATGAAGTATTAGATTTGGAGTTTGCCGGAAGCCGCATAGCTAAAAAAGCTACCAACATTACTAGGGCTTATAAAAATATACATATTGAAAAGGGTAAAGAAATTTTTGTGGCCATTCCCCAGATAGAAGAAGATAAAAATTAGCTACTCTCCTATTGTATACTAGTATGCTCATAACGCAGTTAAAAATAATCTGTAATTATTATTTATTTCTAATTATATAAAATAGTTATGAATTATAACTAATATAAAATAATATATAATAACACCAGTTTTAATAATAGAGAAAATTTCTTAGTGTTAGATTTCGTCCCCTTGGACGTACGCATGTTAGAATACATATAAGATGTAAATGCCAACTGTGTGACAGATTTTCCTATATGCCTTTCTAAAAAGGTAACCTTACACATGTCTCAATTAGTAATAATATTAATGTTAGGATAATCTTTTTTTAGTAAAACTTTTGCCTCCTCGCTTATTTGATTCCTACTTAAATAAAGGCTATGTATTTGCGTTTGTGGTAAAACCTTAGTCAGTTCTGTTAGTGCTGCATATCCTATGTTATTATAGCCTAAATCAAGGGTATGTATTTGCGTTTTTGGTAAAACCTTAGCTAGTTCTGTTAGCGTTTCATCTCCTAATTCATTCCCCCCTAAATAAAGGGTATGTATTTGCGTTTTTGGTAACAACTTAACAAGCTCTATCATACCTGCATCTCTTATACTATTACTGCCTAAATCTAAGGTATGTATCTGAGTTTTTGGTAAAACTTTAGCCAGCTCGACAACACTTTTACATCTTATTTCAGTGTAGTCTAACCAAAGAGTATGTATCTGAGTGTATGGTAAAACCCTAGCCACCTCTATGATATCTTTATCGTCTATATCATTGTCGCCTAGATCTAAAGAATGTATTTGAGTTCGTGGTAAAACTTTAACCAACTCTATGATATCTTTATTGTCTATCTCATTATTGCTTAAATCAAGCATATGTACGTTTGTCCCTTGTAAATAAGGCCAAAAGCTTTGAGGTAAATTTCTAACACTTCCCATTAAGTGATAAAAAGCAAAACTAGGTATTGTCTCAGGTATCAGTTTATTAAGCTTTTTACTTCTAAAATTTATCTCCTTATCTTTTACCCACCCTCGTGTATCAATAATATGACGGGCTTTATTGATAACTCCAACCACACTTACTTGTAGTGTATCTGTGATTAGCTCATTCCAATTAGTACTCACTGCTCTTGCCGAAAGGATACCTTCAAAATCTAAGTGTGAGAAAACCTCTTGCCATATTTCTGGAGGAAGCATATGGCAAATATTTGAAGCTTCTGGCAGAGACTCCTGTTGCATTTCTATTATTTCTAAACCACTATCCACTTGTTCAATCTTTGCTCTTTTTCTCCTCCCTTGCGAACCTTCTTCTTGCTCTATAATTTCTGTTGGTTCTTCTTCTCCTTCAATAGATAGATTGGCCGAACCTCCACAATTTTGTAAAAGCAAGCTTACCAGCAGAAGGCATGCCACCAGTGGTAGAGACAAGAAGGAATGTTTTTTCATTTAGTAAGCAAATATAGAAGTTGGTAGCTAGTTTATATACTAATATGGTTTCTGTTTTTGTAACTAGCATTGATTAATTCGGTGATACTTGCTTAGAAATTTGATCTCCTTAGCAGAAGTAGTTTTCTCTCCATTTGGCGCCACTGGTACATATTGTAATCTTCATCCCTTTTGCCTTATATCTTAGCGAATACCCCAACAACTTAGCATTGTTGATAGCTTTAAAGGCAGATGGACTTCAAACCCCCATAATTAGCATGCCTATAAGGTATAAGAAGAGAAATATTTATTTATAATTATTTATTTTAAGTTATATAAAATAGTTATGGGTTATAATTGATATAAAATACTATATAATGATATTAGTTTTAAATAACAAGAGTACATTGCTTAATGTACATTTCAAAATTTGCTTCCCAGTTGTAGCCAGGCTCTCTCTCTTCATCGCATCCAACTACTAGCATAACCCTGCTTTTCGACTTTCCATTAATTATTCTTTTTTTTCTCCTTTTCTTCAAAATCTTCTAGTTCTTTGTTTACCTCTTCCAATAACTGCTGTTCGGTTGGTAAATAAAGTTTGTATTGGCTTGCAAAAATCTGTTTTTGTCCTTCCGGCAATGTAAACTTTACAACAGCATCATTCTTGCTGGCGCAAAGCAAAATACCGATAGTAGAGTTTTCGTGTGGTAATTTCTCTATTCGGTCATAATAATTTACATACATCTGCAATTGACCAATATCTTGGTGCATAAGCTTATTTGTCTTGATTTCTATAATGACAAAGCATTGTAATAAGCGATTATAAAACACTAAATCCACAAAAAACTCATCACCATCTATATGTATCCGTTTTTGCCTTGCTACAAACGAAAAGCCATTTCCTAACTCCAACAAAAATTCCTGTAAGTGTGTAATGATAGCGTTTTCCAAATCTTTTTCATAGTATGCAGCCTCTCTTTTCAACCCTAAAAATTCCAAAAACATGGGGTCTTTAATAATTTCTCTAGCATCAGAAGGCAACTTTTCGCTCTTTGCAACTGCTAATACGCTTTCTTTGTCATTGCTCAATAAAAGACGTTCATATAAATTACTATATATCTGCCGTTCCAACTGTCGTACTGTCCAATTATTCTTTATTGTTTCGGCGATATAGAACTCTATTTTGGATTGGTTGTCAATGCTTAATAATAGTTTATATTGACTCCAGCTCAATTGTGTCCACAGTGTAGACACAATTGGAAATGTGCGGTAAAATTGCCTGTACCAATGTAGTTGTCGGGAAGAAAAACCACTTCCAAATTCGGGTTGTAGTTGCTTGGAAAGATATTTAATGAGATATGTTCCATAATCTGCCCGCTCTTTCCCTTTTTGTTCTTCCTCAAAAATACGCTTGCCAATATGCCAATACATCAAAGTACGCTGGTGGTCAATAGTACGAATGGCATTGTCCTTTGATTGGATAATGATAGCTTTAATATCCGCTATAATGGATTGGTTTACAAGCATTATTCCAGAAATTAATAATTTTATTCAAATGATAAATGTACGAAAACCTATTAATAATAGACCCACTGCAAAACGATAAATAATCAGCTTTCTATCCATAGTTTTTTAGGCTAAAATATACTTTCGTAGTAGCTTTAATAAAGAAGTAATTATTTTCTTCTTCCGTTTTACAGTTGGTAGGCATAGCTAGTATGCTCATAACGCAGGTAAAAATAATTTGTAATTATTATTTATTTTTAATTATATAAAATAGTTATGAGTTATAACTAATATAAAATACTATATAATAACGCCAGTTTTAATAATAGAGAAAAATTTCTTAGTGTTAGATTTTGTTCCGTTGGGCTTCAGAACCCAAGGATTATTAATTTTTTCCCCCTGTTGCTTTACATCTTATGGGCATATTAGAATGCCCATAAGGTAGGTAGTATTTTTTCTGATACAGGGTGAAAAGACTTACGGTGATGGGTAGTAATGCCTAGTTCATCAATAGCCTTTTTATGGCAAAAAGTAGGATAACCCATATTTTGTTCCCAGTTATAACCCGGTTCTCGCTCAGCTAGCGCTTGCATATACTGGTCGCGGTATACTTTAGCTATAATAGACGCTGCTGCTATAGCGCTTACCTTTTGGTCGCCTTTAACGATGCAGATATGCCTTGTACTTGGGTAGGGCTTGAAGTGGAGGCCATCAACGAGCAAAAGTCCTGGTTTGACGCAAAGCTTATTAATAGCTCGGTGCATGGCTAAATGAGAAGCATTCAGAACATTAATCTTGTCTATTTCATCAGGCATCGCGCAGCCAATTGCCCAGTCGATCGCTTCTTCTCGGATGATCGCATCTAGATATATCCTTTGCCGCTCTCGAAGATTCTTAGAATCCTTAAGCAAAACATGATTATAAGCAGGTGGCAAGATAACAGCCGCTGCTACAACGGGCCCTGCTAAGCAGCCCCTCCCCACTTCATCACATCCAGCTACTAAAGTATTTTTCTGGGAATACATCATATTATAGAATAAATTATAATACAAATATAATTCTTTATTTTTGTATTATAATTGTTTATATTTGATTTCTAATCAGAAATTATGCATATAATAGCTATTGCTAACAATAAAGGCGGTGTTGGAAAAACGACCTCTGCACAGAACATAGGAGCAGCTATAGCCACGTTTGCAGGCAAAAAGACTTTGCTTATTGATTTAGATCCTCAAGCTAGTTTAAGTAAAAGTTTTGGCATTTATCTGCCTGCGAGTAAAGCGCATGCCGGAACTTTTCTATTAGGGAAATGTCCTTTGGAAGATGTTATTGTTACCTATAAAGAGAACAGCTTACTGGATATTTTACCAGCTTCTATGGAGCTTGTTGAAGCCAAAAATGAGCTTAAAAAAGATCCTATATTTCCTTTTAACTTACTACATAACTTAGAGAAATATAAAGCAACCTATGATTTTGTTGTGATAGACTGCCCGCCAGGTGTTGGAACGCTGACTACTGTGGCACTTACGGCTTGTTCTAAGTATTATGTGCCGCTTCAAGCAGAATATTTTAGCT
>ERZ778017.2978-NODE-2978-length-12671-cov-34.169150_pt1 | contig 12671 bp, 10 predicted proteins | sample MGYA00375747_ERZ778017 | MGnify/ENA primary metagenome ERZ778017 (study PRJEB29350, sample SAMN05509838) | bioreactor metagenome | biome: bioreactor; material: wastewater | place: South Africa: University of Cape Town | collected 2014-03-17 ... | reverse complement strand
CGGGCAACCGCGCGATGATCAAGCCGAGCGAGTTTACCGAGAATGTCTCCGACCTGATGGCGCGCCTCGTCCCCGACTATTTTGACGAGAGCGAAATGGCGGTGTTCACGGGCGGGGCCGATGTCGGCGTCGCGTTCTCGAAGCTGGCTTTCGACCATCTGATCTTCACCGGGGCGACCAGCGTCGGCAAGCATATCATGCGCGCCGCGGCGGATAATCTCGTGCCCGTGACGCTCGAACTGGGTGGCAAGTCGCCGACCTTCATCGGGCGCAGCGCGAACAAGGATCTTGTTGGGCAGCGCGTCGCGCTCGGCAAGATGATGAACGCGGGGCAGATCTGCCTGGCGCCCGACTATCTGCTCGTCGCCGAGGATCAGGAGGGCGAGGTGATCGACAGCGTGAGCAAGGGCGTCGCATCGCTCTATCCGACGCTGCTCAAGAATGACGACTATACGTCGGTCGTCAACGGCCGCAATTTCGACCGCCTGCAGGGCTATCTGGCCGACGCGCGCGAAAAGGGCGCCGAGGTGATCGAGGTCAATCCCGCGAACGAGGACTTCGCGAGCGCCAACGGCCACAAGATGCCGCTTCATATCGTGCGCGGCGCGACCGACGATATGAAGGTGATGCAGGAGGAAATCTTCGGCCCGATCCTGCCGGTCAAGACCTACAAGACCATCGACGAGGCGATCGATTATGTGAATGCGCACGACCGTCCGCTCGGCCTTTATTATTTCGGGCAGGACAAAAGCGAGGAGGACCGCGTGCTGACGCGGACGATCTCGGGCGGCGTCACGGTCAACGACGTGCTGTTTCATAATGCGATGGAAGACCTGCCCTTCGGCGGGGTCGGACCGTCGGGAATGGGCAATTATCATGGGCTGGACGGCTTCCGCACCTTCAGCCACGCGCGCGCCGTTTATCGCCAGCCCAAGCTCGACGTCGCCGGGCTCGCCGGCTTCAAGCCGCCCTATGGCAAGGCGACCGCCAAGACGCTGGCGAAGGAATTGAAGAAATAGCTTGGCAAGCGGCGGCGCTTCGCCCTAGGGGGAGCGCCGCGCTTTCGGGCGATGCGCCCGTGGCAGGCCCCTGTGGTGAAATTGGTAGACGCGCTCGACTCAAAATCGAGTTCCGCAAGGAGTGCTGGTTCGAGTCCGGCCAGGGGCACCATAACCGATCATCGACCTTCAGACGCGTAACGGCCCCGGCGGAACCCGCATGGCAGGCCGCGCATTGCATTCGCATTCCGCTATGGAGGTTTGCAGATGGTGCAACGCGCCTATTGGAAGGGTCAGATCCGCCTTGCGCTGGTGTCGATCCCGGTCGAAATCTATCCGGCAACCAAATCGGGGGCGAGCGTCAGCTTCCGCCAGATCCACGAACCGAGCGGCAAGCCGGTCAAATATGAAAAGGTGGTGCCCGGCATCGGCGCCATCGATACCGATGATATCGTCAAGGGCTATGAGGTGTCGAAGGGCCAGTATGTCCTGCTCGACGAAGAAGAGATCGAGGCGGTCAAGCTGGAGAGCAAGCGGACGCTCGAGCTGGTCCAGTTCGTCGACGCGAGCGACATCGACATCCTCTATTATGAAAAGCCCTATTATGTCGTCCCCGCCGACGATCTGGCCGAGGAGGCCTATATCGTCCTGCGCGAAGCGCTGCGACGGACGAAAAAGGTAGGACTAGGGCAGCTTGCGCTGCGCGGTCAGGAGCAGCTCGTCGGGCTGCGTCCCTGCGGCAAGGGGCTGGTGCTCGAAGTGCTGCGCTATGCCGAGGAAGTGAACAAGGCGGCCAGCTATTTCCGCGACGTGCCCGCGAGCAAGCCCGACGCCGACCTGCTCGATCTCGCCGAAACGCTGATCGACAAGAAGAGCGGCAAGTTCGACGCCGCCGACTATCACAATCACTATGTCGATGCGCTGAAGCGCGTCATCGCCAAGAAAGCGAAAGCCAAGGGCAAGCGCGTGCTCGAGGATGTCGGGGAGCCAGCCGATGTGCGCGAAGGATCGAATGTCATTGATCTGATGGCAGCGCTCAAGGCGTCGGTCGACGGCAAGAAAACGGCCGCCGCTGCGACGAAGAAGAAGGCGCCCGCCAAAAAGGCGCCGGCGAAAAGGCGGGCATAGTCTCGTGAGCGCCGGATTGCCCTCGGCTATTGTGTGCCCATGCGAAGGCAGGGGGCCATCATCCGGCCTCGCGCCATTTTCCTACGGTTCGGCTCGCATCGCCCGCTTCGGTGATGGGCCCCTGCCTTCGCAGGGGCACAGACAGGGTGGAACGCGATGACCCGTGCCGACCCTCTCGCCCAATATAACAAGAAGCGCGATTTCACGCGGACGTCCGAACCCGCGGGCGAGGTTGCGAAGGGGGGCGGCAATCGCTTCATCGTCCAGAAACACGACGCGACGCGCCTCCATTACGACTTCCGGCTCGAAGTCGATGGCGTGCTCAAGAGCTGGGCGGTCACCAAGGGGCCGAGCGCGAACCCCGACGACAAGCGGCTCGCGGTGCGCACCGAAGATCATCCGATGGCCTATGCCGATTTCGAGGGGGTGATCCCCAAGGGCGAATATGGCGGCGGCTCGGTGATGCTGTGGGATCGCGGCACCTGGGCGCCGGTCGCGGGGAAGAGCGCGAAGGATCTGGAAAAAGGCCATCTTCACTTCACCCTCGACGGCGAGCGGATGAAGGGCGAATGGCTGCTCGTCCGCATGAAACCGCGCGCCGGCGAAAAGCGCGAAAACTGGCTGCTCCGCAAGATCGACGACGCCTATGCGGGCGGCAGCGATGACTTGACCGGCCGCTACCTCACCAGCGTCCTCACCGATCGCCCGATGGCCGAGATTGCGGGCGACGAAGACGGCGAGCAATCGCTGAAGGACGCAAAGGGTGAAGCCTTCGCGAAGAAGATGGCGGCAGCGGCGGCGCACAATCGCAAGGTCGCCAAAGGCTCAACAGCCGGCGCCAAGCCGCCCAAATTCCGCAAGCTACAGCTGGCGACGCTCGTCGACAGCGTGCCGGCGGGGAACAACTGGTTCCACGAGATCAAGTTCGACGGCTATCGCGCGCTCGTCGCCGCGGCGGGCGAGCGGGTCGTCGTCTATACGCGCAGCGGGCTCGACTGGACCGACAAGTTTGCGCCGCTCGCGCGCCACATCGCCGCGCTCGACCTGCCGCCGTGCCTGATCGACGGTGAGATCGTCGCCTATGGCAAGGACGGCAACCCCGACTTCTCCTCGCTCCAGGCGGTCCTGAAGCGCGGCCATGGCGCGCAGGACGAGGCGACCGACCTCCACTTCTTCGCCTTCGACCTGCTCGAAGAGAACGGCAAGCCGCTCACCGCGCTCGGCAATCTCGAACGCAAGGAACGTCTCGAGGCGCTGCTCCGCGATGCAGCGCCGCCGATTGCGGTCGCCGATCATGTCATCGGCGCGGGCGAAAAGCTCTATGCGGCGATGTGCGGCGCGGGGCAGGAAGGCATCATCGCCAAGCGCGCCGATGCACCCTATGCCGGCCGCCGGTCGAAAAACTGGGTGAAGGTCAAATGCACCCGTCGCCAGGAATTCGTCATCGTCGGCTGGAAGGAGAGTTCGGCGAAGGCACGCCCCTTCGCTTCGCTGCTCCTTGCGCAGCGCGAAAAGGGCGAACTCGTCTATAAGGGCAATGTCGGCACCGGCTTCGATGCCGATACGATGGCGATGCTCGCGGCGAAGTTCGCGGGCCGCGCGCGCAAGACGGCGCCGGTCGATGTCGACAAGGCGGCGGCGCGCAAGGTCCATTGGGTAAGGCCCGACCTTGTCGCCGAGATCGCTTTCGCCGAATATACCGCCAGCGGCTCGGTCCGCCACGCAAGCTTCGTCGGGCTGCGCGCCGACAAGGAGGCGAAGGACGTGAAACCCGAAACCAAGGCCAAGGCTCCCAGCCCGGTCAGCGACGTGAAGATCAGCAGCCGCGACCGCGTCATCTTCCCGGAAGCAAAGGCGACGAAGGGCGACCTCGCCGACTATTATGCCGCGGTGGCGCCGGTCATGCTCCCCCACCTCGCGCGCCGCCCGGCCAGCCTGGTCCGCTGTCCGCAGGGGCGCGCGAAGCAATGCTTCTTCCAGAAGCATGATTCAGGCTCTTTCGGCCCGCACGTCCACCACGTTCCGATCGAAGAGAAGGACGGCGGCGTTGAGGATTATCTCTATGTCGAGGATGCGGACGGCATCCTCGCCTGCGTCCAGATGGGGACGATCGAATTCCACGGCTGGGGCAGCCACGTGGACGCCGTCGAACGGCCCGACCGCATGGTCTTCGACCTCGACCCCGACGAAGGCCTCGATTTCGCCGACGTCAAAAAGGCCGCGGCGGATTTGAAGCGCCAACTCGCCGACATCGGCCTCGTCAGCTTCGCGATGCTCTCGGGCGGCAAGGGCGTCCATGTCGTCGTGCCGCTCGATCCGGGGCAAAGCTGGGACGCGCATAAGGATTTCTCGAAACGCTTTGCCGAGGCGATGAGCCTTGCCGAACCCGAGCGCTTCGTCGCGACGATGAGCAAGGCAAAGCGCAAGGGAAAGATATTCATCGACTGGCTGCGCAACCAGCGCGGCAGCACCGCGATCATGCCCTATTCGGCGCGCGCGCGGGTGGGGGCGCCGGTGGCGGTTCCCATCGATTGGGACGGGCTGGCCGCCATCGACAGCGCGCGCCGCTGGACGATCGCAGACGCCCGCGCCTTGCTCGATCGCGCCGCGAGCCCGACGCTGAAGGGATGGGGATTTGCGCGGCAGGCGTTGCCCGCGATCTGACCCCGCATCGGCGCTGCGATCCTCCCGCTTTCGAGGCCCGAAAAATACGATGCTTAGCCATTTAATGTTGCAATTCTGGCACCGTTAAAATGGGGAAAATGTGCAAATTATTCATAATCGGGGTGCATGCTTATCGGGTGGTTCGGTCAACTTGTTGAAAGCAGGTTAACCTTACTCGGGACATGATTGAATATTTTACAGAATTCGGATATTCTTGCCCGACCAGGCGTGAATATTCTCCATTAGTTCGATGCCATTTCCTTCCATCGGGATGGCATTGTGGATCAGGAGGATGGAATGATCGAACCCCGCTTTTCGGGCACGGCGCACGAACCCAGGGCCGCGACCGATGGCGATCGTCGTGGGGGGGACCGTTACCGGACGGTCTGGCGGATCGCAAAAGTCGTGCGCGACAATGATGTCGGGCTATGGCGCGTGCGCAATATTTCGGACCGCGGCATGCAGCTTGCGGCCGACGTTCCCGTTCATGTCGACGAAAATCTGGACATCTATCTGTCCGACAGTGTCGTGCTGAAGGGCAAGATCGTATGGGCCGACGGTGGCCGCTGCGGCGTGGCCTTTCACGAAGAGATCGACGGCGCCGGCGTGCTCAAACAGCTTGCTGCCGAACAGCGCGCTTATGGCTATCGCGCGCCCCGCATCCCGCTCCACTCGCGCGCCAAGGCGCAGGTCGATGGGGTCGAAAGCATCATCGAGCTTGTCGACATGTCGCAAAGCGGCGCGGGCTTCGTCCATGGCGGACATCTCGAGGTCGGTCGCCATCTCCACCTGACGCTGGCCGACGGGCTGGAACGCAAGGCGATCGTCCGCTGGGCGCGCGGCGGCCGCGGGGGACTGTGGTTTACCGAACCGCTGAACCGCGTTGATCTGGAAAGCATTCGCCGCTTCGAGGGCTGAACCGTTCAGGCGATCGCCTTTGCCGTGCCGTCGCGGACGATCTTCGCCCAAGGGTTGAGATCGGCCTCGGCGACCTTGACCAGCCGGTTGTGGTCGCGGTGCCGGAAAGGCTCGTCGCGGCCCTGCACCATCAGCATCGTGTCGGAGACATAGCTCCACGATCCGTCAGCATGGAATTCGACGTCGAGCTGATAGCTGTCGGTACGGAATGCCGCTTCCAGAAACGCGGTCGAACAGATGCCATATTCGGTCTGGCCACGCTCGGCGCGCACCGACAGCTTGCGTGCATCGGGCGCCGCGTGTCCCGCCGCAATCGCTATCTGGCCGCGCGGAATCGCCAGCGTTTGCAGGATCAGCCCGGTCGCCGGTTCGTAGAGCCAGTAACCGACCTGGTCATGGAAGGTGATATCCTCTTCGGGCGTGTTGATGTGCAGATGGTAGCGCAGGCCATAGAATAGCTGCGGCCCGTTCGCCTGCGGGTCGATCGGCTGCATTTCGACCCGCTCGTAATAGTTGCGGGTTTCGGGGCCGTCGGCCTTCGGATTGACATCGACGCCGCGCTTTCCTTCCCAGATGCCGGCGAAATGGCGCAGTGGGCCGAGATTGGCGAGCGTGTCGGGGTCGACATTCTCGGGCTCGGTGAAGATGTCGTTCGGCACGTCCATGTGTTATCCCCCAATCCGCGCGGTCAGATGTCCTCGGCCAGTCGTCCGTAAAGCTGGGGCCGGCGGTCACGGAAAAAACCCATCCCCGCGCGATGCTTCGCCGCGCGGTCGAGATCGATCGTTTCGACCAGCACCCCCGTTTCGGCGGCGCCGAACGCCTGCGTCAGATCGCCCCATTCGTCGGTGATGAAGCTGTGGCCGTAGAAATTCGCGTCACCTTCTGCGCCGATGCGGTTGGCGGCGATCACCGGCATGCAGTTCGACACCGCATGACCCTGCATCGCGCGGCGCCACATGCGGCTGGTGTCGAGGTCGGCGTCATAGGGCTCGCTGCCGATCGCGGTCGGATAAAAGAGCAGTTCGGCACCCATCAGCGCCATCGCGCGCGCGCATTCGGGATACCATTGGTCCCAGCACACCCCGACGCCGATCCGCGTTCCGAAGACGTCCCAGACCTTGAAGCCCGTGTTGCCGGGGCGGAAATAATATTTCTCTTCATAGCCCGGCCCGTCGGGGATGTGGCTTTTGCGATAGATACCCATGATCGCGCCATCGGGGCCGATCATTGCGAGCGTGTTGTAATAATGCGGCCCGTCCTTCTCGAAGAAGCTGGTCGGGATCGCGACCTTCAGCTTCGCGGCGAGCGCCTGCATCGCCTTGACGCTCGGATGCTCGGCGGTCGGGTAGGCGCTAGCGAACAGCGCCTCTTCTTCGACCTGGCAGAAATAGGGGCCTTCAAACAGCTCGGGCGGCAGGATGACCTGCGCGCCCTTGGCCGCAGCCTCCTCGGCGAGCGCCGTGACCGCGTCGATATTGGGTTGCACGGGTCCGGGAAGGGGGAGCTGGAGCGCGGCGACGGTGATGGTACGGGTCATGAGGCGCCCTTGTTCTATGCTAGCAGCTATTGAGGGATGATCCATGTGAAGCGGCTGGAAAAACTGCTCTCTACTGGTTGACCGGCGTCGTCCCGTGCCGGTTTCCATCGACCTCGGCGCATGACAATCTTACAGGTCGCTACATCGAGCGATGGATGGCCTGCTGATTTTATGATGTGGCAGCTTTTCGGTTTACCGTCGATTCCGATAAGAATTTCAAACTCGCTGATGCCTTGCGCCCCGGCCGTTCGAGCGTCGCTGGGATAATCCGTGTTAGAAAACCAGCGTTGAGGCGCCAGCGGGATGGCCGGGCTCGACACGAGCAAGAATAAGGTCGCTGTTATCATCATTTTGGCACCTGCTGGCTCGAGCAATGGAAGCTGCCGCCGCCGGCGATGATTCCGCGCGCTGGAACGCCGACGGCGCGGCGATCGGGGAACAGCGCCGCGAGTGCCTCGACTGCCGCAGCATCGTTGGCGACGCCATAGGTCGGGACAACCATGACACTGTTGCCGATATAGAAGTTCATATAGCTCGCCGCGACGATCTCGCCATCCATCTCGACCCGGCCGGGCGAGGGGAGGTCGACGATCTCGATGCCGCCGAACGCCGCGGCGCGCGCCCGCGCATCCTTGTAAATGTCGGCGTTGGGGTCGTCGCTGCCCGCCGCCACGGGCAAGGCCAGCCGCCCTTCGCCCACGAAGCGGGCGAGATTGTCGACATGGCCGTCGGTATGGTCGCCGACCAGCCCCTTGCCGAGCCACAGCAGGCGGTCGATGCCGAGCGACTGGTGCAGCCTTACAGCAATGTCCGCGCGCGTCAGAGACGGGTTGCGGTTGATGTTGAGCAGGCATTCCTCGGTCGTGACGCAAAGTCCGGTGCCGTCGACGTCGATCCCGCCGCCTTCGAGCACCCAATCCTGCTCATCGACGGGCAGCCCGCTTTCGGTCGCCAGCGCCGCGCCGACTTCCTGATCGCCCGGCATCACGAATTTCTCGCCCCACCAGTTGAAACGAAAGTTGCGCGCGCGCCTTTTCAAGCCCGTTCCCACAATGATCGGTCCCGTGTCGCGCAGCCAGATGTCGCCGAGCGGCTGCACCAGGATGCGCACCCCGGGGTCGACGAGAGCCGCAGCAATCTGCGCCTGTCGCTCGTCATTGACCACCAGCCGCACCTCCTCGCCGCGGCCGCCGTCGTGGACAACGTTGGCAAAAGCAGCGACATCGGCACGCGCCGCATCGATTTGCCCCGCCCACTCGTCATCGAGGTGCGGAAAGCCGATCCACACTGCGGCGTGCGGCGCCCATTCGGCGGGCATGGGGAGCGTCATGGGCGCCGCCTCGCTTATTTGCCTTCGCGCGATTTGTCGCGCGCGGCGCGGAACTCGTCGCCTTCGTTCCAGTTGGGCCAGCTATCGGTCGATGCGAGCATCCGGCCCGCGGCATAATAGAGGCGGAGATCGGCGAGCATACCGTCCCAATTCTTTATCGCCGCATATTCGTCGCCGGGCGCGTGGTAGCGGTTCTTCTCATAATCCTCGGCGGCTTTCTTGCCGGCGTCCTTGCCGCCCGCGACCAGATCCTCGCCGGCGCCGAAGTTGAAGAAGGGCACGCCGCGCTTGGCGAAGCTGAAGTGATCCGAGCGATAGTAGAAGCCCTTTTCGGGGGTCGGTTCATCGACAATCGTCACCTTCGCCGCCTTGGCGATCTTCTCCAGATAGGCGTCGAGTTGCGACTTGCCGCGGCCGACGACGACGATGTCCTTCGCGGGTCCATTGGGGTTAAGCGCGTCCATATTCACGCCGCCAACCGTTTGCGCGAGCGGAAACACCGGGTTCGCGGCATAATATTCCGATCCGAGCAGACCCGATTCCTCCGCCGTCACCGCCAGGAACACGATGCTGCGGTCGGGCGCGCCCGCCTTCTGATAGGCCTGCGCCAGCGTCACCAAGGCGGCGGTGCCGGTCGCATTATCGACGGCGCCGTTGCAGATGTCGTCGCCGTTCACCGGCGTGCAGCGGCCAAGATGGTCCCAATGCGCGGTATAGAGCACATATTCGTCGGGCCGCTTCTTGCCGGGCAGAATGCCGATGATGTTATGCGACAGCTTCTTGGAAATCTGATTGTCGAAGCTGAGAGACGCCTTGACGCCGGTGAGCGGAACGGCCTTGAAACCCTTCTTGCCCGCCGCTTCGCGCAGCGCGTCGAAGTCCTGCCCGGCGCTCGCGAACAATTCCTTCGCCTTGTCGAGCTGGATCCAGCCGTTCGCGGCTGTCTGATCGGCGCCGCCATCCTTCTTTTCGGCGAGATATTGGGTGCCGGTGTTGCTGCTTTCCACGACGTTCCAGCCATAGGCGGCGGGTTCGGTGTCGTGGACGATCAGCGCGGCGGCGGCGCCCTGGCGCGCCGCTTCTTCATATTTGTAGGTCCAGCGGCCGTAGTAGGTCATCGCGCGGCCGTTGAATTCGCCTTTGGTTTCCGGGGTTTGCCAGTCGGGGTCGTTGACGAGGATGACCACCGTCTTGCCCTTCACATCGAGCCCGGCATAATCGTTCCAGCCCTTTTCAGGCGCGTTTATGCCGTAGCCGACGAAGACGACGTCGCTGTCCTTGATTTCGGTCTTCGGCTGCACGCGATAGCTGAATGCGACATAATCCTTCGCATATTGCAGCGTGACCGGCGCCTTGCCGCCGGTGAAGCGCAGCGGCGTCGCATTCTTTGCGGTGATCTCGACCAGCGGGACTTCCTGCGTCCACTGGCCGTTGTTGCCGGGCTTCAGCCCCGCCGCCGCGAACTGGCTCGTCAGATAGGCGATCGTCTTTTCCTCGCCCTTCGTTCCGGGCGCGCGGCCTTCATAGGCATCCGACGACAATTCCTTGGTCACATCCTGCAAAGTCTGGAGCGACAGCTCGGGGAACTGGACGTCGGGCAAGACGGCAACCGCGTCGGCCGCCGTGGCGCCGGTCGTCGGCGCATCGGCATTGCACCCGGCAACGCCGAGCAGAACCGCAAGAGCTGCGGTGGTTCGGGGGAAGCGAAGCATGGAATTTCCTTGGATTTTCGTGTTCGACGGGAGGCTTTTGCCAGCCGGGCCGCCCCGATGCAAGAAGGGCGGCCCTTTCGGACCGCCCCCTTGATGTCGCTTCGGTGGAAACCGGATCAGCGTGAATAGAATTCGACGACCAGATTGGGTTCCATCTTCACCGGATAGGGCACTTCGTCGAGCGTCGGCACGCGGACGAAGGTCGCCTTGGTGCCGTCGAGCGCCAGATATTCGGGCAGGTCGCGCTCGGGCAGGCTCTGCGCTTCGGCGACCAGCGCCATTTCCTGCGCCTTCTTGCCGAGGGTGACTTCGTCGCCCGGCTTCACGAGGCGGCTCGCGATGTTGCACTTCACGCCGTTCACATAGACGTGACCGTGGCTGACGAGCTGGCGCGCCGAGAAGATCGTCGGCGCGAACTTGGCGCGATAGACGAGCGCGTCGAGGCGGCGTTCGAGCAGGCCGATCAGATTCTGGCCGGTGTCGCCCTTCATGCGCGCGGCTTCGATATAGTTCTTCTTGAACTGCTTTTCGGTGATGTCGCCGTAATAGCCCTTGAGCTTCTGCTTGGCGCGGAGCTGGATGCCGAAGTCCGACATCTTGCCCTTGCGGCGCTGACCGTGCTGGCCGGGGCCATATTCGCGGCGGTTGACCGGGCTCTTCGGGCGACCCCAGATGTTTTCGCCCATCCGGCGGTCGAGTTTATACTTGGCGCTCTGGCGCTTCGACATTTGCGTCTCCAATTTGCTGTGTGCCGAAGGATTTCGGCGGGTCCCGGATCGCACCACAGGAACGATGTCCTGTGCGACCGCCGCTTCACCGGGGTGCGGGGTCAATTTGCGAAGGCGCGCGGTTAGACGGTAGGCGCGGCCGAGTCAAGTCGTGCCGGACGCTGGACGGCGCGCAAAAAGGCGCTAAAGGCAGCGCGCATGACCTCTGCCAAACTTCCCGACCAATGCGAAACCATGGCCGACGTGCGCGCCGGCGTCGATCAGGTCGACCGCGAGCTTGTCGCGCTGCTGGTACGCCGGTTCGGCTATATGGACGCAGCGGCGCGGATCAAGACCGAGCGCAGCGCCGTTCGCGACGAGCCGCGCAAGGCGCAGGTGCTCGACAATGTCGCGCGCGAAGCCGAAAGCGCGGGCCTCGACCCGCAGCGTATCCGCGCCGTGTGGAACGAACTGGTCGAACAGTCGATCGCCTATGAGGCCATCCGCTGGGACCGCCTGCGCGCCGACTGACCGTCGCTCAATTGGTGGCGGCGGTACTGGGCTTGTCGCCATCGGCGTGGGCATCGTCCTTTGGCGGTGCCGATTCGACGACGGTGCGGCAGATGCGCTTCGGCACCGCGCTGCCGGTGCTTTCGACCTTTTCGCAAATCTTCTTCGGCTTGGCCGACATTGCCGGCGGAGGGGCTTCGGTTCCCGCCGCTGCAAGGGCGAGCGAAAGCATCAGGCTCATCATCTTCAGTCTACTCCCGGGGAGAGCCGCGTCGCAATTCTGCGGCGGCGGGCCAACGATGCTGCACCGCAGCACGATGCGAAGAAATTGTCAATTCCGTTGCGGCGGACGACTTACCGCGCGCGGGGCGTGCGGCCCAATATGGTCACGATGCCGTGCATCATCCGGATGTCGTTGTGCGACCAGCCGGTCTTCGTCAGCGCGGTGCGCAGCGTCCGCAGCGTTGCCTCGGTCCGTTCCTCGGGAAAGAAATAGCCGGCCTTGTCGAGGTCGCGGACGAAATGCTGGATCAATTCCTCTAGCTCGCCGTGCGGGGCGGGGGGATCGAGCGGGACGTCCGGCGGGCTGGCGAGCGCGATGCCTCCCTCGCCCCCGCTCGGGACATGCTTCGACCATTCATAGGCGAGCAGGATCACCGCCTGCGCCAGATTGAGCGATCCGAATTCGGGGTTGATCGGCACGGTGACGATGCTGTGCGCGAGCGCGACATCGTCGGTTTCGAGCCCCGACCGTTCGGGACCGAAGACATAGGCCGAGCGGCCAGCGGTCGCGTGAACCGCCTTCGCCGCGGCTTCGGGGGTCAGGACCGGCTTGGTGACGCCGCGCTTGCGCACCGTCGTCGCATAGATGTGGGTGCAGTCGGCCACCGCCTCAGCCAGCGTGTCGAACACCGCTGCATTGGCGAGCACGATGTCGGCGCCCGATGCGGCGGGCCCCGCATCGGGGTTCGGCCAGCCATCGCGCGGCGCGACGAGGCGCAGTTCGGTCAACCCGAAATTGAGCATCGCGCGCGCTGCCTTGCCGATATTCTCGCCAAGTTGAGGGCGCACTAGGACAATGACGGGGGGAGGGGCCAGATCCGTCACGGTCAGCCCTGCTTCGCTGCCTCGGTGATCGACGAGGCGAATTCCTCGAAATCCCGG
>ERZ778017.2977-NODE-2977-length-12677-cov-3.823324_pt1 | contig 12677 bp, 10 predicted proteins | sample MGYA00375747_ERZ778017 | MGnify/ENA primary metagenome ERZ778017 (study PRJEB29350, sample SAMN05509838) | bioreactor metagenome | biome: bioreactor; material: wastewater | place: South Africa: University of Cape Town | collected 2014-03-17 ... | reverse complement strand
AATCTCTTCCAGGTGTATTTTCCGGTTAAAGTTCGTACGGGAATACCGGTAAATCTTGTCCATCCTGTTCAGTTCATCCTTATCTGTTAGCTCCGTATGGGAAGATAAGAATTCCAGATCCCTGCATACAGATATTTTATGCAGAATTTTCAGCAACAGAATTATCTTTCCTGTACCGGTCGTTTGCATAATCTGCTCCACCAGGTTTCTTACATTATTCCGGGCAGCGCCGTTAAGCATGATTCCCTGCTTCGCTTTTTTCAGCAATATCCTGATATAGGCGTTTTCATTCAGGTTAAGGAAGGTATCGCCCCAGAAGTCGGGAAGGAAACGGATTATCGAGGCCTTTGCCGGTATTCCCGCATCCGCAGCATATTCGCTGCTTAAGCTGAACTGATGGGGAAGGTTGCTTCCTATCATAATTACATCTCCTGCCCGGAAGGGAATCCTGTTCTCACCGGTAATGAAGTTCCCTGCTCCTGATTCAATACAAACAATTTCAACATCAGGATAACATTGTGGCTGATTGGCAAAAAATGAATAATCTTCCTGCGATGTACTAAATGAACAAAGGTCATTTGAAGGCAGGAGGGGTGTTAACTGGCTCATGTTTTCTCCTGGTTAAATAAAAAGCATCGTTAAAAAGACAATCGTTATCTATTAGCTTTGCTGTTCAAATGTAACATACAATCCCATTCAAATTTTACGCAACCGGGTGCTTAAAAACAAAAAAATGCGCAACCGGTTGTTTTATTTAGTTATTTTTGAACAACGATTGTATGCAGCATAAAGTCCCCACCATACAGGAAATAGCCAGGATACTCAACCTCTCCAAATCCACTGTGTCCCGGGCTTTGAGAAATCATCACAGCATTGGCCTCCGCACTACCATGCGGGTTCAGAAGCTGGCGAAAGAATTAAATTATGAGCCTGATCAAACAGCTATCAGCTTTAAACAACGAAAGACGTTTTCTATTGGCGTCATCATGCCTTCTTTCGAAACTTATTTCTGCAACGCCATATATGGAATTGAAGATGTGGCACATGCAAGGAACTTCAATGTATTGATAGGACAAACACGGGAAGACTATGAACGGGAAGTGAAGATCATGGAGACCATGCGTAAGCAACGGGTGGACGGCATCATCACCTCCATGTCGAAGAACACTCCTGATATCGGGCATTTTCTTAAGTGCAGGCAGTATAATATCCCGCTCGTGTTCCTGGACAGGGTGCCGGATGTACCTGATATCAATTCAGTGTGGTGCAGCTTATACTCCAGCACGCTGGAAGCCATCAGCCTCCTCATCAGCCGGGGACATAAAAGAATCGGCCTCATCGAAGGCCCCCCTACCCTGCATATCCGGAATGAACGATTGAAGGGATATCTTGACGGGCACCGGAGCCATAAGATCCCTGTGCACGATCATCTGATAACAACCACCGATCTTTCCGCTGCCAGCACCTATGCCGCTATGGAAAAGATCCTGTCATCGCGGATAAAGCCTACGGCTATTATCGCATTCAACGACTATGTTTCGCTGGATGCCATGCATTATATAAAAAAGATAAAGAAGGGAAGTCCGTCCATCAGCTTTGTCAGTTATTCCAACCTCCCGTCCACCGAATACATGGATCACCCGCCCCTTGCTTCCGTAGAGCAGTTTCCCTACGAACAGGGCAAAAGAGCCACTGAGCTGCTTTTCAGGCAGATAGACGGAATGTCGCGGCCGGAGATGACTCCTATGGAAAACCTGATTCTTGAGAGCAAGCTGGTTATTCACTAGCAAACCCCTTGCGGATAGCCGGCGTAATCTTCTCTCTTCTCGTATAATAGTATAGGTTAAAAAGATAGCAGGGAATCAGCAGCCAGTAAGCCGACTGATTACCGGTTACCCGCGCTACCCAGCCATATACCAGCGGCATAATAGCGCCTCCGGCGATACCCATAATCAGTATGGCCGATCCCAGGCTGAGGGCTTTCCCCGTAAGTCCTTTAAGCGCCTGGGGCCAGATGGCAGGCCATAAGAGGGCATTGGAAAGGCCGAGTAAAGCAACGCAGCCAACAGATATCAGGCCGGGGGCAATCAATACCAGTATTGATATCAGAACGCCCAATGCGGAGGAATAAAAAAACGCCTTTTCCTGTGAAACGATCCGGGGTATGGCCAGCACGCCCAACAGGTATCCGATCATGGTGAAAGCAAGTGTATAAGAGGTAAGGTGTTTCGCCACATTCAGCGGCAGGCCGTGATAGAGGCCGTATATACCGATGGTATCGCCCGCAATAACTTCCAGGCCCACCGTACAAAAGATGGCGATAAAGCCGTGCACGAAATTCATATTATTTCCGACCCGGTTCTTAACCGGCGCTGTAGCCTGCTCCCCGGTATTCATGGCAGCAATCTCCGGAAGCCGGGCGCGCTTTACCGCAAAAGCTACCACCAGCAGCACAACGGCCAATGCCGTATAAGGAGCTATGACCATGCGGGCAAGCTGGTCGAGCCGCACAGACCGTTCGTCCGGTAGCATCCCGGCAAGTTCGTTGATAAGACCATCGGAATTATTGAGAATAATGGCTCCCAGTATCAGCGGAGCAAGCACCCCCGCAAATTTGTTGCAGAGCCCCATGATGCTCATGCGCCGGGCTGCTTTTTCGGGAGGGCCCAGGAGCGTAATGTAAGGGTTAACCGCAGTTTGTAAAAGCGTAGTGCCGGTACCAATCACAAAAAGGCCCGCCAGGAACAACGGGTAAGATCGCAGCACCGCAGCCGGGATGAACAGCAGGCATCCTGCCGACATTATCACCAAACCCAGCTGCATACCTTTGACCATCCCCGTGCGGCTAAGGATCCTGCTGGAGGGTAATGCCATTAACGTATAAGAAATGTAGAAAGCAAAGGTCACCAGGTAAGCCTGCCATTCCTGTAATTCGCACGCGATCCGCAGATAGGGTATCAGCGTTCCGTTCACCCAGGTAATAAAACCAAAAATAAAAAAGAACCCGCCTATAATCATGATCTTCCGGCCATAGCCTTTTCCGTCAGCAGGGTTGTTATTCAGGGTTGCGTCAATGGTCATAAGAAATGTTATTTATAAGTTTACTTATCCGTCTTCGCTTTTATTAACGGGCGCTCCCATTCCCGTTCAAGGAGACCCATATAATAAAGCTTCTTCAGAAAGGGAAACTCCCTTTCCTCATACGAGGGCTCATAAGGCAATGAAGCGGGAGGCTCAACCGGGGCAACGGACAGCGCCTCCAGCTCTTCCAGGTCGCCTTCTATAAACGCCCTGCTACAGCGAACAGGCAGGGTTTGACCGGCATGCTGCATAAACTGCTCCTGGTATTCTTTTAACCTGCTGTTCTGCCCGGTGTTTTTTAATGCCAGCATAATTAACAGATCCTGGGATCCAAACGGAGCGCCGGGATGTCTTTCCCTGAATGAGATAATACGGTGGTTTAAGTTGCCGGTATTCTTACCAGGCAGTTGCCGGGAGCAAAGCTGCTCCAGGAAATCCTCCAGTCTTTCGTCCACCTCGTAAGGCTTGCCTGTTCCCATATTTTCCGGCCACTCCCTGGCAGCGCCAATATGCTCCAGCGCCCGTTGCCAGTGCTTTTCCCCGATAGCGTCCAGGGCTGCCTGAAGGTTTGCCTCCCGCCACAGGTTCCTTCCCCCGGCAGCGCCCTCACAGGGCAATATCTTTAGCTGCTTCATAACAGCCAGGCTCTCATCCGGTCTTTCGACGGCAATCAGGCATTTTACCAGCCAGAGATCGATGTACTGATTTTGGGGAACTGCGGCATGCCCTGCGCGTGCAATCTTTAAAGCGCTATCCCAATCGTTTCTTTCGGAATAAAACTTACAGAGCTGCACATGGGTTCTCCATGCTGCCGGCGCCAGGTTGCAGGCTTTTATTAAATCAGCTTCCGCGCCGGCAGGGTCTGATTGCTTTCTGGCGCCGGATCGCACCAGGTAAAACGGGTAATAAGACGGCTCGTCACCGCAGGCATTCAGCAGCTCCCCCGCCTGCCCCGTCCGTCTCATCTGAATAAATGCCAGCGCGAGATAAAACTTAAGCTTCCAGGAGCTATGACGGGCGGAAGCCCATACCAATATTTCAATGTCCTCCTGCCGGTGCGGAAAAACAAACGCAGGATCCATTAAAACCGCTGCTTCCAGCAGTTCTTCCGACGCCCCGCTATTGCCAGGCTTAAACGATACATAAGCCTTCCATAGTTCCACCATCGGGGCTGCGGGCGACAGGCACAAGACCTCATAAGCATCCTGCCGGCAATGAATACCTGCATACAGCGCCGCCAGTTCCAGGTAGGTTTCGTGCGGCATTTCGCCGGTTATCTTTTCACCAAATCTTTCCTTATCTTCCGCGTGATCCAACTTATACAGCTCGAATCTCAGGAAATGATCCAGCGGATCCATAAGCAGCCTTTCCGCCGCCAGCTCTTTTGCTTCCGACAATTTTCCCGTCTTTCTCCTGATCAACACCTGCAGCTGGTATGCCTGAAAGTTCCTGGTATTGTATTCAAGCGCCTTTACCAGGTATGAATACGCTGTGTCGTACTGCTTTTCGCGCAACGATATCCTGGCCAGTTCTGTAAATGCCGCAGAGCTGTATGCAGGAGACTGGCTGGCAATTGAAAAGCCATCCAGGGCATCGGTAAGGTTTCCCATCCGCTCCTGCACCAGTCCGTATAAATAGTTCGCTTCTGCATCATAGCTGTCTATCGAAAGTGTTTTTAGCAGCAGCTCCCCGGCGGCTGCATAATCCATGAAACGCAGCCTGAGAGCGCCCAGGGAAGTCAGCGCCCTGGTATAATAGGGATCGCGGCTCAGGCAGGCTTCATACTTCTCTTCCGCGCGTTCAAAAAAACGCTGCCGCTCCCATTCCTTCGCCTGATAGTAAAGGCCTTCAACGGAATCATGATCATACCCTTCCGCGAGGCGGGCAGGGCGCTTCAACACCTGTTGCTGCTGCTTCGCATCATATAGCCTGCGATCATCTATCCACAGCTTCAGACTATCCTCGTCCGGCTTCCGGGGCAACACCAGGCATTTGTTCCCGAGGGCCTGCATTTCAACCGGCGCGGTAAGCAATACACTTTTCCCGTCTTCCAGCCTTAGAACACCTGATAAGGGCTGGTTTGCACAGATCTTCAGCTCATATACACCGTCGTTACCGGCAACAAAAAAGGACAACCAGGGGCAGGAATAGGTCAATCCCCCGGTTCCTTTAACGGGCAACCAGTATTCCTCCCGTATATCTGACTCATAAGGTGAAAAAGACCGGTGCTTAAAAGGAGTACGGGAGCTGGATGAGATGCTCTGATTAAAAAGCAGGCCGGACTGTACCTCTGTGTACTGACCATCGTGATCGGTCAGCAAATCTTCCCAGATCATTCCATTGCGGGACTGGTTCCAGATCCATATTTTTTTTCCCGGCTTTTGATCATAAGATGAGTAGTGGCCAAGTCCGAAATTATCTTTGTGCCAGTAGCAGCCCCAGAAGCCGGAACAGGCGCCGAAGACATGATACGATTTGTGGTCTCCGAAATTATTGTTTGCATAGAAGGACAGATCCCGGCCTTCCCGGTTTTTGGGCCAGGGATAGCCTTTCCCGTCATGCTCCAGGTAAGCGGAGCCGGGGAATATATACTCCAGATCGCCGGAGGTTTTCACCCCGGCGTTGCTCCAGTTGTAATAAGACTGGGTTTCCCGGCTGTTATTGTACCAGGAAGTGCGGATAATAAAATAAGCAGCCTGGGCCGGGAGGCATATTTCCACGAACCAGCGGGTCCTTGAAGGCCAGTCGACAGCGCCTGTAAAGCAGCTCACGCTCCCATCCGGATTAGTTCTCAGGTCATAATCAACTTTCGCCGCGCAGGCAGGGGAATGACCTATTATACCCAGGTTTATTTCGATACCTCCCGAGGTCCACGGCCCCCTCATTGCCAAGTCCCGGAACTTGGCGGCATGATTAAAATAGATGAATTCCCTCCCCGTCGATTTCTCTATGGCCCCCCATACTTTTCCCCCGGCCGACGGATTGATCCATATTTTAATAAAGTCGTTTTCAAGCACTATCATCTCCCATAACACGTCCGAACCTTCCGCGGTATAACCATCGAACCGGTTGTAGGGATAAAGCCTTCCGAATTCCGGTAAGGGAGAAGGATCAGAATAAGGATACGTCTTTAGCAATACCATTTCTTTCCCTGCCACTGCCTTCATTGATACGGTTGTAGTTTTATTCATAAATTCAGCAGGTCTTTTTCCCTGGAAGCAAGCGCTTTCAGCAATGCCAGCTGGTTACAGGCTCTAACCCGGTTATGCCCTTCATACCGGCTTCCGTAATAAGCATCATTGTTAAGATAGTCGGTAAGGAACCGCAGCGCCTGCATATAGATCATGTACTTTCCTGCAAAGACAAAATATTCTTTTTCTTTATCCGTAAGCACTCCATCCATTTCACTGAAATACCCTTCCTTAACGGCTTTCAGATAATCATCCCGGATATATATCTTACTGATATCTGCTTCCTCCTCGTTGACCGGACTTAAATACGTCCGCAGCATATCCCCCACATCGCTGATAAAATAGCCGGGCATTACCGTATCCAGGTCTATTACATGCGTTCCTTTGTTGTTGCCGTCAAATAAAACATTGCTTATTTTGGTATCGTGATGGGCTACCCGCAGCTTAAAAACATGCTCTTCTTTCAGTCTTTCAAATTCCTCAATGATCCGTACGTTTTCAAGCATTGTTCTGATAACCTCCCGCGTTTCGGCCACTCTTTCCCGGTTACCGTTTTTAACCGCGTCCTGAAACCGGCGATACCTTATCCCGATGTGGTGGAAATCCGGCAGCGTTATCTTAAGGTCCTTCAGCATCATGCGATTCAGCAGCCTGGTAAACCGGCCAAACTGCCTGGCCGCCTCATAAGCCTGGTCCGGCGTTGAAACGGCGTCAATAGTGTGCGAGCCTTTTATAAAGGGAAACAACCTGAAATAACCATACGCTTCGCTGAAAACAAGATCATTACCATCCGCCGCCTTTTCAGGCATAATAAAAGGATACTCCGGGTATTCGTTCTTAAGATAATTACCTATCAGCCTTATATTATGTGCAATATCCCGTGGATTCTTAAAAACATCGCTGTTGATACGCTGCAGGATATACTGCTTATCATTCACATTTACCTTCCAGGTATTGTTGATCAGACCGCTGCCATAAGGCGTCGCCGGCACAGTTCCGGGCTCAATCCCATATTTCTGAAGAACAGTTGAAAGCATGTACAGCAGGTATTTTAATAAATTTTGTTACGGACGGCTATCCGCAAGTGGTGAAAGATTCAAATATAGATTATCCGGCAGGCACGGAAACACCCTTATACCAGATTGCTAAAATATTGGAGGCGATTGCTAAAATATATTGTTACGGGCCTGCCTCCCTGATTATTTTAACTCCCCGTGAAGCTGTTCCACCGGTATTCGCCTGATCTTCTATTCATAATCTTCCATTTATCTTCCGTTCATCCTCCATTCATCTTCCGTTAAATAACGGAGGATGAACGGAAGATGAATGGAGGATGAACGGAAGATAAATGGAAGATCACCAGTCGAAGACCGGACGCAGATCAGCCGGAAAAGGTCTGTTCTCCGGTCTGTTCCCCGGGGGAAGTATCTTTTGTATAAGCTATCGGCGATAAGGAAGCCTTTTACGGGCCTGGGCGGCCCTTCTTTATGGCCTTGCCGTTAAAGAATTGACCTTAGTAAGCCCGATGAGCTTATCGGCCCGGTCGCCCAGCGCCTGGTAATAAACCAGGATGGTGTAGGTGTTTTCCGTGTCCCAGAAATTGCCTTCGGTATCGCTGAAGGACGGACGGGGATGGTCGGACATGGGGTCGATAGTGATATAGGAGTAGTCGTAATAGCCCTGTTTCAGGAACAGCGTGGTTTCGTACATTCCGGTGGCTTCGTTATAGCCCATTTTACCTTTGCCGCCATCTCCGTAACCGGTTAATTCGCCGAACAGGTAAACGTCTTTACCGCGGATGGGCCCGCCTCCGGGGGGTATATAGGAAAAATGCACGGTGGCGTAATCGCCCTGCCATAGCGGGTTATTGTTATCCAGGGTTGCATTGTAATACATGCCGTTGTTATCGAGGTAATAAACAAAACGCAGGCGCGAGCGGTCCTGGTCGGACACCACATACACATCGGTTTTGCCCGCCGCATAATCCACTTTGGCAACACGGTCGCTTTGCAGGCGAAAGCTGCGCAGATCGAGCCAGCGCCACTCGCGCCCGCCGGGAAAGAGGGCGTCTTCTTCGGTGTTGAATTCCAGCATGCCCGGCCGCATAAAAGTAGGCCGGATATTATGCAGGTAATTGTCCCAGCGGTTATTCTGCAGGATGCAGACGTTGATCTGCTGTGCCGCATTCACCAGGTTGAGGGCGGCGGTGTTTACGGTGAACTGTATTTTTTGATGGGTTCTGAAGTACTGCCCGTTAAAAGGCTGCTGAATCTGGGCGGCAACCGGCGCCCGGTCTTCCAGCACCAGCAGGCGGCGGGTAAATATCAGTTTGGAAGTATCCCCGTCGGCGAAAACTTTCAGGAGGTAATTTCCCGGCCGGGAGGGCCGGCAGTTTCTATCGGGCAGCACTGCCTGGTAATGAATATAACGGGTATAAGCAATGGAAGAATTGCGGTAGGTGGTTATCCGCTGCTGTGAAAAGCCTTTTATATAATCGAACTGGCTTAAGATGGCAGGCGTCCAGTCTGCATTGCAAAGCTGGTAAGTATAGGAGTAATTACGCACCACGGGATCCAGGTCGTCAAAATGCAATTCCAGCGTCTCTGTGCTGTTCAGCTTCCATATGGGGTAGGCCAGCGGGTTGCCGGACACATAGAGCTTCACCGTTGAAATATGATCCCGGTAAATATGATCCGGCTCCTGCGCAACCGCTGTGCAGCCTGCCAGCAAGGCAAGGGCTAAAAAGAATGGCTTCATGCTTCGAAATTAGTTAAAAAATGTTTCCCTATTTTTGATGCAAAGCATCTATTCTTGAATGTAGCCAGTTTTATAGCACGCCGCATTGCCTTTAACCAGCAGAAATCTTTTTCCCGCTTCATTATCCGGCTGGCGCTTTCCGCCACGGTGATAAGCGTAGCGGCCATGATCATCGCCATTGCCTTTACGAACGGGTTTCAGCACGCTATCAGCCAGAAAATATTCAGCTTCTGGGGGCATATCCGGGTGCAGCATTTCCAGCCCCAGCACCTGAGCATGTCTGAAGAGCTGCCTATTGAGCAGAACGATACAGTAGTAAGCCTGCTGCGGCAAAACCCCGCCATCCGGACTATCCAGCCGTTTGCAACCCGGAATGCGCTGCTTAAAACCAGCGAAACCCTGGAGGGCATCCTGTTTAAAGGGGTGGAAAAAACCTATGATTTCAACAACATAAACCGCTTCCTGGAAGCCGGCAGATGGATAAACTTCCCCGACAGCGGCTACAGCAACGAAATCAACCTGTCCGCTTCCACGGCGCGGGAGCTGAAGCTGGCGGTGAACGACCAGGTGCTGATTTATTTTATTCAGTCCGACGGCTCGCCTCCCCGGGCCCGGAAGCTTACGCTGGCCGGCATCTATAATACCGGCATCGAAGAATACGATAAGATGATTGCCCTGGGGGATATCCGCCTGATACAACGGCTGAACGACTGGAACCGGAACGAAATAGGAGGATACGAGATCTTTCTGAAGGACTACCGGCAGATGGATTCGGTTAACACCGCTATCTTTTACGAGCTTCCCCAGGGCTGGAACAGCCTGACCACGCGCGAGCTCAACCCCAATATTTTCGACTGGCTGAACCTGCAGGATCAGACGGTGCTGATTGTACTGCTGATTATGACGGTGGTGGCTGTGCTGAACCTGATCACCTGCCTGATTATCCTGGTGCTGGAAAGAACCCGCATGGCGGGAGTTTTAAAGGCGCTGGGCGCCCGGGACACGGTTATCCAAAAGATATTCCTTTATCACGGAGCGCTGATCGCAATCGGGGGGATTGTCCTCGGCAATGTGGCCGGGCTGGGTCTTTGCTGGCTGCAGCAGCGCTACGGATTTATTTCGCTTCCGGAAGAAATGTATTATATCTCAAAGGCAGAAGTGTATATCGCCGGCTGGCAGGTGTTGCTGGTGAATATCGTTACCCTGCTTATCTGCGTGCTGGTGCTCATCATCCCCACCTTTATTATCCGGAAAATTGAGCCGGTGAAGGCAATCCGGTTTGAGTAGGATTTCAATTTGAATTATTTTGCTTCTCTCTTTTTTGGTTACCGGCGCTGAAAAAAGGGTTACAAGTGGAGGTCAAAATATGCGGGTACACCAAGTTACTGGTAGTGCTTGAAGCTACTCTGATAATCCCTGGGGATGCTGCGGGCAATAAATTTAACTATTTTATAATTACCCAAAAGTTCTGGATCGGTTATCACTAACTTTGGGGCCATGCGCATTCATTAATTATGAGAGTTATAGTTACAGGGTTGTTATTAATATTTTTATTGGATCATATGAAAAGATAATTTATATGCCTTATTTATTTTTATTTACAGGAGTGATTATTGGAGGAGTGATATTTGGGTGGCTCAAGTATAAAAAACAGGATACAAATAGAAGATCGGAGATACCTTTAAAGAAAACGGGTAAAAGGATAATAGTTTATTTTGATAAGTGTGTGATAAAGACAAGAGACTATTTTGAAGAGGCTACATCTAATACAATGCCATCCAGGATAGATATGTTAGACTCCCTTTATAATCCTAATCAGGAAATGAATAAGGTCAAAAAGAGTGTTTCTGTTATAATGTTTAATTGGATGGGCGGAAGTGGCCGGCAAATTGAATTTAGAAGCCAACCGATTTATATGCCTGAAGAAAGTTTACATGCTTATTTAGAAAATAAGAAGGAGACTATCCTATATGTTGACCCGGAAAATTTTAAACGATACTATTTTGATATTGAATTTTTATATTCTGATCCAAGATAGCATAGCATAAGTCATCTTAATAATATGGCAACAGAAAAAAAGCAGCTCAATATGAAAATATTAGAAATGGCTTAGTGAGTAGAAAAATGAATAATTTATGTACAGATTATTTTTAAATGTCTCTTATTGGTAAGGAAGTGATAACCCTTACAAGAAAAGTAAATAACCACTTGCGAAAAATGGGGTACAACGCCTAACCCAAAGAATTTGAAACATATATGACTAAGACTTTTAATTTTTATTGCGATGAAAGCACCCATCTGGAAAACGACGGGCATCGTTATATGATACTGAGCTATGTATCCACGCCCTATAACCAGTTGCGCAAGCACAATCAGGAGATAAGAGAAATCAAACGCAAACATTTTATCAAAGGAGAAATGAAATGGAGGTCAATCTCCAAATCCAGTGTGGTTTTTTATACGGAAGTTGTAGAGTATTTTTTTATGACCGACTTGCAGTTCAGGGCTATCATTATTGACAAAACAAAACTCAACCATAACGGCTTTAATCAGACGCACGATGAGTTTTACGATAAAATGTATTTCCAGCTTTTGAACAAAAAAATCAGCCACGACGCCGTTTACAATATCTATATTGATGAAAAAGATACGCATAGCTACAAGAAGGCAAGAAGCCTTAAAGAATACTTAGAAAGAGATTATCAAAACATAAGAGCCCTGCAAGCCATTAAGTCCTATGAAAGCGAGCTAATGCAATTGGCAGATGTGCTAATGGGCGCTATCAATTACAAATTGAGGGGATTGTCAAAGGTCTTATCAAAAAACAAGATAATTGATAAGATTGAAAAGGAAAGCGGAAAGCCTATTATAGAGCCATCAACGCTCTACGAAACCAAGTTTAATAAATTTTTTATTGACCTTAAATAATGCCCTTAAATCAGATAAAGACATATAACCAGTTATTGGAACTCAACCATCTTACAGAAGCGCAAAAAACAGCTTCGCTTAGGGCTATTTTTAAAAGGGATATTGAAGACAATGAGCACCTTTCTTTTCGAGGCAAGAAAATTCGCCCCATAAAAGGCAAAGATGGACAACCTGCAATGGATGTGCTTTTCGACCATCTTACCAAAGAAAGCAAAGAAATAAAAGATGACAATGGGGAAAAAATAAAGTCAAGAAAAGAATGGGAAAATGACCGTTGTGTAAGGCTGCATTGGATAAAGCACCACATTGAGGAACGAACGCCTCATGCAGTAACCGTATTCAGTTTCATTGACCGTGTGAAGGACAAAGGCAATGTGCCAAGGACTTACCTGTACAATACAGAGGAGCAGTACGTAGTGATTTTAGAACCATACAGAACCAAGCCGGAATACTATTTATTAACAGCTTACCGCCTCACTAAAGAGAAAGGAGGTATTAAGCAAATGCAGCAAAAACTAAAAAACAAACTGGATGAAATACTATAGAAACGCAAAGCCCGGTGTATGTCGTGACACATCGGGCTTCGAAGCTCTTTTGTCCGAGAATGGAACAATGAACAGTGCAAAATTAGGTGAATTATCCACAAAAACAACATGAAGTAGCACATTTTAACATAAAATCACTATAAGCGCTTAATCCGGATTTCCTGATATTGTCAGC
>ERZ778017.2975-NODE-2975-length-12689-cov-5.651813_pt1 | contig 12689 bp, 8 predicted proteins | sample MGYA00375747_ERZ778017 | MGnify/ENA primary metagenome ERZ778017 (study PRJEB29350, sample SAMN05509838) | bioreactor metagenome | biome: bioreactor; material: wastewater | place: South Africa: University of Cape Town | collected 2014-03-17 ... | reverse complement strand
GCGATGCCGAACCAGTGCGAGATGAGGATGGTGGTGATCATCGGCGTCAGCCGCACGGCGACAGTGCCGAGCACCGACCAGATCAGCCCGAGACTGAAGACCCTCAGGTCCGCCGACTGGCTGATCAAGGACTTGAGGGATCGCATTGACTTCGTGTTCCTGCCGGTAAGGCCGCTTGCATGCCCTTTCTAGCAGCAATGTATGAGTCCGCGATTACCACGTATCGACAAGTGATGGCCGCGCTCTTCATCGATTGGAAAGGTTAACGGCGCTAGCTTGCGCCTTTGCCGTTTCGGGTTCGGAGTGGGGATGACCGCAAGGTGGACCATCGGCGGGCAGTCTCCCGTCTACGTCGTGCCGGACGCTTCAGGCTATCCGTGGCGGGGCGTGGTCGATCTGCTGCTCGTGCTTGCCGTGGTCGCGCTCATGTCGCTGTCGGACTACGCGCTCGAATTCTTCGGCATCCCCTACAATTCTCTTGGTGGCTCGATCATCTCCAAGATCCATCCGGCCACCTATCTGCTGGTGGTCGCCCTGGGGCTGGCGGTCATCGCCAATCCGAGTCCGGTCGTCTACGTTCTCGGCCTGCTGGGCCGCTGCCTGGGTTCTGCGCTGTTGTTGTTGGCCAGTATCCTGATGTGGGTTTTCATCGCCCGCAACAAGCCCGGCTATTCGGCTTCCTTCCTCATCGATACCCTGATAGCCGCCGCCCTGATCGTCGTGCTGTTCGCAGACGCCGGCAACAAGGCGCGCCTGGTCATCGCCCGTATCGTTCACGTCATCATGGTCGTCAATTGCCTGCTGTCCATCGCGGAGGGGCTGACGGGATGGCGGCTGTTTCCGTTCGTGCTCGGAGGGCATGAGCAGACCTGGGAATACCGTGCCACCGCCCTGCTCGGCCACCCGCTGATCGGCGGGCTCGTCACCGGCGTCTATGCCGTCATCCTGCTCACCGTGCACGACGTGCGCGGATTGGGCGAGCGTTGGCGTTGGCCGATCCTTCTGCTTTGCATGGCGGCCATGCCGTTCATCGGTTCGCGCACCGCCTTCGTGATCGTCGTCGTGACGGCGGCAGCGGTGGCCGGGTTGCGGGTGCTGCGCTTCCTGCGCGGCGAGCCCATCGATACGCGTAAGCTGCTGGCGCTGCTGGTGCTCGCCCCGCTTGGCGTCGTCGTGCTCGCGATCCTGTTTCAGCAAGGGCTGTTCGACAATTTCATCGGCCGCTTCCTGAATGACAACAACAGCGCCCAGACCCGCTTCCGGCTGTACGACCTTTTCGACAACCTCAATATGTACGACCTGTTCGTGGGGCAATCGTTCGTCGTACTCGATACCAATGTACGCCTGAACGGCTTGAGCGAAGGCATCGAGAACTCCTGGGCCGGCCACCTGCTGCGCTACGGTGTCGTCATGTCGGTCGTTTTGTGGTGCGGCGTCGCCGCCTGGTTTGGCGACGTGCTGCGCGCGGCCGGGCGGGCGGGAATCCTGCCGCTCGTCTTCGTCTTTCTGGTGATTTCGACCACCACCGGCATCAGCGCCAAGAGTTCGATGCTGACCATTCCCGCGGTGCTGATCCTGTCGCTGGTCGCCAGGGTGCCGCGAGGGGAAGCCGCCGGGGTCGACAATGCCCTGCTTTCCCGGATCGGGTCGCGATTCCGGGAGTGACGCCGGTTAGCCGCTGCCGCTTCGACGAAGCAGCGGCCAGGCTCGTCCGCGGCCGGATAAACCGAAACTTAGCACCTGCCGTCTATTGCTTTTTGCTCCAGCCAACCGAAAAGCGGAAAGCCCGTGAGCGCGATCGATATCCTGGTGCCGGCCGGCGACGTGCGGCGCATGCATCTCCTGGTGGCGGAGCGGCTTGCCGGGAAGGGCCATGACGTCGCGCTGGTGGGGGCCGATGCGCCGGGGATCGCCCGCACGTTGGACAACATCCTGCATTTCGAGCGCACGGCGCTGCGTATTCGCCTGAACAGCCTGCTCGATGCCGTACCGCAACCGCTCCTGTCGCCGGCTCGGCCTGGTGCCGCTTTGCGCGTGGATCTGACCGGAAGCGGCCGTCCCGTCGCCTCGCCGGTGCTCGCCCCGCGCTTTGCGGGCAGCCCGTCGCTTGCCGAGGCCGCCCGCCTGCTGATGCTTGGCCGTCTGCCTGACATCGCCATCGTGCTCGACGACGGCACGCCCGTTGCCGAGGCGGCGCCGATGGCCGACAGCCGGTTGTCGATCGCCCGCGGCCTCGACGACATTCTGGCGCGCATGCTGACGCTGCTGGTGGTCGAGACGCACCGTTGTCTCGATGGCGGTGCGATGGGCGCCAGGCCGGCCGAAACGGCTACGCCGCCCAAAACTCCCACGTCCGGCCAGATGGTCGGGACCTATGTGCTGTCGACCGTGCCGCGCCAGATCGGCGGCGCGGCACGGCGGCTTGCCTTCAGGCTGCACCGCTGGAATGTCCAGTACCGTTTTCACAAGGGCCGGCGGGTGGCCGACACCGGGTTGATGGCGGGCGAACCCTGGCTGACACTGCCGGACGACGGCGACCGCTTCTACGCCGACCCGTTCCCGTTCGAGTGGAACGGTCGCTATTTCATCTTCGTCGAGGAATTCCGCCATGGCGGCGGCAAAGGCGTGCTTTCGGTGGCGGAAGTCTTTCGCGACGGCGCACCGACCGTGCCGCGCATGGTTATCGAGGAGCCATATCATCTGTCCTATCCGCAGGTATTCAGCCATGGCGGGCAGATATGGATGCTGCCGGAAGGCGGGGCGGGCGGCAACCTGGTGCTTTACCGGGCCGAGTCTTTTCCGGATCGCTGGGTGAGGCACTCTGTCCTCGTCCCCGGCCGCGAGCTTTTCGATTCGACCCTGCTGGAGCACGACGGGCGCCTGTGGCTGTTCGCCACCGAGCGCGATGGCTATGGCAGCGCCTCGGACATGCTGGTCGTCTATCATGCGCCGGCGCTGGAAGGGCCGTGGACGCCGCATCAGGCCAATCCGGTGCGCATCGACCGCGCGGCGGCCCGGCCGGGCGGCCGATTTGCGCGCGTCGGCGACCGCCTCGTCCTGCCTGTGCAGGACGGCACGCTCGAATATGGCGGCGCGCTCGGCCTGGCCGACCTGGTTGAGTTGAACGAAACGAAGGTTCGACTGACCGAGCCGGTGCCGATCCTGTCGCCGATCCGCTCGACCTATCCGAAGATCCACACGCTCAACAGCACCGAGCATCTTGAAGCCGTCGATTGCATCGCGCCGCTGTTGCGCGGCAGGCTGCGCCGGGCCGGATGATGTCGCCTAGGCCGATTCGCGTTCTGTGCGTCGTACCGCGCGGCATAACCGGGCGCGGCGGCATCGAGACGTTGTTCGCGCATGTCAACGAGCAACTGCGCTCAGGCCGGGACATGGGCATCGAGATGGAGTTCATGGACTCGCGCGGCGGCGCCTCGAGGGCCGGCTGGATATTTTATTTCCCCTTCGCCCTGGCGCATTATGTTTGGCTGCTGGCGAGCCGCCGCTACGATATCGTCCATCTCAATACGACGACGAATGCCTCGGCCTGGCGCAAATGGCTCCTGCAGAGCATTGCAGGCCTGGCCGGCGCCGCGACGGTCGTTCATTTTCACAGCTCGTTTCTTCCCAAGCCGGGCGAGCCGCGCGGAGTCTGGGTTTCCGTCTTGCGCCGCGTTTTCGAGCGTGCCGGCGCGGTTGTCGTGCTGGGCGAATACTGGCGCACCTTCGTGTCCCGCTTCTATGACATGCCTGCGGAGCGCTTCGAGGTCGTTGCCAACGGCGTCGTGGATTTCGCGCCCGCCGCACCGCAGGCGCGGGAAGAGGGTGCTCCCGTCCGGGTGCTCTTTGCCGGCAATCTGACGGACGCGAAAGGAGCGGGCGTCCTGCTGCAATCGCTGGCGCTGTTGCCGCGCGAATTGCCGGAATGGCACGCTGTCCTTGCCGGTGCCGGCGACGTTGCCGCATTCCGCGACCGCGCAACGAAATTGGGAATCGCGGGAAAGGTGGAATTTACCGGTTGGATGGTGCGCGATACCATCCTGCCGCTCTACCGGCAGACCGATATTGTCGTCCTCCCCTCGCGCAGCGAAGGCCTGCCGGTTTGCCTGTTGGAGGGTGCCTGCGCCGGTGCGGCGCTGGTCGCGACCCCCGTCGGCTGCACAGGCGATGTGCTGCACGACGGCGAGAACGGGCTGATGGTGATGCCGGACGATCCCGACGGGCTTGCGCATGCGCTGGCGCAGCTGATCGGCGACGCCGCGCGCCGCGAGGCGTTCCGCACCGCCTCGCGCACCATCTACGTTTCACGTTTTCGGCTTGAAGCCATGATCGGCGCCCTGCGAGAGGTCTATCAGAAGGTGCTGGCGAGCCGGTAATCCGCTTCGTGGTCGCGGCTGGGCGCCGCTTCGCCGATGCTGGGGCGGAAGATGCGGAAGAACTGTTCGAGATTGGCCAGCGCCCACAGCACCTTTTCGTGATTGTGCCGGCTCTCCAGATGCTCGCCCAGCAGGCGATCGATCTCGGCGCCGTTGCAGACCCGGCGCACGGTGGCGTCGCCGCTTTGCAGCAGGTCGCGAAGCTCCGCCGTCAGGCCGGTGCGGAACCATTGCTCGACCGGCACGCGGAAGCCGACCTTGCGGCGCTCGATGATGTCGCGGGGCAGCAGCTTGGCGGCCAGCGCCCGCAGCACCCGCTTGCCTTTCGGCGCGCCGGTAAGGAAGGCGTCGGGAAAGCGCGCGGCAAGTTCCGCGAGGCCGACGTCCATGAACGGCATGCGGCCCTCGATCGAGCCGGCCATCATCATGCGGTCGCCGCGCTCGAGAAGATTGTCCGGCAGCCACGAAGTCTGGTCGAAATGCAGCATCCGCTTCAGCGCACTGGCAGCGCCGTCGGCGGCGAAGGGTAGCGGGTCGAGCGCCCGCGCCTGCGGCGGGCCGGCGTAAAGGGCGGCGGCCTGATCGCTGTTGGCGCCGCCGAACCAGGCCACCATGCGCGCCTGCCTGTCGCGGATGCCGGCGACGCCGGCCACTGTCTTCATGCGCCGGGCCGCGTAAGGCAGGGCGCGGGTGGCGGGAGCCACGAGAAGGTCGTGCAGGCTGCCCGGCATCAGGCGCTGGTAGCGCGCCACCCACGGTTCGGCGCGATGCTTTGGATAGCCGCCCAGAAGCTCGTCGGCGCCTTCGCCGGTCAGCACCATCTTGACGGACCGGTGCGCCATTTTCGAAAGCAGCAGCACCGGCAGGTCCGATGGCTCGGAGACAGGCGCGCCGCGCCGCAACACCGCTTCCTGCCAGACCGAGGTAAAATCCTCCAGGCCGACGGCGAGTTCGTGGTGGTCGGTGCCGAAGGCTTCGGCGACCTGCCGCGCATAGGGCAGTTCGGATGAGCCTGGCACGTCGAAGCCGACCGAATAGGTGGCGACCGGCTTGCCCATATGGCGGCTCATCAGCGCCACGATAGTGGAAGAGTCCAGCCCGCCGGAAAGAAAGGCGCCGAACGGCGCGTCCGAGCGCAATCTCAGCCGCACGGCTTCGTCGAGTTTGTCGCCGAACAGCCGCACCGCCTCGTCGAAATCGTCGATATCGGGGGAGGTACGGGAGAACGGCGTGGTGAAGTAGCGGCCGGTACGGACCTTTGCGCCTTCCATGACCATGAAGGTGCCGGGCGGTACCTTGGCGATGCCGCGAAAGAAGGTGGCCGGGCCGGGTACGTAGCGGTAGCTCAGGAATTCGCGCAGCGAGTCGGTGTCCAGCCGATCGTCTATGCCGGGGAATTTGCGCAGCGGCTCGATCTCGGAAGCGAAAGCGTGAAAACCTTCGCCGCGGGCGACGAAAAGCGGCTTCTTTCCGAACGGGTCGCGCGCGGCGAACAGGCGGTCCGTCTCGTTGTCCCAGAGGAGGAAGGCGAACATGCCGTTGAACCGCGGCAGGCAGGCCTCGCCCCAGGCGCGCCAGGCCTCGATCAGCACTTCGGTGTCGCCCCTGGTGACGAAGCGATGGCCCATCCCGGCCAGCTCGTCCCGCAGTTCGAGATAGTTGTAGATTTCGCCGTTGTAGACGATCGTATAGCGGCCGTCGTGCGAGCGCATCGGCTGCGGGCTGCCGGCGAGGTCGATCATCGACAGGCGGCGGTGCCCCAGCCCGACCTGCCAGTTGCCGCCCCGTCCGTGGCTAAGAAAGGTTCCGCGCCCGTCCGGGCCGCGATGCGCCAACAGGTCGGTGGCGGCGTCCAGCCGGCCGGCCAGCGCCAGGTTCGACCGCGCGTGGAATCCGAACAGGCCGCACATGCTCCTAGTCCCGCCCGTGCGCCGCCGGGCTGGCTTCGGCCGCCGGCACCGTCGCTTCGCGCGCCTTGCCCGGCGGTGAGAACAGGGCTTCATAGGCCTTGAGCAGCTTCGGCGCCTCGTGGCTCCAGGCGAGCTTGTCGCGGACGCGTTCGCGCCCGGCCGCCCCCATCGCCGCGCGGCGCTCGGGGTCGTCCATGAGTTCGGCGATCTTGTCGCCGAAATCGGCCGGGTCGGTGCAGGCGGCGTAGAGCGAAGCTTCGCGCGCCGAGAACCGGCCCTCGCGCAGGTCGTACTGCACGATCGGCTTGCCGAGCGCCATGTATTCCATGATCTTGTTCATGGTCGACTTGTCGTTCATCGCCGTCGGCCGGTCGGGATTGACGCAGACATCGGCGGTCGACAGCACCGAGAACAGCGTCTCGTCCGGGCAGCGGCCGGTATAGGTGACATAGTCGCCGAGCCCGCGCGCCGCCGTTTCGGCGCGGATGGCGTCGAGTTCGGAGCCGCCGCCGCAGATGACGAACTGGATGTCCTTGCGCTGCCTCTGGTTGACCAGATGGTCGACGGAGTCGAGCAAAAGGTCGAGCCCTTCCTGCTTGCCGATGACGCCGACATAGCCGACGACGAAGCGGCGGCCGTTGCGCCATTTCGGGTCCGGCGCCACCTCGCGCACGCGGTCGAGATTGGGGCCGGAGCGCACGATATGCACCTTGCCCGCCGGCATACCGCCGCGCGAAACGGCGATGTCGCGGTAGCTTTCATTGGTGGCGATCGAGATGTTGGCGGTACGGAACGACAGCCGTTCCAGCCACACCATCAGCTTCCAGCCGAAGTCGCGGCGGCCGAACTTGGCCTCGTAGAGCTCCGGGTTGATGTCGTGGTGGTCGAACAGGAACTTTTTGCCGAACAGCCGGTAGAAGCCGCCGATCAGGAAGATCGTGTCCGGCGGGTTGCAGGCGTGGATGGCGTCGAAGCCGCGCTGCCAGGCGACCTTCAGCGACAGCAGGAATTCCCAGAACAGCGCCGCGCTGTATTCGAGCGCGTAGCCGAAAGCCCCTTCCGCGTCGGTGGGCAGCGGATGGCGGTAGATGTGGACGCCGTCGATCCTCTCGTAGGAGGCGGTCGCGTCCTTGCCCTTCGGGCAGATCACCGAGACCTGGTAGCCGGCCTTGACCAGCGTGGTCGCCTCCGACCACACGCGGCGGTCGAAGGGGACGGGCAGGTTTTCGACGATGATGAGAACGCGCTTACCAGTTGATGCCGTCATAGGTCCCCGCAATCCGATCCGTGTTCGGCAGCCGGGCCATGTCGAGCAGGATCTGGTCCGGCCGCAGCTTCTCCACCACCGCTTCGTATTCGGGCGAGCGGCTGGTGGTCACGACCACGTCCGAATGTTCCACCGCGTCCTCGATCGACGGCACCATCAGCTGGGTGACATGCGGGATCGCGTTCATCAGATACGCCTTGTTGGCGCCGACCAGCTTCGCCAGCGAGACGTTCTGGTCGAAGATGCGGATGTCGCATCCCTTGCCGATCAGGCGTTCGATCAGTTCCAGGTAGGGGCTTTCGCGCAGGTCGTCGGTGCCGGCCTTGAAGGAGAAGCCGAGGAAGCCGACGTTACGCTTGCCGTGGTCGAGGATCCATTGCAGGGCGCGCTCGATCTGCTGCTTGTTGGACGGCATCAGCGACTTCAGGAGCGGCGCTTCCACGTCGTGCTGCACGGCATAGGCGTTGATGGCGCGCACGTCCTTGGGCAGGCAGGAGCCACCGAAGGCGAAGCCCGGCAAGAGGTAGGCGTTGGATATGTTGAGCTTGGTGTCGGCGAAGAACACCTGCATCAGTTCATGGCTGTCGACGCCGGCGGCCTTGCAGATGTTGCCGATCTCGTTGCCGAAGGCCACCTTCAGCGCGTGCCAGGTGTTGTCGGTGTACTTGACCAGTTCGGCGAGCCGCGGCTCGGTGACGATCAGCCGGCCGGGCAGGCCGCGATAGAGTTCCAGCAGCCGCTCGCGCGTCGTCTCGTCCTTCGTGCCGATCACCGTCTTGGCCGGATTGTTGAAGTCCGAGACCGCCGAGCCCTCGCGCATGAACTCCGGGTTGGAGGCGACGCCGAAGGCTTCGCCCAGCTTCTTGGACGATGTTTCCTGGAGCGACGGCACAACGATGTCCGACAGCGTGCCGGGCAGCACGGTGGAGCGGATGACGACCGAATGGTAGCTGTTCTTGCCGGCGAGCGAGGAGCCGATCTGGCGCGACACCGCCTGCACGGCCGACAGGTCGAGCGAGCCGTTGGCGCGCGAGGGCGTGCCCACGCACAACAGCGACAGGTCGGAACCCATCACCGCCTCACTGGTGGAGACGGTGGCCTTCAGCCGTCCCGACTTCACGTTCGACGAAACGAGCTCGCCGATATCCTTTTCGATGATCGGGCTCTGGCCCGCATTAATGAGGTCGACCTTCGCTTCGCTGACGTCGCAGCCGATCACCTCATGGCCTCGCTCGGCCAGGCAGGCCGCGCAGACCGTGCCGACATAGCCCAGCCCGAATACGGAAACTTTCATTGCTTACCTGACGCTTTCTTTGTCTTTTTCGCGCCAGGTAATTGATAGCTCCCGGCGTCTCCCTTAAGGCAAGGGTCTACCCGCTACAGGTAAAGTTCAGGTTAGCGGATTGATTAGTATTGAAGTTCGCCATTCCTTCGCGAAGGCCGGAACCTTGAAAACCACGGCGGCGGCGGCTTCGAGGACGTCGAAGCGCTTGAAAAAGCGTCATGCGGGGCCGCTGCATCCAGCCGTTCGGCGCTGGTCGCCGTGCGGGCATCGACGCTAACCTTAATAGGAAACTTTGCGCCGGTCGTCTCGCTGCGGCTTGGCGCACGCCTTATGTTCGGCGGCACTACTTTGTTCGCATCCGAAGGGCTGGGCTTGCAAAATGCCGCTGACGCGCCGGGAATTCCTGTCGATCGCCACTGCCGCGCTTGCGGTGCCGTCTGCACGGGCGCGGGCCGCCGCCGACACCAGTCCCCTTTTCCATCGCGGCGGTTCCATCCACACGATGATGAACTGGGGCGCGCTGCGGGAGGACGACCGCACGCGCTACCTGCCGCGCCCGTTCGATATGCCGCGCAATGCCTTTCCCGCCGAACTGGTGGAGGATTTCGCGCGTTCGGGCTTCGACTTCATCCGCCTGACGCTGGATGTCGGCCCGTTCATGCAGTTGCAGGGTGTGGACAGGGAGGCGCTGGAAGAAAGGCTTATCGACAATATCCGCCTGTTTCACGATCGCGGGCTATCCGTCATCGTCGATTGCCATCCGGTGGAGCAGGTGCCGGCCTACTCGCCCCAGGCGATCCTCGAGGATCTGGAAGGACCGCTCTTTGCCGGCTACACGGCCATGATCGGCCGGCTCGCAACCCTGCTTTCCGGCGTCACCTCCGGGCGCGTGGCACTGGAACTCATGAACGAGCCGGTCATGCGCGATGCCGACCGCCGCACGCAGGTCATGGTCTGGAACGCAGCGCAACTGGTGCTGCACGACACCGCGCGGCGGGCGGCGGGCGACCTGCCGCTCGTGCTGACGGGGGCGGACTATGGCGGCCTCGGCGGCCTGCGCGACCTCGACCCGTCGCCGTTCATCGACAGCGACACGCTGTTTTCGTTCCATTACTACATGCCGATCAGCTTCACGCATCAGGGCGTCGACTTCGAAACGGCCGACGCGCCGGCCTCGCCCTATGCGGTCGGCCTGCCTTATCCTTACGACGCCGTTCCGGCGCAGGAGATCGAGGCCGGGATAGAAGCACGCATCGCTGCCGACGCCACGTTGGACGATGCCCGCAAGGCAGCCGAGCGCGAGCACGCCCAGCGCATCCTCAAAGGGTTCCTGTCCGATGCCTGGAGCCGCGGACGCATCGAGAGCGACTTCGCCGAGGTCGAGGCGTGGGCCGACCGCAACGGCGTGCCACGCCACCGGATCGTGCTGGGAGAATTCGGCACGACGCGGCGCATCGGCGACTTCACCGGCGCCGACGACCTTTCCCGCAGGCGCTGGCTGTCGGACGTGACGCATCTGGCGCAGGCTGGCGGCTTCCGCTGGGCGCTGTGGGATATCAACAGCCGTACCATGGGTATTAGCCGAAGCGACGACGGAGATCGGGTCGATCAGGACCTGATTTCGGCGCTGGCGATGTCCGACGCGCCCTGACGGGTACGACCGTCCAGCAGGTCGCGATAGACCTTTTCCACCTGGTCGGCGAGGCTGGCATAGTCGCGGTTGGCCTTGACCCATGCCGGGCCTCTGGCACCCATGGCTTCGGCCTTTTCCGGGTCGTCGAACAGGCGCGCCACCCCTTGCGCCATGGCCTTGCCGGAAAAGGCGGTGATGAAGCCGGTGCCGCTTTCGCTGATCACCTCGTTCTGGTCGTAGTGCACGGTCGCGACCACCGGGCGGCCCATGGCGAGGTACTCGACCAGTTTCGTCGGGGTCGCGACCTGCTGGGCCGGGTCCATCATGAAAGGGGAAAGGCATACGTCTGCCCGTTTCACCCAGCCGAGCGCTTCAGGCAGCGGCACCCGCCCGGTGAAGATCACGCGCTCCGACAGGCCGAGTTCGGCCAACCGGGCGGTGTGTTTTTCGCGCTCCAGGGGAGACACCGCGCCGATCAGAACCAGGACGGCGTCGTATCCTTCGGCAACCAGGTTCGCCAGCGCGTCGATCGGAACGTCCGTCTGGTTGCTGAGCACGTTCGCGCACAGATAGGTCATGGCCTTCTTGCCGGCCAGACGCGGATCGTCGGCCGGGCGGATCGAGGCGGCGTTGTAGCGTTCGGTCGTGACCCCCATCGGGATCGGCGTCAGCTTTTCCATGGCGATGCCGCGGAAGCCGACGCGCTCGCGCATCCGCTTCGACTGGACGATGGCATGGTCGCATAGGGGAAGCGCCAGCCTGTAGAACAGGAAACTGCCGGTGACGGCATAGACGATGCGGAGCAACCGGGACGGCCAACTCATGGGGATCAGGCCTTTGAGGGCATCACGCAGCCGCCCTTCGAGCACCGGATAGCTCATCCAGAACAGGCAGGGCGTCCCGGAGACCTTGCCGGCGAGCGCATAGGTGATGGCCCACAGCGGCTGGTCGCGGACCTGGATCAGGTCGTAGGTGCCACGCGCCGCCTGCCAGGCAAGTTTCAGCCGCAGCCAGTTCTCCCGCATCCGGTAGCGCAGCCCGCCGAGTTTCTCCGATATCTGCCGGCGCGCGACGTGGAACCGCTCGGCGCCGCGCTCGTCCACCCGTGCCGGTCCGTCCCTGTTCGGGCGCAGGCTCCAGTCGATCTCCAGCCCACGCGAGACGAGGTGGTTGGAAAACAGTTCGACGAGATCGACGCGGAAGGCCGGATAGTCGTCCGGCGCCACGAACAGCATGCGCACGCCGGCCAGCGCTCTTTCCTGCACGGCGGGTATCGGCGAACCCACCTCGGCGACCTTGGTAGCCAGATTCACGATGCGATCCTCATTCGGAGGCGTTGTGGCGCGACAGATAGGCCTGCGCCAGCTTCAGGCGCTGCCACAGTGCCTTGTGCCGGCGCATGTGCGCCTTCACCGCATGGCCGGCCCGGATCGCGGCGATCGTGGCCGAGCCGAGCGGAGTGAAGGCCGCGTAGATGTCGTCCAGTTCATGGATGACGTCGCACCAGTGGGTCTTGTATTCCTCGTAGCCGACGCCGAGGTCGTAGGCGTTCAGCCCGCGTTCGCAGCATTCCTCGATATGCCTGAACAGGAGCACGTGGCCCGGGCTGTGGGCAACGACGTCGTCGCGGGCAAAGGTCATGAAGTAGCCGTTCAGCCGGCCGTGATGGATGCCGGCGCCACGCACCGCGCGCAGCTTGCCGTCGACGCACAGATGCGTCATTTCCAGCAGGGGCTCGTCCATGGCCTGGGATTGGGCGAGCAGGTCGCGATAGAAATCCTTGACCCCCGGTTCGGAAAAGCTGTTGGGCTTGCCCTGCTCGGCGAGCCGCAAGGCTTTCTGCTCGAAGAAGAAATCGAGTTCCGTCAGCGCCCGTGCGAGGTCTTGCGCCTTGCCGTAATACATCGGCCCGATTTCGGCCATCCGGCGCTCCTTGGTGCGGACCCGCCGCCGCCGTCCCGCGCCGTCGGTCCGTTTCAGCACCGCCTCGAAGCCGCCGCCGAGACCGAACGAATATCCCTCGGTGGGCGAAGGGCTGGCTGGCAGGCCGGCAAATGGCTGGGGCACGCCCTGATGCACCTTCGGCGTTCTGGCCAGCACCGCGCAGTCGGCGTCGAGCGCATCGCCGAGCATCTTTTCGATCGCACCGACGGGCAGGCGGGTCATGGTCGCCGCCGCTTCCTGGCTCCAAAGGCCGAAATTATAGCTGGAATGCTTG
>ERZ778017.2974-NODE-2974-length-12689-cov-127.931692_pt1 | contig 12689 bp, 10 predicted proteins | sample MGYA00375747_ERZ778017 | MGnify/ENA primary metagenome ERZ778017 (study PRJEB29350, sample SAMN05509838) | bioreactor metagenome | biome: bioreactor; material: wastewater | place: South Africa: University of Cape Town | collected 2014-03-17 ... | reverse complement strand
GGCGTCAACGCCGGCCTGTGGCTAACGCGCTCCGCGGATCGGGAGGAGTCGCGCACGGGCAAAGAAAGCGCACGCGCCAGGCTCGGCGATTGGATCAGGGGGAAGCGCGGCTAGCTCAACGCTGCAGCCAGGCCATCGTCTTGTCGGCCAACTTGTCAAGCGCGACTACCGACATCTCGATGTGCTCCTCGCGGGTGTCCTCGATCTTGTTGTGCGAGATCCCGTGGAGGCTCTGCACGAACAACATCACCGTCGGCACGCCAGCGCGCGCCACTTCGGCGGCGTCATGCAGCGGCCCGCTCGGGAGCTGGTATGAGGTGCCGGACGCCTCCCGCACGGCCTCCGTTGCCAAGGCGATCAGGTCCGGGTGGAACGGCATAGGGTCGATGCCCCAGATCGTGCTCCACGACACCTCGACGTCGCCCTCCGCCGCGAAGCGCTTGCTCGCCTCGACGGCACGCTCGTACATGCCGGTGAGCGCGGCCCTGTCCAGGTGGCGCTGGTCGAGGGTGATATCGCACTCGGCCACGACGGAGGTGACGATGCCTGGTCGCGTGACGCAACTGCCGATGGTGCAGACGCCACCGAGGTCATCCGTTATGCGGTAGATCTCCTGACTCATCTTGCCTGCCGCCAAGAAGGCGTCGCGTCTGCGGTTCATCGGCGTAGAGCCTGAGTGCGCGGCCTGTCCGCGGAACTGGATCCCGTGGCGCTCCACCCCGAAAGTGCCGAGCACCACGCCCAACGGCAAGTCGAGGTCGAGGAGCACCGGGCCCTGCTCGATGTGCAGCTCGAGGTAGGCGCCCGCGTTCGCCAACTCCGCCGTGGCTTGGTTCATAGCGTCGAGGTCGACACCGCAGCGCTTCAACGCGTCGACGAGGCGCACCCCGTCTGCGTCGAGCCTGCCGCGCTCGGCGTCTGGCACCAGGGTGCCGCCCGCGGCGCTCGACCCAAGAAGGCTGCGGCCGAAGCGCGCGCCCTCCTCGTCCGCCCAGTCGACCAACCTGACGGTTACGGGCGGCTCGCCGCCGTACTCGTCCTTGATACGCCTGACGACCTCCAGGCCAGCCAGGACGTTAAGACAGCCGTCGAGCCAACCGCCACCCGGCACGCTATCGATGTGCCCGCCGATGATGAGTTCCACCGGAGAGGCGCCGCGCAGCGTCGACCAGACGTTGCCAGCTGCGTCCCAGTGCGTCTCCAACCCAAGGGCGTCGGTCTTGGCGCGCATGAACTCCCGCGCTCGCAGCCACGTGTCCGTCCAGGCGACGCGCCAGGCGCCGTTCTCGTCACCCGTAAGGGCGCGTAGGTCCTTGAGTTCTTGCACGGTGCGTAGCGGGTCAAGTGAGCTCATGAGGCCTCCTCAGTATCTGGCGGCGCATGCGCTAACGCGGCCCAGGCCCACACTTGGACCGGAGGCTGACCGCCACACTCTCGTGTTGCAGGCAGTCTAGCAAGCGCGCAGCGTGCATGCTGGCGGCTACTCCTCTGGAGGCAGGTCCGGTAGCGCGTCCTCGACGCGGCTTCGCAGGTCGTCTACGTCGACGGTGGCCCCTAGCGCCTCGAAGGTGGCGGCTAGCGAGTTCAGGTCCCGCGCGAGGAGTTCGCTTGCCGCCCGGCCAACGCGCACGTCCATGACCTGCGGGAGGTCGATGAGGACGACCTCGCCCTCGTGCCACAAGAGGTTGTAGGTCGAGAGGTCGCCGTGCACCAGACCGAGGCGCGCCAGGCTGACGGCGATCTCGACGGCCTGTTCGTACGCGGCCTGCGCCTGCGCTGGCTCGAGCCGCACGTCAGCTACTCGCGGCGCCGGGTCGTCGCCCGTCCCGATGAACTCCATCAAGACGACGGCGCCAGCCGAGGACCACGCGCTCGGCTCGGCTGGCAACGCAGGCACTGGCACGCGCACGCCCGCGTCATGCAAGCGCCACAGGTTGGCGTACTCGCGCATGACCCACAGGGCGATCTGCGCCTGGCGTCCGGCCCGCGACTTGCGCTTCAGCGCCCGCGCTAGGCGCTCGTCTTCGAACTTGAGCGCCTCCCAATATGGGGCATCGTTGCGGAACGAGCGCGACTCCAGGTCGGCGTAGACCTTGGCAGCCAGGGGCGTCTCGCCCCGCATGACGAGGTAAACCGTCGCCTCCTTACCGCCCTTCACGAGGCCAACGAAGGTATCGAAGTAACCGCGAGCGTGCAGGCGCCGCAAGTCCTTGTCCGAGAAGCTCTGGGCTCCAGACTCGGAGGTCTTGACGAGGTCGGCCGCCGTGCGCTTGGCGCGTGGCTTGCGCTTGGTGCGCTTCACCTCGGCCTTGTCTGGCAGGTCGCGGGCCCTGACGCTCACACCGAAGTGGCCATCGTGGTCGTCATGCGCGCGCGGCTTGGCCGGGCGCTGCTTAGCTGGGCGCTGGCCGTCCGCCCGCTTCTTACCCTTGTCTCCGTCAGTCACCGCACGCCACCTCCCGTCGTCAGTCCCTGTGGGGCGCCAACGCGACTTCAGCTTAACCAACGGTTCACGAGACGCCAGAGGCAGGCCGCGTCACGTACCATCTACGTTGCGGCGCCGATCGGCAGGGCAACCGTGCCCCGCGTAACGAGGCGCTTCCACCTGGGAGGGTGCATGAAGAGAACGGCAGTAGCAATCTTGGTGATGTTGTTGGCCACGCTCGCGCTAGCGCAAGGGCGCTTGACCACGGCGATCAGCTCGAACCCACCGACGCTCGACCCGCAGAAGACCTTCAACGGCTACTCCTTCGCCATCACGAACCAGGTCTACGAGACCCTCTTCCGCGTTACCCCAGCAGGCGAGATCGAGGGCCTGCTTGCCGCGTCATGGGAGTTCGTCGATCCGTCGACCCTCCGCATCACTCTTCGTGACGGCATCACCTTCACCGACGGCACCCCGCTCGACGCCGCAGCGGTCAAGGCCTCGCTCGAGCGCCTCCTCGACCCCGCCACCGCCGCCCCAGGCCGCTTCGTGGTAAGCGCCATCGACAGCGTCGAGGTCGTTGACGCCACCACCGTCGACATCCTGACAGGCGAGCCGTTCGCTCCGCTCCTCGCGCACCTCGCGCACCCGGTTGCCGCCATCGTGCCAGTCGCGCACGGTGACGACCTCGCCCGCAACCCCGTCGGTTCCGGCCCGTTCACGTTCGTGTCGTGGGAGCAGAGCAACCAGCTCCTGCTCAAGGCCAACGCCGACTACTGGGGTGGCGTGCCCGCCATTGAGGAAGTCCTCTACCGCATAATCCCTGAGGTCAGCACTCAGGTCATCGAACTCCGCTCTGGCGGCCTCGACATCATCTTCAACATCCCGCCGGACGCCTTCGAGGCGCTCGAAGCCGACACGTCGGTCGATACGACGGCCTACCTGGGCTGGGGCAGCACCATGCTCGGCATGAACACCGTGAACCCCAAGCTGCAGGACCTGCGCGTGCGCCAGGCGCTTGCTCACGCCATCGACAAGTCGTTGATCATCGAGGAGTTCCTTCGCGGCCTCGCCGAGCCGGGCGTCGTGCCGATCCCCCCGACCGTGCGCTTCGCGGCTTCCGACCTCGAAGAGCCGTACCCGTACGAGCCCGAGACCGCTAAGGCGCTCTTGGCCGAGGCGGGCGCGACCGGCCTCAAGCTCACCCTCGACATCTACCAGAACCCCGATCTCGAAGCCGTCGCTCAGGTCCTCCAGTTCATGCTCTCCGAAGTCGGCGTCGACCTCACCATCCGCGTGCAGGAGTACGCCGCCTACGTCGAGCAGACCGCGAAGGACGACATCGAGCTCTACCTAACGAGCTGGGGCACCGTGACGCTGGATGCCGACTACACCCTCTACGCCTTCTTCCACTCGAGCGAGATCCCCGATAACAACGTCTCGCGTTACCGCGTGGCTGCCATCGACGCTCTCCTCGAAGAGGCTCGCGACAACCCGGCGGACAGCACCCGCGCCGCCGCCTACCGCGACGTGCAAGAACTCGTCCTCGCGGACGTTCCGATGGTGACGCTCTACTACCCGCTGTCCACCATCGCGAAGTCGCCCGTTCTCCAAGGCGAGATCGTGCGCTTCAGCTGGATCAACCTCGACCTGCGCAACGCCACGTTGGCGCGCTGAGCTAGCTCCGTGTAGGGCGGCCTCCGCCCTACACTTATCTTCACATGACGCTATTCATCATCCGCCGCCTAGCAGCCCTCGTGCCCGTGCTGCTAGGCGTTACCCTCTTGGTGTTCGCCATGCTGTGGCTCGCGCCTGGCGATCCTGTCTTAGCCCTGCTTGGCGAGTCGGCTCAAGGCATCAGCCGCGCCGCGCTCGAGGAGTTGCGGCGCGCTCACGGCTTCGACCGCGGGCCGGTCATCCAGTACCTCGACTACCTGGGAGGGTTGGTGAGGGGCGACCTCGGCACGTCGGTGCGCAGCGGCCAGCCCGTCATGCAAGAGGTGCTCGGCCGCTTCCCCGCCACCTTGCTCCTTGCTGGTAGCGCCATGTTCGTCGCCTCCGTGCTAGGTCTCACCCTTGGCGTGCTCGCCGCCGTTTTTCGCCGCACAGTCGTTGACCACGTTGCTGTGCTCATCGCGCTGTTAGGCGTATCGGTGCCCGTGTTCTGGTCTGGCCTGCTCCTCATGCTCCTCTTCGCCCTCGATTTGGGTTGGTTGCCCGCCTCCGGTTACGGGACCTGGAAGCACCTCGTGCTGCCAGCCAGCGCGGTCGGCTTCTCGTCCGCCGCCTTCATAGCGCGCATCACACGCGCGAGCATGATCGAGACTTTGAGGCAAGACTACGTCCGCACCGCCACGGCCAAGGGGCTGGGGCCGGGCGCGGTGCGCCTGCGGCACGCCCTACGCAACGCGCTCCTACCGGTAGTCACGGTGGTCGGGCTGCAGTTCGGCGGCCTCCTCGGTGGCGCCGTGCTCACCGAGACCGTGTTCGCGTGGCCAGGGATCGGTCGCATGCTGGTCGACGCCATCGCCACCCGCGACCTGCCGCTCGTGCAGGGCAGCGTGCTGTTCATCGCCGTGCTCTTCATCATCGTCAACCTCGCCGTAGACGTGTCTTACGCCGTCCTCAACCCGAAGGTTCGCTATGACTAGCGTCAACGCCCCCGTCCGGCGGCTGCGGTCGCCCGGACTACGCCGCTTCCTGAAGAACCGCGCCGCCATCGTCGGGTTCGTCCTCGTCGTGCTGTTGATCGCCGCGGCGGCGCTCGCGCCCGTACTGGCGCCGTACGCGCCCGACTTCCAGAACCTGCGCATGCGCCTGCGCGCACCGTCGGCCGCTCACATCTTCGGCACTGACGAGTTCGGCCGCGATGTCCTCAGCCGCGTGCTTCACGGCGCACGAGTGTCGCTGTTGACCGGCCTGGTTCCCGTGCTCGTTGCCGCCGTCATCGGCAGCACCCTCGGCCTGGTGGCCGGGTTCTACCGCGGCACGCTCGACTCCGTGCTCATGCGCCTGATGGACGTGCTACTCGCGTTCCCGTCGTTGCTGCTCGCCCTGGCCGTGGTCGGCGCGCTTGGGCCGGGCCTCGAGAACGCAGTCATCGCCATCGCCATAGTCGGGGTGCCCTCCTACGCGCGCATCGTGCGCAGCGTGGTGATCGCAACGCGCGAGGAGGAGTTCGTCACGGCCGCCCAGGCGCTAGGCGCCCGCGACCCGCGCGTGCTCCTCAAGCACGTGCTGCCGAGCGCGCTCGGCGCGCTGAGCGTGCAGGCAACCCTCGGCATCGGCTTCGCGATCCTCTCCATGGCTGGGCTCTCGTTCCTCGGCCTCGGGGTGCAACCGCCGACCGCCGACTGGGGTGAGATGCTCGCCCGCGGCAGGCGCTACCTCCCCGGCTCGCCTTGGCTCCTCCTCTACCCTGGCGCGGCCATCTCGTTGACGGTGCTCGCCTTCAACCTCCTAGGCGACGGCCTGCGCGACGCACTCGACCCGCGAGACTAGCCGCCAGGTTGGCGGTAACCTTTGCGACATGATCCCAGTCTTCGACGGTCACAACGACACGCTGCTCAACCACCTGGCTGACCCGGCGCGCGACCTCTTCGCGCGCCAAGGCGACGGCCACCTCGACCTGGTGCGCGCGAAGGAAGGCGGCATGGTGGGCGGGTTCTTCGCCGTCTGGACGCCCTCCGCGCCGTTACCCGCGAAGTACGCCGCTCTCGCCGATCACCCTGGACTGCCGATCGCACCAGCTGGCGCCGTCGACAGTGGAGTGGCCCGCGCCCACGCAGACGCATGCGTCGCTCAGCTCAGCGCCTGGGACCAAGACCCACAGGACCGCTTCAGGCTAGTGCGAACGGTCGCCGAGCTCGAGAGCGCGGTTGCAGCCGGCGTCTTCGCCGCCATCATGCACTTCGAGGGCGCGGAAGCCATCGGGCCAGACCTGTGCGCCCTCGACACCTACTACGCGGCCGGGCTGCGGTCGCTTGGTCCCGTGTGGAGCCGCCCCAACCTCTTCGGCTTCGGTGTCCCCTTCCACTTCCCTAGCAGCCCAGACGTCGGGCCGGGCCTCACCCCGCACGGCAGGGCGCTCGTCAAGCGCTGCAACGAGTTGGGCATCATGCTCGACCTCTCTCACATCACGGAGCGCGGTTTCTGGGACGTCGCCGCCCTCTCGGACGATCCGCTCGTCGCCACGCACTCGAACGCCCATGCCGTGTCGCCGTCGCCCCGCAACCTGACGGACGAACAGCTCGCCGCCGTCAAGGCGTCCAACGGTGTCGTTGGCCTCAACTACAACGTCGGCTTCCTCGATCCGGAAGGCAGCAGGGCCACTAGCCTGCCGATCGAGGTGATGGTCAGGCACGTTGACCACTTGGTCGACAAGCTCGGCATCGACGGCGTGGCGTTAGGCTCCGACTTCGATGGCGCGACCATGCCGGACTCCGTCAAGGACGTGGCGCACGTGCCCAACCTGATGAGCGCGTTGGCGGCTGCGGGTTACGACGACGAGAGCTTGCGCAAGATCGGCTACCTCAACTGGTTGCGCGTGTTGCGCCTTACCTGGGAGGAGTAACGCCGCCTGCTCCGTCCTTGCGCTTCAGCGTTTCTGGCACGAGGAAGGCGAACCACGCCGCCGTTCCCCCACCGATGGCCGCCACCGCTAGCGCGGACGGGCCAAGGCCGAGGGCCTGGCCAACGAGGCCAACCACGACCGGACCGGCGACGTAACCAGCGTCGCCGATCAGTCGCCAGCGACCGAGGAAGGCCGCCACCGCACCGCGCGGGGCGAGGTCGGCGCCTAACGTCATCATGGTCCCAGCACTGATGCCGTTGCCTATGCCCATGAGGACCGCCGCCGCGCCGAGCCCGACGGCGCCGCCGCTGAACGGCACGAGCGCCATCCCGACGGCCTGGATGATGAAGGAGGGCACGATCGCGAACTTGCGCCCAAGCCGGTCCATTATCAGGCCCGCCGGGTAGAAGAGCGACATGTCTGCCAGGTTCGAGACGCTGACTATGACGCCCGCAACGCCAACGTCGAGGCCAAGCACTTGCGTGGCGTAGAGCGGCACGAGCACGCGCCGACCGGCCCGCACTGCCTGACCGAGGAGTTGTGCGCCGCCCGCATTCAGCAGCCGGCCGCGAGCCTCGTCAAGCGCCTTGCCGCGTGCGGCACGCTCGAGTGGTCCGTCCTCCGGGCGTCTGCGCGGCTCCGCCATGCCGGCTGGCAGCTTGATGAGCGCGAGGAGCAACATGGCGCCGACGCCGATCAGGACGTAGAGCACGAAGGGTGAACGCAACCCGAAGTAGGTTGCCAGCACCCCGCCGCTTGCCGGGCCGATGAAGCCGCCAAGGCGCGTGAGACCGCCGAACACGCCCATGGTGCGGCCGCGGTTGACGCTGCTCGTTGCGCTAGTTAGGAAGACATGGCGGGAGACGTTCCACACGGACAACCCGACGCCAGAAAGGAAGCGGAAGCCGAAGAGCCAAGCGAGGCTCGGCGCCAGCGCGCTGGCTAGCGCTGCCGCCGTGATGAGGCCCATGCCTAGGATCATGGCTGGCCGCGCACGCATGCCGTTCACCACGTGTCCGGCGGGCACGTCCGCGAAGAGCGTGCCGATGCCCTCCGCCGCGAGCACGAGACCGACCCAGCCGATGGAGACTCCGAAACTCTCAGCGAAAACGGGCAGGGTTGGTATCAGGAGTCCGTCGCAGATGGCTAGTAGGACTGCAGGGAGGTAGATAGCCAGGAGCATCGGGTGTTGAGGATGCTATCACCGCCGCGCAAAGGCTGACCTGATCAGCGAGAAAGTGAGGGGGTCATTGCACTGCTGCTACCCGCGCCGCGCGACTAGCCGTGCCTGCCGGTAGCGCGCCACGAGGTCGGTCGTCGCCGCGTCCCACGTCCAGCGCTCGGCATCCGCGCGCCCGGCTGCGGCCAGGCGCGCGAGCTCCGTGCGGTCGGCTATGAGGCGCCTGATGGCGGCCGCGAGGGCTCCGGCGTCACCTGGCGCCACCAGCACGCCGTTGTCGCCGTCCCTCACGACGTGAGGTAATCCGCCTGCTGCGGCGGCAACTACCGGCACTCCGGCCGCCATGGCCTCGAGTGCGGCGAAACCGAGCGTCTCAGACGTCGAAGGGAACGCGAAGACGTCCCCGCTGGCGTACGCCTCTGACAACGCCTCACCGTGCAAGAAGCCGGTGAAGACGGTGCCGCTGCCCGCCAGGCGCGCCTTCAGTTCGGGTAGCGCTGGTCCGTCTCCGACGACGGCGAAGCGCACTCCTTCTCCCGCTAGAGCGACGGCCGCGTCGGCCAGTACGTCCATGCGCTTCTCGTGTGACACGCGCCCTGCGTACACCACGAGCCCCGCGCTTGGCTCCCCGCCCGTCAACCGCGCGCGCATGCTGGCGCTGCGGTAGCGGGGGTTGAAGCGCTCGGTATCGACCGCCTTCTGCCACAAGCGCACGCGCCTGATGCCGAGCTCGCGTGCGAGTTCGATCATCTGCGGGCTCGTCGCGAGGTTCAGGTGGGCGAGGTTGTGGACTTCACGGTCGAGGACCTCGAGTGGGCGCCTCACCCAACCGAGCTTCAGATCGTGCACGACTTTCGGGTCGGTGTGGAAGCTCGCCACCAACGGAAGGCGGGCGCGCCGAGCGATGATCGCTCCCCACGTCCCGAACAGGACGGGGTTGATCACGTGCACGACGTCAGGCGCGAAGTCGGTTACGGCCCTAGCGAGGCGACCGGAAGGCAGTGCCGCCTGGTGCTCCGGGTACCACGGGAAGGCCACCCCGCCTGCTGAGAGCACGCGGTGCCGCCCGTAGCGCTCGGGCGCGCCCGGCGGCGCGAGCACGAGCACCTCGTGCCCTTGCCGCTCGAGCGCCGTGAGGGTGGCCGTGAGGCGCGTGACGACACCGTCTACCTTCGGTAGGAACGTCTCGCTTACCCACGCGATGCGCAGGGGAGCAGCACCTGCCGCCGTGCTGCTCCCTTCCGTATGGCTCAGGCGTAACCAGCCATGAGATCGTGCAGCGCGGCGGCGGATGGGCGCAACTGCTCATCGGGCAGCATGGAGAGCGGCGTGTCGGTCATGCCGCTGACTTCCGCGAGGGATGGGCGCGAGTCGTCGTAGTAGACGATGCCAGTCAGCAGTTCACCCTGGGCGTCCGCCTGCTGCAGGCGCGCCATGGCCTGGACACGGTTCGAGGCGTCGTAGTCGGCCTCGAGTTTGCGCAGGGTCATGCGCGAGCCGTCGTGCAGTTCGACGATCTGCGTCGTGCCTGGCTCGTAGTCATCGATGATGATCTCTTCTTGCGCCGGGATGAACCCTACGTCCTGCAGGGCGCGCTCGTGCTCGCGACCGTACGCGTAGCTGTGGCGCGAGTCCGCCTCGTCGTTGAACGCCACGCACGGGCTGATGATGTCGATGACGGCGGTTCCGCGGAACGACAGGCCGGCCTTGATGACCTCGCGCACTTGCTTGGCGTCGCCAGCGAAGGTGCGCGCAACGAAACCGGCTCCCGCCGCGAGCGCCTCGAGGCAGAGGTCTAGCGCCGGGAACTGGTTGACGCCAGCGTACTTGAGCTTGTGACCTTCTTCTGACGTGGCAGAGAACTGACCCTTCGTGAGGCCGTAAACGCCGTTGTTCTCAACTAGATATGCCATGCGTACGTTGCGCCTGAGCATGTGCTTGAACTGGCCGAGGCCGATGGAGCCGGTGTCGCCGTCGCCGCTGATGCCTATGGCGCGCACGGTGTGGTTCGCCTGCAGCGCGCCAGTTCCTAGGGCGGGCATGCGGCCGTGCAGTGAGTTGAAGCCGTGCGATTGACCGAGGAAGTAGGCGGGCGACTTGCTCGAGCAGCCGATCCCGGAGAGTTTGATGATCTCGTGCGGCCGCAGATCGAGTTCGTACGCGATCTGGATGAGTTGACTGGCGACCGAGTTGTGGCCGCAGCCCTTGCAGAGCGTGGACGGGCTGCCGACGTAGTCGCTTTTGCTTAGGCCGGCGCGGTTGAGCTTGGCGGCTGGTGCTGGTCTGTCCATACTCGTCACTCCCCTAAGTGGGCGTTGAGGCGCCCCACTACCCAGTCGGCGGTGAGTGGCATGCCGTCTAGGTAGGCGATGGGCTTGAGTTTGGCGGCGTGCACTGGCAGCTCGTCGCGCAAGATGGCGGTGAGCTGACCGTCGCGGTTCATCTCGATGACGACCAGGCGCTCATGGGCCGCCACGAACTCCTCGACTTCCGGGCCTATGGGCAAGGCGCGAATGCGCATGAAGTCCGTTGCAACGCCACGTGCGGCGAGCAGGTCACGCGCTTCCTCGATGGCGTAGCGCGTCGTGCCGTACGCGATGATGCCGAGCTTGGCGCCCGGCTGCTCATCTACCACGGCGGCGGGCACTAGTGCGCGGGCGGTATCGAACTTGCGGGCCAGTCGGTCCATGTTCTTGACCCAGTCCTCTGCGCGTTCGGAGTACCTGGCTTGCTCGTCGTGACCGGTGCCGCGCCCGAACCAGGCCGCGCGTGGGTTCTCGTTGCCAGGCAGGGTGCGGTACGGCACGCCGTCGCCGTCTACGTCCTTGTAGCGCCCGAACTCCGGCAGGGCCGCTACTTCTTCGGCGTTGAGCACCTTGCCGCGGTCCAGTGGCGCATCTGGGTACTCGAACGGCTTGCCCATCCAGTTGTTCATGCCGAGGTCGAGGTCGGAGAGCACGAGAACGGGTGTCTGGAGCTTGTCGGCCAGGTCGTGCGCCTTGTAACCGAACTCGAAGCACTCCTCGATGGATGAGGGGAACAGCAGCACCTGCTTGGTGTCGCCGTGGCCCAGGTTGTACGCGAACGCCACGTCGCCTTGGCTGGTGCGCGTTGGCAGTCCCGTGCTTGGACCCACGCGTTGGATGTCCCACACTACCGCCGGCACTTCCGCGTAGTAGGCGAGGCCGAGGAACTCGGCCATGAGGGAGATGCCTGGCCCGCTCGTTGCGGTTACGGCGCGCGCGCCAGCCCAGCCCGCCCCTACGACCATGCCGATGGCGGCGAGTTCGTCTTCCGCCTGGATGACGCTGAAGGTGGCTTTGCCGTCTGGGCCGACGCGGAGCTTGGCGAGGTACTCGCGCAGCGAGTCGATGAAGCTGGTCGATGGGGTGATCGGGTACCAGCCTGACACGCTAACGCCACCGTAGACGCTGCCAAGGGCGCCCGCCTCGTTGCCTGTCATCATGATCAGGCCGGTCGTCGCGTTCATGGGGGCTACGCGGAAGCGGTCGGTCTTTGGCAGGTTCAGAACGGCCCACTCGTACGCGATGCGTACGACTTCCAGGTTGCTGTCGATGAGCTTCTGGCGCTTGCCGAAGTGGTGCCCTAGCGCTTCTTCCAGTACTTCGAGGGGCACGCCGAGGAGGTGGGCGACGACCCCGACGTACGTCATGTTGGCGATGTACTCCTTGATCTTCCCTTTCACTTCGACGCCCGCCAAGAGTTCCTTGACGGGCACCGGGTAGTAGGTCAGATCGCTGCGGTCTGGTCGCAGGCGCAGGTCGGCGTTATGGATGACCACCCCACCGGCTGGCAGGTTGGCAACGTCTTCGTGCAGCGTGGCTGGATTGAACGCCACGAGCAACTCGGATGGGTGCCGCGCAACGTAGCCGTCTTTGCTTACGCGAATGTGATACCAGGTTGGTAAGCCTTGGATGTTGGACGGGAAGATGTTCTTTCCGTGGACTGGTATGCCCATCTTGAAGAACGAGCGCAGCAGCGTGAGGTTGGCCGTTTGGCTGCCAGTGCCGTTTGCCGTGGCCACAACGAGGGAGAAGTCGTTGACTCTTGCATCCGTGCCGTGCTGCTCGGTGGGACTGCTGCCCAGTTGGGTGGCTTCCATTGTAGAACCGCACCTCCTGGAGGTCCGGTGGCTGTGCTTCGCGCGTCACTCTGGCGCCCGCGTCCGCGGCTTTGCGCTTGAGTGGGCGGTCGCCCGGTACCCCACTTGGTCGGGCTGTGACGCTCGTCACGCCGACGGTTGAGCCATCGTAACGCCGTCGGCCGGGCGTGGGGCCTGCCCCGATAGCGAAACGTGTACGCTAGCGCCTTCGGGAGGACCCTGGCCCGGCCTATAAGGTTAGTGTCGCCTGCGAGAGAGGGAGCCGCTTTCGCGGTTCTCAGGCTTCCATGACTTCGGCGTCACCGTTGTCTATTTCGGTCGCATCGTTCAAGTTCTTGGTCTTGGCGCCGAGGCTGAGGGCGTCCATCACCTTGCCGCGGATCTCAGA
>ERZ778017.2973-NODE-2973-length-12697-cov-4.993039_pt1 | contig 12697 bp, 6 predicted proteins | sample MGYA00375747_ERZ778017 | MGnify/ENA primary metagenome ERZ778017 (study PRJEB29350, sample SAMN05509838) | bioreactor metagenome | biome: bioreactor; material: wastewater | place: South Africa: University of Cape Town | collected 2014-03-17 ... | reverse complement strand
CATCACTACTATTGTAGAAAAATTTGTAACTGTGGTGCCGACCTGCAGACACCGCCGATGCCACAGATGCCTCAGATGCCTCAGATATGGTAGCGCCCTCTATCTCGGTAATCGACGGCATTTTTGGCGATGGTGTTACGTTGTCGTGGTGAAAAATACAACCGGCACCCCGGCTGGTATACAGCGTAGCGTGCCAGATTTGGTGTTTTGTTTGTGTACCGATGTTGTGGTGCACTTGTCCGAAACAGTTCTGCCTAATTCTTGTTGAGTTCGTGCCAGAGAAGATTTTTCACCATTTTTAACTCCGTCCAACTAGGGTCGGACATGGTAGCGATGCCACTACCAGTTCAAAACCACACTCAATCGACACCATCCTTGGTATCGGCCATCTTAGAGTTGTTTTCTGTGTAGCAATTAGTGCTAGAGAACAACAAGTACTACCAGAAATGTACCATTTACTTCATGAATCAGGAATTGACTATCCTGCACCGTACCACATCGAGATCTTGACCCGGGACACCTTTAGAGAAGTCAAACACAGAAAACACCCCTTTCCTGTCAACGGCAAACACTTTAGCACCATCTGGTGAGAACTTGATTGAAGCAGATTCCTGGTACTTTTCTGCCCCCGCAACTTCCCCAAGGATAACGGTGATCTTTGTCATTGATGACGAGGTGGTGCTACCAACCTTGAAGTTTGGAGTAGACACAAGATACAACGTTCCATCTTTACTGAGGAACACCACACCATCGCCACGTGGCGAGAGTGCCAGATTGTAGACCAATGTTCCCACTTCAGGAAATTGTCGTATGATTTCAGAACTTCGGATGCTGTAGTCCTCTTCATTTTCCATACTGTTAAAACTGTTTTGTATACTATACGAATCTGATAGAGACGGTCTTGGTTTGGTGTCGATTGTGGGTCCATCCAAATGTAGTATCATGGGTGGGTTACCTCGTAGGAGTAATGATGATGAGGTTACGATGATGTTGTTTGAGTAAATTGAACCAAACTGAATGTTGGTGATTCCTTCAGTGGCTCTTAACAAATCATCGTCGTTCAGCTGCGGTTGACTGATTTTGCCGGTGTAGATCAATCTCGGTTTCCTATAGTTGTCATTTGAGTCGTAAGATTTCAATTTGATAATTAAAAGATTTCCCTCCCAAGCAGTACAACAAAGAATATGGGTGCTCAAAGGATTAAAACAAATCTGTTTTATAGGATCTCGACTAGGTAGAGATATTGACACCCGAGTAATCGACCGTAAATACAAATCTTCAGTAATTTCCATAGAATGAAGAATGATAAATGCTTGTTCTTTAGCTGATGGCATTTCCCGTATTGCTGTGATACTTGTGGCTATCAATTGATCATTAGGAGAGATAGAGACGCATCTGATCGGGTATTCGGAGTAGTAAGTATAGATCGGCTGACCGACTTCGTATGGAGCTGATGAATTAACGTTGAATAGACGTAAGACCCCATTAGAACCAGATATCACTAAGTGGTTATGGGTCAACTTACAGTGGAAAAATTCCCATTGAGTTAGTAGTTTCAGCAATTTAGAGTCGCAGTCCGTAGTCGTTTCAGTAGAAGTCTGGTTTGAATCGCTCTTTACTACAAATTCTCCAGTAGTGCTCTTTTTGAGTGCCTTGAAATTCTCACCGTGTTCACCTGTTGATTTACCACAGCATATCATTTTTGGTTTTATATTGGCATTGTCAACCGTGTCTATAGGGACGGAATACTCATATAATTCCCAGGTATTCGTTGTAATCAAGACAAAAGTGGTAATTTCCTGGCCACTGGACAAGTCTTGAAATGTAAAAATCGAGCTTCCTATGTACCGTGGTGATCGTCTCAAGATTGTACCTTTGAATGGTGCTGATGTACTATTTAATCTCAATTGTCTAGTAGGGAAAGTCGTAATTTTTCTGTGGAATGGGAAACATTTTGAAAAGTTATACTCCTTTTCTTCATTTAAGTTGGATAGTATGGATTCTTCTTTGAAGTCTAGTGATTCCAGCTTGATATTTGCAGAGAAAGGGGGTGTTTTTACTAATGAAGACGGCATTCCTGGAGGAGAATTGAGCTTTCCGGTGCTAGATGTCGACGGACGATGTTCAGAACCATTCTCGTTGGGAACATTCAAAGGTTGATAGCTGTTTATAGCGATTGGTCGTACCTGGGCATTCTCAGATACCGACTTCAGAGCAGAATCGGTACCAATTTCTTCTTCTTTCGCAAACTTGCAAAATAAACTCAAGAGATCCATCGACTCTGTAGTCAGTTCTAGAATACTATCGCCTGTTCCTCCCTTCTTGGAAGAAGACCTTCTTTTTCTGCCACCACCAGACTGCTGATACTTGAGGCTTTGCACCAAAACATAGAGCTCTCGTAATGGCTCAATTGATGATACTATCGAAACTTCCAGTTTATGACAATTTGGACACACATTGGACCCATCACTATCAAATTGTCCTTCTGATACCAAACACCCACAAGACAATACACTCGCATCGCGAACAACACCATTTCCACCAGGGAAGTGAAGCAATTGCTCCAAGTGAGAAATCTTCAACTTCTCCATAGCAACGGATTGCGCAATTGGGTGTGGCTATCCTTGGGCGTAAAGAACGGCTGTTGCTTGATTCACTAAATCTCGTTTCGATCCTGGTGCGCTTTTATCGTATATGCCTTACCGATACAAGGTAGTTTGGGCCAAATGTCGTTGAAATCGTTGTAATATCATTGACGAAATACAAAACTATACACGTAGGAGATTAGGTGGTGTAGTTTGTTGCTGATTAGTGTTTTGCGCTCTTTTTTGGTGAAAATTCGCTTAAATGAGCTATTTTGGATCGAAGTTGGGTTCAGGTTCCAAAAGCATAGGAATACCGTTTATGCCGACATGGACCTTATGTTATTAGGTTCAGTCAATTAGTCGGAGTCGTTATTGTCGTTAGAATTCAAGTTGACACTGTTTCCGTTGTACGTGTTGATGTCATCCTTACTGTCGTCAAGAGTACGGACGGTGTGAAGACGATTTATAGGTGTACTAGACCGACTGACAAATGGAGACACAAATGCGTCGTTTTCTTGTGGTTGGACAATGGGGGAATGGAATTGCGAACGCAGCATATTGGCCGATCGAGGTCTGTATTCGTCAATGTTGATTAACGACGAGACACTACGGTTCTCGTTTATGGATATGAGAGGTGCTGTTACTTCAGAGATAGTTTCCTCTGTCAACGTTTCGTCTATTGCCGTGCTGCGTGCTTCATTAACTGGGCCCCTTGGTTCGTCGTAATCATCGCTTTCGTGCTCTTCTTGGTAATGATGTGGGTCATCTACACCGTAATCAAAAAACGAATATAATGCATTTCCAACCTTGGACATGGCACCGCCAACAGATTTCCAAATTCCTCCCTTTTCTTTAGGAAACGAGGACACGGTCTCGTTGAATATTGGTTTTAGAATTAATGCTGATCTAGGGCACAAGTCAAGCTCGCTCAATTTCTTGAACTCCTGCTCGTCAGTAAACGTAGTCCGGGGAAAACTTGGACGGTGGAACACGTAGTGGTTAGGGCCAGTATTTGTGGCAAATGACGGTATTGAGTCCGTGTCTCTGATTATTTCAGTTTCCTTGTCTAGCCAATTCCGAACATCATTAAGGGTTTTATCAGCGTCGAAATCATGTTTTAGGTTTGACCCGTCAAACAATTTGATTGATAACGAGCATATTCCCGGTGGAAGAGTTTTTTTGGGGGCTTCTTGCTCCTTCGTAGTGTACTGCCTTCTCTGTGACATACGCTCTTTTTTATCGGCATTTATAAGGGCTCGGAGCCGGTCTTTTTCCTGTTTTTGTTGCCTACGTGATTCTCTGACCTCAGCTTTGTGTTTACGAATGGCTTCTTCTCTCGCAGTGCTCTTGATCAGTGAACTGGCAGAAGGTGACGCTGATTTTTCTGGCGAAGTAGAACCTCTTGTAGACTGGGAATTATTGCGGGTTGGAGGATTAGGTGTGGTTCTATTGTTTGAAGCCGTGTTCGTTGACTCCTCAGACTGGGCATTCTTTTGAGTATTGGGTTGTGTTGTAGAAGTTTCATTCATGGATGAGTTCACATGGCCCGAAGCAGGACCGTTAACGGCACCAGAATTGGTAGACGACGGTGCTGGCGAGTTGGTAGCCGAAGAACGTGGATTCAATGCGACAATTCTATCGATTCGGGCGACGAAATCGTCTACCGTCACGTCCGGCAATATCACGTCTAGCACCTGGCCGTGGCTAACTACATGGAAACTTGGAACAGAAACTTGAGGAAAAATTTGCACAAAAAACCCGTAATCGACGGTGTTTTCCTCCAACTTAAGAGGAATGAGGTTCGTCTTGATCTTGTCTACCAATTCAATTGATGTGGCCGGCAAATACTTGTTGATGAATTCCCCGGATTTCAGCGAGCCATTGGACAAATACACAAATAGCGGTTGTCGAGTACGAAGAGACTCGTCCACACATTCGTGGACTGAGGTACGAAACATGGAACTCATATTAAACGCGCTAGCTTGTTAAAGAAAACGGAAATAGCAACTGTGAAATAATTCACTATGTGATTTTTTGATCGTGGCACTGGCACGATTAATTTAAATGCGACCAAAATACGACATCGAGCTACGGACTACAACGGAGATATTTTGAAAATCGTGATTTGAAAAGCAACGTAGAGATTAGAAAATGTCGTTAGGGTTGTATTCTTGTAACAAGCACTGTAGTTTTTCTCTGTTTGAGTTTGCTCTACTGATGATGTATTTCACAGCACCTGCTTGCGTTTGGGACTTGAGGTGGATCAATTGCTGGTTGTACTCATTATCCATGTAATTAATGTGGTTATTGAGTTCGGCGATCTGTCGTTGCTGTTGCTGGTTCTGTTGTTTTATGTATGTGTTTTCAAACTTCAACTGGCTGATCTGAGTTTCGAGAAACTGCACCAAATTCGATATTTGGCTGTTGGTATTTTCTTGCAATTGTTCCGTGAGACTGGCAATCTCTTGCTTCAACGAAGCTATCACATCGTCGTCTCGGGTCTGTAGCTGCTCCCAGTCGATGCTGGTATTTGATAATTTCTTCAGATTTGATTTTGCAACCGTCTTGATCTTCTTCACCTGGCTTGCGTAGTTCAACGTCTGGTACGTCTCCTCAAAGTCAATCGGCGAAACACAGAATATCATAAACGTCTTGGAATTACCTGTCAAGTTCTCTTTTAGTATATACGTCAAGATAGAGTCTCTGTACGGTATCACTAATTGCTTCGCATGAGGGTTTGTTGAGTTTGTGGCTAGTAAATTGATACACCGTCCCAACACCGTCAAAGACTTGTTGATCAAACTTCCCTCCTTCATTCGGTCCACCTGCCCGTATACTTTTGTTTTAGTCAATCTTTCAGACCCTGCTAGATCAACTAGCTTGATATTGGAAACAATTTCTTCTTCAGGTTCCAATTGATTATTATCTCCGTCCTTAAAAATTGTCTGTTTCAAAGTAATGGTAATAATGGCATGCGATCTACTACTCTGGTCGTTCATTCCCGTGGATGCAGTTGCTCTGTGACTGTTACCCAATTTGAGCCACTTCAAAAAGTCGCCATAAGCATTGATGGGATGCTCTACAAGGTTCTCCACGTACGGTCCAGTTACCGGATGTTCACGGACTCGGCACTTCTTGGTAGGTGAAGTTGCCAATAAATCCACTGTTTGTTCATTATATATCTCCATGTATGATAATTTAACTTCACAATTGATTCTGCGTTCTATTAATAATGTCTTCTGTCGAAGAATATCATTCAACAATTGGGGAATAATCCCAGGACAACTAGGGTCACCCATCATGGTGAATGTCTTACCGGAACCAGTCTGGCCATACGCTAATAAACACACATTGTACCCTTGGAATACGTGTTCAAGGATTTCTTTACCGGTTCTATCATAAAATTGTTGGTTGTTGACATAATGTGAATCATTTGGGTTAAAAGACCAGAACGATTGATCAAAAGAATACGTCTTAACAACCAGTTCTGTTTCGGTTTTTGTGATTGACTTTTTATAATAAGGCGAATCTACGGGCACTGTCAATTTTGTGACAGTGTTGTCGTCTTGTGGCATATCTACCAAGCATTGCAGGCTTTCGTCTTCGCGTGGTAGTAACGGTCTCACACGAACAATAACTTTGATCTTGGTACCTGGAGCATCATCTCCTGACACTTCAGATATATACTGGCTTCCATTGGCATCTTCAATGCCTGGACTTGTACTGCGTGACCTCATGCTTGTGCTATTAGTTTCTTCTTTCTACATCTTTCGTTATCTGTAAAGCAAAAATAGTAAACATTGATACTGCACATTCATTTTAACGTGGCGCTACCGTTCAATCCACTTGTTAAAGTATAGCCCAATCATTAACAGCACCATGAGTAGTTAACACGAAAGTGATCAAAGGTATCTAAAGCCGGCTGTACCCATTTTATCGTTTTTAAAACAAACATAGAATGTGTACAACTTTAGAGTCCTGGTCCTCTATGGTAAGACCTACATATTCATTTTAGTGCTACCTTCCAACAGGGAGACAGTTCAGCCACGATACAAGAATGGAATTACAACGGTGTACAATCTACTTGTAACTGCTTGCTGTACGTAGTCTGTACTCCTTTAGAGACCATGACATGCTGGATTGAAATCGAATTATGTAGTTATTCCTGTATGTAAACTCATCTCATCTCGATGTACTGATTGAAGACAAGAAACCATTGATGGAGTAGTTTAGCATAATCTACCGTGGAATGTCAAAATTTTTGGTATTAAACCCGAATCCAACTGAATTGGATACTGTATTGACAAAGTCTAACTTTCAGAACGAGAAAAATGGTCCGTTTGATGCGACTTTCTTGCTCGGTGACGTTATTCCTGCAACTGTAGACGCTTTACCAACTGTTGATGTGGGCCAAACTACTTATTTTTCTGAAGGTAAGCATGGAATAAGTCTGCAAATAAGCTCTTCTACTGAGTCAGATGTTAATTCACAAGCCGTTAAGCCTAATTTGAATTTTTTGCTGTTGCATGTCAACATCATTACCTTGAAGTCGAAACTAACAGTGATGTATGTATCTGGTGCTGCAGAAACAAATGAAAATCATGAGTCGGTTTTGAAACAGATGCGTGAGAATACTAGAAGTATTGATATTTTAATTACCTACGACTGGCCATTGTCCATTGCTAGAAACCAGAATTTAATGTTAGTTGGTAGTCGTTTTGTTGATGAAATAACAAAGACTGTGAAACCACGATATCACTTTGCTGTAGGTCAAGACGCAGGGAAATTTTTGGAGTTTCCACCATTTCAGTGGGAAAATGGTAGTAGTACAAGATTCATAAGTCTTGGACAAGAAGGATCTGGAGAAAAGTGGTTTTATGCATTTTCAATGACTAAAGAAATTCCTCCAAGTACCACGGGAATTGAATATGGAGCTAATCCTTTTGACAAACCAATTGGAGAATCACTGGAAAATAGTAATAAGCGTCTGATGGATGCAGATATTCAAAATGTTGTTGCAAAGAAGCCCAAGGTTATTTCATCTGACCAATGCTTTTTCTGTTTGTCAAATCCTAACGTTGAAACTCACATGATTATATCGATCGGATCTCACTCGTATCTTACTGTTGCTAAAGGACCTCTTACTAGATCGAACAAGAATCTACCATTTTCCGGCCATGCAATCATTATTCCAATTGAACATATACCCAGTATAAGGAAAGAAAATACTAGTGTTGCGGACTCCCCAATATATAAGGAGATTAAGCAATTTCAAAATGCACTTGTTAAATCATTTATTGGTAACAAAACTAATTACAAGCTAGTATCATTTGAAATTGACCTTAAAACGAATATCCACAAACATGTACAAATTTTACCCATCCCGGAATATCTAATTGATAAATTTGGAGACCATTTGACACAACGTGCAGAGTTGAATAATGAGAAATTTGCTGGTAAAAATCACAATTTAAAGTTTGAAAAGTTCAATGATGATAGCAGTCCAGAATTGATTGATATAATAAATAGCAGTGACCATATGATTTTCACCTTGCACAATAGTGAGAACGAGAAAACTATATATGTTGCACAATTACCTGATAAAGACAAGACCATGGTGGATTTGCAATTTCCTAGACGGGTTCTAGCAAATTTATTGAATCTTCCAAAAAGGGTTTATTGGGAAAGATGCAAACAACCCAAATTCAAAGAAAGTCAAGATTGCGAAGAGTTTAAAAAGTTCTTCCATAAATTCGATTTTACATTAGAATGATAATAAATAGGTGTTGCTTAATATGTACATGGTTTATTTTATTATGGCTTGATCTGCTTCAAGTCTTCTTCACACTTGCTACAACCACAATCAAAGAACCATTCTTTCAATTGTGACCTTCTGACCAAAACATCTTCGTTCAAATAGTTCCCATAATCAATATTTAATTCTTCTCCAGGTTGAATGTCTCTCAAAGTTGTGAATACTAGTTTATTGTCAATGCGTGTTTTGATAATGTTAGGTCCACAAGAATGATTGAAGAAAGATGCTGAAGGATATACCCCAAAACCGAAGAATTCTTTATCTTCGGTTTTGCTGGTAACATTTGACCAAATTCCAAATGCGTTCGATAAGTTCTTGCCAATGATTGATCTAACTCTGTTTGGAGAAATGAATGGCTGCAATTCTTGTCTTGAAATCAACCGTATAAACTTGTATATGTTGATATAGGAATAGAGTAAATATGGGTACTTTTCCACCTTGTTCAATTCACTGGACTGTAAAATATTGAACATATTGATCTCAAACTGATTTACTTCATCATCTGTGAAATCACCCAAATACTTCCCTTTAGGAACTGTTGCTTGAACCTGTTGAGCTTTGTACAATTGAAATAGTACACCCACCACATATTTAGTTTCCATATAGTCTGAATCTGAAATTATAGGTACCTGATTCAACCGTTTGTGTTGCTTCATCTTTTTTATCGATGCATCCCAATCATCAACCTTCGCCCACTCATCTATTATAGTTTGATATAAATTTGATGTCTCTGGTTGCTTTAATTCAAGCTCTTTGGAAGACAGGTTTTTCAATCCTTGAATGTAATATTTCTCAACAAGTAATAAACTGCTTAAATGGAGTTCATCAATGTCGTTCTTGACAAAATTATCTTGACATGACTGTTGACAGAAGTGGATAGAAAATATTTCTTTTGATCCAGGTAGAGCCTTTGAGAGTTTGAATTTTAATGTTGCTCCATCAAGGTAGTTGAAACAATAGTGGCAAACTTCTTTCTTGAAAGGTTTTGTGATAGTAGAACTCAATGGGTTTTGACAAGTTAAAATTACTGAATTCTGGGGAATAAAATCAGCCGCAAAACATCCTCTCCCTCCATATCTGGTTTTCGATACCGCGAAAAAGGGGGATAGCTGTTGAAGACTGGTAATTAATATATCTGTTTCGTCATGGTTCATATCGTAGACTGCTGATGAGACGCTATTTGCTACTGATGACTCGTCCATGTTGCTGATAAGGTGCGATGAGGAAAAAATATTTCAAAGATAAAGGAAACGTTATATTAGTGAGATAGTACTCCTTGTACCATTTGTGAAGATATATTATGTATAACGCAATAGGTCTAAATTCTATCGTGGTAAATGGCTGATAAACAGGATTTCGTTTTCTTTGAAAACCGATGTAGTTCGTAAATTTCACCTTCAAAATAATGCGATGAGACTTAAAAAATATTGATACCAATTACCCGGTTGCAAAAAGTAAACTGTAAAGTTTGATTAAAGTATGACGAATTAAATAAAATAAATATACAAAAATTAGAAGATCCATCCCAAGAACTTTTCGTAAAACCATTCCTTGTCTCTTGGGTTTCCTTCGGCTTCTCTGATAGCTTTTCTTTCTTCATCTTCTTCTTGGAATTTGATAGCTTCAGCATCAATAACATCTCTGAAGGTGTCCAAATCAACTTCGTGAGCTGGAATGATGGAGGTTTTAAACCAGAACTTGTAACCAAAGTACATGATGATAAACACTGGCAACACGATATAACCAGTGATGAAACTCTTGTAAGCGAAATTGTCACCAATGAAGACAGTGAAATTTTTGATGAAAATAACCAAGATACAAATGCACAAAGCAATCCAAGTACCGTATGGTTGCAATGGTGATCTGTATGCCAAATCGGTTTTTCTGGATAAACCTTGAGCTTTCAAAGCATTCATGAATCTAATGTGAATAGTCAAGATACATGACCATGCGATCAAACCAGTTAATGAAACCACATTGACGAAGTATTGGAAAATTTGTGCTGAAGAACTGGAAACTGTCATGAAAGCTAATAATGAGAAGGCGAATGATAACATTAAACCGTAGTATGGAACACCTCTAGCATTTGTGGTACAGAAGAATTTTGGTGCATATCCAGCAACAGATAAGGAATAGATGGTACGAGAACAAACATACATATCAGAGTTTGCAGCAGACAAAACGAAAAGTAAGATACATGCGTTAATGACATGATCCAAACCATCGATTCTAGCGTTTCTGATAGCAATGACGAAAGGAGATGCTGAGGCTTGGTAGTTGGAAGAGTTAGCACTCAATAATAATGGATCCTTAGGAGAAACAGCCATACCCAAAAATAAGATGGAACAGACGTAGAAAATCAAAATACGATAGAAAGTCAACTTAATGGCTTTTGGAATAGATTTTCTTGGGTTTCTGGTTTCAGCAAAAGTAATACCGACCAATTCTGTACCCAAATAAGCGAAAACAGCACTGACTAAGACAGAAACGAAAGCAACGAATCTACCTTTAGAACCTGGAATAGTTAACAGTTCACCATCCTCTGTGTATGTGTAATGTAAGAAAGCACCAGGGTTTTTCCAGAATCTGAATCCAATTCTATCGTGTGTTGGGCCACCCCCCAAGGCAATTACAAGCAACAAAATGATTAAACCAAGACAGGTGACAACTTTCAACGAGGATAACCAGAATTCAATTTCTCCAAAGAATCTGACACCCAAAAGATTAACTACCGTAATAACAACCAAGAATATAGCAATCCACACCCCTGGATTTAGTTTGTCTTTCGAAACCCAATATTGAACCGTTAAAGAACCAGCAACCAATTGATTAGCTGGCAAAATCAAATACTTGAAAAGATAGACATAACCACAAGCAAAACCCAAAGCATCATCAACGTAACGTTGACAATAGTTAGCAAAACCGTTCAAAGGAATAAATGCAGCCACTTCTCCCAAAGCACTCATCACCATAAAAACAACAAAACCAATAACAGAATATGCAACAAAAATAGCACCAGGACCAGCAGCTCTCAAAGCAGACCCAGTACCAATCAATAAACCGGTACCTAAAGCACCACCAATAGCAATCATACTAACATGTCTAGAATCTAAAGCTTGTCTTAATTTGGTACCATCGGTGTGACCCAAAGTTGTAGACGGATTTGACTTTGTGACATAAATATCATATTGATTAGTATGTCTTGAGATGACAGATTGAATATCCTCACCACCTTGATATTGAGCGTTCTTTTCTAAGTCTTTCATTATAACGGACCTAGCTAGAAAACTCCGAAATTTTTATAGAAATGAAAAAATTAGCACCTAACTCTACAAGCAAAATTAAAACCAGACAATTATGAACAAGATATCAATATTCAAATGTTTCCAAATGTCTCCTAGGGTAGTGAATCTATTTAAGTCACTTTATGATACTGAAAATCTCACTAATAGAGAGATAAAATCAATGATTTGATGTAATCCAATGAAATATTCGTTACCTATGAACGCAAATTTATTCACAATCCTACAACGTAAGTGGTGGTGTGATGGATATTTATAAGATGCCTTGCGGACCAAGTCAAAATTTATTATCAGTCAAAAACTGTATCATGAATTTAGCCAAGAAATCAAAGAAAAGATTGCCGTATATGATTTTTGCCTAACGTAATCTGTATGCCGTGATAAGAGATAACGGTCGGAGTTTCAAATGAGGTGTCAGCGCTTTTCAATTGTAGCAACAAGGTAGTTTTCGGTCACCCCAATCTCATGGATGACTGGTATTACGAAACTATGACTTGCTGGCCGATGTTCTTTGCAAGCCTTGTACTGTGCGAGGCTTAAACCTCAACGCCCTGTAATTTCTGATAATATTTTTGTGTATGGGGTGAATTTTTATATGCAGGTTGAAATACTAACCGGTACCAAATAATATATCAACAGCGAAACAATAGTGGTAGTGATACGAAGCAACTCTTCGTGTGGCACATTGTATCGACCCTGGTTGCATGTGTAATGCCCATTGAAAACAATTTATGACTTTGTTTTGCTGTGCGTATATGTGTAATTGTCGTGGGTAACTGTCATAAGGATCTCGATAGTGTTTCGACTGTATTCCTCGTATTACAATCCATTTCTCTTGGAGGTGGGGATGTCCCCTCCAAGAATGTGCTCAACAGACTCAATTTGCAAAATTCAGTTCATCGACGAAAATATATCCCTAGAGGATTGGGTTTTACCCCATTGTACCACTTAAAATTCTCTTATTCGATGCCCGACTCTAACTACACTGCAGGCCG
>ERZ778017.2971-NODE-2971-length-12711-cov-4.272677_pt1 | contig 12711 bp, 6 predicted proteins | sample MGYA00375747_ERZ778017 | MGnify/ENA primary metagenome ERZ778017 (study PRJEB29350, sample SAMN05509838) | bioreactor metagenome | biome: bioreactor; material: wastewater | place: South Africa: University of Cape Town | collected 2014-03-17 ... | reverse complement strand
TCAGTATAGTGGAAGGATACTGCTCTGTTATCTCGCTTTTCAGCGTATGATAGACAGCCCGGGCTTTCTGGGCGCCGGGCACCATACAGAAAATATAGTTTGCCTTTAATAAAGCCGGAATAGTCAGTGTTAATGCCAGTGGAGGTACTTCTTCTATTGCATTAAAGCAACCTTCGTTTACCTGTTGTTGCTTGCATGCATTATCGATATCCACCACCTTTACCAGATCCGGATCATTAAAGTCTGCCACATGTGGATCATTAAACGCCAGATGCGTATTCTCTCCTATACCCATGCAGGTGATGTCAGGCACATGCTTATTCAGTAGCCGGGCGTAGCGGGCGCATTCCGCGTCTATGTCCGGCGCATTTCCCGTGAGATAATACACCGCACGAAAAGGAACTTTTTCAAATATCCGCTGTTTCAGGAATATACCGAAACGCTGCGGCGAATCCTCACTGAGTCCTATATATTCATCCATATGGAAGGCATTGACCCTTGTCCAATCCACTTTTTCTTTCACCAGCGCCTCTAAAAACTCATTTTGCGATGCCGCCGCAGCGAATACGATATTTACCTCTTCTTTTTCCTCCAGCAGTTGCCTAATCCGGCCAGCCGCCATCTTCGCTGCCTCCGCTCCCAGTTCCCGGCGGTGTTCATAAATCCTTACTTTCAGCTGACCTGCTGTTACTTCTTTCATTATTTTTTTAAATTTTGTCTTGATTACATCCTGAACTTCACACCTATCCGTCCCCAGAAAGAATAGTATTGCTTTTCATATATTCTGGAGCGAACGCCATAATAATCGATCTGTGGAGCATTGGTAAGATTCAAAGCTTCTGCATACACTGAAAAATTTTTGTTGATCCGGTAAGAGGTGTTGGCGTCCAATTGAACGCGAGCGTTACGTATAGCATCTTCCTCTTTATTACCGCCCAGCGTAATGGCGTAAGATCCGTTATAGTTTACATTACCCTGAATGGTGAATCCTTTCCAGGCAAAAGATAAAGAGCCGTTAGCAGTATGCTCGGCCTGTCCTGGCAGTCTTATCTTCTTTCTGTCCTGTGCATTAGCTTCTGAAAATGCCCAGGTGTAATTAGCCAGCACCGAAAATCCCTTCAGTATACCAGGAAGGAAAGTAAGATTGGCCTGAGCGTTCAGCTCAAGTCCCAGCACCGTTGCCACATCGCCGTTCATGGTCCGGTAGTATTCCCATCCCAGGTAATTACCGGCGGTTTCAAACTCATCACCAGCTATGTTAGTGACGCTGGTATATTGGAACTGGTTGATCTTTTTATAGAAAAAGCCGCCGGAAAGGATCCCCAGGTTGGGAAGGTATTTCTCGTACATAAGATCCCAGTTAGCAGACATTGCCGGTTTTAGCTCCGGGTTGCCGTCAACAATCGTCTCCGGCAAAACGCTTACGATACGACCAGGCACCAGGTCAACAAAATTGGGCCGCGAATAGCCATAAGTAAGCGCTGCACGAATCAGCGATGATTTATTGATATCGACCTTTACCTGGACATTCGGTAAGAACTTGATGTAGTTGTTGGGCTTTTCAATCTTTGTAGTAGACTCATAAGTCTCATCTGCAGCGTACACAATAATGTTGCCCTGGTAATCCACATCCGTATATTCTACCCTCAGGCCACCCAGTACCATTCCACCCTTGAATTGTATCCGGTTCATCGCATATATGGAAGAAACGGACTCTATGGCATCGTAAAAATAAGAGTCTTTACTGGCCTGGGTCAGTTTGGGGTCAACAGTGATCGTTCCTCCGATATTACTCTCAAAATAGCTGAATGTCTTATCACGGTCTACCGCCAGTCCGAAATTGGTGTTTCCATTCAATAATTTCGCCGACTGCTCAGGGGTGCCGGAAAAATTAGTGAGGCTACCTTCATCGGCGGGACCGGTATAATTGGCCACCAGCGTATTGTCCAGCTTATAACGTACATTGTGCATACGTTTGTGTTTTACCCCCATCTTAAAAGTCGCTGAACTGTTATTGATCTTGTAAGGTAGGGTCATATTCAGGCGCCCTACGAAGTTCTTACCGTCGGTCACCCAGTTGTCCCGCTCAATGGTATTGTACTTAAAGAGTGATGCATCATTTTTCCAGTCGGCCCCCGACGCCATAAGATAATCGGTGGATATGTCGGTAATTTGAAGCGGAATATTGCCGGTTACGAAATTGATGGTCCCGGCACGATTGTCAAGCTGCGATTCGGTATAAAAAATACCACCATCCAGCTTAGCCCTTCCGATAACGGTCTCGCCCTGGACATTAAAATTGAAATTATTATCGTCGACGCTCGCGTCCTTTATTTCATTATAGCCCCTGCCCTTTGTAGTAGTGAACACACCTTCCGGAGTTCTTGTAGTGTTTTTAGTTTGCATCCTGGTACGTTTACGGTAGCGCGTAAGATCATTATCATGCTCGCTATACATAAAGTTGGCTATAATACTCGAAGTAGGGCTAAAGCTGTAATCCAGGGTGGCTGATGCTCCCACACGGGTACGTTCATTTTCCACATAAAGATACCGGGCGTCAGTAGGGAAGTAAATAGGGCCGTTTCCGTCTTCAAAATCCTTCTTTTCCCATACTTTTGCGTTCAGCTCATCGTATCCGTTCTTTGTTTTGAAATAGCTGGCATTGGCCATGAACCCTAACTTTCCGTTAGGATTTGCGTCATTGGCAAAGAAGCGCTTTCCAAAAGCGAAATTTCCGATAGCATTGGTATTTGATCTAAGGTTATTGTACCCTGCTCCCAAATCAACTGATAGTCTCGGCTTAAGACTGGCAGCCGTAGGCGTTTTCATATTCACCACGCCGGCGATGGCGTCCCCGTCCAGATCGGGCGTGAGTGTTTTGATAACTTCCATGGAAGAAAGGACACTCACCGGGATTACATCGAGCTGAGCATTCCGCTCTCCCCCTTCCTGGCTGCCCATGATCTGTTCACCGTTTACGTTGATATTGGTGAAGTTACCCGGGGTGCCTCTCAGCTGAATGGTTGCTCCTTCCCCACTGCTGTTCCTCCCGATAGTAACCCCCGGAAGCCGCTGCATGGATTCTGCTACGTTCAAATCCGGATAACGGCCCATCAGATCGGCTGATATAACCTGCTTGATATTATCGGCATTACGTTGCTGGTTCAGCGCTTTCGCCTGCCCCTCCCGGGCGCCAACGATTGTAACCCCTTCCAGGCTCGTAGCTGTAGTGGTCATCTTTACGTTTTTAGTGACGGTGCTGCCCGGCTTTACTTCCACTGTCGCTTCAACCGATTTATACCCCATGTAATTGACAACAAGGGTGTACTTGCCCGGCTCAACGTTCAGAATAGAGAAATTACCGGAAAGATCGGTAGCTACCCCCCGGGTAGTTTTCTTGATCGTTACGGAAGCGCCCGGCAGCGCCCCCCCGTCTTTATCGGTAACCTGTCCCTTGATGTTACCAGACGTTTGTGCAGAAACGGTTGAAAGCGAACCGGTCAGCAACAGACTGCATACCAGTACAACCGGTATGAATGATCGTTTAATAATGTGTTTCATTGTGCAGATACTTTGGTAAATAAATGGGTGATTCGTTGTGTTCTTTTTCATATAGAGAGCGTTATTGTATTAGTGATACTTAAAGTTTAAATAATCAACAAGAAATCTCAGGGAAAAGCTGGTGCCGATATCGCGGTTAGTGAGCCAGACTTTCCCTTTCTTAAACCGGGTCCTTGTCTCCACCACCGCTCCCCGCAAATTCGGGTCGGGATGTTTTTGATCATATCTGTTCCTGATGATCCACTGTGCCGATTTCTCAATATGAGGATCAAACTCTTTAAACCCGTTCTTAGAAAGTTCAATCCATACAATGCCCGCAAGCGCTACCGCGGAACCCGTGATTGACCCTCTGTCCGGAGGCCGGCCATTAGTATAATTATCGTAAAAAATGGTGCCGTCATTTTGCTGGGCTTTGGCAAAAGTTCTGGCAGTATTAGCCGCCGCTTCCAGGTATTTGCGGTCGCCTGTCAGCTTAAACCCTTCGATTAAAGACTCTGCATACCAAAGGGAGAAACGCGGATGAAAAGAGTGCCGCTCTGCAAAATTCGGCATGAACTGCATCCATACGCCCTCCGGTCCCTGCTTCTCCACCAGGCTGTTGCACAGATTGATATACGCCTCCTTAAACTTCTCGTCGCCGGAGAACTCATAAGCGTCTTTAAAGAGATACCCTTCCGTATTCGGACGCGAAACATCGAACAGCTTCTGGTCTTTCTTACCTTTCCAGAACGGACTGTATTCTTTCAGCACCTCGCCGGTCTTTATATCTATATTATCATAGCATACACCCATTTCAGGATAGTACATGTTTTTAAGCATCCAGGAAGCAGCGCTGGTAGCTACCCGGGCGTATTCCGGGTTTTTAGTCACCCTGCTTAGCTCGTATATGCCCGGCGTTCCGTCGGAGATAGTGGCAAACACAATAAATTCCTCTCCCAGCACATCTCCATGCGTTGCGGCCAGCATGCCGTTCAGCTTTGAGGACGGATCTTTCACCTGCAGCCCAATCCAGTATTTTCCACCTTTTTCAGCCGAAGATAGATAGGATTTATTACCGGTTATTTTATAGGCCGCCAGCAAAGCATTAATGGCCTGCCCGGTATGCCAGGGCACTTCATATTCATACCATTTTCCTTCCGTGATATTATAGTCGCATTTTGATCTGCCTTCTTTGTCCAGCATTATATCGGTGATATAATGTGCACATTCATTAATGGCGGTAGTAAGTTCAGCCCTGCTCACCTGTGCGCCTGCCTGGTGAAACACCGGCACAGCCGAAAAAAGAAGCGCCGCATACATCCATGCTCTATTCCGTTTCATACATTTCTATTTTAGGATCTAACTGATATTTGTATTTAGTATTAAGTACAGTAACCGTATCATCCAGCCGGAAAGAAAAGGCCCAGGGTGTATCAGCCGAAAGCTTGGGTATCTTCAGCAGGATATGGTTGGCGCCCTTCTTCAAAGAAAGACGGATTTTTCTTTCCTCCAGAATGCCTGAATCAGCTCCAATATCTGTCAGCAACCGCTCCCCGTTGCAGTAAACTTCCAGCCCGTCGCCGGCAGCTGCAAAAGCGTCGATGCTCCGGGCCGCTTCCGCATTAACCCGGCAGTAAGCGTATGCAGCGCCGGTTTCGGGGTTCTTATAATTCTCATCAAGATAAACAATACCTCCATCCTCGGACGAAAACTTCTGCCAGCGAAACACCCTGTCGTTATGTACAATAAAATCCCCGGCTACCGGCGGCTTGTTATAGGCAGGATCACTCGCATACAGAAAGTCAGGAACCGCCGGTTTCCCTTCCCGTGGGAACGATCCCATCAGCAACCAGTATTGAAAATAGGCATGCGGGCTTTCCCTGATGGAAAGTCTCACCGAAGCGGCAGCAGGCAGGGCGGTTCTCTCCTCTGCCGCCCGCAGCGCCCTGCTCAGGCCCGACTGGAGTTCCTGCAAACTGTTTATTTTTTCTTCGTAGGGCTCCAGCACTTTGTCCAGCCAATACCATTGGTTCTCCTTAAGCCAGGCTGTACGCAGCACCTGTTGCAGTTGTTGATACCTGCTCTTCAGCCGCTCCGCGATTCCCATGGATTCCGTCAACAGCTTTTCCCGCTCTTCCCGCGATATCTCCTCCGAAGCAGCCCGTTGATACAACGATGCTATTTCAGGAAGCTGCATTCGTGATTCCATGATCAGCTTATACTGCTCAATGCTGTACTTAAGTGTATGAATATCCTGGATGTTCCGGACCGGCTTAGCCTCATCGATCAATCGCTCCGCCTCTTTAATGATCTCCAGGGCGGCAATTGCAGACGAATTATCAACAATCAGTACTTTCCCCTCATCGGGTATAAACTTCTGCATCCACAACCGGTCGTTGAGATTATAGGTTACAGGAACACTCCTCAGCTCCATCAACTTAAACAATGCTTTTACATAACGCTGATCACTGGTTCCGTAAGCGGTCGCTTCATACCGGCTGTCAAAAGAGTTATCCTCTGCCGTATTCAGGTTCCAGCTTTTCTCTGCAGCCCGGTACACTCCGTACCAATCGCCGGAAAACAGGTAAGTGCCTCCGTCATCCCATATGGTGGTAAACGCACCGGTTGCACCTCCTTCATGTCCCGCTTCCAGAAAGCCGTCAATATTATCTCTGGCCATCACCATATCAGGAAACATGCGGTAAGAGTTAAGAATACCCGGACAAACCATAAACTCCAGGTTGCGCTTTTTAAAAGGAGCTATCCAGGGATCAAACGATTCTTTGTCGCCATACTCCCAGGTGAGATAGATAACATCTTTCGGCAGCATGTCCAATACCTCTTCGTGCTGCAATGCAATATCACCCCACATCATCATGCGCTTACCATGCCGCTTTACAATATCGTACAGAAACCTGAGATGGTCGGCATAAAACCTCCCGGGGCCGATGCTGTCGATATAAGCTTTTGATTTTCCCTTGGCAAGGTCGAACGTTTCGTCACAGTTCACATTAAAATAGGGTGCGTTAAAAGCATCGCAAAGCTCACCGATCACTTTTGTTAAAAAATCCTGCGCTTTAGGGTCCAGAGGAGATATTAGTGTGGATGTTTCCCCCATTGAACGATATTGAGGGAGTGACAGTATTTTTTCGAAATGGCCGAACGACTGAAAGCTGCCGATCAGCTGCATATGATATTTCTCTGCATAGGCGGAAAGCGCTTTTATCTGAGGAATTGTCAGCTTTCCGTTGGCAGGTGCAAAATCGGGATAAGATACCGGCTGCACAACATGCTCAATATAAAAGGAAAGATAATTGATCTTAAGCTCCGCCATCCTTTCGATCTGCTGCTTAATATAATCGATTGTTGAGATGGGCCCCCGGCTGATATCATCATATATAACGCGGTGTGCAAAGGCAGGCCAGTCGGCAATAAACAAAGACCCGTTCCATCCCGAACGGGTCAGCTGCTTAAGCGACTGCAATCCATAAAAAAGTCCGGTTTCCGTGTTAGCGGCAATACCCCTCCGCCCCGGCTCCATTATTAAAAAATATCCTTCCCTGCCGATACTGTCAAAACGCGCACCGGCACGCTGCCGGATTTGCTCATCGAAACGCCTGTTCTTCCCCAGCACACCCAATACCACCGTTACCGGATCTCCTTCTCTTCCGGAAAGCTCTGAAGCAAAGTCTTTCCAGTGACTGGTCAGGCGGGTCTCCCCCGCCCTGTTCAATCCGACAGTCGTAAACCGCAAGGCTGCCGGGTAGTTAAGCGTCGTTTCCCCTTCCGCTACAAACTGGGGAAAAGGCAATACCGGTAAGTCCTTCGACAGGCATACCAACCCATTCAGGGAGAGTAACAACAGTAAAACAATATGGCTGAATATGGCTTTCATAATTTTTTTTTCCAGACGTAAACAGCGTCTTATTTCGTTAGCAAACACTAAAATAATACAATTTCCGGTAACGTACACGTAATTTTAAAATATTTATGAATCAGGCATTATTTTTTTTCATTATTGAGGGGAAGATTCATTTATTTCCAGCACCGCTTCGGCCAGATTATTACTATCCGTAAGTTCCGGCAGCGCATTCCTAACCCGTATAGCAATCCGGTGTCTGCCGGCGACAGCCTTCCACTTAAAATGTATAGCGAGACGGCTCGGGTTAAGGTTCAGTGGCGCCTGCAGCCCGGCCAGGTGGGTGGTGGCCGTGACCACTCCATCCACCAGCAGCTCGGCGGTAATACTCTTTGCCGCCTTATTCCCTATATTATGCAAAGTACCTGTAACCGTAATTTTCAGGCCGTTTGCTTTAAAAGTTATATCCGCCGGTGCAAGCGCGAGATCGGGCTTATCGGGAGAAGACTTTCCAAAAGACGAAATCTGCTTAACAGAGACTAAAAGCAGTTTCCCGGATGGAACGCTGATATCGATCGGGTTAACCCGGTTGTGCAGGTCCATCTCTTCTTCCGACAGCAGCTCATCCATCTCATCATCATCGTTATAATCAATCCCCTTCCGTACCCGGTATCTTCCGGGTTCCAGCTGCCAGGTATTCATGGTAACCTGCTTTTCAGAACCGGAGTTAAAGAGGGACACTTCAATCATTTTATGATCCCCTTTCCGAACCAGCACGGCTACATCCTTACCGGTATTCTTCCAGGACGCCAGCAGGGCCGGGTATTCATAGCCGGCGCCGAAATGACCGCTGTACATTCCCATTAGCACATTGCTGCCCGGTACATATACACGGTCGGTAAATTTTACTTCGCTGGTTAATAAGGGATAATTATACCGCAAAGCATCCAGCGGCTGCTCCAATGCTTTAACCAGCTCCTTCTTATCGCCTGTAAGGAGATACCGGTTATACGGATGCCCATAGGCATAAATCAAAGAATCGTAGGCGTTGCTGCCGGTCAGGCTCTTTGCCATAGCAAAGACCTTACCCATCGGATTATCTCCCGCTCTCCGGTCCACCCCGCCTTGTAATAATACTTCCTTTGCCAGTCGGCTGTACCTTTCTGCATTGCCGCGGGGCCCGGACCCTCTTTCGCTGCTTCGGTCATTATCCGTGCAACGGCGTTAACCGGCTTCAGAAAATAGGGGTCGCCGGTAATTCCATACATGCCGTTCAGCTGGTAATACAGCTCACCCACATGGCCAAGCGATTCCCATTTATAATAGCTATAACTAAGATGGGGGTCATACCACTCCGATGAATAGCCGCCGATGCGGTCTTTATCAAAAGCAACGGCTGCAGGAATGATCCCGCGGGGCTTACCCAGGTCTGTTCTGTCGGCATCTTCCACCCAGGATTCGCTCCATTCTTTAAATAAACGCATGATATCAGGGTTCCTGTTATACCAGGCCGCCCACAAACCCGGCAGCGCCGCACGGGCGTTAAGCGGAATGTCCACTCCGTACGGCGGTCCTTCCAGCACTTCTGTTGCAGAGAGATAGTAGGACTTAAAATGCCGGTGGCCATGCGGGGTAATACCAGTCCACACATCCCGGAAATTCTGCATGCTGACCATACATCTCTCCACATACTCCGGATCCCCGTAGTTAATCAGGAACATTCCGGGGTGAGTATCCCTGAACAATTCGGCTGAATGCTCCACATCATCCACTCTTCTGGAAAAGCCCCGCTCCAGCAAACCGCTGTTCCATACGCCATCGGCCAGCCGCTTGTAGCCGGCTTTTGCCGTGCTGTCATCTGCACCGAGAATAGCAGGCAGCCACCACCGCAGCAGCTCCACATCGTCTCCGTACTTACCTCCCATCTCGCCATTGGGCGCCTGCCGTACAGTCACCCACCAATGAATAAGCTCCAGCATTCTGCGCATTGCCTCCTGCTGATAAGCAGCCCATAACGGCGCCCCGCCGGCAGAAGGGGTAAGCTCCGGCGAATGCGGAATACGCTCGCCTGCATACATTTTTAAAACCTCGTTGCCGGGGAATTCGGGTAGCAGCAGCCGGAAATATTTTTGAGCCTGCTGCTCCTGATAAGCATCCCCATCTTCCTGATCAAGCCAGTAATGAATTCTTCCCAGCAGATAAACGGCGCGGTAATACAACGGATCTTCCGGATCGGCGGACACCTGCTCCAGCAAATCGACCGCTGCATGCAGACGATGAAGCAGGCTCATACCCGTGCTCCTTACAGTCCGGAGCCAGCCACCGCCGTTATAATAATCACAGGCTTTCAGATATTTGTCCACTATGTCCAGCTGGTTGCCTGTTGCAATGTTTCCGCTGTCGCGGCGGATTGCCTCGCGTAACTGCCGGGCAAAGTTCCCAATCACCGCGGTATCCTGTTCCAGGGCTGTTTCAAACGGAATATCCTTACAGGCCGTAACCGGCCGCAATTCGATAGCATGCAATCCCACCGGGGTGGAAGAGGAAGCTATACGGACCTGAACATTGTTCCCGGTTACCCGGAGCCTGCGACGAACCGTCTTATGAGTGATGCGGTAGACCGCTGTCACCAGTGAATCTTCCAGGGGCTCGCCGTTAGCAGCCACCTGCATTTTAAGAGACTGGCTGGTATTTCCTCCAACCGTTACCGTTATAAAGTATTCGCCGTTGGGAACATCCACTCTGAAAACAAGGCTGTCCGGAGCCAGCACGCCATCGCTCAATAAAGCATTCCCGTATTTTAAGTTAACCGAATCAAAAGAAGAAGAAGGGGCGGTCATCCATCCATATCCTTTTTCAGGGCTATACCGGGCATCGGGGGTAACTCCCACAAACGCATTAGCAGTAACTGCTGCCGAAGGTTCCATATCAAACAGGAAGTTGCGCGTAGCTTTTTTTGTGGTACAGGCTATGCAGCAAAAAACAAGCAGGTATACCAGTCGGGTTATCTTCAAGGCGGTAATTTTACTTTAATGCAGAAATCTCAATGCCGGCAGTGATCACAGCGCCCAAACCTCTCGGGTCGTTATCAATCGTTTTACGGTCGCGGTAAAACTGTTCGTCCATCCCTATTTCCGTTCCGCGGCAGATGCCATGCACAATGCCGCCGGGGGCAATATTTTTACAGACCCCTTCCCAGCCGAGCAGGGCCTTTCTCCGGTATTTGCCGCTTAACCATCCGTTGCGGACGCCCCGGGCAATTGCCAGGGTAAACATAGCTGTGCAGGATGTTTCCTCATAGGAGTCCGGCTTATCGAGCAGCTGGCGCCAGAGCCCCGAGGCGCCCTGATATTTAACGAGACTCGCCATATGCTCCCTGAACATTTTCAGTATCTCTTTATAACGGGGATGGGAAACCGGCAGCTCTTCCAGAAGCTCTGCGGTTGCCCAGGCTATCCATCCGTTAGCTCTTCCCCAATGAGCAACCGACTGATTTCCGGTATAAGCAAACCAGCCATGTTTATACAGGCCGGTTTCGGGATTCCACAGATATTTCCTGAAACGAACGGCCTGCTCCGCAGCATCATCAAAATATTTCTTTTCACCCGTGGCCTTAGCCATCTGCACCAGGTAGGGAACACTCATAAACAGATCATCTGCCCACACCGTATAAGGAACCGGCTCCGGCCGGCAGAAAGTACGATCGGATAAACGCACCTGCCGGTCGTAAATATAATGCACAATCGAATCGGCCAATGCCCTTAAATCTGAATCCCGGCTGCTTTTATACAACGCTGCAAACGGAAGGCCGGGCGCGCCGGTATCATCCAGCATAGTCCGGCGGAAGATACGGTGGTAGCTTCCCCTGAATGCATAGAGCGAATCGTACTGCCACTGGAAATAAGGCTTATTATCGAGGGTGAAACGGCAGTATTCCTCCCCGAACCGACGGTATTTGCCTTCGGGATTTCCCGCATCCAGCGCCATAATGCTCCATACTGCCGTACCGTGCGAATAATGCCAGTCTGCATAAGGGTCGCGCTGATAAACAGCTGTACTGTCCACGCGGAGCTCCGGCAGGAGCTGCAGCGGCGCAGCCTGCCAGTTACACATTTTTCCGGATACGGTGTAATAAGCCTGCACAGCACCCTGTTCCGGCGAATGGAACGGATCATCGGGAAGCGGCCCCAGGTACTGCCAGCCGGGAAAAACAGTTCCTCCTGTATGAAAAGAAACCGCCGGATCTGCCATACCATCCGCTGCTAACGCCCGCAGGAATACCAGCGGCGAACCTGCTGCAGCACCGGCTTCATATTTAATGAGTATCTCGTTATCTCCTGCCTTCACAGCACAGGAGAAAGTGGTGTCGAAGCTGAAAATGCTGTAAGCAATTTCTTTCGGATTGGTAATATTCCGTTCCTGTTGCCGGTAGACAATTTTTTTATTCAGCCATACAGTGATGCGCCCGGGACTGCTAAGGCCAAAGCGAACGGTGTCGGCGGCCGGCGCGGCAGCATGCCCCCGGGCGTAGGCCACTTCGTGGTCTTCAAAAGATAAGTGCCTGAAGTCGATTACTTCCATGCCCAGCACCGGCTTCTGCGGAACCTGTATAAAATCAAAATGAGTATCCGCAATGAATCTGTCCGCCACTTCCTCCGCAATCCTGCGCGCCTCTTCCTGCACGGTGGGCGTCTTTTGCCGGGCAGCCCGCCCTGTTGAGAGCGACTGAGACAAAACGGGGCCGGTGACGCCTGCTGCAAGCAGGCTGCAAAAAGCAAAGCTTTTCAATTTATTTTTTACGTATTGCATAAGCCGGTGAAGTTTATTTCAGCTTTTCAGAACGGATGTCCTCTGAACCTTTGTCCTTCAGTAAAAAGCGGCGCACGGGATAATGATGCAGGTTATTGATCACAGCGCCGTTCCTGCTGCCGGAAATATAAACAGCTGCTTCTGTATCTGCCGATGTTTGTATATCGAGGCCGGACAAAGAAAACCGTTGAAGATTGTTGATCACGATTCCCGGCCGTCCCTCTTTATCCCGCGAACGAAGCGTTATGTTGTTCAGCTTTACATCCTTTGCATACCGGAAAAACATTCCATACGCAGGCAGCTTTCCGAACATGGTACCTTCCGGATATTCAGCTTCTTTTTCCACCACCGGTTCAAAAATATTAACCGGCAGACCACCTCCGGATGTTTCAATAGTTATATTACTCAGGGTGATATTTTCTATAAAAGCTTTCTCTATGCCTGTAAAAGAGCAGCCTGTCTCATCCGCCCCCGTGGCAATAATATTCGAAATATTGATATTT
>ERZ778017.2969-NODE-2969-length-12714-cov-9.926850_pt1 | contig 12714 bp, 13 predicted proteins | sample MGYA00375747_ERZ778017 | MGnify/ENA primary metagenome ERZ778017 (study PRJEB29350, sample SAMN05509838) | bioreactor metagenome | biome: bioreactor; material: wastewater | place: South Africa: University of Cape Town | collected 2014-03-17 ... | reverse complement strand
GGCGGCCGGAGTGGAGCGGCGCAGCAGTTCCTCGGTCACGACGGCGATGTTCGCCGACCCGCACCCTGTCCAGCACCGCCAGCGCCTGGGCCGTCAGCGGAACGCGGAAATCACCCTGGCCGACCTCCTTCATCTTGCCGGCCGGTATCACCCACACGTCGCCCTCAATCTCGCCCCACAAGGCGAAGCGCGTCATGCCCTCGCGCGCTGCCGTTAGGATAGTCCATTCCAACGCCCGGGCGGACATGGCGGATTGCGCGGCGAGCCGCTTCATTACTTCGGGGGCGTCGTCGTAGGGCACGGCCCGGCGGTGCGCGACGCCAACCGGCTGCTTGGGCAACAGGCGTTCGAGGTGGCCTTTCAGCCGGGCCGGGTTCGCGCCCTCCCGCCATCCCTTGACGGTCGCCGCGTCCAGGAGCGTTTCGATCCGCTGCCGCAGCTTGCGGCCGCTCTCAGGCCGGGATCGCCACAGCGGCTTGACCACATCCATGACGTGTTCCGTTGTCACCAGATCGATCGGCACGTCCCCTATGTCCTTGGCGTAGACGAGAAGGCTGCGCTGCCAGTGCGCCTTGGTGTCTCTGCCGCGCCAGCCCGGAGCCAGCTCAGCGATGATCTTCTCGGCTGCTTCGGCGAAGCGGGGAGGGGGCTCCTGCGGCTTCTTCGGGTCTTCGCCCCGGGCCACGGCCCGTTTGATCTTCTCAGCCTCTTCGCGCGCTTCCGCCAGCGTATAGACCGAAAGGCTGCCGATCCCGAGTTCCCGCCGCCGCCCACGAATGGTGATCAGCACAGCCCATCGCTTAGCGCCGCTCGGGTCCACGACGAGATAGAGCCCCCCGCCGTCGGCGTGACGGCCGGGCTTCGTTTCTGTCTGGACCTTTCGCGCGGTCAGCCTGTTGACGGCTCTGGCCACGATTTACCCCACAACCCGCCCCACAGGCAGACGCGGGATTGCGTGGCAGCGAGTGGGGTGACATGGGGCAACTAGCCCGGCCAGCGACCGCTCTACAAGGCTTCCAGCCGGGAAAAATGGGGCCGCGCGAGACTCTATGGGGCGAAACTTCCAGTCCTCCCGGGGTCGCCATGCCTCCTTGTCGGGACAACTTAAGACTGTCCTGTTCCCAAGCTAAGACTGTCCTAGACCAGCTAAGACTGTCCTAGAGTTTTGGAAAATATCTTCAAAAACAATAGAGTATGTCCGCATCAGGGGCTTGCGGGACGCGACAGTCTTAACTTGGCGAGTTGCAACGCATTTGGCTGGAATGCGCCAAAAGCTGACGTTATCACGACACCCGACATGCGACATTGCGCACTTGGACAAGGGGCAAGAGGATGTCTGCCATGTTCAGACCAGTTATCGCCAAGCTCACCAAGCCATGATGCCCGATAAACTCTACAGATATCGTCCTATCGACGCAGCACTGCTTGAGCGGGAGCTGGCCGCATTGGACAAGGCCTTCCTCTGGTCGCCGCACTTCCGCGAGATGAACGACCCGATGGAAGCCTTCTACGAGCTGGGAGACCCCACGGACCTCAACATCGATCGGCTCCTTGAGCCGTCCGGCAAGTCCACCCGCGACCTCTATGAGATGGCTCGCAAGGTCGTCGACAACTTCTGCCTTGTCTCCTTCTCGACGACGCCGCTGGCCTTGCCGATGTGGGCCTACTACGCCTCCAACTTCGCCGGCCTGTGCCTGGAGTTCCGGACAGACGAGCTCTTCACCGGCGACCTCCAGACTGAGCGGCTTATGCCCGTGACCTATGCGGACGGCGCTCCGCCACCGATCGCCTTTCACCGGCTGGCCGCCAACGGTTTACAGACAGAGCTCGAAGCGTGTTTCAGCCGCAAGCGCACCGAATGGCGTCACGAAGCGGAATGGCGAATCCTGACCGGGGCCGGAGGCGCCCGTCACTATCTCGACGACGCCCTGACCCGAATCTTTCTCGGTCCTCGCATGGACGACGCCCATACCGAACGGATTTGCGAGCTCTTTCGCGACCGACCCACGGAAATCCTGCGCGGCGAAGTCCGGGGGTACGACCTGACGTTCACGACGGTAAAGCCGGCGCTTCCTCCGGCAGAGTGCCAGAGGATCGGCCCCGGTGAGCTGAACCTCGACGAGTTGCTGTATAGCCGGGAGGCCATCGAGGAATTCCTCGACGTGCCGATCGGCGACCTGGAAACCCTGTTCAAAAACCTCGCAGCACGGCCGAATGCGGAGGCGGTCGTTAGTTGCGATCTGTCCGGCGAGCACAAGGGCAAAGCCCTCTATGTCTGGACCACCTACCGGTTGCGAAGCGGCCGGGAGGTGTGGAAGCGAATCCATCTCGACAGCCGGCTCAATCTTCTGCCCACATCGGATTAGGCCCTCCCTCTAGACAAGGGCCTGCCTGAGGCCTCATGCAGTTCACCCCCGAGCAGATCGCAGACCTCGCCGAAGGCTTGGCGGAATTCCGGCGCGACGCACTGCGGCTGCGCGACCGGTTCGTCCTTGAACCCCTCCAGTCCCCTCGCGCCCGCGAACATGCGGACCATGGCTTCGGTCGACGGCTCGCGACGCTGTCCCACTGCGTCGAGGCGGTGTTTCGGGTCCTGCCTCCGGATCGCGATGACATCCCGCAACGCGATGAGCTCCTGGCGGCGACCGCCTCGATCCAAGCCTTCCTGATGAACGCTTTCGGCTGCTGCGAGAACGTCGCCTGGATCTGGGTCAATGAAAAACAGCCGATGCAACCCAACGGTCGGCCATGGCGGCGCAACCAGGTCGGCATTCTGGCCGGCCAGGCGGATTTGCGGGCGACCTTCTCGGCGCCGTTCCGAGCCTATCTCGAGAGCCGCGACGCCTGGTTCGGCCATCTGAAGGACTTCCGCGACGCCCTGGCCCATCGCATTCCGCTCTACATCCCGCCCTTCGCCGTCGATCCGGCCGACGCTGATCGTTACCAGGATCTGGAAGTCCGGGCCCAGGCGGCCCTGGCGGCCGGAGACCTCGTCACGCACGAGCAACTAGCCCGCGCATCCCGGGCGCTGGTCCGGTTTTCGCCCGTTATGGTCCACGCCCTCGGAGAAGCGCCGCCGGTCGTCTTCCACTATCAGCTTCTCGCCGACGCCAGCACCATCATCGAGATCGGTGAAAACATCTTGGAAGAACTCGCCCGCTAGGTCCTGGCGCCGCCTCAGAACTCGGAGAGATCGCCAAGAGCCCTTTGCAAAAAGCCGTTGTCGATATCACCGAGGAATGTTTTTTCGAGTTTTGCCAGACGTCTGGCCTCTTCGACATAGGTTGCGAAGGCGGCCTCGGACCGTTCGATGCGACGCAGGTCGACACGCCGCGCCTTGCCGCTCGACCAAAGGTCCACGCCATCCTGCGTCTCGCAGGTCAACGCAACCAGACCGCAAACACCACACGCCTGTCGCCGAGATCGACGAAGTCGATATAGACCCCCGTTTGCGGGGAGCGATCATGGTCGGGATCGCCTGCAAAGAGGCTTTCGATCGTGAAGGTGAAACGCGGTCGACCCGGCATGCCGAAATATCGGGCCATAACGATCCCCTTCGCCAGAGGCGCGATCTCGTCCATCCGGATTGAACCAAGCCCCAGGTCCAGTTGGTCATCGAGGTCGCTGACGGCCTGGACCGCCATCAGGGTCTGTTCGACATCGGCGCCGATCTGGTCCGGGATGGCGCGGTAAGTCCATTTGATAGGCTCCGTCAGCAGAGGCGAGCGTAGGAGGAAGGCGGTGTCGTGACGCCCTAACACGACCATCAGTTGCCAGAACCGACGCCATTGCGAGAGGGGCAGGCAGGGCGCGAGGGTCTCGGACGTCGTCGTTTCGAATGAGACGACGCCGCCACTGTGGTCAATGACGAAGCCGGGAAAGCGATAACGCGAGTGACGCTCAAGCCCCCTGGCTCCGGGCAGGACGACCGTATGATGGTCGCCGGAGAACACCAGTCGGTCGCCCGCCGCCTAGCTCGTCCAGTGGATATGACGCTCGTCCAATGTTGTCGCCGCGGCGTTCTCGGCTGCGGCCTGAACCACGAAATCCCATCCGGCGCGGTCACGCACGGCCTTGTTGACGATCATCGGCCCCTTGGCCGCCAAGGCGTGGAACTCGGTTTCCCCGACCTCGCCGAGATCGTCGGAATTCAAGGTTTCTTTCGGGGTGCTTTCGGCTTCGCTCATAAGCGCGCGAGCTTAGAAAAGGCGCGAGCGGCTGTCGATCCTGCCTCCGTTCGCACCTTTGACTTGTACGCCAAAATGGCGTACAAGATCGCCATCGAAACATGAGCCTGGAATGCTCGCCTTCAGAGATGAGATCGGTCCGATCGACGAACGCAGCAGCGAGCGGATGCATTTCAGCACGAAGCCGCGGATCAAGGAGGCCGTTCAGCGCGCCGCAGCGTTGAGCGGCGTGGACGATTCGGCCTTCACGATGAACGCCGCCTATCAATCCGCGCTGGATACCATCGCCGCGCACGAACGTACCCCCTTGGCGGCTGTGGATCATGCCGCCTTCTTCTCCGCGCTGGAGACGCCGCCGCAACCGACCAACCGCCTGAAAGCCGCCTTTGCGCGTCACAGCGAGACGATCGTCAGCCGGTGAGCGAGGACCAGACCCCTGTCCCCAACCGGATTGAGCCGCTCGATCCCGACAAGCATGATCGAGCGGCTTTTTCCTGCGGCGTCGACCAGGTCGACAACTTTTTTAGGAAGACCGCCAACAAGCTCGCTAGGGCCGACAATCTCAGGGTCTGGGTTCTGGCCACGCCCACTGACGATCTGGTCGGCTTCTACACCCTGAACGCCCACGCCATCGACTATGCTGAACTGCCCGGCCGTTACGCCAGGACCCGGCCCGGGAATGGCTCCATTTCGGCCGCCTACATCTCCATGATCGGCGTCGACTCCCGCCATCAGGGCCAGGGTTACGGCGGTGACCTTCTGATCGACGCCCTGAAGCGCATCCAACAGGCCAACGAGGCGATGGGGGTGGCCGGGTGATCCTGGACGTGCTCGCCTGCGGCGACGCCCAGGCCGTCGCGAAGCGGTCCGCGCTCTACCGCGCCTACGGTTTCAGTCCTCTCGCCTCCAACCCGCTGCGGCTGTTTCTTCCGGTGGCGGCGACCCGCCAACTGACGGAGCTCTGACCCGTCATGCCGACCTCCCGCCCCAGGCCAGACCCGACCGGAGGGCAGTGGAACTTCGCCGGCGTACTCTATCAGCTCCTCGTGTCGCTAAGAGCCGGGCTCAACGCCGTCATCGACGAGGTCGCCGAGGGCGAGGCGGCGACCTCGGCCCAGCTCATCGTCGAGCCGTATCAGGGCGGTGACGCCCAGATCTTGACGCGGGGCCGGCGGCGCGTCGACCAGATCAAGATCCGCAGAGGCCGCAAGCCCTGGACCACCCGCGGCATCGCCGAGACAGTGCTTGCGGACCTGTTCAAGGCGCACACCCTCTCGGGGCCGCCGACGGAGTTTCGGTTCGTCACCGACAATCTCGACGGCACGGACGCCCTCGCCGGTTTCCTGAACGCCTGCCGAACCCTCGCCGACCAAAGGCGCCGGCCCGACGGTCTTGACGCAACGGCGAAGCGGTTCCGCTGGGGTCCTGCTCGCATGACCGCCGCCGGTCTGTTCGACCATGTGGTGGCGACCTTGGCTCCAAATGAGGCGGACCGGGTCTGGGATTTCCTCTGTTCGGTGCAGATCGCCGGCGTTTCCCAGGCCGTGGCGACCGCCGAGGTCGATGTCATCTTGGGGATACTGGTCGACGCCCCTCAAGAGCTCGCGGTTCGACGGCGCGCCCTCGGCCAAGCGCTTCTCGAGCTCGGGGCGGCGAGGAACGCGATCGACGGCGCCGCGCTGCTGCGTTCGGTGGGGCTCGCGCCGGAACGCCTGACCCATGCCGCCCGCCTTCCGCATCTACTGCGGGCCGACCTGGAGCGGGAACTTCCGCGACAGTCCTACAACCGTCTGAACGACGTGCGCCCGGAACCGGTTCTGCCAGCGTCCGGTTTCGGTGTCTTTTCCGGCGATTCAGGTCAGGGCAAGACCTGGAGGCTCTGCCAGGCGGCCCAGGCCGTCGCCGAAGCCGGACGGTGCGTCATTCTGCTTCCGGCCGTCGGCGACGTCGCAGATATCGAACGGCAGGTCCTGAACCGGATCTGGCCCGCCGATCTCGGCGCCCCGCCACGTCTGGAACGCATCGCGGCGCTTCTGCGCCCCGGATTGTCACAGGACGGACCCTGGCTCACCCTGTGCCTCGACGACCTGGCCGACCCCGGCCTCGCCCGGGCTCTGCTGCGCACGGAGTGGGAGACGCTCGGGATTCGCATCCTGATCACGGCTCAGGACCGGATGGCCGCCTTGTTACAGGCGACGCGGCCAGGAATGGCGATCCAGGCGGTCCCGGATTTCACGATGCCGGAGCTCGGCGAGCGTCTACGGCGCGCCGGCCGCGATCCAGCCCTGATCCCCGATGACGTTCTCAGCTCCTTGACCCGCCCCATCCTGGCGGACCTTTACTGCCGGATTCCCGGCACCGAGGCCTGGACGGGTGTCACCGAATACGCCCTGATGGACCACTACTGGCGGTGGGCGACGCGGGAACATCGGGATCAGACCCAACATCGCTCCGACGCCGGCGCCATCCTGCAATTGGCCGGCGTTCTGCTGGACGGCCAAACGCCCTACCCCTGGCCCGACGCCCTGCTGCGGCGCCTGAACATCTCGCGGGACATCCCGAACCGCCTGATTACGACCGGCGTCCTGTCAGAGGACGAGAACGGCGCCATCGCCCTGTCCCATACCCGACTGCTCAACTGGGTGGTCGCCGAAGAGATGACGCGGCGGTTCGCCGAAGGCGAGTGCGACATTACCGGCCTTGCCACGCAGCTCGAAGGTCTTGATGACCTCGCCACTCCGGCCGGCGAGCGGCTCGGCCGGCGTCTCAACTATGTAATGTTCGACCTTTTCTGGATACTGTCAGGGCGCGTCGCGGCCGAGCGCGTCGGCGAGCTGGTGGTCCTGCATCTTGATGCGCAGAATCGCCGTTCCGCAGCCCGCCACTTCTTCTCCGAGGGTCTGGCGACTATTGGAGCCGCTGTGATCCCTGTCCTCAACTGGCTTGCTCGCCGGATCAGCACGCCTCCCGAGACCGAGACACCGTGGCGTCGGGAAATCGCCGCCGCCCTCGCGGCCCTGGGCGACGACTTTGAGACCGAGGTCGCCGCAGCGGCGGTCGGCCTCATCGCCCAGGACATCGGCGACAGCCGCACCATCGGACTGATGGTGCTCAAGACCGTGCCGGCGCCGGCGGCCCTGGATCAGCTCTGGTTGATACATCGGGAACGCCGCGCCGCCCTGGCCCTTGCAGAGCGGCCGGGCGCCAACGGGGATTGGCATCGGGCCTATTATCGCAGCAACGCGAGCTACGCTGCGCTTCAAAGGGCGGTGAAGGCGCGACCGGACTGGATCACTGAGGCCGCCCGCTCTGTCGAGACCCGTCTGGACGCCGAACAATTGATCTGGCTCATCAACGGCTTGGATTGGGAGAGCGCCCGATCGATTTGGGCGCGGTGCAAGACGCCGTTGCTGGCCCTCGCCTCGGGAGCCCACGGGGCGGCCCGCGTCATTCGCCGTTTGGGCGACAGGGATGAACTGCCCCGGGTCATCGCCGGCCTGGCGGAGACGGGCGTGGACGCCGTCCTCTGGTTCGACGCCCTCGCCCGGCTCGACCCGCCCCGAGCCCTGGTCGCGCTGGACACCCTCGACGACGACGAACTTTCTGGTACGGGTCATTGGTGGATGCCGGGGCTCGCCCGGCGGATGGGGCCCCGTTTCGGCGAGGCGATGCGGCGAACCCTGGGACGTCGCCCCAGGTCGGACGATCCGATCCTGATGGACCTCGGCCTAGTTTATTCGGGCAACGTCGATCTGCTTGATCCGGATACCCTCGACCTCCTGATCGACAACTATGAAACCTGCCTCGCCGCCGACGCCGAAGGTCTGACGACCGGCCGGATCACACGTCGCCACATCCGCGGCCTCTTGGCCTCGATCTCCGCTCCTGCCCTGCTCGACAGGCTCGCCGCCCGCGCCGGCACCCGTTTCGAGACGCTCCTGACCGAGCGCGCCATCGCCAATCCGGGACGGGTGTCGATGACGGTCGACCGGGACGGAACAGATTATCACCGCCTCCTCGCCGCGATCGGCGGCACCGGCTACGACGCCCTGGTCTCGGCGGAATTGGACCGCCCCAACGTCCATGGCCGGACCGACGGGGTGACGGCGGCGGTATGGACACGCGCCCCCGAAGTCCGCCGCAAACTGGAGGCCCTCGCGCTCGACCCGGACGACGATACCTACCGCCAGGTCCAGCTGATGCACGCCCTGGCCTCCCACCACGTCGATACCGGCCTGGCGGCCATGGTGCGGCGGGGCTCCCCCGTGTTCCTTGCTGCCGTCGACATTCGCGAAGGCGGGCCGCCCATGGCCACGGAGATTCTGGGCGAAATCAGGCCCTGCTGGATCATGCCGACCCCGCCGAACGCCAGATCGGTATCAACCTCTGCGGATTCCTGCCCCGGGAAACCGGAGGCCCTCTGCTCGCCCCCTTTCTGACCGTGCGGCCAGCGACGGAGGACGAAGCCGGTCTGATCGTCAGCATCTTCATCCAGACGGGCTACTACGATCCCGCCCTTCTGCCGCGGGTCCGCGATCGCCTGGATCGGGAGGACCGCGGTATCGCCGCAGCCCGCTATCTGGCCGGCCATGGCGACGCCGCCGCCCGCGCCGCCGTGGTCGACTGGCTCGACGGACATACCCTGACCCGGCTCAACGCCTCCGAGCCGCCGATCGCCTTTCACCTGGTGCAGTTCGAGGATAGCCGTCCGGGGGCGCTGCGGTTCCTCGCGCGGTTGGGCGCTAGTTCGCTGGGCCGTAGCCGTGAGGGCCAACTTCTCTCCGTGCTCGCGGAAAGCGGCGACCCCGACGCCCGGCGCCGTCTGGAGAGCGTGGCCCTGCGCTCTCCCCAGAACGGCACGGGCGCGATCATCACCGCGATCCGGACCCTGAGCCAGGAACTGCCGCTGGAAGGTCAGGCCGCCGCCGACCGCCTGTTCCGCCGCAGCCATGATCTCCGCGCCGCCGCCGTGCTCATGCGGATCGACCCCGTCACCGGCCTGGACACCCTGCTTCACGCCTATCGTAGCGCGAAGGTCGCGACACAGTGGGGTCTGGGCCGCATTCTGCGCGACGCCGCGAACCGCCCCCTGGTTCTGACCTGGCTGGGCGAAATGGCCAAGGCCCCGAGCGGCGCGGATCGTCGGATCGCCGCTGAACTGGCGGGTTGGATGCCCGCCGAACAGCCGATCGACTGGCTCGAGGGGCTAGTTGAGGATCGCGATCCGGACGTCGAGGCGGCGGCCCTGGCCGCCTTGCGTCGCCGTGACGCCGATGCGGGCGCGGCCGTGTTGATCGAGGCCCTGCCCCGCCAGCCGCGATCCCGGCAATGGGCCTGGCTCAACGCCCTGATCGAACTCAGCGATCCGGCGCATCTAACCACACCCGGCGACCCGCGCGTGATCCATGGGCTGCTGGAGACGCTCGGCGAAGATTTCGGACAGGAAGCGGAACGCCTTCTGGACCGTCGCGAGAAGAATCTGAAATCGGCCGCGGACCGGGAGCAGAAAGATCGGGACCGATGATCGAGCCACGAACACCGCACACATAAAGCTGTAGTTGGGGATAGCGGAACCGCTATATCTTGTTTCGGCGCGGCTGGCGCCCCACGTTGATATCGCGGAATTGCGGAGCAGCCCCATGCTGATCGAAATCCATGACGTCGACCACGGCGCCTGCATCGTCATCACCGGTCCGACGGGCCGCCGATTGATGCTCGACTGCGGCCTCAACCGCACGCGCGGCTGGTCGCCGTCGGCCGCCTATCAGGATCAGCGTATCGACACCCTGATGCTGACCAATCTCGACGAAGATCATGTCGAGGACCTCGAGCGGCTCTGGCGCGACGCCCCGATCGGCGCCCTGGTTAGCAATCCCACGGTTACGGGCGATGTGCTGCGCGCCCTGAAGCTGGAGGGCGGCATGGATCGGGGCGTCCAGACCGCCACCGCCCTGCTTGACCATTTCGGTTCTGGCCTGGTCGGAGACTGGTCAAGCGATCTGGGCGGCGTCGCCTGGCACGCCTTCTGGAACCGCTACGGCTGGGACTTCACCGACACCAACAATCTCAGCCTGGCCGTCTTCGTCAGCTTCGAGGGAGTCACCGCCCTGTTCGGGGGCGATCTGGAATGCGCGGGATGGCGCCGCCTGCTAGAGATCCCGGCCTTCCGGGCCCGTCTTCCCGAGGTGCAAATCTTCGTGGCCTCTCACCACGGCCGCGAAAGCGGCCAATGCCCCGAGCTCTTCGACCATATGCGGCCCGAAATCGTCATCGTGTCCGATGGGCCCAAACAGTATCAGTCCCAGGAAACCCGGTGCTGGTACGCCCAGCGGACCATCGGCATTCCGGACTACGAGCGTCCGCCAGGTCTCCAAGGCCAGCAGCGCCGACACGTCCTGACCACGCGACGGGACGGTGCCCTGCGGATCGAGGTCAGCCAAGGCCGCTATCTGGTGCGCACCGAACCGCCGGTCTCGGTCTTCGACGACATGGCCCGTCTTCTGGCCTCGCCGCCTCAGCCCCTGCCGACCTTCGCCAGGTCCGGGCTCGGCCTCTGATGGAGGCGGGCAAGGCCTTCGACGCCTATGAGGTGATCGGCATCGTCACCCCGGGGGCCGTCGTCGCCTTCTTTCTGGCCCTGTCGTGGCCGGAGTTCCGAACCCTGCTCGGCACCGAAGACTTCAGCCTCGGCGACCTCGGCCTCTTTCTCGTCGCGGCCTTCGTCCTAGGCCATCTGCTTCAGGCCTTGGGCAACCTCATCGAGCTCGCCGCCTTCCCGATCGGCGGCCTGCCGAGCCAATGGGTGCGCCGTCCCGGCCAGACCCTTCTGACCGGCGAACAACGCGCCACCCTGGAGGCCAAGGTCCAGGCAATGGAAGGCTCGACCACGCCGCTCCAGGCCATTGAACGGTCTCCGTGGCGCGTGATTACGAGCCGCGCCTACGACTGCGTTCGCACGGCGGGGCGCTCTGCCCGCATCGACGCCTGTAACCGCACCTATAGTATGACCCGCGGTCTGGCGGCCGCCCTCCTGCTGGGTCTCGGCTGGAGCTTTACGCGCCATCCCCTGGACAAGGTCCTGAGTGTCGCCCTGGCCGTCCTCTGCCTCGCCGCGCTATGGCGCATGCGGCGCGCCGCCAAACACTATGCGCGCAACCTGTTTCTGGCCTTTATCGATCTGCCGTGACCCGAGTCGCATCGGCGACGTCAGTCGAACCCAGGCCGACCAGGCCGGCGAAGAAACGTCACCACTATGTGCCGGTGACCTATCTGGAGGGCTTCACCGGCGGCGGCAGCCGCCTACAGGTCTATCGCTGCGACGCAGGCGGCGATCCCCTGTCGCTGGCGCCGAACAACATCGCCTTCGAGAACTACTACTATTCCCAGATGTCGCCGGAGGGCGAACGCGACGACCACAGGCTTGAGGATCTCTTCAGCTCCGAGGTCGAGACCCATTGGCCTGCGGCCCGCGCCGCCGCCCGGAAGACCGACTGACGCCTATGATCTGGGCGCGTCTGTGGGTCATGCTCGCCAGCCTGCGCGCGCGCGTCCCCGCCGTGCGCGAGTTGATCGAAACCTCGCTCGCAGCCCAGGTGCGGATGACGGTCGACCGTCTTGATCGCACGGGGAAGCTTCCTCCCATGCCGCCTGAACTGCAGGACGTCTGGTCCCAAATCCAGGTCACCATCGACCCGCAGAAGTCTCTGGAGTTCATTCCCCAGTTTCTTCAGAGCGCCAATATGCTGGAGCCGGCGCTAGGTTTTGAAGTCCTGCACAATCTGACCGGCCGCCCGTTCATCACCAGCGACAATCCGGTCTCTTGGTTCGATCCCCGCGTCCCGGAAGCCCGCCGACGCCCGTACTATGTAGACCGCGCCGACCTGCGGGCGGAGCTGATCTTTCCGATCGATTCCCGAACCCTGCTTCGAGGCACAAACGCCCTGCGTCGGCGCCATGCCGACCGCCCGACGTACCGCGACATCACGGACGAAGCCGTGGTCCGCCGGCTGAACCGTATCACCGCCCAGTTCGCCTATCGTCTCGTCTTTTGCGAGGATCGCAGCTCCGACCGGCTGGTAGCGCTGTATCGCGACACCTCGCCCGTAGTGCGGACGGACGTCCGGCTTCTGGACCACGGTGACCTGTTGTGGATGGAGATGGTGTTCGGGCGCCGCCCCGTGCTTCCCAAGTGGCGAGGAGCCCGGGACGCCGATCCCTTCGGCGGAATCTAGCCCTTAGGCCGCGAACGGAGAAACGGTGCCCCACACATAATCTTGGATCAGACATTTCGGTCGTCTGCCGCAAGCAGACATTCCGAATATCCGTCTTGAGTCAAATGAAGACCAACCCACAAGTTGGGTGGGCTTCATGACGCAACGGGGGTGATCGTAAGGCGGACGCGAAAGCGCGGCCAACCAAGAAATCTGGTCAGTTTCTGGCCAGCGCCAATGGCGCAGTATCTCTAAGTCTTTGAAAGAGATGGTGGACGCGACAGGGATTGAACCTGTGACCCCTACGATGTCAACGT
>ERZ778017.2967-NODE-2967-length-12723-cov-5.641775_pt1 | contig 12723 bp, 10 predicted proteins | sample MGYA00375747_ERZ778017 | MGnify/ENA primary metagenome ERZ778017 (study PRJEB29350, sample SAMN05509838) | bioreactor metagenome | biome: bioreactor; material: wastewater | place: South Africa: University of Cape Town | collected 2014-03-17 ... | reverse complement strand
CCTTAATGGGAATGCCTGCATTTGAAAGAAAAAAATATTTAAAGAGTTACGCAATTTTTAAACAGCTACAAACCATCCTTCAGGCAAAGAAGAATGAGCAATAAAGTGTAAAGCTGAATAGAAGATTATATCATAGACTGCCATTAATTATATTTGTGGGGCCTGTATATTTTTATAGCTAAAAACATATGCAAATAAAGCAACATACGATTCAAGCGCCTGTAACTTTTTCAGGAGTAGGCATACATTCAGATTGTACAGCAACTGTAACTTGTTTACCAGCTGGTCCTGATCACGGTATTAAATTTCAGCGTACCGATATAGAGGGGCAGCCGATTGTTGAAGCAATTGTAGATCATGTAGTAGATGTAACAAGAAGTACCACTCTACGGCATAACAACGCTTATGTAGATACTGTAGAACACCTGCTAGCTGCCATAGGTGGTTTAGAAATAGATAATATGCTTATTCAATTAGATGGACCTGAAGTTCCTATCCTAGATGGAAGCTCCCTGCCTTTTGTAAAAGCATTTCAAGAAGTTGGGCTTACTAACCAAGGAGTAGCAAGACGTTTCTTTCAAGTAAACGAATCAGTAGTATATGCTAATGAGAGCCAAGGAATAGAGTTAAGCGCCTTTCCATTAGATGACTATAAAATTTCGGTGATGATTGGCTATGAAGTTGATAAACTACATAACCAGCATGCTTTTTTAGGAAAAATATCAGATTTTGCAAAAGAAGTTGCCCCTAGTAGAACTTTTGCTTTTTTAAGCGAGATACAATCTTTATATGAGCATGGACTTATACGTGGTGGAAACCTTGATAATGCACTTGTCATAATAGACAAAGAAATGTCTTCTTCTGAATTAGAAAATTTGGCTAAGATTTTCAATAAGAAAGAAATTAAATTATCAGAAGGTGGTGTGCTTAATAATGCGAAAATGTACTTTCCTAACGAGCCTGCTAGACACAAACTAATGGATCTGATAGGAGATTTAGTCTTAATAGGACGTCCTATCAAAGGTCATATTGTAGCGCATAAACCAGGTCATGCTTCTAATGTCGCTTTTGCTAGAAAGCTTAGAAAAATGATGCTTCAGCAAGAGAGCGTAACTATACCTACCTATGATCCTAATGTAGAGCCCATTTTAGATATCAAGAAGATTACTAAAATGTTACCTCATAGATACCCTTTCCAGTTAGTAGATAAAGTTATCCATTTAGATAAGCGTACTGTAACGGGTATTAAGAATGTAACTATTAATGAACCTTTTTTTCAAGGCCACTTTCCCAATAACCCCGTTATGCCTGGTGTATTACAAATAGAAGCAATTGTACAAACAGGGGGTATGTTAGTGCTTAGTGGTGTGCCAGACCCTGAAAACTATTCGACATATTTCTTAGCTATTGAGAACTGCCGTTTTAGAAAAATGGTTTTACCGGGAGATACTCTTATTATGCATTGCGAGTTACTTTCAGAGATTAAAAGGGGTATTGTTAAAATGCGTGGAAGGGCATTTGTGGGTAATAAGTTGGCTTGTGAAGCCACTATGACTGCCCAGATTGTTAAACAAACTGAATGAGCCAACCATTAAACTATATACATCCTCAAGCACAACTTGGCGAAAATGTTAGTGTAGGTCCTTTTACAACTATCTCAGAAAATGTAATAATTGGTGAGGGAACATGGATTGGGCCGCATGTAACTATTTTCCCAGGTGCTAGGATAGGTCGACATTGTCAAATCTTTCCTGGGGCAGTAATTGCAGCAATACCTCAAGATTTAAAATTTCAAGGAGAAGATACCATAGCAGAAATCGGTGACTATTCTATCATTCGAGAATGTGTAACTATTAGCCGAGGAACTTTAGCAGGTCCTAAGACTATTATAGGCAACCACGTCTTACTGATGGCTTATGTACATGTAGCTCATGACTGCATCATTGGTGACTATTGCATTGTAGCTAATGCTGTACAGCTAGCTGGACATATAGAATTAGGAGCACACGTAAAAATAGGAGGCACTGCTGCCTTACGACAATTTGTAAAGGTTGGAGCGTATGCTATGGTAGGAGGTGGGTCATTAGTAAAAAAAGACATACCGCCTTTTGTCAAAGTAGCTAGAGAGCCTCTTAAATACTGTGGACTTAATATAATAGGACTTAAGAGGCTTGGCTTTACTGGTGACCAGATACAAACTATTCAGCTTATTTACCACTATATCTTTCAACAAAATTTACCCTTGGCAGAAGCACTTAAACAAATAGAGCAAGAAATACCATCCTGCTGGGAAAAAGACACCATATTGAAATTTATCAACAACGCTAGTTTAGGCATTATCAAAAGTTCAGTTTAAAGATTGTCCTAAAGCTTACTACTATAGCTAGTAACCGCAAAAAAGATCATATTAGAATCGGATAAGTGATATTGGCAGCTTGGTACAGATTTAAAACAGTAATATTTTATTACCTAGAGATAGCGTAGTTACTAGACTTCTTATGCTAAAATTAATATTTCTTGTACGCTAACATGCCGACTTGTTACTTCATCTATCTGTTGTTAAACATTTATTAACCCGGCTGGATGGTTAGCTTTTTATTCATAAAATAAATGCTGAAAATTTTTAGATGGAGATTGTTTTGCATATTGCAAGTGGATCTAACACATACGATCAGGAATTAAAAATATATGGACAAGAAAGTAATTTTAATGATTTTAGATGGGTGGGGGCTTACAAATAATTATCAATATTCAGCTATTGCCGAAGCTAAAACCCCTTTTATAAATGCACTCTATAAAAAGTATCCTTCTAGCCAACTACAAGCTTCTGGTGTGGCTGTGGGTTTACCAGATGGGCAAATGGGTAATTCTGAAGTAGGCCACATGCATATAGGCGCTGGTAGAATCATTCCGCAAGATTTAGTTAGAATTAATGATGCTATTCATTCTGGGGAGCTTGCCAATAACCCTATACTCTTGGGTGCCTTATCGTATGCCAAACAACAAAATAAATCTATACACCTGATGGGGCTTGTTTCTGACGGAGGTATACATTCCCATATCAATCATTTAAAAGGGTTGTGTAAGATATTACAAGAATACGGGCTACCCAACATATTTATTCATGCTTTTACAGATGGTAGAGATGCTGATCCTCAAAGTGCTATACATTTTATAGAACAGCTTATACCCTATACTCAAGATTCTACTATACAATTGGCTACCATTATAGGCCGTTATTATGCAATGGATAGGGATAATCGTTGGGAGCGTATAAAAGTAGCATATGATGCGCTTGTACATGGGATAGGTAATATACAGACTAACAACTGGGAAGCAGCTATAAAGGAAGCGTATGTAACAGGCATTACCGATGAGTTTATCCAACCTATTATATTAACCGGGCCCTCAGGAGTACCTATAGCCACTATTCAACCAGGTGACGTGGTTCTATGCTTTAATTTTAGGACTGATCGCGGCCGTCAGATCACACAGGTGCTTACACAAATTCCGATGCCTGATTACAAAATGCAGCCAATACCCCTTTACTATCTAACGCTAACGTTGTATGATGACACTTTTCAAGGCATACATAGCATATTTAGTAAACTACCCCTTACCAATACATTAGGAGAAGTGCTAAGTTTACATGGCAAAAAACAATTGCGTATAGCAGAAACAGAAAAATATCCTCATGTGACCTATTTCTTTTCTGGAGGGCGAGAAACTCCGTTTGCAGGAGAAGAAAGAATTTTATGCCCCTCTCCGCAAGTAGCTACCTATGATTTAGCGCCGGCCATGAGTGCTTATCAGATTACTGAACAACTTATTCCCTATTTAGCACAAAGAAAGTTTGACTTTGTATGTCTTAATTTTGCAAATGCAGATATGGTAGGTCATACAGGCGTATGGCAAGCAGCTGTGGAGGCTTGTGAGGTAGTCGATAGGTGCGTTGAAAAAGTAGTTACCTATGCATTACAAAATGGCTATATGACTTTATTAGTAAGTGATCATGGTAATGCAGAACAAATGTTACAAACCAATAATAATCCTTATACTGCACATACTAGTAACCCAGTACCTTGTATACTGATAGATTCATTATTTAACGAACCCTTGCACGCTGGCGCATTGATAGATATTGCGCCAACTATTTTAAAATATATGAATATACACATACCAACAGAAATGGAGGGGAAGCCACTATATTAAAGCCTAAGTAACCGGAAATAATGGTAGATGGTTTGTTTATTCTATAATACTATTTGTAACAATAGAGTGGGTAATGCTGAATATATTTCTGTTAGATATGGTTTATATAAAGTCCACATCTACATTAAGGGGATATTTCATAAGGTAGTTGATAGCTTCTTGTACAGATACCCCTTCAAAAAGTACTCTATACATCATCTCCGTAATAGGTGCCCGCATTTTATAGTGGGCTATAAGGCCACGTATAGTTTTTACTGTGTAAACGCCCTCTGCCGTTAATCCTGTCGTATTTAAAATCTGTGATAATGTTTCTCCTTGAGCTAGGCGATAGCCGACTGTATAATTTCTGCTTAGCTTACTAGAACAAGTAGCTACCAAATCTCCTATTCCTGCTAAGCCTAAAAAAGGTTGTACACTGGCTCCCATGATCTTACCTATATGGATCATTTCTACTAATCCACGGCTTATTAAAAGTGCTTTTGCATTTTCACCATATCCCAACCCACTTAGACAACCAGCCCCTATAGCAATAATATTTTTTAGTACTCCACACAGTTCCACACCAATCATATCGGTATTGGTATAGACTTGGAAGTTATCGCTTCTTAAAAGCTTTTGTCCAATATCCATAACCATTTTGGAAGTACTAGACATTACTATAGCAGCAGGCTGGCCCTGTGCAAGCTCACTTGCTAAATTAGGGCCTGCAATACAACCTACTTGGTTAACTGGAGTTTCAGCTAAAATTAATTCACTCATTGTTTTCACCTGGCATCTATCTAGCTCAGGCAACGCTTTAGGATTTTCTCCATCACATTTATCAGGCCATCTTACATCCAATCCTTTAATTCCATGTATAAGAATATGTTGCGTATTTAATAATGGGGCTAACTCCTTTAATAATTCCTTAACACCTTGAGAAGGTATAATGGGAAAAATTAACTTGCAATGCTTGGTTAGACCTTCTAATGTTGTTGTGGGTATAACATTGGGAGCTAAAACTTGGCCAGCTGAAACACGTGTTTTTTCTATCTCATCGGCTACTGCTTGTTTACGTACATACAAGAGTACATCTACATTACATGCAAGTAAGTTTGCAATGGCTGTACCAAAACCACCTGCGCCAATTACTCCTACCACCTTATTCGATATATTTTTCGAGCCCATAGCCAGTTAATCTATTATGGTAATACAATAAGCTACATATGTCTCTAGTCGTTATATCACCAGATCTATCCCTTAATAAAGGTATTTGATGATGATATAGGCCTAGATTAGAAAACCCATCTACAATCATATTTGCTATTGTGTCTTGTTGCAGCTTTTCAGAGACTCGTATTTGTCCTTGTTTTTCTAGTATTAGTACAGCTTTTCTAACTTCTGTAAAAGCCCGTTCCAAAGCAGTATAAGAAACTGTTAGTGCACTGCTTGACAAATTTAAAAAATCTTTTAATGATATATTTACATATTTATTGCGCATCAGCTCAAAAGCTGTAAATGCCAATAGGCAACTTGTAAGTACACAGTTATTGATACGATAAGATTCTACGATACGTTGGCCCAAAATTTTGGTATATTCTTTGTTCTCCTGCTCAGTTTCAGGAGCTCCTTGTACCTTTTCCCTAAAGTATTGGTATAAATCTATATGTCCCCCTTGCATATCATAGCTACTTCCTGATCCATCTACTTTGTTTCCCAATACATCCATAGGCTGGCCGATTGAAACGGTTATGCTAGAGCTCTTAGTAGCAAAAGCTTTAATTAGCTTCAATAGTTTGTAAGAGTTATTGAGCCAATCTTTCTTGGGTTTATAAACATATTCCTCTCGCTCTGCTAAATATTCACGAATTAAGAAAGGAGCTTCCAATACAAAATGATAATTAAATACCACAGGTACTATGAAAAGTTTGGGTGCGGTAGCACCATATACTTGGTAGTTAATCTGTTGCGCATCTATGGCCGTTCCTAACAATCCTAATTTTAGAGAATTCTCTAAAGCACCTGATCTTGAGCGTGTTCCTCCTGGGTAAAATAAGCTATGACATCCCCAATGTAAAGACAAGCTTGAATAGGCCTTTAGAGTAGTTAAATAAGCAACATCTTTTTTGCGCCTATCTACCTTGTAAGTTCCTAATTTATTCATAAAATAAGCAAAAAATTGCCGGTTGAATAAATTGAGACCCGCACCATAAGTAAAAGGTGGTAATCCTAACGTTTCTATAACCCACCCTATTAGTATAGAGTCAAAATGGCTACAATGGGTAGGTACCATCACAACAGTCCCTTGGCGTGCTAGTTGACGTAACTCATTAATGGCTCCTAGTATAGGAATTTGTCCTTGTAGTTTAGCTCTGATCTGTGGTAATGTGCGTAAACGGCGAGGATTCATAGGATTGAGCAGCCTATTCAAAGTACAAGATGCAGTAGCTTGTACTAGTCGATAGTGCCATACATTAAACCCACCTGCTATCTCTTTAGCGTAGTGTAGAGCTATATCTTTCAATAAATCAGGAAGTGGTATATGCTCTTGATTTAATGCATCTATTTTTTGTGCCCAAAAGCTAGCATCATCTTTGGCATCTACTTTCCACTGCATCCTTTGCAAACGTGCTTGTCCCTGCGCTAATGATTTAGCGAGATTTTTACGTAAAGCTAAAGTATCTGGTTCTAAAGCCAATATATCTGCAACAGCTTTGTTGCTAACTGATTCTAAAAAAGTATCTTTAGCCTGATACATTTTTACAATAGGCCAGTCGGTAGGGTTAGCTAAAATGGGATCGTATTGTAACTTCCTATACATTATAATTTACTATGTTTGTATACCATATACACATGTCAGCTTACAAAGCGTCTCAAGATAATATAAAAATACTAAGCTAGCTAATCCTATACATATACCTCTCTAAACAACTTTAAATAACATGCCTAAAGCTAATATCTATTATTTTGTAGAAGATATACAGTTTGAGCTGCCTGATCCAAAACTTACTACAAAGTGGATACAAAATGTTATACGGCAAGAAGATTATCAACTTGTAAACCTCAATTTTATTTTTTGTTCGGATCAATATTTACATGAAAAAAATCTAAGATACCTACAACACGACACACTTACTGACGTTATTACCTTTAGCTATGCTGAAAACCAAAAAACTATAGAAGGTGAGGTTTATATCAGTGTAGAACGGATTACAGAGAATGCCACAACTTACCAAGTTAGTTTTTGGCAAGAACTTTATACGGTAATGGTACACGGTGTGTTGCATTTATTAGGTTATAACGATGAGACGATAGCAGAACAAGAAGCAATGCGTGAAAAGGAGAGAGCATACATGCTTGCCAACCCACATACCATAAACCCTAGCTAGTTAGGGTATAATTCATAGCGTTTGAATAAACTTCCATCCCACTTTAACTAATCCATTTGTCACCTTTTACCCTCCTATATACTGGCTAATTTTAGCTGTTTATTATGCCAATTTAGGAGATAGAAAATAGTATACAAACACTAGTTTCTTTCAAAAAAAAATCGTATTATAATAGTATAAGGAAGCAGATATAAGGAAGAATTTTTCTTACATAAGTTTCTAAAATTATATGTATCACTTTCAAATCTTCAACAAGAAATGAATTACCTAAAAACAAAAACAATACAAAAAGCAACAGTGGTTAAGAGGGGGTTTTCAAGCGCTCTTCTTTCATTATTGCTATTGACAAACTGTGGGCCAAATCAACATGCTGGTACTCCAACAAGCCGTGCTCACATAGCTGAGGATCCGAATAAAACTTATAATGATGTTCGTATTAGATCATTTATGCAAGATGGTGTAGGTATTTTTGATCGGTGTGGAAAATGGTGTCTTTTAAAAGAAGTTCTTGAAGACTCTAGAGAAGGAAAGGAAACAAGAGACAGCTCGACTGGGAAGAAAACGTTTGTTATACCTAAAACCAAGGGCGGAGTACTTTATTTCAATCAAATAGCGGCTCAGTCTACACTAGGGGATGAAGCAGGACGTAAGGCTACTGAGGCAAATAGAAAGAAAGGAAAAGTAAAAGGAGGCTTGGACCTTAACCCAGGACTTAGCACTGCAATGGAAAAGATTTTTAAAGATTTTTTACAAACAAAAAATGCTCACACTGCAAAGCATCCTAGATTTTTTGTGGTAGCTGAATATTTAAATCTTTCAGAACAGTGTAGAGAGACTTTTGAAAAGGTTTCAGATAAAGAGGAACGTATCAGGCAGTTGAGAGAACATGTAGCAAACTTTGAGCAAGAAGTTAGCAAAGTAAGGCCAGGTGCTAACGGTATAGAGATTGTAATGCCTACAGATTCTACAGAGGGACCTTCAGAGGGTGGCTTTATCTTCCAAGTACCAGAAAAAGGATCGCTTAAAAAATGGATGAAGAGAAAAGTAACATTGAAAACTAAGCACTATACGTTAGATAAGGGTTTAGAGAGTAAGGTTGACGCTGCGATCAAGAACGTTAATGAGTCAATCAATAAGCTTGAAAATGAATTAAAATAGCCTTTTTAAGTATCAACTGCATAAAATCAACAGTTGATTGTACATCACAAATACCCAGGGAGATTATAATCTCTCTGGGTATATTTTTTTATGTAAAAATATATTTTTCAAAGGTTTTATTAACTGTAATTTATTGATTAACCAATTTATGCATTTCTTAAATTCGTAATTAATAATAACCAATAAAATAAAGTGTGTATAATTTATCTCTAAATTCTTTATAATATCATGTATGAAAAGTTGTCAGAAGATTTCTTTGGAAGAGTCTATGAAATAGTTAAACTAATTCCTTTAGGCAGAGTAACTACTTATGGGGCAATTGCTAACTATATAGGGCTTAAAAAAAGTGCACGTATGGTAGGTTGGGCACTTAATCAAACAAAATACAATAAAGATATACCAGCGCATAGAGTAGTGAATAGGCAAGGATTATTAACGGGGAAGCAACACTTTGCAGTTGATGCAAGTATGGAGCAGCTATTGCAGCAAGAAGGAATTAAAATTGAAAATAACCAGATACAAGATTTTCAATCTATTTTTTGGACCCCTGAAGAGCTAGAAATTGATTAATTCATTGGTATCTTATAATCATTTGCATAAATTCTAGGAAAGATTGTTTGTGTTTATATACAAAGTTTGCTGCTTGGCATTTTAATAACTGTTTGTTGTAAATAAGTTTGTTTGGTATTTAAAGAACTTAATACCTTTGGTAAATAGTTTTTTAATTTCTACAGACTTAATGTTGTTGTACGTTATATCCATACAACAATTATCCTAGATTCTAAACAATAGTTTACATGTTAAGATATTATACAATAGATTCAAGCTTATTTATTAACAATAGAAAGAAATTAACATCTTGCCTAAAGCCGAATTCTCTAGTAATATTAAATGCCAATGATATTATGCCTACCAACGCGGATGGTGTAATGCCTTTTCGGCAAAACAATGATCTTTTCTATCTCTCTGGTATTGATCAGGAAGAAACCAAGCTAATTATTTATCCAGACGCTCCTAGAAATGGTTGGAAGGAAATTCTCTTTATAAAGAAGACGAACGAGCATATTGCCATATGGGAAGGGCAGAAATATACTCAAGAGATAGCACAAACTACTAGTGGTATTGCAAATGTTTATTGGCTGGATGAATTTGATAGCATATTGCATATGCTTATGGAGCAAGTCGAATATGTATACCTCAATAGCAATGAGCATATACGTGCTGATAGCCCTGTAGAAACTAGAGACATGCGTTTTGCTACTTCGTGCAAGCATAAATATCCTTTACACAAGTATGAACGGCTAGCACCCATTATGCATCAGCTAAGAATGGTCAAGTCAGAATTAGAAATAAATTTAATCAGACAAGCTTGTGCTATTACCGAAAAAGGTTTTCGACGGATTCTACCTCTCATTAAACCAGGTATCATGGAATATGAAATAGAGGCTGAATTAATTCATGAGTTTATTTGTAATCGTTCGCGTGGTTTTGCCTATGCGCCTATCATTGCTTCAGGTGCCAATGCTTGTATCCTACATTACAATAACAACAATCAACGTTGCCAACCAGATACCACTATACTACTGGATTTTGGAGCCGAATATGCCAATTACTGCTCAGATCTTACACGCGTTATACCGGTCAGTGGCCGCTTTACTTCACGTCAACGGGCTGTATATAGTGCTGTGTTACATATTATGCATGAGGCAAAAAAGATGTTAGTACCCGGCAATAATTTAACTACGTATCACCAGGCACTAGGTGAAGTTGTAGAGAAAGAGCTAGTAGAGTTAGGGCTTTTAAGTATAGAAGATATCAAAAATCAAGACCCTAAAATACCAGCTTATAAGAAGTACTTTATGCATGGTGTTTCCCACCATCTGGGTTTGGATGTACATGATGTGGGTAACATATATGCAAGGTTTGAACCAGGTATGGTGTTTACCGTGGAGCCAGGCATCTACATACGCGAAGAGGGGTTAGGTATACGGTTAGAAAATGATGTTGTAATCAGAGAAAATGGTATAGAAGATCTGATGGCTACTATACCCTTAGAAATCGATGAAATAGAGGAGTTAATGCACTAGAAATACACTGTACTAGTTTAGGTTTTAAATTTATTACAATTTTTATAATTGTCAGTTTAAATCTAAACTAGTACAACTAAACCTTAAATAAACTAGATTCTTAATAATGCTATAGAATCCGGCTATTGCTAAACATGTTATTCAGGCAATTCAATCTGATAATAGACTTCTTCCGAAACCTATTACTTAGCCGTGTTTAAATAGGTTTATATCTAGACTTTATGGGGTTTCAGAAGAAATCTAATAAAGGGCGTGATATATAATATCAATACCCTTTATTCTTGTTTTTTATAAACATTAAATGATAGTTAGTAAGCTTGTCCAAACACCACACGTTGCTTAGAAGGCTTTCCACTATAAATGCAAGTGCCTGGTTCTGTATTTCCATCTAACGGAATGCAACGAATGGTGGCTTTTGTTTCAGCATGTATTTGCTTTTCGGTTTCTATGGTTCCGTCCCAATGAGCTAAAATAAAACCTCGTTTTTGGTTTATCGCTTCTTTAAATTCTTTATAGCTGTCTACTTGGTAGGTATTTTGTTCTCTGAATTCACAAGCACGCTGGTATAAGTTATCATGGATGTCACCTAGCATATCCTTAACTATCGTAACAATGTTATCTATTGGTACCGTTGCTTTTTCACCTGTATCCCTTCTGGTTAATTCCACTGTTTTATTCGCTAAATCATTAGGCCCTATAGCCATCCTAATAGGCACACCTTTTAATTCATATTCTGCAAATTTCCAGCCTGGTTTATGCTCATCTCGCCCATCTAATTTAACGCTTATATTATGTGCAATAATCTGCTGCTGAATGAGTTGCACTTGTTGTTGTATAGCTTCTTTTTCTTCTTGGCTTCTATAGATAGGAATAATAATAACTTGTATGGGTGCTAAGCGAGGCGGTAGTACCAATCCCTTATCATCAGAGTGGGTCATAATCAGGGCTCCTATCAGTCGTGTAGTTAGGCCCCAAGAGGTACCCCATACATAATCCAGCTGGCCAGCTTGGTTCGTAAAGGTTACATCAAATGCTTTAGCAAAACGCTGCCCTAGGAAATGTGAAGTGCCTGCTTGCAAAGCTTTTCCATCTTGCATCAATGCTTCTATAGTATAGGTTTGTTCTGCACCAGCAAACCGCTCATGCTCGGTTTTAATACCCTTTAGAAAGGGTATGGCTAAATAGTCCTTTCCAAAATCAGCATAAACACGTAACATTTGTAAGGCTTCTTGTTCTGCTTCTTCTTTAGTAGCATGGGCAGTATGTCCTTCTTGCCACAAAAATTCTGCTGTCCTTAAAAACAATCTTGTACGCATTTCCCAACGCACTACATTGCACCACTGGTTGATTAGTAAGGGCAAATCTCTATAGGATTGAATCCAATTTTTATAACTGTTCCAGATGATCGTTTCTGAGGTAGGGCGTACGATCAACTCTTCTTCTAGCTTGGCAGCTGGGTCTACAACAATTTGTTGTCCGTCTTCTGCTATCTTAAGCCTATAATGGGTTACAACAGCACATTCTTTTGCAAAGCCTTCTACATGGGCTGCTTCACGATTTAAATATGATTTGGGAATAAAAATAGGGAAGTAAGCATTCTCGTGTCCCGTTGCTTTAAACGCTTTATCTAATATGGCTTGCATTTTCTCCCATATAGCAAATCCATAAGGTTTAATAGTCATACAGCCTCGTACAGCAGCATTTTCTGCCAGTCCAGCTCTTTTAATTATTTCATTGTACCACTCGCTGAAATTTTCAGCTCTTGTAGGTAATTTTTTATGCATATAAACAGTTATTTGAATCGCAAAGCTAGCAATTTACGAACTCGCTAACAAAACTTATTTTATTTTACTATTTGCGTTTATAATATAATGTGGAACTATTTTCTGGTTGCAATA
>ERZ778017.2964-NODE-2964-length-12735-cov-6.114826_pt1 | contig 12735 bp, 7 predicted proteins | sample MGYA00375747_ERZ778017 | MGnify/ENA primary metagenome ERZ778017 (study PRJEB29350, sample SAMN05509838) | bioreactor metagenome | biome: bioreactor; material: wastewater | place: South Africa: University of Cape Town | collected 2014-03-17 ... | reverse complement strand
CTACTCTCTTTCCCTACACGACGCTCTTCCGATCTGATGGGGGAAACGGCGTGAGCAAATCAGCCGCGTTGTCCAACACCCTGGTGGAAGATGGCTGTACTTCAATGGGCCGGTCGTTCAAAACTCTCCCGTTCATCGACAAGCTCTCGGTGGCTTCTTCGTGGGTTGCAAACACAGCAAATCCAGAAATACCTTTGGGTTTGCCCTTGATGGCACAGTTCCCGTTCCCACCTGCCACCGAACTCGAACCCGTGGACCCACCGTCGCCCATGTCCAAGTTCTTCAACGTCCAGAACGCAATTGGCCGGCCCCCGTACTGCGTGAACCACGACTCCAACTCCGATTGCGTGGTGTCTACTGGTAAATTACATAGGAATAAAATTTTCGATCTCTCGCTGAGGAACACCTTGACGTCCTGGCTCGAATCGTATGGTTTGGTCAAAACCAGCGGGTGGTCGCCTACCGGCAACGACTTCTTGATCAACTGGACCAAGATCTTCAGGTACAAACTAGCGCATTTCGACACCGTGGACTGGCCCGGTCCTGTACCGTTGTCGGTCCCATTGTCATTTTCCGCACTGGTTTTCTCGCTATCTTCAGGCTGGCCGTTCTGGCTGGTCTGATTACCGTGGCCACTGTGGACATCGTCAACGGCCAACGCCGTCATTATGTTGCCTATAGACGACGCCGAGTACCCCAAAGCCTCGGGATGGGTCGCCTGCCACTTGGTGTACTCCTGCTGGAGATCAAATATCCGCGGATGCTGTAAGTACATCGGCAACACTACAGATTTGTCGCGAGCTTCGCGTGATAATTGCACCCTCAACTTGAATATGTCGAATGTTACAAATGAAAATTGCTTGTCTTTGATGACGGTGGTGATAACCCCGTCGAATTTGGCGATGGCGTCCTTAAACGTGCCGGCATTTCTCACGAGCTCCCAGTCGATGTTGTACAAGTTGGTACAGTACGGGGTGATGGGGGTATTTACTGGTCTAACTAGCACTGAGTCTTCGTTGATGCAGAGCAAAGTTTCGGCATCGATGATTTTCCACGCGAGTTCGATGATCTCGGAGGAGTCTTTGGCGACGTAGTTGGAGGATTCGTCGCAGGTTGTTGCCAAGTCTAGGACTACGTAGGCGTCTGACATGGCGGTTGGTTGGTGGTGAAGAGAATGATTTTTCGTTGGAGAAAAATTGCACCGGCGGCGCTACCGTGTGGTTATGTGGCGCTACCGAATGTGTTTATGTGGCGCTACCGCGTGCAGCCGTGGCCGTTTGCGTCGCGCGGCCTCGCCAGTCGTACCGCAGCCGCTCGTGCACCAGTCGCCCACAGGACGAGCCTGCTCCCAGTTCGTTACTGGCAGTTCTTACATTCTGTAGACTTCTGTTTCTAGAAATGCCATGCTCCCAGCTCGTTCACCACCAGTTCTGTAGACTTCTGTTTCTAGAAATATGCTGCCGCCAGCTCGTTCGCTACTGAATTTCTGTAGACTTCCCTTTCTAGAAGTACCCTGCTCACCCTCCCTCCATGCATTCCCCGCCACCTCGCATTGCTACAATTTCACGATAACAGATCAAAATTCACCGGCAACCAATGAACATCCTAGAAGACTCCCAGCACGACAATGTGTCGCTACGGGGCCAGCAGCGTATCTTCACCACACAGCTCACGATCTGTAGTTTCATCGGCGTGCTGTGTTTGGTCCTCTTCTGTGTGTTACGGTATCGATGGCCCCACATTTACGCTGTTCGAACCCTAAGAACCAGCAACCACGGCCTCGCCAAATTACCCAGCAACCTCCTAGGATGGATCCGTGTGGTTTATTCCATCACTGATGACGACGTGGTGGTACATTCAGGGCTCGATGCCTATGTGTTTCTTGCATTTTTCAAGATGGGCATCACCATCTTTAGTGTTTTGTCAGTTGTAGCCGGCAGTGTTCTTAGTCCAGCGAGGTACTACTTCGTGTGGGACGATAACCACGACGACAAAGTTTCGTTGTGGACGATGTTTTATGTAGCAGACCCGCCTCCGGAGTATAATTATAACTTTCCCACCATCTTGTGGCTTTATGCATTGGCTAGTTATGTTTTTAGCACCATTGTGTATTACTATCTATTCAGATTTACCAAGCAGGTGTTGAAAACGAGACAAAAATACTTAGCGGTACAGGACTCCATCACAGACAGGACGATCAGACTAGATAACATCCCGCACAAGTTGTTGAAGAGAAACGACCCTTGTGTTCTTAAGAAGTATTTAGAGGACTTGGGTATTGGGAAGGTGCTAGATATTAAGTTGCTCTACGATTGGAGTCCGTTAGAGGAGCTATTTACTGAAAGAAAGCGTATTATTGGCAAGTTGGAGCAGGTTTATGCGTCGTCTTACCATCTAGATATCGATATTTATGATCAATTTAAGACTCCGAAAGTGCAGATCATGTTGCTGGCAGATGGCAATGCCCGGCACGATCCTTCGGTGCAGCTGGTCATAGATCAGTTGGCACACGATTTGAACGAAGTCAACACAAAGATCAGACACATCCAGTCCAAATATGATCCTTCTAGCTCGACAATTAACGTCAAGGCTCATCCGGAATTCAAGCCTCTCACGACAGCATTTGTCACTATGGACTCAGTAGCTTCTGCGCAGATGGCTGCACAAACGGTATTGGACCCCAGAGTGTACAAATTAATGGTGAACTTGGCCCCGGCTCCTAAAGATATCATTTGGAAGAACTTCAAGTTGACGTATTACCAAAAGATCACAAAAAGTTATCTTATCACATTCATCATCATTTTGTCGTACGCATTTATCATATTCTTGGTTACACCATTGACCACATTGTTAGACTTGAAGACAATCAAACGGTTGTGGCCGTCGTTAGGCAAGCTCATTGCTAAATCGGCAACATTAACAACGTTTGTCACGGGTATTTTACCACCGTTGTTGTTTTCCTTATTGAACTTATCATTGCCGTACTTTTACAAATACTTGTCGCAAAACCAAGGGTACTTCTCCAACAGCGATATCGAGTTGTCTACTTTATCCAAAAACTTCTTTTATATCTTTTTTAACTTGTTTTTGGTTTTCATAGTGACAGGGACGATTTGGGATTATATTTCGTACATCAGTGATACAACCAAAATTGCTACTCAATTGGCACAATCGTTGAGGAAGTTATCGTTGTTTTATGTCAACTTGATTTTGTTGCAGGGACTAGCAATGTTCCCAGTACGGTTGTTGCAAATCAGCGACTTTTTATTGTTGAATATTTTAGGAAAATTGTTCTTCTTGAAGGACATGTTTCTTAGAACTCCTAGAGATTATAGAGCGTACTATTTCACACCACAGGTGTTTGATTTTGGTCTACAATTGCCGCAACATATATTGATTTTCATTATCATCTTGATCTATTCTGTGGTTAATACTGGAGTAGTAATATCAGGATTGGTATACTTTATCCTAGGATATTTTGTATACAAGTACCAGTTGGTGTACAATTTTGTACATCCACCACATTCAACAGGAAAGGTGTGGCCCATGATATTTAGAAGAATCGTGCTAGCATTGATCATCTTCCAGATATTTATGATTGGAACTCTAGCATTGGAAAATGCGTATTTCTTATCGGCACTTTGTTCACCATTATTGTTCATAACGGCTGCAGTTAGTTGGAACTTTGAAAAATACTATTTGCCATTGAGCAGCTTTATTGCTTTGAGAGCAATTTTGAACCCATATGATTTCGACAAGGAATTCGATGATGATCCAGTGACCAATACCGATTCCGACGTAAATTCCCAGGAGGATGACGAATCTATGGCAGATGGTGCTGCGAGCCCAATAGAGGAATCCACGTTTTTACTAGAACCTGAGTCTCCCTACACACGTCGGCGCAACCGCAGACAGTCTACTATTGACGAAGAAAGAGAGCGGTTTACTGACTATACTTATCCTTACCTTACTGATCCATTAACTGGCCCCTGGGTTGGGTTTGAAGGTGATTACATCTCGATGGTTCAGTACAATAACAACGAGAATGATTTGGAAGACGGCGACATAACAATAGTGTCTTCAATGGAGACTGAGACTGTTGTGAAGAAAAAGATTTGGGTTAGTGAATGGGAGTAGTGGGGTGATAGAATAGAATTCAGAGCTAATACTCAGAATTGCCCTTTTATATATTTATGTGTTAATTGGTAATTAATAATTTGTATTGTGAGATAAAACAACGTAGAGATACCCAATTACATTTAGTAAAGTCTAAGTTATGATTAGCATAAATGGTTATATTCAGCAAGGATGTAGGTGAAACAGTGGGTCGTTTAGAATTCACGGTAATATCGTTTACACCTCAAGGAGTTTGGAACAGTTGGCAGAGGTTTGTGGAGCACCATGACGTGTTTACACGTTCAAATCAGCTCACATCAAGTGCACTTTTAAGTTTTGAAAATTCCCGATTTTAGGCTGCATTGGTGGTACATGTGCTGTGCGTTTTGCGAAATGCATTAATAATAATCTGTATTCTTACTTTGCTGTTCTGCACGTCGGAATTGGCAAAAGTTTTCCACCGTGCCATCAACTTGTGTTGAGTTGAACACCATGATGGATGCTCAAAACTCGTTGTTTTCACGATGTGACCAAATTAAATGAATATACGTCTACGGAAACATGGCAGTTTGCGTGGCGGAACTCCATCAGGAGAATTGTTGCAACAATAGTATGGAATATTGCAATCACAATGAAACGTTACAATCAAGAAAACGTTACAATCAAAAAAACGTTACAATCAGTATAAAACGTTATATTTAGTCCACATACGACAGGTTTCACTGTGCTGGTAGTCTGTTATTATATATACTATTTTCAAGGCATTGCCGATCGTATTGATGCTGGTCCACCTACAGCATCGTATCAGCAACGCTAATCGATGGTTACATAAAATACGTCTTCGGTATTTTCATCTAAACTCCGCATGGTGAATTAGGGGCATAAAGATGTCTGTGGATTGGCTCGTGTCACCAAACGGCGTTTTATTGATTGTGTTATTAGTCTCCGAAGCACTGGAAAAAATTGTATGGTAGCCCCGACTCGTGCCATTGCACGTGCACATAGTTAGTATAAAAAGCGAAAATTTTTATCAAGCCAAAAGTTTTCCCTTTATACATATAAAACTACACTTTCGGAATACCAGCTATGCTAACGTGCTCCATTTAGAATATAGCAAAAATGGCCGAAAGGAGATCGATGCCATCATTATATAATCCAGGCATATAACGGCGACGTTATGGTGTGGTTGGTTCGCGTGATGGCGACACCTCTAGACGAGGCTAAAAAGCTGGAAAATCACTTGTGGTGAACTGCGAGCACAGTAACGGCTGGAACGTCTAGTGTAGAATAATGTAGGCGATGTAACGAGCGAAATCAGACTAGTGCAAGAACTGATGAAAAGTACAGGTATTGTACCTAGAACTACAATGTAAAACTGCATTGCAAAGCTAATACCAAAGTGGTATGTCAGCACAGTACTAAGATCATTTTCGTATCATAGATGTTCAGTCGGAATCTTTCAAACAACTCTTAGAAACAATAGGAAACTTGTAGTACTAGATTCTAAATTAAGGGCTCTGTAATGTAACCTAAGCATACAATCTAGGAAGTTGTTCAGAATTCGAGTAGATAATGACAAGCTTCAACATAAACACTAGCTGTTCCTGAAAGGCAAATGGTTCAAGTGGTTCAAGGTTCTAAGAAGAAAATATACATCTTGGTCCCTTTAATCTAAAAAATGAATAGGATTGAATTCAATCTATACCATCGCCAGTTTACTATTTACGGTGTTTTAGATTTAAACTCAACCTGACTCTTTTGGATGGTTACACATTTAGAGTATGCAATGCTTCTAATCATCATTTTACGCTGAGCGGTCAGTGGCTACACATCACTTCAAAAATTCCTCTAATTATCAAGGCCAAGTACACGAAATGAGCGAGAGAACAATCTAAAACAGGACAAATATTCAAGCAGCACACCAATGGCAAACTCATGGCAAAGCACCACGAATGAGCCGAAACAACCGGCACAGGCACCGCATTTCAACTCCAAAAGATGTTGTGGGCATCACTACGACCAATAGTATTTGTAGGTGTCTGCAGCCGTGACGACATCTCGGTTGCCGTTGTCAGTACATGGCAGTACAAGGGACCACATGAGTATGGAAAATGTCTCGAACAGTGTCTGGGCTTCGCATCTGCGGTTCCATGCGTGTCTAAGCAGACTTTCATTTGCTCCCAAACTTGCGTCGCCGCACCAGCCAAACGCGTTCGCTGCACCTTGACAATAGTGGCTGTTGCCATACCTTGATCGTATTTGCCAGGGGTACATCAATGCGAGATCATCTGGTGTAAGCATAGTCTCAAAACACTTCTCCAGCTCAACGGTGTCTTCTACTACTGTCTGTATTCCCCCACATCAATATGTCTGCAGAAACCGACAAGGGACACTAACCTCATGCCCGTGATGTAAACTAAAAAATTCGCGATGTGGAGCCGCGTTTGAGACAAAAATGCGACACGCCAAACAAATTCAAAACAAAAACATTTCTGCTTTCTTTCTATTTTTGCTACACCTTGCTCTTTAACTAATTGTTAGTGCCAAGTTCGTCGTGGCTTTGGTTTTGTCTAACTAGGGATAATTTATTGTGACTCAGTGTTTTTTCCTGAGTCCATATTGTTACTGTCGTGTCTTTCAGTTACTGATTACAATCAACTCCTGTTTATCGTTGTTTAACTCCTAAACATCACGCTGGCTACCGTTGTACTGTGCTACTGTCTGCTTCCATGTCGCTCAAATTGAACCAGCTACAAATTTCGGAGCCCAAACCTGCGGCCCCGATCAACACGTCGTTGAAAGCTAACATCATCCTTGTCGCAAAGTACACATTCACACCAGAGTCCCCAAACGAGCTCTTTGTCAAAAAAGGTGACATTCTCAAGTTGTTGGACCGTCCTGGAAACGGGTGGTTGTTGGTCAAATTCATCGATAAAGTCACAAAACCGGGACTTGTGCCAGCATCGTATGTGGGCATCGCCGTCAACGACCCCCAAAACCCCATCACGTTGTCATGGTTACACAACAATACCATCGACTTGATCAATGAGTCCAACTATTTGGACTTGTACTGTAAATCTGCACCGTTAACCATCAATAATAAACCCTACCCTGTTCTGGCGAAAATTGAAAATTTCCTCTTGTACAAAAACAGGTATTGGTACCGAGTCGATCTCGACTTTTCCGACGGCTCTAGGGGCTATGCTGCACGGTATTATCAGGATTTTTACAATTTACAACTTAACCTCTTAACAAACCATCCTTCTGAGGACTCTTTAAAGTTGCCCAAGTTGCCAGAACCAATTCCAACGAGCTCGAAAAAATCGAGCGATAAGGCTGCAATTGAAGATAATGCGGTTGAAACCGAGGATATCGAGCTTCTTTTGCAACGATGCCAGGATTTGAATACTTATATCAATGCATTGATTTCCCATAAAAACTATAGGTTGTCACCAACCTTAATTGAATGGTTGGATATCAGTTATAACGACTTGCCAGGGTTTTTAGAGTCAGAGAATTTGACCAATGATGAAATAAACCTCAAGTTGTTACCAGGCTCAATCAATGTTTTACAACGAAAGAAAGACGCCGATCTTCAACAAGAAAGGGCTGAGAAAGCAGATGATTCGTACGAAAGCCTCCAATCTGTTGCCGTAGAAGATTTACCAAAAAGAACCAAGTCTAAAAACATATTCAACCATTACCATCAAGCTCAAGTTTATACTGAAAGAGGTAACCAGTCAGTAATGCGAAAACCAAGTAATGGAGATGGAGCTGCGAGACAATTGCCAGCTCAATCTCCTAGAGCTCACGGTACAACCACTTTCACTGCTTCCACCAAATACCCTACACCTCAGTTGCCAGCTTTGCATACAAATGTCAATAATAGTAAACCATTGAATCCTTACCAGGCTGCAAACAACAAGTATAATAACCACGCAAACGACCTCAGCCGGAATCCAAGTGCCAGTAGACGTTATGAAGACATGGCTCCATCATTTTCACCAAATCCCGGAGCATGGTCTAACCAAATAGGGCCAAATCAACTGAGTTTTTGTCAGACTCCACCCTTGCAGCAATTAAATGGGCACCAGAGTCAGTCTCCCAACACCGTAGCGGCAAGTAAACCTCAAATCAAAACGAATTTCAAACAATCACCACCTAGAGCTGAAGATACTTCGTTTGATTCAGTATCCTCGAACGAATCACCAATCACTCCCAAAGCACCATCGAAAATAACATCGATGGGAACCCCAAGAGTTGGGAAACCAGGCAAACCCTACACTCCAAGGATTCAACATCCCAGTGAGTTTCTCAAGAACTCACCACGTTAATTGACGACAATCTCTCCTGGAAGAGATGTAGTCCAGTAATATAATTATGTCAAACGACATGTCTGGAGTTATGATTGCATTTATGCTGAGAAGTGTAATATTACAATGTCATTGAGTTAAATATCCGTGCGAGGTTATTCAACTATACAGCAAATGATTTATAATTTAATAAATATTCTGAAAACTACGGTGTAGTTTATCATGAGCATATAACGTAAGAATTTCAAGTTGGTAATTGTGACAATCAGGCAGTGTTTCCATAACAACTATCGTAAACTTTTACGTAATTGGTGTCGAATTGATAACAATGTCGTAAGAATAGACATCGGGAAGTGAAAATTGTCGACAAGGTAAGAAATAACGATATGCATTATGTGGAAAAAATACATCCGACTTTGCATATTTACTGACTTTTCCATGGAATTTTTGCAAAAACTCAGGAAAATGAAAAATTTGTCAAATAAAGATTTACGTGGGAAACTTCTCTCTTGAAAGCAAGAAAGTAAAAGAGAGAAGTATACCTAAAAAGTAAGAAACACACTGCTACTTAAAATTACCGCTAGCTCTCTACCTTTCTAAACTGAAAGATAAGCACGAAAAGCTGTTAGTGTCAAACTAGTCTCATGCAAGATTCGAACCCTTTTCTTGAAAAACGTGGCCAGAAATACCAACTTTTGAGCTGGGGTAATATAAGCCAAAAGCCTCAGTATTGTTTATCAACACAGAAAGTTGCACCCAAGCCGCGCCAATTACAACTCGCTTGTAGTCCAGTTGTTACTCTACCTTTTCTCATACTAAAACCTACATACAGTAAAAGATTTGCAATGGCATTACCGTATTTGGAATTAGTGTACAATGTAAACAATGGCTATCAATATGTACCGACGCTGGATTGGTATATGGGGTCGCGGATAAGGTTACGGTGTCAGTGGCACCAATCGAGTATCTTGACTCAATGTGGTGTGAGTTCTTCAGGATGCAAAAATTGACTGATATTGCTGGGTGTCTGCAAATGTCGGCATGGTGGCCAGGTGCGAGATGAGGCAAAAACTGCCCAGACCGTTCCGCTGTTCTCATTTGCTGGTACCGTCATGCAGAGAACGTTCACATTGTTTCAACTGAATACAATGAACTCGCTGTATGTCGGTGCCCAAGTCTCACTACTAAGGTACAGCATTGCCCAGCACCTGCTTCACTGTAACAGACTAAAACACTGGTGTGTCTGTTGAAGTTTCGATGGCTGGTTTTAACTGCCCTTTGTGATAGGCGAGATAGATGGTGCCATGACAATCCTGTGAACCACGAATTGTCTTCCAATTTTTAGCAAGCTTCTGTCACAAGTTGCCCATATCTACCAATGTCAAAAAAGTACGGAAAAACGTTTACAAACAAATTAACTGTCAACCCCAACAAGACAAAACCAAGCTCTTCAGTGCTTCAGACCACTCCTTCCCACCAAAATCAACCTCTTGGTTAACACACCATACAAGCTTCACCAGGAATACGCTTGTCAAATACCTAGCTGTCACACCATCGTACCTATGCTCCTTGCAACCTCAACAATGATAGGGTTTCCAACAAAGACCCTGTAACCGATATTATACCAATATGCACCCTAACTCCTTTTTGTGCAGATAAAATATTTCTACTCGTGCTCAAAGCGTATGTTTATGTACCCTTTTATTGTGAAGTGACAAATCCGGCGTATTTTCAGTTCAAAATGTTTATCGGAGGTACCCTGCTGTGGATATTTTTCCATATATATTGGAGAAATATTCAGGTGAATCAAACTCTTCCGTTGTTTTGGTACGTTTAGTCTGGCTAGTGTTCGGATAGTTTTTTTTACATCTACACTTTTTACTAAGTTTTTTTCTTTGTGTCGATCGTTTATTTATTCTGATTATTTCAGCTAGTTCTGGTCATTTCAGGTAATTTCATTGTGTGCATTAGCTGAACCGTTGTCGATAATCACCGTCGACAGCCCCGATAACATTGCCGAAGAAATCCTCGTTTCAACATACATTTCGCCAACCCTCGCTTAAATACGTAGAAGGTTTGGTTGCTTACTTTCATTGCTGAAGAATTATTCTCGTTTCAGTACATACTTTTCAACCGTCGCTTAAACACGTCGAAGTTTCGGTTGTCTACTTTTTGTTTTCGACTGAAGTATTTGCACTCGGTGTTGCTGCAAGACCCTGTGCTGCAGTTTATCACACACATCCCAAAGCTTTTAGTTTGTCCTTTCCCTGAGCTAAAATGTCGACAGCATTCACGCTGAAGCAGGCAAAGATGAAGAAGAACGTCAAGAACTTGACGATTTCCATGCCGATATTATCACAATCATCGCGTCCAATTTCCCACGACTCACAAACCTCGGTAATTGTCCTAGTAGCCAAGTACGACTTTGTAGGAGAAATGCCGGGGGAGTTGTCGGTGAAAAAGGGCAGTTTTGTCCGACTCCTCAGTCGTCCTGGAAACGGGTGGTTGAAAGTGTCCTGTCTTGACAAGTTGGACGATACCGGTATTGTTCCTGCCAGTTACGTTGACATTGTAGTCAACGACAAAAACGAGCCAATTGACCTCGAATGGCTAAACTACATAGAACCACTACAATCAGACAAATCTGCTGCTATTCATGACAATGATTTGTTTGATTTTGAGACTGGATACCCCACAAAAGCTGTAATTGACCAAGTTTTGCAGGACGAATGCAACAAATTTTGGTACAAAATCACCATCAGCTTCCAGAATAACCGTACCGTCTACATTGGCAAGGCATTTCCAGAATTCTACGCATTTCACGGGGCTTTGATGAATAAGTTTCACCACAAATTGCCCAAATTACCGGTCCCAAGATTATCACCATCAATAAATGGAAACAAAATGGACAAGTTTTTGTTTGTCGAATTGAGTGAAAGATGTCAGAAATTGCACACATACTTCAACTTGTTGATCCAGGACCCCATGATCAACCAGTCAGAAGAAATGGAAGCATTTGTCAACGACTGTCGTCATGTTTCCCACGACAACAATATCACTCCACAGCAAGTAGTTGATATGTTGAATCCAAACTCAACCGACGTAAAAGACTTGTACGATGAAACTTTACTAGGAAATGTTCTCAGTCAGACTTCTCCATTACCATTATACTCATCATTTTCTTCTACTAAACCACTAGAACAGCTAAAAAAATCGACATCAACACACAACATCCACCAATTATTAGCCAACTCTGAAGAATCCAACTTGAAATACTCCAGCTATATCAAACAGGTTATGCGCAAAGAGAATTCCGAAAACTCAATACGGACTTATGCATCATTAATCGATAAATATGACGATTCTATATCGAGCGAATCGCAAACCACGAATGAAGAATCTACTGGTGGAAGTTATCACACCGATCCATCGTCTTTTGATGAAGGAAACGGGATACAACGAGAAAGTTTTGAGGAAAATCTTAACGACCAACCTATCAAGAACGTGTTCCATTATGGACTAAACGAGGTGGGCGAGACACCAGAAAAGTCTTTCGGTAGAAATGTTTATCATTTCTCTGACTCTTCGTTGTCTCGAAATCACCACAGAGCTAGTTCAGATATGAGCGATATTCCGGCAAAACCCCCATTAAGATCACAATCAGATATATTTGGTGATATTAAAGACAGACCTTTATCCAACAACGATTCATTATCGTCTCAAACAGCTCCATGTACCCCAGAAATACGTGATCGCGATATGAAATGGGGAATTGGGAGTCCTTTGACACCAAATACTCCAGTGTATGAAGAAGAACATGACGATGATGAGTTTGTCGAAGACCCCATTATGCCTTTAGTCATCAAGAAACGGCAAGATTCCAAGGTGAAAGAGGACATGAACAACGATTTTATCAAAATCAAGATTTATCTTGACAACGACGAGAATGATGTCATTGCTGTGAAGATCAAACGGTCGAATTTGATCTCGATAATATACTTGAAGAAGTTGTTGTCGTATAAAATATACAGGGATTATCTGTTGGTGAACCATTATCATTTGAGAGTAAAGCATGGTGGAACCATGGATGATGAAACACTTTTGAAATGGATCAAGACGCAAACTAAAGCTAGTTTAGTATTAGTACGGTCAAGATAGGGTAGGAATATAGGTAGGACTAGGAACAATAAAAGAGAGAGAAGCCGAGGAGTAAGGAGATGCTAGTAGCAGAAAAGAGGAAGAGAAGAGGAAGAAGAGAAGAGGAAGAAGAGAAGAGGAAGAAGAGAAGAGGAAGAAGAGAAGAGGA
>ERZ778017.2963-NODE-2963-length-12739-cov-5.246846_pt1 | contig 12739 bp, 6 predicted proteins | sample MGYA00375747_ERZ778017 | MGnify/ENA primary metagenome ERZ778017 (study PRJEB29350, sample SAMN05509838) | bioreactor metagenome | biome: bioreactor; material: wastewater | place: South Africa: University of Cape Town | collected 2014-03-17 ... | reverse complement strand
ACGACTTGAAGTACGCTCCCCAAGGCTCGACCCCCCATTCTACCGACTTTCCTAGGATAACGTTAAAGTAGAATGCCTCCAACTCGGGAAACACGAGTTTCCCCCAAAAATACGAGTCGATCGACACGGTTACAATGGCACCGTACACCGACCCGGCCACGAGCATGATGAAATTCACCCCCAAGCTAGACTGGCCAAACCCCACCGTCGACACAATGGCAATGATAGTTGCGAAAACCCCGATTTCGACCCGGAAAACCGTCCCGGCAAACGCAAGCCAGGTGAGCCCCGAGTAGTCCCCCTTCAAGATCTGGGAAATGGCAAACGAAACAAACGGCAACGCAACAAAATTTGGCAATGTTCGTGACGAATAGTACAAGATGTGGAACTGCGACACAAGAAGCACCATAAACCAAAACCCAATCATCCCCTTGATCTTGCTGTTTTTGTCCCGAAACGTAATCCCATCGATGGTGTTTCGTACCCGCATCAACATCACCCCGTTGGCCAACCCCAACACCGCTCGACCAACCACCATAACCTGGGTTTGGTCTCCGGCACCAACCATGTCGTACCCAAACAACGACGTGGCCAAATTGACCACCTTAACAGCACCAGCAATCAAAAGAGCTCCCACAAACGACCGTGGCACGGCCCCCGGGAACTGGACGTGGTCGTAGTGTTGCTCGACGGTTTCGTGGGGAAATACCCCATAGTTCACCATATCGTGAACTGCCTGGATGTTGAACGATTCTTCCACTTTGGTGAAGCCAGACACATACAAATGGTACGCAATCACCGCCATCAACAACCCGTCGACCACGGGCTTGTACTTGTACATGGCGACAATTAGGAAAAACGGTGGAGATAAAGTGGTCGCAAAATGTCAATGCGAAATTTAATTTTGAAATTTTTCTTTTCCACCCTCTGGTCACAAGGCTCGACCAACCATGGATGAAATTCCCGAATTGGTAACAGAGTTGCCGCAGCACTACACTTACGAGCTGCCTAAAGCCGTGGACACAAGCTCGAGTTTGAATCTTGTCCAGGCGCCTGGTGGTGACCGCAAGATCCCCGTCACCATAATCACTGGGTACTTGGGATCAGGCAAGTCGACGTTGCTCCAGAGGATCGGCAAGACGAGCAAGAAGCGGCTTGCCATCATCTTGAACGAGTTTGGCGACTCGTCGCTCATTGAAAAGTCCGTCACCATCCAAGATGCCGAGGCCAATCTGGCGGTGGAGGAATGGTTGGACCTAGGCAATGGGTGTTTGTGCTGTACGGTGAAGGATAACGGGGTTTTGGCGATCGAGAACCTTATTGCGTCGTCGAAGGATCGAATCGACTACATTTTGTTGGAGACGACGGGGATTGCTGACCCGGGGCCCATAGCCAAGATGTTCTGGCTAGACGATGGCCTTGCGTCCAACATTTATATCGATGGGGTGGTCACGGTGGTGGACGCCGAGCACATCATCACCTGCTTGGACGACGTGGGGGGCCACTGGCACCGTGAAAATAGGCACATCAAGTCGTCGCAGTCTCCAGACCAGGACTTGACGGAGCAAGAACTCGCCCAGGAACAGGCCAACTTGCAGCAGGGCATCACCACGGCTCACTTACAAATTGCGTTGGCAGATACAATCTTGGTCAACAAGATCGACAAGCTCGATGGAGACAAACAGAGGCTTGACAGCGTAGTTCTGAGAATCGCATCCATCAACGAAAATACCCCAATCTACACCACGAGTTTTGGGGACATTGACCTCGATAAAATATTGGATTTGCATGCATTCGAGCCAAACTTTGCAAATACCAATTACCCCCACCATTCAGCAAGTTTCCATGACCATCGAGTGCGTACTGTGACGGTTGATTTTCCGTTTTTCCAACACGAGGACCAGTTTGATAAACTCGAAAAGTTTATTCAGGGTGCATTGTGGGAATCCACCATCAACGGAAAACCAGTAGAAATCCACCGTTTGAAGGGGATCATGGTCAACAAGAACTCGAATGATATCAAGGTTATTCAGGCAGTACGGGACACATACGATATCCAGGACGCAAAAGAATTGGCACCGGGAATCACGACAAACAAGTTGGTGTTCATTGGAAAGGATCTTGATTACGACGACATCTCCAAGGATCTACAGGAATATTTGCTGTAACACGGGCCTGTACTCTACATGAAATCACACCTACATTGCAATTACGAAGCATGAAAACCACAAACGATGGGCCTTTTGGCACCAGAAAACTATTGCATACTCGCATCCATTATCTATCGTACCAATAGACGGTTGGCATCGATCTGGCATCTCATTAGGCATACCCATTCACTCTTTAATGAAAACGAACTATCACTGAAAACGCACTCTGTAGCATACAACCAAAAGCCCGTTGTAGCAACAAACCAAGTATGCATTTTGTAGCTAAACATGGGACACACCCAAGTCTTGTCGTTGTAGCACGGTGTAGAGGGTCTTTTTCTCCGACTATCTCGACGAGGCCGCCCTGTGTCTACGGCCCGTTCGACCTGGCTCGCACCTGTCCAGTAAATATTTCTGATGAGGCACGACAGAGTACTGAAAAATTTCTGTGCAAGCTCTACTCCCACTCAAGTTAACAGAACAAGGCCAACGAGTACGGAAGTAATGTCTGAGCCGAGTAAGGAAAAGAGTGGTGAAGGTTCTGGTGCCAAAAGTGAAACAAAACCAAAAAAACAATGGAAAAACCCTGCGTTGAGAGCAATGGGAATCCCCCGGTTTTCATTACCATCGAGAAACTGGTTAATCTTCTGGTCTGTTTTGGCGTCGATTGGTGGTGGTATAGCGTATGACAAGTACGAACAGTCGAAAATCAGAACCAAATACATGGAAATGGTTCAACCGTTGAGTCAAGAACAATACTCCATCGGCCGAGTTCCAAGAAAGTTGACGATCTTTATTGCACCTCCACCGAATGATTTCCTTGATGCCTCGTTGAAGTTGTTCAGGAAGTACATCAAGCCGGTTTTGAACTCTGCTGCTCTTGATTTTGACATTTTCAGTGAGTCGAGACAAGGTGATATTAGAGCCACGGTTGCCCAACAGATTAGAGATTTGAGGTTGGCCAAGTTGGAGCAGCAACGATTGTCGCAACAAGAACCAGAGCCTGAAAAGTCGACTTCATCGTGGAAGAAGGTCGCCACTGGCATACCCAAGATTTTACCTAAAAAAACCGACGAAACTGAGCCCGAAGTTCTTGTACCAAGATCAGAGTTATACTCTCCAAAGGACGTTTTGGGGTTATACCACATTATGGGATCAAGAACTCCAGTTTATGACGATCAGATTGACCCAGCCACCGCCGGTGGGGTGATATGTATTGGTAGAGGTGCTTACAAGGAGTATATGACCGGGGTTCATGAAGGGTTATTGGGGCCATTAGAAAAGCCCCAGTTCTTGATTGATGAAGAGCTCAAAATCGAACAAGAAAAAGAACAAGAAAGATTGGACAAAATTGCCCAGGCAAAGGAAGAAGGTAGAGACCCCGAGCCCGAGCCCGTACCTCTGGAAGATGAAGATGCCCCAAAGCCGGTAGTAAAGCCATATATCAAGCCAGAAGACTATGCCAACGCAGAACTTGCTCCAGAATTGAACATGAATGAAATCGTCATGACGGAGAAGAACATTCCTGCTATCTTTGAACAGCCGTTGTACGTGTATCCTGTTCCTAATTTGCTTGGGTTCACGAAGATACCATGGAAAATATACCGGTACTACACCAAGAGATACTTGGCAGACGACTTTGGCGAGCGAGCACTAAACGTCATCGAGAACAAGGCGAGACCGTTCGAATACAAGGATGTGTTCCAGGCGAAAGAAGAAGAATTAGACTGGCCCAAAAAATGGGTCCAAAGTGGTATAGAGAAAAACTCCGAATGGGTTCAAGAATTACAAGTCGACGACCGGGTTACTACCAGAATGAGGGTTTTTGATATTAACAGCAAAAACAATTGATGGTTCGTGATGAACGGGCCCTAATGAGAAGTCAGTGTAAATAGTATAATACAATTGAACGAACCTATGTAGCACCAAATGAACCGTTATTTCCGGGTCCAAAGGGTACAATTATATGTAAATATGCCTTCTTTGATATCGTCGGGGATCGACACTTGGTCGTTGTCAATAAAGTCTTGCAAGTCCTGTTTGGGCCGTTTGGTCCACTCTTGGTCGAGATTGAATTTCAAAAACGTATCCATTTCCACCGGCTCGTCGGCTTCGATTTCCGTGATCAAAAGATTGGTGACTCTTGCGTCGTGAATTGCCTGGTTGTACAACTCGGCTCCTCCAATTATAAATATTCTGTGTACTGGCTCATCAGCTAGTAATTGTAGCCCTGACTCAAGCGAGTCGGCGTGGTAGGTGTGGCAGTCAACCTTTTCCGGCTTAAACGACCGCGACAATACGACATTCACCCTGTCCGGTAGCGGCCTGAACCGAGGTGGGATGGAATCCCATGTTTTTCGACCCATTATCACCGCGTTCGTCTTGGTTGGGTCTGAGGTGTGGGACGTAACCTGCTTGAAATATTTGATTTCTTGCTTCAACCGCCACGGCATCTTCCCCTTGTATCCAATTCCCCATTGTGGTTTCAACGCCGCCACGATGATTGTTATTACCGGTTTTGTCATTGTTATTTGTGGGTTTACGTACAAAGGGTGAAATCAAAATGATTTTTCAGGATTTATATTACACTAGAAACAGGAAATTTAAATATAGTACAACTTAACATATATAAATAAAACATAGGAAACTGAATTGAAGCAATATTGCGAATCACAGATTGTCGAAACCAGATAATTAAATCATAATACAAATCATCATATCAATAGCACATATAACCGAACTACCTTCGTTGTAATTCCTAGTATACACACAAACCTTCTACCGCATGATCAAAACATCAATTAATGGCCGCATGTTGGTCTATAGCCGCGGGTTTATTTCTTGGTGACCTTCTTCTTTGGAGCGGTTTTCTTTGTCACTTTTGCTGGGGTTTTAGCAGTGGCCCCAGCTTTTGAGCTTGGTTTGGGTTTGGTGACTTTTCCCTTGGTAGCAGTTTTGGCTGCTGTAGGTGATGGTTTTTTGGCAGTGGCTTTCTTTGCTGTTGCCTTCTTGGCTGCTGCTGGTTTGGCAGCTGTCTCTTTCGTGGCTGCCTTTTTAGCTGTCTTTTTCGCAACTGGTTTCTTGGTGTCCTTTTTGGCTGCGGCTTTCTTGGTGGTGGTTGCCTTTTTGGCTGGTTCCTTCTTCACGGCGGCCTTTTTTGCTGGTGCTTTCTTGGTTGCGGTCTTTTTGGTTGCGGTCTTTTTCGTGGTCTTTGTTTCTGCTTTTTTGGTGACAGCTTTCTTGGTGGCTGGTTTGCTGGCCTTCGCTGCCACAGGCTTGGTGACTTTAGCCTCAGTAGCTGGCACCACGATGGATTTGGAAACCTTAACTGGACCTGAAGGGCCCTTGGGCTGTAAGAATTCTCCCAATTCTACAGCCTTTCTCAAAGCAGCGTTGAACAACGCATCGAAATTGGGTGCTTTGATGTCATAGTTCGATTGAATGTACTTCTTGAGCGCTTGACGACTGAATTGTTAGTAGAGTACGGTGAATCCGTCAACCTGATAGTACATACCTGGAACCATTTCTTTCTTTTAAAGTGATAATGGCGGACTTGATCATGTCTAGATGTTAGTACGCTGAGGCAGTATATATGGAATAGACACAGCAAGAACAGCACTGGACCGTGTCCGATACAGATGCGAATGGCATCGCCAACTCCGATCAACAGCCAGACTCGAGTAAACTGGTACAACGCAACAGTACCAAGCAAACATGGCAAACACAAATCACGTATATTTCATGCTCTCAAACATCGTTGTCGCCGTCTGCTATTCCACGGGTCACCCACAGTGGTTTTGGAGTTTTACCACCAACCGATTCACACTCCAGAAAGAGGTATTTCCGATTCAGGCTCCAGAGAGGACAAAATACCCAATTAAAACCGTCGACCAAAAATTTCACGTCACATACCCTTGTAGCTCACCTTACTGACCGGCTGAGCAGCAGGTTTCGATTTAACACGGGGGGCCATTAAAAGTTGGTTGTAGAGATAAATAATTTTGTTAAATAAACATTGGGGATTTTGGTGTTTATATAGGCGAGAAACAAAACAAACAACTTTTGCGACCGTGATTAATTTAGCAACGGGGAGCCTGCGAAATATTCTGAGGCATGCCACCGTGCAAGTTGTATGGTTGTGTAGTCCACAACTGGGGGATTAGAATGGTGTAGTTTTCATGTGATTTGGCCACCATGTCGCCATTTCTTTTTGGCTGCAAAAAGAATACTAAAAATACGGAGTTTTTCTATTTTCCATAAACGAATGACACTGAAATTCACCGTGCTACTTTTGGTGCTGTGTCACTGTGGAAGCAAATATCGCGTTGTGGGAGGTATATTAGTTAGGTGTAATTGTTGAGCTGGTTGTGTCAATTTGGGCCAGTTTTGGCGTGATGTTCTAGCATCTGGTTCAAGTATAAGACAGCATTTAGTTTCCTTTTATTTCTATAAGCTATGTACATCCCTGTGGTTCGCAACTAGGGCCGCTGCATGCGTCATGTGTGTGGTGCTACTTTTAGTCTGGCCACTGGTTCGCTTCGTGTCACGAGGTAGTTGCTGGACTGTAGACCGACTGTAGCTCTGTGGGTTCGTGCCATTTTGTCCAAGATGTTTTGCACCGTGTGAAATCTAGCATGGGCATTGCTGCCTACAGAGAATTCTCTTGATTCGGCACGCCTGGGTGGTTTTCACTCTGCTTCCTCTTTGGCCCACTCTGCTTCCTCTTTGGTCCATTCTGCCTCTCTTTGGTCCAGTCTGCCTCCCTTTGGCCCACTCTGCCCTCTTTGGCCCACTCTGCCCTCTTTGGCCCACTCTGCCACCTGCCCTTCAGGGTTTTTCGTAAATCGTTATCGTTGTCGTGCTCATGTATCTGGTAACCAATATCACAATCATGGTGCTATCGTCTTCATGGACATACCTCAGTTTCTGACCATATCCCTGTACCATTTTTCTTGTAGATGTATCTTCTGTCTTTGTCCAAGTCAACAAAGTCCACCGACTCGACAAAGAGACTGATGACAGCAAAGTTTTTGTACCCGTCTTCCTCTTTTTTCCCGTCAACACCCCGGTTGATGGAATCGATAAGTTTCAATTTCGCATCGTCGATTTCAGATAATGGTGGTGGCTTTCTAAACGATTTTTTCAACGACTTGGATAGACTGTTCCATTGACGTTCAACTTCATTCGACCAGTCCTCATTAGTGGGAGGGTAACAGGTTAAACTCGACAAGTTTGTGTAAGAGTCTTCGTTTCCTTTCAATGTAGTCAAGAGACTAGGTGATATCACCGGGTAAATCAATCTGGTGTGACTCTTGTCGTCCCGGCGATTGTGTGGGACGGTCGACGAGTTTACTTTCAATTCCAACGATTCGTCTTCTTCGTCATCGTCTTCCTCTTCGTCTGACGAGTGAAAACTGGTTTTTGTCACCGGCAAATCGATCTCTGGAAAGTGGTCTGAATCAACCAACCTGGCAACACCCGAGAACCGGAACTGTTTCTTCAATTTTGGAAAATAGCACACGATTTCAAACGCATCGTTGGCCAACAACTGGGAGTACTTCGCCATTCTTTTGTCCGTGGTGCAAGTAAGAACGTTGGTGGTGGTATCGTCAAAGAGAAATCCTCGGTAAACCACGGTTCTGACATGAGGAAACCCAGTCTCACAATCAATGGTTGCTAATTGCATGGGAATAAACGGTAATGAGTCGTCTACTTGGAGCTGCTGGGTGATGGCCTGCTGAAAATAAGGGACCCATGGGGCCAGGTACTGGTAAATCATGGATGACAGCTCAAAAGTCCTTACTGTGCTACGCAAATCCACAAGTGAATTCAAATTCCGTCTAATCGATAATTTATATCCAACGGACAAATTGCCGTGGTGAAAAAAAATATTAATTTTTCAGGCCATCAATGACAAATAATTCCGCTACTCCCACAAGGGTTTTGGCGTGGTTGCACGGACCCGAGCCTCACTACAGTCCTACGATAGATCTAGTGGTGCGGTGCGCAAAAGCCTGGCGTTTGGTGGGGTTTGCGGCTTCTCCTTAAAGTTACTCTTCGTGTGATACATGCCCACGTTGTATCATATTGCAACTCTATGTTGACGTGAATTTACCAGGTGTGGCGACCTAGCGTGCTACGGGCGACGCTATGTGCCTGTAAGTCTCTCTATACACAGCACCATGGATGCTAGTGTTTGCAGTCCGCAACATCGCTGGAGTGTGAGCGCGGTGGACGTTCTTCGACGTTCGGCCTGTTCCGTTCCTGGCAATTTTTTCTAAGTCTTAACGTCTTTCGTGTAATCTTGCAGATCATTTGTTCTAACGGATTTGTGTTTGTGTTTACGTTGTCGCCAATCAATGTATTTGTCGTACTTTTGGGCCGCGATCCTGGAATCGGCTCCGTTGTGCCGTATCAAGTTCCCCTTTTCCGAGTACGCTTGCTGGTGTCACAAGTGACGATCCCGTGAGTTTTTTATCTGGTTGCTGCTCGGTCCGTATTTAGTCCGGAGTTTCCTATTTTGGGCTTTCACTAAAAAAATACGCAAATGAGCTATTGAGACACACTATCGCAATCTTGTAGCTTAAGACGTAACTGTGGTCTGTGTAGATCTCCAATTTTGCTGATTTCAGAGTGGTTTTCTTGTTTTCAAATATCGTTGTAGAACGGTTGGTAATTTAGCTCTGTTTTTTCGTTGTAAATGGAGGGTTGGCCGAGTGGTCTAAGGCGGCAGACTTAAGATCTGCTGGACGGTTGTCCGCGCGAGTTCGAACCTCGCATCCTTCATTATTTTTGCTCATCTCAAGGCTTCAATTTAAAGTTGGACAAAGCCAGAAACCGTGATTTTTTGCTACACCAGTTTATCCATGGCTGATAGTTGCTCCGTAACTGTTTTACCTCCGGGAAAAACTGACCTTGGTGCATTGGGCACGCAGTACCCCTTGTTTTCTTCATTATCCATAATATCAAAATCGCAACACAGTCCAATAGATATTAATCAGGTTCAAGTGTACAGTTTGCAAAACAGTGATAAACTTGTGGAAATACTATCATCTTCACTCAACCAAGACTTCTACTTGCAAGCAATTCCATCGTCTCAAGTTATTAACGATATCGATAACAACAGTTTGATAGTTCACAATGGTGCCCTAAAACTATGTTTAAACGAATCCACTTATATTACTGTTCCTAATGTATCCAAATTTGCTACCGTCAAGAAATTGACCCATAAGAAAGTAGGACATGGCAGTAAGAATTTAGTGAGCTACTCCTATTCAATTTCATTACCGTTCACAACCTTACCTCCTGAGCTTGTCTACATACTAAACTCTAAGTTCAGCACCAGTGAAATCACAACCACATTGAAAGTTGATTCAACTGCTCTGAAATCTACAATGGCCTGCCAAAGACTACAACAGGATATTAACTTGTCACCGTTGTTGATTTCGCCAAAAGATATCTATCAAGATCCGTTCGAGTTTTACGAATACTTGTCACTACTAAACCTTAATAGTTCGCAACTATCACTGAAGGTGAACGTAGATGACTATTTGAGCATATACCAACCTCCGCAATCTTCATCACAGTATAATGGCGATCTCTTCCAACACATATTGACCGACGTTTCATCTTGTCTACAGCAGATCTTACCTCAGGACGATTGGATTTGTATCAACGGCCATTCTTCCAAAGGAAATATTGTCATATTCAGAAGCCCGAGCGACAATTCTATTGTTGTTTGGTATGTGCATCACAATTAGTTCTTTCATTATAATTACTCACATATATACAACAATAAATACTATGTACAAATCCAACCTTCTAATTATGTATTGTTTTATTGAAGGTCCTTCAACATTTCATCAAACGGAACTCCATAAAATAAATCGCCTGGATCCGATCCCCCTAAACCAAAATTTGCCGAATCAAATGCTATATTGTCCATTCCAAAATTTGTATTTTGCAAGAAAGACCCATACATCGAATCGAGTTGATCCTTAGTGTTATCAGTAGCCACATTGGACCCATAGCCGGTACTCCCATCACCAAAGTTTGCTACATCAGCACTCCAATTATTAATATCTGTCGCCTTTTTATTGCTAATAAGCTGCACCCACATTCTGTCAATTTCCTCATCTGGTTTGTTTTCAAAATTGTCAGATTCTGATGAAACCGAGGTATTCATGGGTGACATGGCAAAGAGGTCTTGTGTCTTTCCGTTTGAACTCATATCTTCGTCTCTTGCCCTTTTAAGATGTTTGATTTTGGACAATGACGATTCAATTAATCCAACCAATTCATCAATCATCTCATTAGTGAATTTAAACTCACTGTAGTCGACCGTATCCTTGTATTCTTCAAAGAATCCACTATTATGAATAAAGTTATCCATAAAAGTGTAAGCCTTGCTCACTTTCCATGCATAGTAGTATCTGTAACTTAACCTATCTATAAGGCCCCTGAACACTTGAATCGCCTTATGTATCACTTTCAGGAATGATTGCAATTTCGAGTAGTGCTCACAATATCCTATATCTGTATTCATTTTGGATGCATGTTTGGGATGTGCAACTTGTTGCGTGATCGAGAAATTGAGTCTAATATAAATTGACAGTAGCACAATTAACGATTTATGGATTATATGCTCGAATCCTGGGGTTACTGTTAAGTCAGTAAAATTTTTGAATACGGTATCACTTTTATCAAGAAACGCGAAATAATATGGCATTAAATCACAAACTGCTCGAACAATTATGCTCTTGAGGTAGTAGTATGCAGCTTCTGAGTTTCTTCTTCTTTCATAGTAATTGAACAAATGGAAGTATATTGAGACAGCCACAAAATTGATGGTGAAATAGATTCTGATACCTAAAGCTCTAAAATGGATTTGTTCAATTGACAAATTACTTTCGTTAACCTGGTTCAAGTATTTACCAAAGCTACTAGCGTGGTTATTTTCCATCACACCCATAACTTCATGCAATTCAGCAATGCTAACATTTCCTTTCACGGTAGCAAGTAACGAAATTAATTTATGCATGGGTTCAATTACTTGACAAAAAGAATGAAAACAGTTGATAGAAACTTTCTCGTTTTCGTATTGTTCGGTGTTGGAGTTTTCTGGAGTGCAATAAGGTACTTTTGTATCAAATGAATTTGGTAAAATATTGCAATTTGAACCATCGTGAAGACTTCGGTTATAATCAATAATAACCAAATAGTACCAAATTTTTCTTCCAAGATTGTTCGTCCTAGCATCGTTACACTGGTCGGGGAACAAGTCTGGTTCACGATGCAATCCTAGGGAACGAGCCATTTGAATCAACATCGCATTCATCACCATTGAGTCACCACCATCAATACCATCACCATCCTCTGGGGCAAACATATGGTAAATTCTTGTGAACAAAGTCAACTGTAATATTGCCATATTGATCCCTCTGGTCAAATTGAACTGATCAAGACATTGTTGTGCCACATTAATGACATCAATATTGACAGGGTTGTCGATCAAGTATCTCATCACTTTAACCCGTTCGCTGACACCTCCATCATTACCGTCGTAATCATCTTTGATTTGCGACACACTTGTAAACAAACTAAGATAACCGAGACGCAACACAATCAAAAGTAATCCCAAAGTAGCAAAATCGAGCTTTTTCTCGGCTCTAACAGCTAATGGTATGTCTTCGTAATTCTCGTCCCCAATTAGAGCCTGTACTTGAGCTTTGAATCTCCTTTCGTCAACGAAAGGTAGTTGAACGTAAATGTTGGAAAAGAACCGTCTGATTAACAACCAAACTGCCTTTTGCTTAGGCAACACCATTCTTATCTTCTCAATCAACTCCAATTCAGTATCCAATCCACCTTGATAGTACGAGAGTCCCAAACTTTTAGCCCTGCCTTCCAAATTATACTTGGGCTTCGGATTGGGAACTTTGTCTTTATATAGTTTAATATCGTCGTAGCCTTCGTCCACAGTTATTCTTTCCTGAAAGTTCTGCTCTGTTTGTGGATTTGCAGGTTTTGCACTATCTTTGCTACGGAATTTCACGTTCGATTTAGATCTCAGGTACAGCCACAACTTACTTAACGCGGTATCTGCTCGAATAAGCGACCTCCATGTCAATGGCGCCCAATGTCGTCTACGTATAGGTTCTCTGTCGATAATTGACGTGTATCCGTCGCAAAAGTTAATGGTATCAAGAAGACCACAGTACGGAGGAAAATCCGATTTCGTCGACGAAACACGCACGTCGTTGTGTGCAACCGAATTGGAGTTTGTGCTTGTGTTTGTGTTTGAACTCGCACCGTGTGCGTTGCTCGTGGTGGTGGCATACGCGATATCTGGTCCCGTACGGTGTTTTTTTGGGGGTGCTTGCAGCACACCACCAACGTCGTACACCCCAAACCTTGGTTGGTCGACAAAATTGAACTCTAGCTCGTTTCCACCGGGGTTCATAGACTTCTCCAACAACTTGACCTTCTCCTTCAAAAACTGGAGTTGGTTATGAATCACGTCCTCGGTATCGCTGGACCCGTAGGTGCAGTGAGGCTGCTTATACTTAACACACGAGGAGCACGGGTTC
>ERZ778017.2962-NODE-2962-length-12740-cov-7.617659_pt1 | contig 12740 bp, 11 predicted proteins | sample MGYA00375747_ERZ778017 | MGnify/ENA primary metagenome ERZ778017 (study PRJEB29350, sample SAMN05509838) | bioreactor metagenome | biome: bioreactor; material: wastewater | place: South Africa: University of Cape Town | collected 2014-03-17 ... | reverse complement strand
GATGGCGTCGATGTCCATGTCCACCAGCACGCGCTGGCGCAGCTTGGCCACGCCGTCGATCCAGACGTCGCTGACCTGCTGGCGACCGGTGGCGTAGACCAGCTGCGAGACCACGTGGTGCAGCGGCTGCGTCTCGAGCTGCGACAGGTCCACGCACACCAGGTCGGCGCGCTTGCCGGCTTCAATACTGCCGATGCGCGCATCGAAGCCAAGCGCCCTGGCACCGCCCAGCGTGGCCGCGTGCAGGGCCTCGAACGCGGAGAAGCCTGCGGCATCGTTGGCCACTGCCTTGCCCAGCAGCGCGGCAGTGCGGGTCTCGCCGAACATGTCGAGGTCGTTGTTGCTGGCGCAGCCGTCGGTGCCGATGGCGAGGTTCACGCCCGCCTTCAGCAGCGCGCAGGCCGGGCAGAAGCCCGAAGCCAGCTTGAGGTTGGATTCCGGGCAATGCACCACGCTGACGCCACGCTCGGCGCACAGGTGGATCTCGGCCTCGGTGAGCTGGGTCATGTGCACCGCGATCAGCCGGTCGTTGACCAGGCCCAGCCGGTCCAGCCGCGCCAGCGGACGCTGGCCGTGCAGGCTGATCGAGTCGGCGACTTCCTGCGCGGTCTCGTGGGTGTGCAGGTGCACCGGCACATCGAGCTGGTCGGACAGCATCCGCACGCGCTCGAAATTGGCGTCGTTGACCGTGTACGGCGCGTGCGGGGCGAACGCGGTACCGACCAGCGGATCAAGGCGCCAGGCATCGTGCAGTTCGCAGGCGCGGTCGAAGTATTCGTCGTCCGACTTCGCCCAGGCACTGGGGAAATCGATGATCACCGCGCCAACCAGCGCGCGGAAACCGTGCTTCTTGTAGACGCCGGCCTGCACGTCGGGGAAGAAGTAGTTCTCGTTGGCGCAGGTGGTGCCGCCGCGCAGCATCTCGGCGATCGACAGCGCCATGCCGTCGGCCACGAACTCCGGCCCGATCACCGCCGCTTCCACCGGCCAGATGTGCTCGCGCAGCCAGGTCATCAGCGGCAGGTCGTCGGCGATCCCGCGCAGCAGGGTCATCGGGTTGTGGGTGTGGGCGTTGACCAAGCCGGGGATCAGCGCGGCGTCCGGGCGCGACACGGTTTCCTTCGCAGCGAAGCGCGTGCGTGCCTCGGCGATGGGCAGCACGGCAACGATGGCGCCGGCAGAAACGGCAACGGCGTGATCCGGGAGGACCACGCCGTGCGGGACCACCGGGACCACCCAGCCGGCTTCGATCAGCAGATCGCAGGGCTGCGGGGCGGTATCCGTCATTGCTTACTTCACCCGGCTGACGTATTCGCCGCTGCGGGTATCGACCTTGATGATTTCATCCTGGGCGACAAACAGCGGCACGCGCACCACTGCGCCGGTTTCCAGGGTGGCCGGCTTGCCACCGGTGCCGGCGGTATCACCCTTCACGCCCGGATCGGTTTCGACGATCTTCAGCTCGACGAAGTTCGGCGGGGTCACCTGGATCGGGTTGCCGTTGAACAGGGTGACCACGCAGTCTTCCTCGCCCTTGATCCACTTGGCGGCATCACCGACGCCGGCCTTGTCGGCCTGCACCTGCTCGAAGGTCTCCTGGTTCATGAAGTGCCAGTACTCGCCATCGGTGTACAGGTACTGCATGTCGGTATCGACCACGTCCGCGGCCTCCACCGAATCGGTGGACTTCATGGTGATTTCCTGCACCCGGCCAGTGCGGATCTGGCGGTAGCGCACGCGGGTGAAGGCCTGGCCCTTGCCCGGCTTCACGTAATCGGTTTCGAAAATGACCGCGGGCTCGTTGTTGACGAGGATCTTCTGGCCGGATTTGACGTCGTTCATGCCCAGAGTGGCCATGGGTGCTCCTTGGGGCCACCCGTCCGGGCGGCTAAACTGTGAGTTTGGCGAGGATTCCGGCGTGGCCGGAACGGTTTTCTTGCAGCCCGACATGATACCCGCAGCCCCTACCTCATTGCAGCAAGGCGAGCAACAGCGCTGGCAGGCGCTGTGGCGCGACGCCGTGCGCGACCCCCGCCAGCTGCTCGCGATGCTGGGCCTGGACACCCTGGCCGATGGCCTGTCCGACGCCGCCACCCAGCAGTTCCCGCTGCGCGTCCCGCGCGGCTTCGTCGCCCGCATGCGTCCCGGCGATGCACGGGATCCGCTGCTGCGGCAGGTGCTGCCGGTGCTGGACGAGGACCAGGTGGTCCCCGGCTTCGCCCTGGATGCGGTCGGCGACACCGCTGCCCGCAGCGGCCACGGCGTGATCCAGAAATACAACGGCCGCGCCCTGCTGATCGCCACCGGCAGCTGCGCGGTCAACTGCCGCTACTGCTTCCGCCGCCACTATCCCTATGCCGAGGACACCGCGGCGGCCGGCGGCTGGCGCGAGGCGGTGGCACTGATCGCGGCCGATGCCACGGTGCACGAGGTGATCCTGTCCGGCGGCGATCCACTGTCGCTGGCCGACCACAAGCTGGCCGAGCTGACCGACGCGCTGCGCGGGATTCCGCATATCCGCCGCCTGCGCATCCATACCCGCCTGCCGATCGTGTTGCCGGAACGGGTGGATGCCGGCCTGCTGGCGTGGCTGCGCGTCCTGCCCTGGCCGGTAGCGGTGGTGGTGCACGCCAACCACGCCAACGAGTTCGATCCGTCGGTCGATGCGGCGATGGCGGCGTTGCGCGCAACCGGCGCCACCCTGCTCAACCAGGCGGTGCTGCTGCGCGGGGTCAACGACTCCGTCGAGGCACTGGCCGCTCTGTGCGAGCGCGGTCACGAAGCCGGCGTGCTGCCCTACTACCTGCACCAGCTGGATCGCGTCGCCGGCGCCGCCCACTTCGAGGTCGACGACGCCACCGCTCTGGCACTGCATGCCGCGCTGGCGGCGCGCCTGCCGGGTTACCTGGTGCCGAAGCTGGTGCGTGAAATCGCCGGCCAGCCGGGCAAGACCCCTCTTCTGCGGGGGGCTACAGCCGCGGCAGGATGATGTAGCCTGTCGGCAACGAACACCGCAAGATCTTCCGCATGGCCACAGGCAAAGACATTGCGCTGCGACTGATGCTGGTGGCCGATCTGGTCAACGAGGCCGAGGCCCTGGTCAGCCGCCTGCGCAACGCCGGTACCGCGGTGCGCCCACTGCGCCCGGAATCGCTGGATGAGATGGTCGAGATGCTGGCCGGGCAACCGGTCGACATGGTGCTGGCCGACTATGCCTCCGCCCTGCTGCCCTTCGAGCAGGTGGCCAAGGCGGTCATCGGCTGCGGCCGCGACGTCCCGCTGCTGGCCACGCTGGACGGCATCAGCGACGACATCCTCGAGAACGTGCAGGCGCTGGGCGCGCAGGCGGTGGCCCTGCGCGACCGCCCGCAGCAGTTCCTGAAGACCGTGCAAACGGAATGGCAGGCGCTGGAGGCCCGTCGCACCCAGCGCCGGCTGGAGGCGCAGATGCGCGAGACCCAGCGCCGCTGCGACATGCTGATCGATTCCTCGCGCGAGCCCATCGCATACATCCACGAAGGCATGCACATCCGGGCCAACCAGGCCTACCTGGAGATGTTCGGCTTCGAATCGTTCGAGGACATCGAGGGCATGTCGCTGCTCGACCTGGTGGCGCCCGGCGACGTGACCGCGTTCAAGGCGCTGCTCAAGAGCCTGTCCAAGGGCGAGGAAGCGCCGCCGCGCTACGAGCTGACCGCGCACGACGCCGACGGCAACGAGTTCCCGGCGGTGATGGAATTCACCGCCGCGCAATACCAGGGCGAGGCCTGCCAGCAGGTGATCTTCCGCCATCAGGCCGCCGAGGTGGACCCGGAGCTGGCCCGCGAGGTCGAGGAACTGCGCCAGCGCGACCAGAGCACCGGCCTGCTCAACCGCCCCACCTTCCTGCGCGTGCTGGAAGACGCGGTGGCGGACGCCGCCCAGCAGCGCGCGCAGTACGGGCTGCTGCTGCTGGAGCCCGACAACTACCAGCGCATCCTGCAGGAGATCGGACTGGACAGTGCCGACGACCTGCTGGCGGCGATCGCCGACTGCATCCGCCAGGTGGTCGGCGAGCAGCTGGCCGACGGCAGCGTCCACGCCGCGCGCTTCAGCGAGCACAGTTTCGCGGTGCTGGCCCGCGGCGACCATGCCCGCACCGCCGCACTTGCCGAGCGCATCATCGCGGCGTTCGCCGCGCGCGTGTTCGAGGTCGGCGGCAGCTCCAGCAGCATCACCGCAAGCATTGGCGGCGTGCAGATCGGCGAGAAGATCGCCAGCGTCACCCAGGTGCTGGCCAAGGCCAGCCAATGCCTGCAGTCCTCGCTGGGCGTGGGCGGCAACCATGCCGAAGTGTTCGACCCCAGCGCCACCGATCGCGCCGAGGAAGAACGCATCCAGGCTTGGGTGGACCGCCTGCACGACGCGCTGGCCAACGACCGCTTCCTGCTCCACTACCAGCCGATCATCCACCTGCTGGGCGAGCCGCGGGCGATGTACGAAAGCTACCTGCGGCTGGAATCGGGCACCGGCGAAACCATCACGCCGATGAACTTCCTGCCGATCGCCGAGGAACACGGGCTGCTGGGGCAGATCGACCGCTGGGTGATCGGCCATGCCATCTCGGTGCTTGGCGCGCGCGCGCGCGCCGGCAAGCCGGTGACGCTGCTGGTGAAGATCACCCAGGCCTCCCTGCAGGACTCCACCCTGCCTGCCTACATCGGCGAGCAGCTGGCCGCGCACGGGGTCCCCGGCGACGCGCTGCTGCTGCAACTGCCCGAGTCCAAGGTGTTCATCAACCTGCGCGCCACCCAGGATTTCGCCGCCGCGATCGGCAGGCTGGGCTGCAAGCTGGTGCTCGAACAGTTCGGCGCCGGGCTGGACTCGTTCCAGTTGCTGTCCCATTTCACCCCGGGCTTCGTCAAGATCGACCGCAGCTTCATGGAAGACCTGTCGAAGAACCAGGCCAACCAGAACCGGGTGCGCGAACTGGCGCAGAAGGCCCGTGACCTCGGCATCCAGAGCATCGCCGAGTTCGTGCAGGACGCCGCCAGCATGAGCATCCTGTTCTCGCAGGGCATCGACTATGTCGAGGGCAACTTCCTGGCCATCGCCGGCCCGGACATGAACTACGAGTTCGACGCCTGAGCGAGTTCGACGCCTGAGAACGACGAAGCCCGCCGGGTGGCGGGCTTCGCGTGGTGCATTCAGGCGTTCCCGGATCAACCGGCCTGGCGCAGCGCCGCGATGCGGTCCTCCAGCGGCGGATGGCTGCGCAGCAGACCGCTCATCCCGCCACTGATGCCGAACGCCGCCACCTGCTTGGGGAGGGTGCTGGCGCCGTGGGTCTGCGCCAGCCGCTCCAGCGCGGCGATCATCTTGTGGCGGCCAGCCAGCGAAGCACCGCCGGCATCGGCGCGGAACTCGCGGTGGCGCGAGAACCACATCGCGATCATCGAGGCGAACACGCCGAAGACCATCTCCAGCACGAACACGATGATGTAGTAGCCGAAGCCCGGCGCATCGCTGTCGCGGTTGCCGCTGATCGCGCCGTCCACCACCCGGCCGACCACGCGGGCCAGCACGATCACGAAGGTGTTGAGCACGCCCTGCAGCAGCGCCATTGTCACCATGTCGCCGTTGGCGACGTGGCTGACCTCGTGCGCCAGCACCGCCTCGGCCTCGTCACGGTTCATCGCCCGCAGCAGGCCGGTGGACACCGCCACGAGCGCGTTGTTACGGTTGGCGCCGGTGGCGAAGGCGTTGATCTCGGGGGCGTCGTAGATCGCCACCTCGGGCATGCCGATGCCGGCCGCCTCGGCCTGCCGGCGCACGGTGGACAGCAGCCACTGCTCGGCCTCGTTGCGCGGCTGCTCGATGACGTGGGCACCGGTGCTGCGCTTGGCCATCCACTTCGACAGCAGCAGCGAGATGATCGAGCCGCCGAAGCCGAACAGCGCGGCCATGACCAGCAGGCCGCCGAACTGGTTGGGATTCACCCCGAACACGGACATCACGATGCTGACCAGGGCCAGCACCGCCAGGTTGGTCGCCAGGAAGAGGAAAACACGATTGAACATGGATAATTCCGATCCTTCCGCGCCCGATGCGCGGCTACCCGGGTAGTGTGGCCGACCAAGTGCGAAATCAATACACCTCCCTGAATCCGTGAGCGGGCCACGCTACCGCGGCCGCTTCGCGCCTTCCCCCAGCGGGCCGCTGCACGCCGGGTCGATGCTCGCCGCGCTGGGCAGCTGGCTGCTGGCGCGCCAGGCCGGCGGGGAGTGGCTGGTGCGGATCGAGGACATCGACCCGCCGCGGGAAGTCCCGGGCGCGGCGCAGGCGCAGCTGGACACGCTGGCGGCGTTCGGCCTGCACCCCGATGGCCCGGTCGAATACCAGAGCCGGCGCGCCCCCCTCTACCAGGCCGCGCTGGAGCGCCTGCTGGCGGGCGGCTGGGCGTTCGAATGCCAGTGCAGCCGCAGCGAGCTGGCGGCGGCCGGCGGCATCCACCGGCGCTGCGTGGCGGGCCGCCGGCGACCGGACCCGGCCATCCGCCTGCGCGTGCCGGACGGCTGCAGCATCGCTTTCGATGATGCCATCCATGGCCATGTGGCCCAGCGCGTGGACCTGGAGGTCGGCGACTTCGTGCTGCGCCGCAGCGACGGCCTGTGGGCCTATCAGCTGGCCGTGGTGGTGGACGATGCCGACCAGGGCATCACCGACGTGGTGCGCGGCGCCGACCTGCTGGACTCCACCCCCCGGCAGGTCCTGCTGCAGCGTGCATTGGGCCTGCCGACGCCGCGGCACGCGCACCTGCCCCTGCTGCTGGGCGCGGACGGCCGCAAGCTGTCGAAGTCCGAGGCCGCGCTGCCGGTGCGCGTGGACGAACCGCTGGTGACGCTCCAGCGGTTGTGGAACTGCCTTGGCCAAGCGCCACTTGCCGACGCCACCACGCCCTCCGCGACGGCCTTCCTGGACAGGGCGCTGGCCGCATTCCGGCTGGATCGCGTTCCCCTCCAGGCCCGCAGCGTTTGCGCCGCAGCGCACAACGCAAACGCCATCACCCGTGCCTAGAATCGGGACATCCGTCTTCCGCCCTTCACGAGGAGCTGTACATGACTTCCAGAGTTGCACTGGTCACCGGTGGCACCGGCGGCATCGGCACCGCGATCGTCAAGCGTCTGGCCGGAATGGGCCACAAGGTCGCCACCAATTACCGCAACGAGGAAAAGGCGCGCGCCTGGCAGGAGAAGATGAAGGCGGAGGGTTTCGACGTCGCCATCGTGAAAGGCGACGTTACCTCGCCACAGGAGGCGGAAGCGATGGTGCGCGAGGTCGAGGCGACCCTCGGCCCGATCGACATTCTGGTCAACAACGCCGGCATCACCCGCGACGGCACCTTCCACCGGATGAAGGCCGACCAGTGGATGGACGTGATCAATACCAACCTCAACTCCTGCTTCAACGTCACCCGCCCGGTGATCGAGGGCATGCGCGATCGCAAATGGGGGCGGATCATCCAAATCAGCTCGATCAACGGACTGAAGGGCCAGTACGGGCAGGCGAACTACGCGGCGGCGAAGGCCGGCATGCACGGCTTCACCATTTCGCTGGCGCGCGAGAACGCTAGGAACGGGATCACCGTGAACACCATCAGCCCGGGCTACATCGCCACAGACATGGTGATGGCAGTGCCGGAAGAGGTGCGCGCCAAGATCATCGCCGACATCCCCACCGGCCGCCTCGGCACGCCGGAAGAGATCGCCTATGGCGTCGGCTTCCTTGCCGACGAACAGGCCGGCTGGATCACCGGCAGCAACCTCGACATCAACGGCGGGCACCACATGGGCTGGTGACTGTCGCCCCCGCCCACCCCGGTGCGCCCATCCGCATGGAGCGATGCACCGGTGGTTACGCGACCGGGGCCGCTGTGCCACCATCCACGGGTTCCACTTCCATCCGATTCCTCCGGAGACGCCATGTCCAATCCCGATCCCGCCGGCAAGCCTGCCGCTACCCGTTCGTCCAACGCCGGGCGCTATCTGTTCCTGCTCATCCTCGGCCTGGTGGTTGGCGCGATTGCCACGGTCATGGCGATGCGTGCACTCGATGCGCGCAAAGACCATTTCCCGGATTCGCTGATGGAAGTGCAGGGCTGGCACATGGGTCAGCTGAAGGCGGCAATGGAGCAGAACCGCTGCGGCGCCACCGACGTGCTGCCGCACCTGCAGACCCTGCGGATGCTGGGCAACGACCTTGAACCCGCCTTCCCCGACCTGCGCGACGACGAGCGCTTCCGCACCGCCGCCGCGGCAATGCGGGCCGCTGCCGACAAGGCCGTCAGCGCGCCGCCGCTGAGCTGCCAGAGCCTGGCCGGCACGATGAAGTCGCTGGGTGATTCCTGCAAGGCCTGCCATCGCGACTTCCGCGGCTGATTGCAGCGTCTCCATGCTGCACACGAAGAAGCCGCCCCCGGGCGGCTTTCTCTTTGGCCATCGAAACAGCCCTGCCCTTCACTCCGGCTGCACCGCGGTGAACCCCTGCTGAGCGCATCCCGCGCGCAAGAGGCGGATGTGGCTGTCGTTCATGCGCCGCGGCACAGGATCGGGGTGTCAAGGTATTCCATTCCCCCGCGATCCCCGCGTACTGAAAGGAGACAGAACATGGCTGTTCGCATCCACACCATCCTCGGCACCGCCGCCCTCGCGCTCGCACTGGGAGCGAGCGCCGGCTGCGCCAGCACCGCGCCCGCCTATGGCGGGGGCGGCTACGGCGGCAGCGCCAGCTATAGCGGGTACGACAATACCTGCGGCAACTGCGGCACCGTCACCCAGATCACCGTCGGCGGCGCCTCCGGGACCTCCGGCGCCCTCATCGGTGGCCTGATTGGTGCCGTTGCCGGCCATGAGGTATCGGCCCACACCGGCGGCAGCAAGGGTAACCAGAACATTTCCGCCGTGGCCGGTGCCGCCGCCGGCGCAGCGGCGGGCAGCGCCATCCAGAAGAACCGCAGCGAGGGCTACACCGTTCACGTGCGCATGGACGACGGCAGCACGGTGAAGGTCACCCAGTCGAATGTCTCCGGCTTCCGCGAGGGCGCGCGGGTGCGGATCGAAAACGGCCAGGCCTACCTGCGCTGACCGCGCGCCCCTCCCTCCAGCTGGTGCCGCTGAACGGCCCGCCCGGTGCGGGCCGTTCTCACACCCGGCACAATGCCCCGCCCTGCCCGCTGCGAGCCGCCATGGATTCCACCACGATCTACTACCTGATCGCCACGTTGCTGATCCTCGTCGGCCTGCTGGGCACCGTGTTGCCGGTGCTGCCGGGGATACCGCTGATGTTCGCCGGCATGCTGCTGGCGGCGTGGGCTGGTGGTTTCCAGGCCATCGGCGCACCCACGCTGATCGTGCTGGCGATGTTGACGCTGGTGTCGGTGGCCGTGGATTTCTGGGCCACGGCCCACGGCGCCCGGCGCGTCGGCGCCAGCCGGATGGCGATGTGGGGCGCGGCCATCGGCACCCTGGTGGGACTGCTGTTCGGCTTGCCCGGTTTGCTGTTCGGCCCGTTCATCGGCGCACTGGCCGGTGAGCTGGCCCATCACCGCAGCCTGCATCCACATCGGGTGGGCCACGCCACCAAGGTCGGCGCAGGCACCTGGGTAGGCCTGTTGCTCGGCACCGCGCTCAAGCTCGCACTGGCGTTTGCCATGCTGGGCCTGTTCGCGCTGGCGTGGTGGCTGTAGTCGATCCACAGCACTGCGCGCCCGCAGCCGTCAAGGCAGATGGACCCGTCGCCACGAGTCATACGGGATGATGCGCAAGCCGCTCGCAAGCGCGGCAGTGCGCCGTCAGCGCGCGGCGCTGGCGGCCGTTTCGCAGAACTTCGCCTGGTAGGCCAGTGCCTTCGGCATCAGCGCCTGCAGCTGCTGGATGCGGGTACCGGCGCTGGGATGGGTGGAGGCGAATTCCGGCGGCGCGCCACCGCCCGAGTTCCGATCCATGCGCTCCCATAGCGGCACCGATTCGCGCGGATCGAAGCAGGCCGCTGCTGCCAGCATCAGCCCCAGTTCGTCGGCCTGGGTTTCCTGGCTGCGCGCATATGGCAGCGCGCTGCCGTAGCCATAGGCCTGCATCACCGCCTGCATGGTGTTCTGGTCCATGCCGCTGGCCGCGCCGGCCATCTGTCCGATCTGCTCCAGCTTGCCGCGGGTCATGCGCTGTGCGCCGTGGCGCAACAGCGCGTGGGCGATTTCGTGCCCCATCACCACAGCCACCGCGTCGGCGTTCTGCGCCACCGGCAGCAAGCCGGTATACACCGCCATCTTGCCCCCCGGCAGGCAGAATGCATTGACCTGGTCGGATTCCAGCACCGTCACCTTCCAGTCGAAGGACTTCTCGATGTGGCTCGCCTGCATTCCGTTTTCGGCGGCCAAGGCATCGGACACCGGCGGGATCTTGGCAATCAGCCGTTGCGCGATCGCACCGACCTGTCGCGAGACCTGCGCATCCGCCGGCAGCGGGCGCTCCTGCTGCAGCACCTCCTGGTAGGCCTGCAGGCCCAACGCTGTTTCCTGCTCGGGCGAGATGTTTTTGTCGATCACCACCGTCTCGCCGGTCAGCGCATCCACGCTGCGGTTGGAGTACCAGTACCACGCCGCATAACCGGCAAAAAGCACCAACACCCAGATGCGCAGGCCGCCACCACGGCGGGTTCCAATCGGATTGCGGTTCATCGTGTCCTCCGGCCCGTCTCGGGCATCGGCGAAAAGACTAGCGGGCGCCCCTCAACACGGCGTGAGCATCCTTCTCACAGCTGCCGCACCAGCCGGAAACCCACCCGCGCGTTGGTCACGTCGACGCCGCCCGAGGCCCGCCACGCCGAACGCGCCTGCGCCGGGGCGCTGGCCCAGGAACCGCCACGATACATCCGCGTACGGCAGCCCGGATTCACCCAGGCCTGGCCGTTGGCCGGCGCGCGCCGGTAGCCGCGGTGCCAGCAATCCGCAACCCACTCGCTGACGTTGCCCGCCATGTCGTACAAGCCGTAGGCATTCGGCGCGAAGCTGCCCACCGGCGCCGGCCCCCACCAGCCGTCGCCATAGCCAAGGAAGGCATTGCTCCAGCGTCGCCCGCGTGCCGACACGTCCCTGCCACCGGCGAGGTTGCCGACGCTCGCCGGAGGCGCACCCGCGCCCCATGGGTAGAGCGCCTGTCCCCCCGCCCGCAGGGCGTACTCGAACTCGGCCTCGCTGGGCAGGCGGTAGTGCGCGCCAGTCTGCGCCGACAGCCACGCTGCGTAAGCCTCGGCATCGCGGGCGGTGACGTGGATCACCGGCATGTCGTCCGCGGCCGGACGGCCGTCGTAGCCGGACTGCCAGTCGATGCCACTGCCGCGCAGGAAATTGCCGCTGCGCGCGTCGTAAGCCAGCGAGTGGCCGCGCTGGGTGGCGCGCGGCACGAAACCCGTGGCCTGGACGAAACGCCGGAACTGGCCCACCGTGATTTCGTGCCGGGTCATTGCGAAACCGCGATCCAGACGCACCTGATGCCGCGGCTGTTCGTCCAGAGTCGCGCCCTCCTCGTCTTCCGGCGCACCCATCATGAAACCGCCACGCGGCAGCACGCTGAGCGCTGGTCCGCGCCCGCCCGCTTGCATTTCCTCGGTGAACACCTGACCAGGGCGGAACAGCCCGTAATGACCCACCAGATCAATGCGCTGGCGCAGCGCCACGCCGGCACCGGTGCCGGGCAGCGCGATCCGCAGGATCTCGGCCAGCCGCTCGCGGGCGAACTGCAGGCCGGCGGGGTCGGCCAGCGCCATCAGGCCCTCATCGCCCAACCGGCGGATCCGGTCGGTGCGCATCGCCTCGATGCGTTGCCGCGTCGCCGTGATCGCCTCCGCGTCATTGCGCACGCGCCCTGCCCGTGCCAGTTCTGCATAGGCGCCCTCGAAATCCCCGCCCGCCGCCAGCGCCTGTGCCTCCACCAGCACCGCGGCCTCGACCGCGGCGATGCCGCGCTGGGCGCGGGTCTGCAGCGGCCACAGCGCCTGCGCCTGGCGAAACAGGTCCAGCGCGCCGCCCGGGGCGTCCAGATTCCCCGCCCGCAGCGCGCGCTCTCCGGCAAGGCACAGGTCGAAGGCCTGGCCGGCCCGATCCACCGCATCCAGATAGGTCTTCGCCTCCGGCAGCTCGGGCCACAGCGTGCGCAGCACGGTGCCGTGGCGCTGGGCATAGCGCAGCGACGCCAGGTCTTCGCCGGCATCCAGCGCCATCCACGCCTGCGCCAGCAGCGCCGCGCGGGCCTTTTCCAGCAATCGCGCGTCCTGGGCACTGTCCGGCTCCAGTTTGCGCAGCGCCAGCAGCAGCGGGATCGCCGATTCGCCGGTTTCGAACAGATCACCCTTGGCCAGCGCCCGCCGCGCATTGGCGCGGGCGCGCGCCGGCTGGTCGATGCGGGCTTCCGGCAGCGTCCAGCTCAGCACGTCGGCCAGCGCGTCATCGCCGCGGATGCTGACCCGGCCGGGTTCGAGCACAGGCGCCGGTGCCGGCAGCCGCTCCTGCGCCGGCACCGGTTGCAGTGCCAGTGCCGGCGCCTCCGGTTCCGGCTTGCAACCGGCCAGCAGCAGCAACAGCGGGATGAGGAAACCTCCTGCGCGCAAACTCCAGCTCCATCAGTCCTGCACCCGCCGATTGGCGGTGCCGACGAACTTAGGGCATGGGCCAGCCTCCGGCAACCGCATAATGTGCGGATGACACA
>ERZ778017.2958-NODE-2958-length-12757-cov-4.184695_pt1 | contig 12757 bp, 11 predicted proteins | sample MGYA00375747_ERZ778017 | MGnify/ENA primary metagenome ERZ778017 (study PRJEB29350, sample SAMN05509838) | bioreactor metagenome | biome: bioreactor; material: wastewater | place: South Africa: University of Cape Town | collected 2014-03-17 ... | reverse complement strand
TCTTTCCCTACACGACGCTCTTCCGATCTTGTTGGCGTTGGTGGTGAGTTCATGCAGCATGAGCGCGACGTGAAGTGCCTGTTGCGGTTCGAGACTGACGGGCGGTCCCGAGATGGCTATTTTTCGCTCGTCGATAGCTCCGAGAGACATCTGGTCGTAAACGAGCCCGCGGACGTCAGCACCTTTCCACGTCGCATCGCTGAGCATCGAATGAGCTCTTGAAAGCGCCTGCAGGCGGCCATTGAAACTGTCCGCGAATTTCTCCGGATCTCTGCTGAAGCGAAGCGTTTGTTGCGCAATCGCCTGAACAGTGGCGAGGGTATTCTTGACGCGATGATTGAGTTCGCCCATCAGCAGCTGCTGGGTACGCTCCGCCTGCTTTCGAGCGGTAACATCGTGGGCAACCCAAAGGTGCAGATTTCGGCCGTCTGCCGTGCGCCCCACTGCAGAAGCCATTAAATCCCAGGTTATCTTGTCGCCGTTTTTCGTCAGCAGATCGAATTCGGCGCGCACACGTTCCGGATTCGCAATCGCATTTTGGAGATGCGCCAACACCGCTGCTGCAGTATCGCCATGAGCACGTGCCGCCCACTCCGCAATGGTCGTTATCTCCACCTGCTCGTAGCCGGATAACGCCTTCCATTCATCGTTGACCACGAGAACGCGTCCCTGATCGTCGAACAGCATCATCGGCGTCGGCGCCTGCACCACCGATCGCCGGAAACGCTCCTCGCTCTCGCTCATTTCGTCGCGTTGCCGGACAAGTTCGCGTCGTTGTTGATCGAGTTCGAAGAACACCTCCGCTTTTCGGCGCAAGACATGAGGATCGATAGGTTTGATGAGATAATCCACGGCGCCCGATTCATACCCCATGAAGCGGCGGCGTTCGTCTGTTGCAACTGCGGTCAGAAATATAATCGGCACGCGGCGTGTGCGTCCCGTGCCACGCATGATCTCCGCCAGCTCGAACCCGTCCATTGTGGGTAGCTGCACATCGAGAAGTGCCAAGGCAAAATCGTGTGCTAGAAGAAGCTCCAAAGCTTCCGTCCCGGACTGAGCGGTCATGATTTCGAGGCCATCACGTCGCAGCAGTCCTTCGAGTGCCACAAGATTTTCCGGCACGTCATCGACCAGCAGAAATTTCACCGGATCACCCAACGTCACGTTTCTCGCCTCCCAGACTGCGAGACATTCATCTTCCGATAAATGCGCTCCTTCATCGAGAATTCGCTGAATTTGCTTGCATGGCGCGATAACCGCACGCTCTCCTGTGCTCCGAGCCCCAGAAAGCCGCCCCGTACGAGCGCATCATCGAAAATTCCAAACGCCCGATCCTGCAATTCGCGATCGAAATAGATCAGGACATTTCGGCACGACACCAGATGCACCTCAGCGAAGACTTGATCGGAGGCGAGACTATGGTCCGAGAACACGACATTCTCACATAGGCTGCGGTCGAAGACGGCCGCCCCGTATGCGGCCGTATAGTACGTCGAAAGCGATGTCTTGCCGCCTGACCGCCGGTGATTTTCGGTAAAAAGCGGAAGCCGATCGAGATCGTAGACGCCGCTTTCAGCCTTCCGGAGGGCGGCCTGGTTGATATCTGTCGCGTAGAAAATCGTCCGGGCAGCCAGCCCTTCTTCCCGAAACAGAATCGCTAGCGAATAGAGTTCTTCGCCGTCGCCGCAGCCGGCTATCCAAACTTTCAGCGACGGATACGTCACGAGATGGGGGATGACGTGTTCACGTAACGCGCGAAAATACGTCGGGTCGCGAAATAGATCGCTAACTTGAATCGTCAGCAGATTGAGCAGCTCCGGCATGATGGCCGGTTCATGCAGTACACGATGTTGCAACATGGAGAGCGTGCGGCAGCCGAAGCGATCTTTGGCGCGGTTGAGTTGCCGCGCGATCGAGACGGGGGAATAGCCGCGAAAATCGTAGTGATAGCGCTCATATATCGCTTCGATAAGAAGCCTGGTTTCAAGTGCCAGATCTTGCGGCTCTTCAATCTCTGACACCAACGTACGGTTCATCTCGGCATCCAGACCCGAACCAGCGAAAGCAATTTCTCGACGTCGAGCGGCTTAGCCATATAATCATTGGCACCCGCTCGGATACACTCGTCCTGGTCATTGGCCATGGCCTTGGCCGTCAGGACAATAACCGGCAGATTGCTCCAATCCGGCCGCTGTCTGATTTCTCGGGTCGCTGTTAGCCCGTCCATTTCGGGCATCATAACGTCCATTAACACGAGATCGGCCGGTGTCGATGCTGCGCTCAGACGGTTTAACAGGTCGAGCGCCTCACGGCCGTTACGAGCGATCTCGACGATCGCGCCTTGCGGTTCGAAAATGCTCGTAAGCGCGAAGACGTTGCGGACGTCATCCTCGACGACCACGATACGTTTGCCTTCGAGAAGCCCGTCGCGATTCACGGCTTTCGCCAGAATCTGCTGTTGGTCGGCGGGAAGGTCAGACACGACCTGGTGCAAAAACAGGGTTACCTCATCAAGCAGCCGTTCCGGAGATCTTGCGCCCTTGATGATGATCGATTTGGAATAACGGCGAAGCTGCAATTCCTCGTCTGCCGTCAGATCGCGCCCCGTGTACACAATCACAGGAGGGAACGCGCGATCTTCATCCTGGCTTAGCTGCTCGAGCAATTCGAAACCCGAGACATCAGGCAGAGTAAGGTCCAGAACCATGCAGTCGAATGTCATCTCCTGCAGTTTCTGTAAGCTGTCGGCAGCACTGCGCGTGCCGATCGTATCGATGTTGGCTGAGCCCAGCAGCGCACGCACACTTTCCAGCTGACCTTCATCGTCCTCAACCACGAGAACACGGCGCATCTTTTTGTTCAGGCGCTCCTCAAAACCCTCGAGCGCGTGTACGAGCTCCTCGCGCTTTATGGGCTTGAGCATGTAACCGACGGCCCCCCATGCCATCGCGGTATGCGTATAGTCGTGCATGGATGCGATATGGACGGGTATATGCCGCGTTCGAACATTGTGTTTCAAACGGTCAAGAACAGAAAGGCCAGAATGATCCGGGAGTCCGACGTCCAAGATAATTCCGTGGGGCATATATTGGCGCGCGATATTCACGCCTTCGTCGGCCGTTTCCGCAATCAGGCATTGGAATCCTTGCTCATGCGCCAGATCGCGGAGTACGCGTGCAAACTTGTTGTCATCCTCGACAATCAGAATGACGCGACTGTCGCCCGTTAGACAATCGCGGTCGTCTTCGATGGAGCGCGCGCGGGGCTTTGCAGGAACCGTGTGCATTCCATTAACGGACGGCGTCCTTAATTGCGTCGATTGCGGTATGCCCGGCGTCTGGAGAAGCGACCGGGGAATTACCGCAGAGGCATCATATTTCGGCGGAAGCACGAGGGTGAAACGGCTGCCCTGGCCCATTTCGCTCGCCAGTTCAATGTTTCCGCCGAGCAAACGCGCGAGTTCGCGCGAAATCGAAAGGCCAAGCCCTGTGCCGCCATACTTGCGATTGGTTGTACCGTCTGCCTGCCTGAACGCTTCAAAAATGATGCGATGTTGATCGGCGGGAATGCCGATACCGGTATCCTCGACAGTGAACGCCAATCGACCATCCTCGAGCCTTTTTGCATCGAGGCTAACCGTGCCCTTTTCCGTAAACTTCATCGCGTTCGAGAGAAAATTCTTCAGAACCTGCTCGACGCGCTGCGGGTCTGTCTCCACGTGATCAGGCACGCCGTCCGCGATGTTCATGCGGAACTCAAGTCGGCGTTGCGCGGCGATGGGCTGGAATGTCCGAGATAGCTTTTCAAATAACTGGGCGACCGATACCGGCTCAGGATTAACTTCGACACGGCCCGCTTCGATCTTCGACAGGTCGAGTATGTCGTTGATCAGCGTCAGCAGATCGTTCCCGGCCGACTCGATTGTTTCGGCGTATTTGACCTGCTCAGTGGTCAAATTACCTCCACGATTGTCGGCAAGGAGTCGAGCCATGATCAGAGCGGAATTGAGCGGCGTGCGAAGCTCGTGAGACATGTTGGCCAAAAATTCGGTCTTATACCGACTGACCTGCTCAAGCTCGCGGGTTTGCTCCTGTAACGTCAGCTTTGATCTTTCGAGATCGGCACGTTGGCCTTCGAGAGAGGTCGTTTGCTCTTCGAGCAAAGCATTCGTCTGCTCGAGTTCTGTCTGCTGCTGCTCCAGGCGTCTCTGTGAAGCTTCAAGCGCGCGTGTCTGCTGCTCGAGTTCCTCGTTCGTGGCGCGAAGCTCCTCGCTTTGCCGTTGCAATTCTTCGGCCTGGCGACGCGTCTCTTCCAGCAGCTCGTGCAGCCGGGTGCGGTACTTTGCCGAGCGCACGGCGACGCCGATGGATTGCGAGACCTGCTCGAATAACTTCGTGGAAACCGGCCGGATTTCTTCCGTAAAGCCAAATTCCATTACGGCATTTACGCGCTCGTCGACCTTGACTGGGGCAATCAAAAGCCGTGCAGGCGCACTTTGACCGAAGCTCGATCCAAAATAGAGATACCCGTCCGGCACGGATTGAAGCACGAAGGGGCGACCATCTTTGATGGCTTGCCCAAGGAGTCCATCACCTGGTTTGACGCGCTCCGGAACTCGCGATGAATCGGGTACGGCAAAGCTGGCGCTTCGCTGGAACGATTCTCCATCATCGACGAAGATCGCTGCGGCGCGAGCACCTAGATATGATGCGAGAAATCCCAGCACGTGATTGCCGAGTTCGGGTAGAGATAGTTCGCCGCCGATCCGTTGGGCCAGCCCCACCTCCGCCGCCTGCAACCACTCCTGCCGCTTGAGCGCAAGCTTTGCGCGAATAAACAGAAAACCGGCCACGCCCAGAACCCAATAGGTGACGGCGGCGAAGCTGCGGTTCTGAATAGAAAATACAGCGTCGCTGTTCGGTGGGCTCAACAGATAGCCGATCACCGACAATACTGTCGCCAAAACGGCGACCATCGGCGGTACAGCCGGCTGCCACAGAAGGAACGCTATGACGATGGGAATGCAGTAGAAGACCCAACTGGCCATCCCTAACGGCGTTACAAAGTCATACGACGCGATCGCGATCATCGCTACGGCTATGACGAGGTAGATATAATTTATGGAGGGTTCGAACCAGACAGCCTCGCCGCTGCGCAGATGAGATTCATGTTCAACGTCACCGCCGGAGTCTGCTGTCGAGCTTGTAATCGCCATTTTTTTAATTTTTCGCTGCGTGTTCAGAGTTGGAGGAAAGGGCAGCCTGCATCAAATATGACCTTGCCCGGCCAAAGAGCGCCCTGCGATAGAAATCTGGATTATGGTTGCCCTGCCCCAGTGCCACCGCAGCACTTTATAGGCAATCGACGAGTACGCACCAAATATGATTACCCTACGGCAGGGAACCAAGTCGCGGTTTGTGCATTATGTAAGGTTGCGCTGAGCGCGTGGGGTCTGGACCTCGTCCGTCGTGGACCCTACTTCCTGGGATGCGGAAACCCAGTCCGTCCGATGCGGAAATCAAAGCTTCCTAGCCAAGCACCCTTCCGTACCCGCAGATAATGCCCTCCCCTTCGCGCTCCATCTGCCTAGGAAGGAGCCCGTATTACCCGTCGAACAGCAGCTGCTCCTCGCGACATTCATTGCTGTGCAAAGCAACCGCCGAGGTGGAATGACAAACCTCGGACTAGTGGCTGCCTCCCGAGGAGGACCCGCCTGAAGAGTGCGAAGACGTAGTCGATGAAGCTCCGGAAGCAGCCCCCGGAGTCGCGGGCGATACTCCCGTCGCACCCGACGTGGCAGGAGCTCTAGAAACAGCGCCGCCCGATGTCCCAGCGCTCGAACCATTTCCGGAAAAAGTTCCGCTCGCCGACGGATTGGTCGCAAGAGGAGTGCTTAACGGTGCATTAGGCTGTTGTGCCTGACGCGCAGAAAGGTCGTCGATCTGGAGGCGTTGCCGGCTCGGCGCCGAGCTGTCGAGGCGGTTCTGCTCGACAGGCGAATTGACGGCGCTCGGGGGAGCCGAGCTACCGCCTTTCGTGATCAATTCTTGGCGCGGTGGCAGCGCACGAACCGTATTCTGCTGGATTTGCATGCTTTCCGGCAGATTGCTTTTTCTCGTGGGGCTCTGAACGGACAGGCCCTGCTCGCCATTCGTACCGGATGGCGCGACGGGAGACGGGACCCCTGCTCTGCTGGTCGTGCTATTGGCGTTGGCCCCATCGTTCGTATTGGCCCTGTCTGTGGTCGTGCGACTGCTCGGTGGCGTGTTGGTAATGGTATGATAGGAGGTGTCCGGGGCGGTGGCAGCGGCATTGGGTTTATGCCGCGCCCGAACGTTTGACGAGTCTTGTGCGCCCCGCGGCGCTGCGGAGTCCCGTTGCTTTTGCAGAACCTTCGTTCGGCTAGGTTGTGTCGGAACCTGGTTCGACGGCGCCGTGGGATTCTCCACGCCTTGAGCCAGAGCCATGCTGCTTCCCGCTGGCATAAGAAGGAAAGAGACAGCAATTGAGGTTGCCAAAGGCGACGCGGCGAAACATTTCATTGTCGGGCCTCACGGGTTTCTTTTGCTTGGACAACGGTCCGCATCCAGCCATCGTTCCGTGGGCTGATTGCCGTTGTCTCTTCGTGACGCGGAGCTGCCGGGCTATGCCAACGCGCTCTGATCAATTGAGGTTCCGCGATATACCCCTACGACCGTTCCGCGGGCGCAACCGCCAACCTCCACTCCCCGCCACCGGATAAATGCTGTCAGGAACAAACCGGCGGGATACCATTGTTCATGTCGTGCGTTTGCTCCGAATAAAACGGAGCGCACGCATGAAGTCGAATCTTCCTATTGGCACCGCCGGTTACACACACAACCGCAAAATAAACTGGTTTGAACAACTCGCCTCCAAGACGGCGATCTTGTCGGGCAAGCCCGCCACCTTTCTTCTGGCGACGTTCGTTGTCGTCGTTTGGGCGGTGACCGGTCCGCTTTTCGGCTACAGCGATACTTGGCAGTTGGTGATCAACACCGGCACGACCATCGTGACGTTCCTCATGGTGTTCCTCATTCAAAATACGCAGACGAGAGACACCACCGCGTTGCAACTCAAACTGGATGAATTGATCATCGCCACGCGCGGCGCTCACAATGCCATTGCCGGCATCGAGGAAGCGTCGGACGAGGAATTAGATGAAGCCAAGGATGAGGTGCGACGGCGTTCCGAAGCAAATTAGCCGCGTTACGCAGTGTTGGTTCAAGGCGCGGAGCCAGCGAGGGAATGCAGCGCCTCTGGGCCACACAGGTTTTTGTGCATACATCCGGAACTTCTGCCACCAGCCAAGCGTCACGCTAGCGTCTTAAAAAAAATGATCCGAGGCAATCGTCCCTCGTAGCGCTTACGATGATGGGCCCGTTTTATGCCGAAAAACAGTAATAGAGGTTTTCCACATCCCGGACATTCGGACGTAGAGGCGTCTTCCCGTATATGGCGCCTCATCAAACGTCTAAAGAGCTTCCCGAATTCCGAAAGCCCGGCAGCGACCAACCCGAAGAATCCAAGTGAGATTGGCTATAGCGCCGAATGGCTTGAGCATTGCATCAAGCAGGTTGAGGATGCCTACACGCTCGAAGATGCGATAGAGTGGCATCGTGAAGTGCTGGAGGAAATCGAGGAGCACATTGCCGTTGTCCAGAACAAACAATGGCCTGACAATCTGAAGAGACAAACGCTGTTCGATCTTATGCATATCCGGCTGGAATATCGCATCTGTCTAACGAATCTTCGCAACGTGCAGGCGTCGGACGAAGTCATCCGCTGGAGGCCCGATGCTGCATCGCCCTCGGCGCCTGATTGATTCAAATGACTGCTGGGTCACGGGTCGATGGCTTGAGCCCAAACTCTGTCTGCGGCCCGTCATGCGCGCAATGACACATCGTCGGTTCAGTGTGCCTTTCCGAGCGCCCATTTGATCTCGGCATCGAGTTTGCCTTCGAGCCAAAGACGGTACATGCGCATGTCGGCTTCGAGAGACCAAATCGGATTGCCAAACGCGGCAGGGGTATTGCCCTGGAAAGCGAAGTGCCCGATCCACGCGCTGCCGTACGATCCCACAATGCCGGCCGCGAGGTATTTCGCCCGCCCCGTCATTAAGGCCCCGGCTACGCCGCACAGGCCGATTGTCGTGCCCAGGATGTGCATGGCACGAGTCTCAGGCGCCGAGTGAGCTCTGAGATAATGAGGCCAGAATTCTTCGAAGGATTTAAACCGCGGAGGCGCTGTGGGCGTTTTCTTTTCTATTGCCGAAGCCTTGGTCATTTGACATCCCGAAATGCTTGTCTGCACTGAACGTTCTGAAATCCCAAGATGTTCCACCCAATCCGCAAGTAACGGATTTCTGTCTTTGTGGTCGCTTTGCTGATTGCTGGAGATACTTTCTCCGTCGATATGCCAACCGACTCCTTGAACCTGTGTTCGCCCACGTAAACTTGCCTTCGCAGCTAATCCGCCCTACCCGCCGGCAACTCTTCTCCGTCGGCCGTGTATGCGGGGGGTACGTAAAAATTCAGCGTCCTGAGTGGTCCGCGTCCTGTATTTCGGATCTCGTGACGGTCTCCACGTTGAATCAGAACCAACGAACCAGCCTGGATAGGATAAGCATGACCGTTGATCCGCGCTTCGCCCTTTCCATTCTCTACATACAGCCATTGATCGGCGTTGCGGTGGCGGTTCTGCGGCCCACCCTCGCTGTCCCCCGCTTCAATAACCATTGAAGCGGCTTGAGAGTGCTTATCTCCCGCTAATACTTGAAAGCTCTTCGCGTAAGAGACCGAGACTTGTTTCATTTGCAGATTCCAAAAAAATGCTCTGCACGAGGAAACGCCAGCGTTGTCCCAACGGTTCGATTATGGACCGATCTAAAGTTGCTCGATGGCTTGAGCCCGGATGATCACGTTCTTCTGCCGAAACGTCCTCTCAAGCCCTCTTCGATATTGAGCCCACCATTCTCGGTCCAACGTCTCGACCATGATTTCGAGGACGACAACATCTTCCGCCTCCGGTTTATGACCGTCAGGCTTCCAGCGGCCTTCGGCAGGTGTCCGCGTGTATGCGGTCACACCGCCGAACCGTTCCGTCATCTCCGATGCGATCTTGTCATAGAGCTCGGATGGAAAGTCCCGACTTTGGCCATCACGTAGCGGCAGTAGGATTTGAACAAGTTCCATGGCCTCAGACAGTGCTGAGCCAGCTCTGGTAATACCCGGTGATCTGGTCAGCCATTTCCTTGTTCCACGGAGCTGCGTCGTCAAGGATCGGGCCTGATCTCAGTGCTTCCCAAGGAATGCCGACAACGTAGCCGCCTGCATCCGGAACATATGTGAGCGCGTGCCAGGGCAATGGATGATATTTTGTGCCAACGCCGAGTATGCCGCCAAACGACATCACAGCGTACGCGATCCTGCCTGTGCGCTTCTCCAGCACCACATCGTATATTTCACCGAGCGTTTCCCCCTCAGGCGAAAGCACCGGCGTACCCTGCACTTTCCCGGCGGAGATGAGCGTTACGGTTTCATCGGGCGAATTCATGATAACTCCTGGTTGTTGACGCGTAACGACAACAACGAACTCTCGGTTCCACCCGCGCTAAGCTCACCCTTCGTAAAAATGGGAATTGGCATTCAATCAATCGTCAGGCTCGTCTACGCATCTTCATGCATATAAAGTCTCCACGCGGATCATTGCGGGCATCGCCTCGCATTGCCGCGCCCTCAACGCGCGTTAGCCTGCGCAGCTTCTCAACCAGGAACTCGGGCAATTCGTCAGCCGGAAGTGGGAAGTGCTGACCTAACTTCGGACCCACGTTTTCTCTGAAACGTTCAATCCAGCCCTTTTCGTACGAAGCCTTCCACCGGGTGCCTTTTTGCGTCATTGCATCCTCGATCGCTTGCGTTTCTCGTTTGAAAGGAGTGAACCTCAGGAATTTCGGTAGAGTTTCTTCACAATTCCTAGCGGGAAGATGAACCCCGTGAAGACAACGTCGCCCAGAGTCTTGCCGAGGGAACACACTCGCGATCCTGCCGTTTGCCTTCTTAGGAGGCGGCTAAGGCAGCATCGTCATGAAAAAGCGTGAAGTTCCGGGCGTGGGAGTTTACGGCGGTCCAGCCGGCGGCTGGGGCGCTTTACAGGCGGTGGCCAAAGCATTGAGGGCGCAAATGGCCCTCAACAGGGAAACAAAGGCGCTAGCCCGCGTAAATCAACCACAAGGCTTCGACTGTCCAGGTTGCGCATGGCCCGACCCTCTGCATGCGTCCTCCTTCGAGTTCTGCGAGAACGGTGCAAAAGCGGTGGCATGGGAAGCGACAAGGAAGCGCGCCGATCTCGAATTCTTTCAAAAACATTCCGTCTCGGAACTCTGGAATTGGTCAGATTTCGCTCTCGAAGACAGCGGACGGCTAACGCACCCCTTGGTATATGACAGCGCCAGCGATCATTATGTGCCGATCTCCTGGGACGATGCCTTCACGCAGGTCGGCAGTTACCTCAGAAACCTCCCCGATCCCAACATGGCCGAGTTCTACACCTCTGGGCGCACGTCCAACGAAGCCGCCTTTCTTTATCAGCTGTTCGTACGCGAATATGGCACGAACAATTTCCCCGACTGCTCGAACATGTGTCATGAAGCAACGAGCATCGGGCTTCCTGAATCGATCGGCGTGGGTAAGGGCACGGTCACGCTCGATGACTTCGAATATGCCGATCTGATTTTTTGCATCGGCCACAATCCCGGCACAAATCACCCGCGAATGCTGAGCACACTTCGTGCCGCCTCGAAACGTGGCGCCAAAATCATCGTCGTGAATCCATTGCGTGAACGCGGCCTCGAACGCTTCCTCTCGCCGCAAAATCCAATCGAAATGTTGACCCTTCGCCCGACGCCCATCGCCAGCACGTACCATCAGGTCAAGGTCGGAGGCGACGTTGCGTTCCTGAAGGGCGTCATGAAAATCATGCTGGATCTGGATGATGACAGCCGAAGCGAGGGCGGCCAAGGCGTTCTCGACTGGGAATTCATCCGCCAGCACACAAGCGCATTCGATGACCTGATTGAAGATCTCAGAGCAACGTCTTGGGAGAAGATCGAGCGTTGCTCGGAGATTCGCCGTGCCGACATAGCCGAGACAGCTCACGCCTATTCGCAAGCGCAACGCGTTATCTTTTGCTATGGGATGGGCGTCACGCAACATCGTCACGGCACCGGCATTGTGCAACAGATCGCGAACCTGTTGCTGATGCGCGGCAATATCGGAAAACCGGGAGCTGGGATATGTCCCCTCCGCGGCCATTCGAACGTGCAAGGCGATCGCACCGTTGGAATAACCGAGCGACCGAGCTCTGAGCTGCTCGCCAATATCGAAAAGGCATTCGGGTTCGTGCCGCCGAAAGAACCCGGCCACGGCGCCATCGAAGCGGTCCGGGCGATGATTGCAGGCAAGGCCAAAGCACTCATCTCCATGGGCGGAAATCTACCCGTGGCGATGTCTGATCCGGAAGCAACCTTTGCAGGCGCTCGCAAGCTGGATCTTGCGGTTCATATCGCGACCAAGCTCAATCGTTCTCACCTGCTCCTGGCAAAACAATCCTATATTCTTCCGTGCCTCGGGCGAACGGATCTCGACAAGCAGGCCACCGGCTCTCAATCAGTGACGGTGGAAGATTCGGTCGCCCTCGTCCACGCTTCGATGGGCAAGTTGCAACCTCCTTCTGAGGAGCTTCGGTCGGAACCCGCCATCGTCGCCGGCATTGCCAGCGCCACGCTTCCGAATAGCCGCATCGATTGGAAGTGGTACATCGCCGATTACGATCGTATTCGCGATGCTATCGAGAAAGTCTTTCCGGCCTTTGCACAATTCAATGAGCGCATCCGGCATCCTGGCGGCTTTCACCTCTACATTCCTGCACGGCATCGCGTCTGGGATACGGCAAGCGGCAAGGCAAACTTCATCATCTTTCGCGGACTCGATGGTGATCTCCGAGCCACCGAACCGGATAGTTTGATGCTGGCGACCATTCGCAGCCACGATCAATATAACACGACCATTTACGGCTATAATGATCGCTATAGGGGCATAACGGGCCGGCGCGATATCGTGTTTCTGAACAAGGAGGATTTGGCCGCCCGGGGATTGAATCACGGCGATCTAATCGACGTAGAAGCGATCCCCCTACCCAATGACATCGGGCAACCCAGGATAATGCGGAAGCTGACCGCAGTCGCCTTCGAGATCGCCAAAGGCGCGGCGGCAGCCTACTACCCGGAGGCAAACCCATTGGTTGATCTCGGCCACTACGACATCAGGAGCGGCACGCCGTCCTATAAGTCAGTTCCGGTTCGCATTCGTGCGTCGGTATGAGCACGGCAGGACGAGCTACGTTGCGTTGGCTGCAACATCTTCGACGACGAGGGTCATGACGGATGCCGGGCAGATGCAGTATTGCGTTCCAATTGCGAAACGGAATTCTCGGACGCACACGGGCAAGTATCGGAATTCCAATGATTTATGAGTTCGAATCTCTTGGATCCAATCGGGAACTTATTCCCCTGGGCTGCAGTTGTATTTACGCAGTCGGTTAGTGACTGCCATTGGACGGCAGATTCCCCCCTCATCTGCTGTCATTTAAAAAGCGCCAGCTCTCCCCCCAGCTGGCGCTTTTTTCGTGCCTTCGTCGCGCTCGCTCTGATTGCCGACGGTGCTGATATGCGCAATGCACC
>ERZ778017.2948-NODE-2948-length-12787-cov-7.053409_pt1 | contig 12787 bp, 11 predicted proteins | sample MGYA00375747_ERZ778017 | MGnify/ENA primary metagenome ERZ778017 (study PRJEB29350, sample SAMN05509838) | bioreactor metagenome | biome: bioreactor; material: wastewater | place: South Africa: University of Cape Town | collected 2014-03-17 ... | reverse complement strand
GCGGGCGCAGTAAACATGCCGCTGTCGGGCTTTTCACCTCGTAACATCCCTGATCCCGAAGGCCGGACCGTCGTGCTGCAATGCGCGGGCGGACGGCGTTCGGGGCAGGCGCTCGACCAGTGCGTCCAGGCCCAGAGCGCGATCGACACGCATCTCGCGGGCGGCATCGGTGCGTGGAAAGACGCCGGATTGCCGGTGGTCGGCGGCTAAGCGCCTGAGAGAGGGCCGGAGAAAAGGGGTATGAGCGGCATGATGAGCGGCAGGGGCAAGTGGCTCTGGTTGGCGGGCGCCGCGCTGGCGCTATCGGCGTGCGGAAGCAAGCCGGAGCAGGAACAGGCGTCGGCGGCATTGCCTGCCGGCGACATGGTGCGACTCGTCCCCAAGGAGATCGCCGACATGAAGGCGGTCGGCGCGGAGATCGCGACCCGCGACCAGGCCGAAGTGCTCGCCCGCATCCCCGGTATCCTGACTTCGCTTTCCGTCCGCGCCGGCGATACGGTGCAAAAGGGGCAGCGCATCGGCATGATCGTCGACTCGCGGCTCGGCTATGAGGCAAGCGCCTATGGCGCGCAGGCCGCCGCCGCCCAGGCCGAAGCCGCGCGCGCCAATGCCGATCTCGCGCGCATCCGCGACCTCTACGCCAACGGCGTCTATGCCAAGGCGCGTCTGGATCAGGCCGTTGCCGCCGCGCGCGCGGCCGACGCGCAGGTTGCCGCCGCGCGTGCGCAGCAGGGCGCCAGTGCCAGCGTCGCGGGGCAGGGGGCGGTGATTGCCCCGGCGAGCGGCCGCGTGCTCCGTGCCGATATTCCCGCAGGCGCGCCGGTCGCGCCGGGCATGTCGATCGCGACCGTCACCGCAGGCCCGCCCGTCCTGCGCCTGATGCTTCCCGAATCCGTTGCCGGACAGGTCCGCCCCGGCGCGCGCGTGATCGTTGACGATCCTGCCTTTAATGAAGGCGGACAGAATAATGCAGGGGTGCCTTCCGGGTCGCACCAAGGCAGCGTGACGCAGGTCTATCCTGCGATCACCGGAGGCCAGGTTCGCGTCGATGCGACGCTGCCTGGCCTCTCTACCCAATTCATCGGCCGCCGCGTGAGCGCATCGGTCGAGATCGGGACGCGCAAGGCGCTGGTCGTGCCGCGCCAGTTCGTCACTACACGCTACGGCATAGATCAGGTTCAGGTGGTGGGTGAGGGCAAGCGCCTCAGCATGGTCCCGGTCCAGATCGCGCCGACGGCCGATCCCGCCATGGTCGAGATATTGAGCGGTGTGTCTGCCGGCGACACGCTGTTCGCTCCGGGCACGTCAGCCAAGGCGGCGCGCCCATGAATCTCGGCATCTCCGGTCGCCTCACCAGGGCCACCATTGCCTCGCCTTTGACGCCGCTGTTCCTCCTCGCGGCGATCGCCGTTGGTCTGCTGGCTCTCCTTACCATCCCCCGGGAGGAGGAGCCGCAGATCAGCGTGCCGATGGTGGACATTCAGGTTGCCGCCCCGGGTCTTTCCGCCGCCGATGCGACCGAGCTGGTCGGCATCCCCCTGGAGACGATCGTCAAGAGCGTCGACGGTGTGGAGCACGTCTATACCCAGGCGCAAGATGACGGCGTGATGGTGACGGCGCGCTTCCTCGTCGGATCGAACCCCGAGGACGCCGCGATCCGCATCGAGGAAAAGCTGCGCGCCAATTGGGACAAGAAGCCGGTCGGCATTCCCGATCCCAAGGTGACGGTGCGCGGTATCAACGATGTCCCCGCTGTCGTCCTGACCCTGACTCCCAAGCCCGGAGCGGCAGGCCAGTGGAACGATGCCAGCCTCTACGAGCTGGCCTCGAAGCTGCGAACCGAGATCGCCAAGGTCGACAATGTGGGTATCAGCTTCCTCGTCGGCGGGCGCCCCGAGGAAATCCGCATCGCGCCCGATCCCGCCAAGCTGCGCCAATATGGCGTGCCGCTGGGCAGCGTGATCGAGGCCGCGAGCCAGGCCAACCGCAGTTTCCCGCTCGGCAATATCCGCGAGGACGGCAAGGCGGTCGGCGTGACGGCGGGTCGCACGCTATCGTCGGCGCAGGAAGTGGGGCTTTTGACCGTGCGGTCGGCTGCAGGCGCGCCCGTCTATCTGCGCGACGTCGCGAGCGTGACGCAGGGACCGCGCGAAGATCAGGCGCGCGCGTGGCGCTGGGCCAAGGCGGATAACGGCAAATGGAATTCGGCGCCCGCCGTCAGTATCGCCTTTGCCAAGCGCGCCGGGGCCAATGCGGTGGTGGTGTCCGATGCCATCCTCCATCGCGTCGAGAGCCTGAAAGGCAAGCTCATTCCCGATGACGTGACGGTCGCCGTCACCCGCAACTATGGTGAGACGGCGAACGAAAAGGCCAACGAGCTGCTGTTCCATCTGGCGCTGGCGACCGTCACCATCGTCGTGCTGATCGGCTTCGCGATCGGATGGCGCGAGGCGGGCGTGACCGCCGTGGTCATCCCGACAACGATCCTGCTGACTATGTTCGCGTCGAACCTCATGGGCTACACGATCAACCGGGTCAGCCTGTTCGCGCTGATCTTCTCCATAGGCATCCTCGTGGACGACGCGATCGTGATGATCGAGAACATCGCGCGCCATTGGTCGATGGACGATGACCGCAGCCGCACGCAGGCCGCGATCGAGGCGGTGGCCGAGGTCGGCAACCCCACCGTGGTCGCAACATTGACCGTGGTTGCAGCGCTACTCCCCATGCTGTTCGTCTCCGGGTTGATGGGGCCTTACATGGCGCCGATCCCGGTCAACGCATCGGCGGCGATGATCTTCTCCTTCTTCGTCGCCGTGGTGATCGCACCGTGGTTGATGATCCGCTTTGCCCGCAAGACTTTGAAGGGCGGGCACGGCCATGACGAAAGCGGCGGCAAGCTGGGCCAGCTCTATGCCCGCGTCGCGCATCGTGTGATCGACACGCGCACGTCCGCACGCAACTTCCTGATCGGGGTTGGCGTCGCGACACTGGTCGCCTGCTCGATGTTCTACTTCAAGGCCGTCACGGTGAAGCTGCTCCCCTTCGACAACAAGTCGGAGGTTCAGGTCGTGGTCGACATGCCCGGAGGCACCGCGCTCGAAAGCACGGGTCGCGTGCTTGAGGACGTCGCCGGCATCGTGCGCGGCCTGCCCGAAGCGACGTCGATGGAGGCCTATGTCGGGACGTCGGCCCCGTTCAACTTCAATGGCCTCGTCCGCCACTATTTCCTGCGCTCGCAGCCCGAACAGGGCGACGTGATGGCGACGCTGCTGCCCAAGGGCGATCGCAGCCGGTCGAGCCACCAGATCGCGCTTGACCTGCGCCAGCGGCTGAAGGCGCTGAAGCTGCCCGAAAGCGCGTCGATCAAGGTGGTCGAGACGCCACCGGGGCCGCCCGTTCTGGCGACGCTGCTGGCCGAGGTCTATGGCCCCGATGCCGCGACGCGCCAGAAGACGGCGACCGAGCTGGAAAGGATATTCAAGTCGGTCCCCTTCATCGTCGACGTCGATAACAGCTTCGGCACCCCAAGACCGAAGCTGCGCCTCGACATCCAGCGCGATCGCCTCGACTATTACGGCCTCTCGCAGCGCCAGATTTCCGACAGCATCGGGATGCTCATGGGGAGCCAGACCGTAGGCTACGCGCCGCGCGGAGACGGGCGCACGCCGCTGCCGATCACCATCGCGCTCGAGCAGAAGGACCGGAGCTGGACGCAGGCTTTGTCGAGCACCCCGGTCGCGCAGGCACCGGGCGGCCAGCTTATCGACCTGGGCGCGGTGGTCGATGCCCGCACCGAGGCGGGCAGCCCCGCCATCTTCCGCCGCGACGGCCGCTATGCCGACATGGTGACGGCCGAGCTCGCGGGCGCCTATGAAGCGCCGATCTACGGCATGTTGGCCGTCGACCGCGCGGTGGACGACTATGATTGGGCCGCCAAAGGACTGGTGAAGCCGAAAATCCGCCTCAACGGTCAGCCCGAGGACGAAAGCGTGCCGTCGCTGCTCTGGGACGGCGAATGGGAGATCACCTGGGTCACGTTCCGCGACATGGGCGGGGCGTTCATGGTCGCGCTGCTGGGGATCTATATCCTCGTCGTCGCGCAGTTCAGGAGCTTCCGCCTGCCGCTGGTCATCCTGACCCCGGTGCCGCTGACCTTGGTCGGCATCGTCATCGGCCACATGCTGTTTCGCGCGCCGTTCACGGCAACGTCGATGATCGGCTTCATCGCGCTCGCCGGCATCATCGTGCGCAATTCCATCCTGCTGGTCGACTTCATCCGGCATTCGGCGACGCCGGATAAATCCCTGCGTGATGTGCTGCTCGAAGCCGGCACGATCCGGTTCAAGCCGATCGTGCTTACGGCCGCCGCGGCGATGATCGGTGCCGCCGTGATCCTCACAGACCCGATTTTCCAGGGGCTCGCCATCTCGCTGCTGTTCGGTCTTGCGTCCTCGACGCTGCTGACCGTGCTGGTTATTCCGGCCATTTACATCGTGCTCCGCGATGATGGGAAACCCGCCACCAGATGATGCCCCTCGATATGCCATTCGCGCTCCTCGCCCAGCACGCCGCCCATGCGGCGACCGTGCTGAAGCTGCTCGCCAACGAACAACGCTTGCTGATCCTGTGCCGGTTGACCCAGGGCGAGTTTGCCGTTGGCGAGATGGTAGAACTGTGCGGGCAATCGCAATCCAGCGTCTCCCAGCATCTTGGGCGGCTGCGCGAAGGCGGCCTGGTCAAGACCCGCCGAGAGGGCACGACGATATACTACAGCCTTGCCGACGATGGCGTTCGCAAGCTGATCGACATGCTCTGCGATCGCTTCGGCCCTGCCGCTGGACAATCCTGAGACACCCGATGCGGCGCGCTGCCTTTCCGCTTCTGTTGGCCCTATCGCGGAGCTAGATCGCCGCATTCCCTGTTCGCGCCGATCGGCGTCAGCGATCGCCGGTCAGGCAGACTTCCAGTCGTCTGTGCGTTCGAGCCTGTCGAGGTCGATCCCACCATGCCATTCCCCTCGGGTCTGACGCCAGTAGCAATATCCGAGAAAAAATTCCTCGCGCGTCTCGAATAGCCAATGTGCCCAGCTTACGCTTAGAACGTCCTCCGACATTTCGCCGAAGGCGCAGCCAAGCGCGAGGTCGCCCCAATGCGCCAACTCTGGATAAAGGTCGCGGAGCTTCGCGATCTCGCCGCGGGTTTCGTCGGACCAATCGCCCGGGTCCGTCTCATGGCCGGGGCACACAAAGGTCGCCGCATCAAAAACGAACTTCGTCACATTCGATTCCTTTACGCGCGGCCCCGACCGCGTTCCCGTTCGAGACATCGCCGAAAGGCGGGAAGATGCCGATCGCGCGAGGCGGCTTGCAGATTCTCCATCACTTGGCGCGCCGCTGGATCGTCGATCATCGGTATCAGCCTATCGTAAAGCGCGATATTCTCGATTTCGCCCTCGACTGCGCTTTCGCAGGCCTCTGCGAGCGAAGCCGGCGCCGACACTTTCCCGGTCCACGAATTGGGCGGCACGTCGATACCCAATCGCTCAAGTTGGCGTTCGAGTGCGGCGGCGTGGCGCTGTTCGGCCTCTGCGATGTTGGAGAAAGGGCCGACGGAGCCGAATTTGGCAATCACAGCCGCATAGGTGGCTTCCGCCTTGCGCTCGTCATCCAGCGCATCGAGCAGGATCTTCGAGAGGTTTTCTGAAACCATGGCTTGATCCTTTCGCCTTTGGAGACTCATGCCGGTAATCTATCATGATTACACGATTACCCTATCTTCATATTGAGGCTGAGCCGGTTCGGCGTATAGTTGGTCGTTCGCAGGGAGTCGGCGGGCGGCAGCCCTGTCAAGAACGGGAGAGCAGCCATGGCAGATACCAAAAGTGGAACCGGATCGACGATGAGCACCGGCGCACCGGCGCCAAGTGATCGGAATTCGCTGACGATCGGGGCAGACGGTCCGATCCTCTTGCACGACGTCCATTTCCTCGAGCAGATGGCGCACTTTAACCGGGAGAAGGTTCCCGAGCGCCAGCCCCATGCCAAGGGATCGGGCGCCTTCGGTATTTTCGAGACGAGCGAGGATGTCTCCGCCTTCACCAAGGCCGCGCTGTTTCAGAAAGGCGCGTCGACTGACATGCTCGCCCGCTTCTCGACGGTCGCGGGGGAGGCTGGCAGCCCAGACACCTGGCGCGACGTGCGCGGCTTCAGCCTTAAATTCTACACTAGCGAGGGAAATTACGATCTCGTCGGCAACAACACGCCGGTTTTCTTCATCCGCGACACAATGAAGTTTCCGCACTTCATTCGCAGCCAGAAGCGGCTTCCCGATTGCGGATTGCGCGACAACCATATGCAATGGGACTTCTGGACGCTCAATCCGGAGTCGGCCCACCAAGTCACCTACCTCATGGGCGATCGCGGCCTGCCGCGCACCTGGCGCAACATGAACGGCTACGGCTCGCACACCTATATGTGGATCAATGCCCAGGGCGAGAAATTCTGGGTCAAATACCACTTCCATAGCAATCAGGGCACGGCCGAGTTCACCAATGCCGAGGCAGCCACCATGGCGGGTGCCGACGCCGACTATCATCGCCGCGACCTGTTTGAGGCGATCGCGCGCGGCGATCATCCGAGCTGGACGCTGTTCGTGCAGATCATGCCCTACGCGGACGCAAAGACCTACCGGATCAATCCCTTCGACCTCACCAAGACCTGGCCGCACAAGGACTATCCGCTCATCAAGGTCGGCAGGATGACCTTGAACCGCAATCCGGAGAATTTCTTCGCGCAGATCGAGCAGGCGGCCTTCTCGCCGGGCAATACGGTCCCCGGCATCGGCCTCTCGCCCGACAAGATGCTGCTGGGCCGCGCGTTCGCCTACAACGACGCGCAGCGCAACCGCATCGGGACCAACTTCCACCAGCTCCCGGTCAACCAGCCCAAGGTGCCGGTGAACAGCTATATGTTCGATGGACAGATGGCCTATCAGCATAGCGGCAATGCGCCCGTCTATGCGCCCAACAGCGGCGGGCGGAGCTGGGCCGACGAAACCGGCCCGGTGGCCGATGGCTGGGAAACCGACGGCGAGATGGTGCGCCAGGCCTATACCCTGCGCCCCGAGGACGACGATTTCACGCAGCCCGGTATCCTCGTGCGCGAAGTGTTCAGTGAAGCGCAGCGGGACCGGCTTGTCGAGACAGTCGCCGGCAGTTTGCTAGGCGGTGTTCGCTCGCCGGTGCTGGAACGCGCCATCGACTATTGGAAAAGCATCGACGCCGAAATGGGCCGCCGCATCGAGGAATGCGTGCGCGCCGGGGCCGCGCCGGCGCCGGCCCAAGGAATGGGCGGGGGGTCGGAGGAGCACGCAGCCCCGGTGTCCTGATCGTGGCGAACCACGGCCGCGAAGATCGACGCGGCCGTGGAGGTGCGGCGAGGCCGTTCGGGCAACTCTCCATTGTGAACAATTCTGGAAGACCCGAAATTTAGTGCGTGACCAGTGGTTCGAGAGCGATAACAGGCTGTGTAGATGTATGGCGGAGCATATTAATCAGAGGGATAAGCAAAATGGCGTGGAAGCAGATTACAGCGGTGGTCGCCGGATTCATTATTACCACTGCGGCGAACGCTGCGCCGCCTCATTACCCACAAACGGCAGCGGTGGGCGGCCAACCGACAGCGGCTGAATCCGCCATTGTCCGACGCGATCTAAGCAGCTCCTTCGGCAAGGAATGGACCGACTACGAAAAGGCAGGCCATCGCATCGGCTTTACTGTGGGCCATGCCGATCTTAACGGCGATGGTCGTCCCGATCTTCTGGTGTCGCTCAACGATTCCGGTTTCGGCTATTGCGGATCAGGCGGCTGCGCGGGCTACGCCATTCTGGCGATGCCCGAAGGGTATGCGCCCAAGGCGATCGAGTTGGAATATTTCTTTGACAGAGCCATCGTTCTGCCAGCGGTGCATCATGGGATGCACGATCTACGCTATGACGACGCCCACAAAGTGTTCGCGTGGGACGGGTCGCACTATCGGTAGCTTGCCGAACCGGCGAGCCTTGGGATAACCCGGCACGGGATCAGCAAGCCTCGCCGAATGCTAACCGCAATGGAGATAGTTGCGACGCTCCATGGCCGCGCAGATCGGCGCGGCCATGGTGATCGCTCGGATTATTCCTCGAGCAGTGCGCGCAGCATCCACGCGGTTTGTTCATGCTGGGCAATGCGCTGGGTAAGCAGATCAGCGGTCGGCTCGTCGCTCGCCTTCTCGACCAGCGGGAAAAGTGCGCGCGCCGTGCGGGCGGCTGCTTCATGGCCTTTGGCGAGGATGTCCACCATGTCGAGCGCTTTGGGCGGAACTTCCGGTGCATCGGGAAGCGAACTTAGCTTCGCGAATTGTGCGTAGGAACCGGGCGCGGGTTGACCCAGCGAGCGGATGCGTTCGGCGATCGGGTCGATCGCGTTCCACAGCTCGGTATATTGCGTCATGAACATGGTGTGCAGGCTGTTGAACATCGGCCCTGTGACGTTCCAGTGGAAATTGTGCGAGGTGAGATAGAGGGTGTAGGTGTCCGCCAGCAGGCGGCTGAGGCCTTCGGAGATCGCTACGCGGTCCTCCTCGGCGATCCCGATATTCACTTGCCTGGTCATGGGCTTTCTCCTTGGTCAAAGATCTAGTCGAGATTCCGCATTCCCGCGAGCAGCGCGGCGCGTGAAATGATGCCGAAGACCGCGAACAGCCGCTCCAGCGCCAGTGCGAGCGGGCCAAGGCTTATCATCGGGCAGCGCGATCAGCCCGCCGCGTCATCATCGGGATCGGCATGGAATTCATGCCACATGCCGTTGAGGATGCCGAAGCCCACCGCGAGGCCCACGCCCAGCACCCAACTGAAATACCACATCGGTTTCGTCCTTTCAGTAATAGTCGGGGTTGGTGTCGACGTCGCGCAGCGTGATGCGGCCGAACAGAACCTTATAGACCCAGGCGGTGTAGAGCAGCACGATCGGCAGGAAGATCACCGTCACGGCCAGCATGATGAACAGCGTCACATGGCTGGACGAGGCGTTCCAGACCGTCAGGCTCGAGGACGGGTCGATCGAGCTCGGCAGGATGAACGGAAACATCGACAAGCCCACGGTCGCGATTATGCCGATCGCGCCGAGCGACGAGCCGCCGAAGGCCAGAACCTCGCGCCCCTTGCGAATGCCGATCCACGCCAGCAGCGGCCCCGCAAAGCCGAGAATTGGCGCGATCAGCATCCACCGATGCGCGCCGTAATTGTCGAGCCACGCTCCCGGTGCTGCGACCGTTCCCGACAGCAACGGATTGGACGGGCCGAGCGGATCAGGCGCATGGGCAAGCCGGAAGCCAAGGCCCATCTTCGCGACCATGACCCCGCCCACCGCGAACAGCAGGATCGAAGCGGCCGCTGCGACCTGGCCGAAGGCGCGCGCGCGGTCATGCACGGCGCCGCGTTCGATCTTGATCGCGAGCCAGCCTGCGCCGTGCAGCACGATCATGGCGACCGAGAGCAGGCCCGCCACCAGCGAGAAGGGATGGAACAGACCGAGCAGGCTGCCCTCGTAGAAGGAACGAAGATCGCTATCGAGGCGGAAGGGAATGCCGGTCAGCACGTTGCCGACCGCTACGCCGAACACCAGAGCGGGCACAAACCCGCCGACGAACAGCGCCCAATCCCAGCGCGCGCGCCATGCGGCATCAGGCTTTTTCGAGCGGTATTTGAAGCCCACGGGCCGCAAGATGAGCGCGGCGAGGACAAGGAACATCGCGAGGTAGAAGCCCGAGAAGCTGACCGCATAGACGAAGGGCCAGGCCGCGAAGATCGCGCCGCCGCCGAGGATGAACCAAACCTGGTTGCCTTCCCACGTCGCGCCGATCGAGTTGATGACAAGACGGCGTTCGGCGTCGGTCTTGGCGACGAAGGGCAGGAGCGCGGCCGTGCCGAGATCGAAGCCGTCCGTCAGGGTGAAGCCGATCAGGAGGACGCCCATCAGGAGCCACCAGATTAGCCGGAGCGTTTCATAGTCGATGGGAGGTGCCATGACCTGTTCTCCTTATTCGGCAGGAATGGGCGCGTAGCCGTTCGGGACTGCCGGCGCGGGCGCTTGCGGACGATTCTGGTCAGGCCCCTTGCGGATCGCCGCCAGCATAAGGCGCACTTCGATCACCGCGAGCGTGCCGTAGATCACCGTGAATCCGATGATCGTGGTCCAGAGTTGCGCGACGGTCAGGCTCGAGGCGGCGAGGAACGTCGGCAGCACGCCGTCGATCGCCCAGGGCTGGCGGCCGATTTCGGCCAAGATCCAGCCAAATTCGATCGCGATCCATGGCAGCGGAATGATCCAGACGGCCGCGCGCATGAAGGTCCGGCAAAAGCCATTGACGCAGCCGAACTTGCGAACCGAGGCCATCCAGAAGGCGGCGCCGAAGAAGGCGATGAAGAAGAAGCCGAGGCCTGCCATCACGCGGAAGACCCAGAACATCACCGGGACGTTCGGCACGGTCGACCATGCCGCCTTCTCGATTTGCTCCGGTGTAGCCTGCCGCGGATCGGCGACGAAGCGTTTCAGCAACAGCGCATAACCGAGATCGGCCTTGGCTTCCTCGAACTCAGCGCGCGCGGCCATGTCGTTCTGATTGACCTTCAGCTTCTCCACCGCGTCATAGGCCTTGATGCCGTGTTCGATGCGGTCCTGCGCCTTGGCGACCAGCTCGAAGATGCCCGAAACTTCGCCGGTCAGGCTGCGCGTCGAGATCAGCCCCAGCACATAGGGGATTTTCACTTCATAGCGGGTTTCGCGGCCTTCCAGGCTTGGAATGCCGAAGACCGCGATCCCCGCAGGCGCCGGTTCGGTGTGCCACATGGCCTCCAGCGAGGCGAGTTTCATCTTCTGGTTGTCGGTGAGCGCATAGCCGCTCTCGTCACCCAGCACGACGACCGACAGCGACGAGGCGAGGCCGAAAGCAGCCGCGACGGTGAAGCTGCGCCGCGCCACCGCGACCCATTTGCCCTTGAGCAGATACCAGGCCGAGACGCCGAGCACGAAGACCGAGGCGCAGACATAGCCGGCGCTCACCGTATGGACGAACTTCGCCTGCGCGACGGGGTTGAACAGCACGGCCATGAAGTCGGAGACTTCCATGCGCATCGTGGCGGGATTGAAGCGGGCGCCTGTGGGATGCTGCATCCAGCCATTGGCGACGAGAATCCACAGCGCCGAGAGGTTTGAGCCGAGGGCGACCATGAAGGTGGCGAACAGGTGCCCGACCTTGGACAATTTGTCCCATCCGAAGAACATGAGGCCCACGAAGGTCGCCTCGAGGAAGAAGGCCATCAGCCCTTCGATCGCGAGCGGCGCGCCGAAAATGTCGCCGACATAGTGCGAATAGTAGGACCAGTTGGTGCCGAACTGGAATTCCATGGTAATGCCGGTGGCGACGCCGAGCACGAAGTTGATGCCGAACAGCTTGGCCCAGAAGCGCGTGACGGTGCGCCAGATCTCGCGGCCCGTCATCACATAGATGCTCTCCATGATGACGAGCATGAAGGAGAGGCCGAGGGTCAATGGAACGAACAGGAAATGGTAGAGCGCGGTCAGGGCGAACTGGAGGCGCGAGAGTTCGATCACGGCCATGTCCATGGCAAGACTCCTTGCGTTCCGGCCCTGGCTTGCCTCAGTCCATGAGTCGGTTGAAAAGATTATGATTAGCCATTACTCGTAACTGAGTATATGAGCAACCCTTTAGATAGACATGCCCCGGCCCTTTTCTGGATCGGCGACAGCGCAGCAGCGATCCTCATGGCGGCGGCGCTCGCCGGCGCCGTGGCATCGGCGGGCCAGGGCGATCGTGGCAATCTTATGCTCGCCGTCGGCGGACTGATAGCCGCCGCTTTGCTTCGCGCAGGCATTCAGATCGGTGCAACCGATGCCGGCGAGGCCGCGGCCGTTCGCGCCAAGACGAGCTGGCGGCAGCGGGTTTACCCGAGCATCCTTGTCGCCGCGCAGGGAGATCGCCGGATGTTGGGCGAAACGGTCGCCGATGCCGTCGACCGGATCGAGGACCTGGGCGGCTTCCATTCTCGCTTTCTGCCGCTGCGCCGCGCCGCTGTCCTTTCCCCGCTCATTATCGCGATCGCGGCAGCCTTCGGGAGTTGGATTGGCGGCGCGATCATGCTCGCGACGCTGGTTCCCTTTGCCTTGGGCATGGCGCTCGCGGGAACGGCGGCTGCTAACGCCGCCGCGCGCCAGCTCGACGCGCTCAGCCGCCTGTCGGGTTTGTTCGTCGATCGGGTGCGCGCGCTTCCCATCATTGTGAGCTTCGGCGCGCAGAACCGCATTGGCCGTCACCTGGCCGATGCCACGCGCGAGGTCGCGGCGCGCACGATCGACGTGCTGAAGGTCGCGTTCGTTTCGAGCGCGATCATCGAATTCTTCGCGGCGCTGTCGGTAGCGCTGGTCGCGCTTTATTGCGGTTTCAACCTGCTCGACATCCTGCCCTTTCCGGCGCCCGAGAAGCTGACCTTGGGCCAAGCGCTGTTCGTCCTCGTCCTCGCGCCGGAATTCTATCTCCCCATGCGCCGCCTTGCTGCCGCCTATCATGACAAGCAGGTCGGAGAGGCCGCGGTCGAACGTCTCGAAGGCCTTTCGCCCGCTTCACCTTCTGCGCGGAAGGCCGCGCTCGAAGGGCCGCCCGCGCTGCGCTTCGACAGTGTGGTGATCGACTATGGTTCAAAGGACATTTTCGTACGTTGGACCCACTCC
>ERZ778017.2946-NODE-2946-length-12791-cov-16.965295_pt1 | contig 12791 bp, 8 predicted proteins | sample MGYA00375747_ERZ778017 | MGnify/ENA primary metagenome ERZ778017 (study PRJEB29350, sample SAMN05509838) | bioreactor metagenome | biome: bioreactor; material: wastewater | place: South Africa: University of Cape Town | collected 2014-03-17 ... | reverse complement strand
GATGGGGTGTGATGGAACCGGATGCGGAGGAACGCATCAAGGCGGCCGCTCAGGCTCAGGTGATTGAGTGCCTGAACCGGTTCTATGCGATGGAAACAGGGCTGTGGGGCGGCCCCCTGGACGCCTTGATCGTGCGGACCATCATCGTCGGCGACATTCAGGGGCGGCCGTATGACCTGTCGGCCCTGGCCGGCGTCCTCGACATTCCGGTGTCGACGATCCACCGCCGGGTCAATGATCTGGTCGAGCGCAACCTGCTGGAGCGGAGCGCCGCCGGTCGGTCAGTCTATCTGAAGCCCACGGTTCAGACGCGACAGGCGCTGGACATGACATTCGACGACATGCTGGCCACGTTGACCCGCCTTTACCGAGGCGACGTGGGGCCGCGCTGCGGCGTGCCCGACTGATCAGGCCGCAACGCGCCGCCGCAGTCGCGCCACCCGGCGCAGGCGACGCCAGAAGCGGCCGCGCGCGGGCTCGGGATAGGGCTGCAGGTTTTCGACGAACTGCTCGGCCGAGGCGCGCCAGCTGAACTTCTCCGCATAGGCGCGGACGTCCTTGCGGTCGAGCTCCAGGCACTTCAGGCAGGCGGTCTTCAGGTCGTCGTCGATGAAGCCCGCGCCCGAGCCGGGGATGATGTCGATGGGGCCGTGCGCCGGATAGGCGGCGACCGGCGTGCCCGTGCCCATGGCCTCCAGGATCACCAGGCCGAAGGTGTCGGTCCAGCTGGGAAAGACGAAGACGTCGGCGTCGGCGAAGCAGCGCGCCAGATCCTCGCCGAACTTGGCGCCGAGGAATTTCGCGTCAGGATACTTCTCTTCGAGCTCGGCGCGGGCCGGACCGTCGCCGACGATGATCTTGGTCCCCGGCAGATCCAGTTCGAGGAAGGTCTCGATGTTCTTCTCGACCGCCACCCGGCCGACATTGAGGAAGAAGGGGCGGGGCCAGTTCTCGCCGCCCATCTCCTGATAGATCGGCTCCAGGTCGGGACGGAAAAGCTCGGTGTCGACGCCGCGCGTCCAGGGCGAGACGTTCTTGAATCCGTGCTCGACCAGTTCGTCGCGCAGGGTCGGCGTGGCGACCATCAGCCGGCCCGACGGCTTGTGGAACCACTTCATATAGGCGTAGCCGACCTGCACCGGGATCGGGAAACGGGCCGAGACGTATTCCGGGAATTTGGTGTGATAGCTGGTCGTGAACGGCAGCTTCCACTCCACGCAGATGCGCCGCGTGGCGATGCCCAGCGGACCCTCGGTGGCGATGTGGACGGCTTCCGGCTCGAAGGCGCGCAGGCGTTCGCGAATCTCCTCCTCGGCGCCTAGGGCCAGACGGATCTCGGGATAGGTCGGGCAGGGGATGGTCTTGAACTGGCTCGGTTCGATGACCTCCACCTCATGGCCCATGGCGCGGCATTCGGCCACGGTGCGGGTCAGGGTGCGGACGACGCCGTTGACCTGAGGCTCCCAGGCGTCGGTGACCAGAACAATGCGCATGAAGTCGATAGGGCCTTGAGCCGTTTCGCGGAGGCGAAACTTCTAGACGCTCCGCATGACGAAGGCGAGACGGCATGATAGAGCAGGGTGTGAACAGGCTTCACCTCTTCGCGAACGGCCATGTTGAGCCGCACCTCATTTCTGGTTGAGGGTTTTTCCAGAAGATTCTGCGCGTCGCCGAATCCTGTGCGGCGTATGTCGCAATCATGCGATGCACATTCGGTCTCAGTCGCCATATATGCGGAAATTCACAGGATGGATTTCATGACGCCGACCGATCTTCGCCATTGGGATGAGCTAGACCGGAACAAGTACCGGGACGAACGTGAGGTGGTGGCCAAACTGCTGGCTGCCGAACCCCTGACGCCTGACGGTCGCGCGGCGGTCCTGAACGATGCCGTCGGCCTGGTCGAAAGCGCCCGTAAGAGCCAGAAGCGCCAGGGCGTGGTCGAAAGCTTCCTGCAGGAGTTCAGCCTGGGCACCCGCGAAGGTCTGGCCCTGATGTGTCTGGCCGAGGCCCTGCTGCGCACGCCCGACGCCGACACCCGCGACCGCCTGATCGCCGAGAAGATCGGCTCCGCCGACTGGGCCAGCCACATGGGCCAGTCCGACAGCCTGTTCGTCAACGCCTCGACCTGGGGCCTGATGCTGACCGGCAAGTTGGTGGACGTCGACGATGAAGCCCGCAGCGACCTGCCGAACTTCCTCAAGCGTCTGGTCGGGCGCCTGGGCGAGCCGGTCATCCGTCAGGCCGTCGCCACCGCCGTCAAGATCATGGGCGAGCAGTTCGTCGTCGGCCGCACCATCGAGGCGGCCCTGAAGCGGTCGGACCGCGAGAACTGGCTGTGCAGCTTCGACATGCTGGGCGAGGGCGCCCGCACCGCCGCCGACGCCGAACGCTATGAAAAGATCTACGCCGACGCCATCGAGGCCGTGGGCAAGACCGCCAAGGGCGAAGGCCCTGAGCGCGGCCACGGCGTCTCGGTCAAGCTGTCGGCCCTGTCGCCGCGCTATCAGGCGGTGCAGGAAGACCGGGTGTGGGAAGAGCTGTATCCCCGCATCCTGCGCCTGGCGCTGATCGCCGCCAAATACGACATCAACTACACCATCGACGCCGAAGAGGCCGACCGTCTGGCCCTGTCGCTGAAGCTGCTGGAGCGGCTGGCGCGCGAACCGGCGCTGGGCGACTGGCAGGGGCTAGGCCTGGCGGTTCAGGCCTATCAGAAGCGCACGACCGAGACGGTGGCCAAGCTGGCCGAACTGGCCAAGTCCTCGGGCCGTCGCCTGATGGTGCGCCTGGTCAAGGGCGCCTATTGGGACACTGAGATCAAGCTGGCCCAGGTCAACGGCCGCACCGACTATCCGGTCTTCACGACCAAGCCGGCGACCGACCTGAACTATCTGGTCTGCGCCAAGGCGCTGATCGAGGCCTCGCCCTACATCTTCTCGCAGTTCGCCACACACAACGCCCACACCCTGGCCGCCGTGCACCGCATGGCCGCCGATCGCGGCGTGACCATCGAGTTCCAGCGCCTGCACGGCATGGGCGAGGCCCTCTATGACGGCGCCAAGGCCGAGTGGGGCGACGTGGTCGTGCGCGCCTACGCCCCCGTCGGCGGCCACGAAGAGCTGCTGCCCTACCTGGTGCGCCGCCTGCTGGAGAACGGCGCCAACTCCTCCTTCGTCCACGCCCTGCTGGACGAGCGCGTGCCTGCGGCCGACGTGGCCGCCGATCCCATCACCTCGGTCGAGGCCCAGCCTGACCGCCATCCGAAGATCCCTGTACCCATGAACATCTACGGTGACCGCCAGAACTCCCTCGGCCGCGACTATTCGCAGGCTTCCGACCGCGAGCGTCATGCGGCGGCTCTGGAGCGCGTCGACAGCGAGAAGCTGACCGCCGGCCCGATCATCGGCGGCAAGCTGCGCGCCGGGGTGAACGCCCAGGACGTCACCAACCCCTATGACCGCTCGCGCGTGCTGGGCCATGTGTCGGAAGCCTCGGTCGAAGACGTCGATCTGGCCGTCAACACCGCCGCCAATGCTCAGCTCGCCTGGGATCGTCTGGGCGGCGCGGGCCGGGCCCCGGTGCTGCGCGCCATGGCCGACGCCCTGGAAGCCGATCTGGACCGTCTGGTCGCCCTGCTGTCGCGTGAAGCGGGCAAGACGCTGAACGACGGCGTGGCCGAGGTGCGCGAAGCCGCCGACTTCTGCCGCTACTACGCCCTGCTGGCCGAGCGCGACTTCGGCGGCCGCCAGACCCTGAAGGGCCCGACCGGCGAGACCAACGAACTGGTGCTGCACGGCCGCGGCGTCTTCGCCTGCATCAGCCCGTGGAACTTCCCGCTGGCCATCTTCACCGGCCAGATCGCGGCCGCGCTCGCCGCCGGCAATGGCGTGGTGGCCAAGCCCGCCGAGCAGACGCCGCTGATCGCCGCCGAAGCCGTGCGCCTCTACTACAAGGCCGGTCTGAACCCCGACCTGCTGGCCCTGGTTCCCGGCCGCGGCGAGACCGTCGGCGCGGCCCTGACCAACCATCCGGGCGTCGACGGCGTGGCCTTCACCGGCGGCACCGACACCGCTTCGGCGATCAACCGCGGCCTGGCCGCGCGTCCGGGCGCCATCATCCCCTTCATCGCTGAAACGGGCGGCCTGAACGGCATGTTCGTCGACACCACGGCGCTGAAAGAACAGATCATCGACGACGTCATCCTGTCGGCCTTTGGCTCGGCCGGTCAGCGTTGCTCGGCCCTGCGCGTCCTCTATGCGCCCAAGGATTCGGCCGACGCCCTGATCGAGGGCCTGAAGGGCGCGCTGGCCGCCCAGGTGCTGGGCGACCCGACCGACGCCAAGACTGACATCGGCCCGGTGATCGACGCCGAAAGCCGCGCCAACCTGGAAGCCCACGTCGAGCGCCTGTCCAAGGAAGCCAAGATCATCGCCCGCGCCGAACTGCCGGCCGGCGCCGACAAGGGCGACCTGTTCGCCCCGACCATCGCCGAGATTCCGACCCCGGACTTCCTCGAGCGCGAAGTCTTCGGTCCGATCCTGCACGTCTACCGCTATGAGCCGAAGGATCTGGAGAAGGTCGCGGGTAAGCTGGCCGCGCGCGGCTTCGGCCTGACGCTGGGCGTCCACAGCCGCATCGACGCCTTCGCCAAGGAGGTGATGGAGTTGGTCCCGGCGGGCAACGTCTACGTCAACCGCTCGATCATCGGCGCGGTGGTCGGCGTGCAACCGTTCGGCGGCGAAGGCCTCAGCGGCACCGGCCCCAAGGCCGGCGGCCCCAACAGCCTGATCCGCTACGCCGCCGAAAAAGCCATCAGCATCAACATCGCCGCCCAGGGCGGGGATCCGGCGCTGTTGAACCTCTAAGGTTCAAACCCGCCCGGGGGGCCTTGGCGTCCCGCTCGGGCGCGGATATGTTCGCATCGTCGGCGCGCGAGGAATGCGCTGGCGATGCGGCCATTCGCTTGGCGTAGAAGATGACGTTGCACCAAGCATGAGCCGTTCTTTTGTCGTCCGGCAGTCCCAGATCATTGGCGCGTTGATGATGCGCGAAATGGCGACGCGCTATGGACGCCGCGGCCTGGGCTTCCTGTGGGTTGTCGGCGAGCCGTTGCTCTTCTGCGCAGGCGTCATGCTGTTGTGGGTGTTCGTCAAACCCCATGCGGCGCACGGTCTCTCTGTCGCAGCCTTCGTCATGACCGGCTACATGTGTCTCCTTCTGATGAGGCACTGCATCAGCTTCAGTATCAACGCCATCGGCGCGAACACCGGTCTGCTTTATCATCGGGCCTTATCGCCTCTTCATTTCTATTTGACGCGTTGCATCCTTGAGTTAGCCGGCGCTACGGCGGCCTTCATGGTGCTCTATGCGGTGCTGCTTTTGCTGGGGCAGGTCGGCTGGCCGCAGGACTGGCTGTTATTGTACAGCGGTTGGGGCTTGATGTGGCTCATGTCGATGGGCACGGGTTTCATTTTTTCGGCGCTGACCGTGCGTTTCGAGATCATGGAGCGCATCGTGTCGCTGCTGACCTATGCCATGATCCCGCTTTCCGGCGTCTTTTTCATGGTGGATTGGCTTCCGCCCCGCGCGCGCGAGCTCTTCTTGCTCGTGCCTTATCCCAATGCGGTCGAGATGATACGAGCCGGGGTGTTCGGCGAATTCGTTCCGACCCACTTCAATCCAGTTTATGCGTTGGTTACGGCTCTGATCATGCTTCTGATCGGGTTGCTTCTGATCAAGTACGCAGAAGGGTTCATAGATGTTGATTGACCGTCTTGTTCGGGAGCGATGCCGAGATGTCTGAGCTGACGGAAAGCGCTGTGAGATTGCCGGGTCAGCCCCGAACGAAACCGGGCCTGTGGGAGCGCGCTCGAGCGCAGGTCTCACGCCCCGTTGTCCTCGTCGTGATTGTTCCCACGGTGATCGCTGCAGTCTATTGGGGCGCTATCGCGACCCCCCGGTATGTCTCCGAAGCGCATTTTATCGTTCGTAAAACCGATGAAGCGCGTCCGAACGGTCTCGGCCTCATGCTGCAGGGAACCGGCCTCTCCATGGGGACGACAGACGCTTTCGCGGTTCAAGAGTATATGGTGTCCCGTCCCGCCGCCGCGGCCTTGGACAAGCGTTACGACCTTGAGAAGGTTTTCTCGCGTCCTGGCGTGGATTACCTGTCTCGGTACCCCCGCGTCCTTACACGTCCCTCGAATGAGGATCAGTATAGGGCGCTTAAGCGTTTTGTGACGGTCGGTTACAACGCTACGAGTGGGATAACGACACTACGTGTTCAAGCTTTCACGCCGCAAGACGCGCAGAACATCAGTAGAAGTCTTCTCGATTCGGGCGAAACGCTGATTAACCAGCTGAATGAACGGGCAGCCGCTGACGCTGTGGCCGACGCGCAGAAGGCGGTTGAGGAGGGCATGGAGCGTCGTGCCCTGATCCAGAAGCAATTGGCGGCGTTTCGTAATGAGGAGCGCTTCATCGACCCCCAACTGGCGGCGTCGGAAGCAAGCCAGCTGATCGCCAACCTGCTGTCCAATGTCGCGCAGCTGCGAGCGGAATTGGCCCAGCTCCGCCAGACGGCGCCGGCCAGTCCTCAGATTCCGGCCCTTACCGGAAGGATCGCCGCTTATGAGGCTCAGATCGCCGAAGAGCGCACCCGATTGGCTGGCCGCGCCGATTCCCTAGCGCCCAAGATCTCCACTTATGAAGGGTTGATGCTGCAACGCGAGTTGGCGGACCGCGCGCTGACGGAAGCCTCGGCGACCCTGCTGTCGGCCCAGCAGGAGGCGCGGCGCCAGAAGCTCTACCTGGACCGTATCGTCGAGCCGAATCTGCCGGACCGACCGACCGAACCGCAGCGCCTGCGCGCGATCCTGATCGTTTTCCTCAGCAGTCTGATGGTTTTTTTGCTTGGCCGACTAATGTGGGCAGGCCTTAGGGAGCACCGCCAGGAGTGAATCTGATCGCTCAAGACGACCGCGATATCGGTCTGGAAGTGAGGGGCCTTTCCAAGACCTATCGTCAGGCGGACCGCACCGTGTTCAAGGATCTGAGCTTCACCGTGGGGCGTAGCGACCGACTGGCGATCCTGGGGCGCAACGGCCAGGGCAAGTCGACCCTGATCAAGATGCTCGGCGGGGTCCTGCCTCCGACGTCGGGTCGGATCGATTGGCGTATGACGTCGTCCTGGCCGATCGGCTTTTCCGGCGGTTTCCAGGGCAGCCTCACGGGGCTCGACAACGTCCGCTTTCTCTCCCGCCTCTACAGGACGGATTATCGGGAGACGTTGGAGCGAGTGGATGATTTCGCCGAGCTCGGCTCCTCGTTGAAGGAACCGGTGAAACACTACTCGTCCGGCATGCGAGCGCGCTTGGCGTTCGGACTGTCGTTGGCGATCGAGTTCGATTGCTACTTGGTGGATGAGTTGGTCGCTGTTGGCGATGCGCGCTTCCAGAAGAAATGTAACGAGGAGCTGTTCACAAAACGCGCGGAAAGGGCGTTCATGATCGCGTCGCACAACATGAACCTGATAAAGACCTATTGTGATCGGGCGCTGATAATTGAGTCAGGCCAGATGAAACTTTTTGGTGATATTGCTGAGGCAGTAGAAACTTATACCCAGATTAGGTCGGTATAGAGAGGGGCGAGAGAAAATCTCTCGCCCCTCTTTTTTATTTAACAGGGTAGGGTTTCTCGAATCCCTTAAGCAAAACCCGAACCATTTTTGAACGACTCATTTCGCGTATGCGTCGTTTAATTGGCTTGTGATCCCCTGCAAGGGTGTTTGCTTTTTTTAAGAAATCAATAGCTGTCGAGGTCTCTCCAGCATTGTCATAAGCTTCTGCGGTCGCTCTGAGAAGTTTAGCATTCATCTTTCCGTGCCGCGCTGCATAGTTAAAGGCTGCAGCAGATGAAACAAACCTGCGTTCCCTGAACGCTTTGTAGCCTTCCTTAATTGCCCCATCGAAGGAAATGAGCAATTCTTTAGAGGAAGACGCATTTTTAACTGATGGCAGCTCGCTCTTTTTGCCTTTCTGGTAGATGTCCAGGGCAAAAGTTTCTAATATTAATGAGTGCCTATTCATAGGCACTCTACTGATAGTTTTTTCCGTCCTGCCTATAACTACTTTCCGATATTGTATGTCGCGCATCAATGACATATTTGTCTTGCTGCTATATTTTCTCTTATCGTATTTCCATTGCGCAAAAGAGTAGAAATTGTTGATAAGATAGCCAAAGAATCTGTCGACGGAATCATTACTGTACAGTGGAGATTCAATTAATCTCCTCACATCAGCTAGATTCTCCGCTTTCATTGCTAAACCATCCTGAGCATAGAATGATTCTCCCATACAAATAACGGGTATCCTATCCCCGAGAGCGATCAACCCTCCACCGGAGTTAAGGGTAAGTACAATATCAGAAACATCATACAGATCAAAAATGTTGTATGATGAGACATCAATGCCAGTATCCGGTAACAATTTAATGGTATTTAAGGGATGGTCCTTTACCAGGACGTTGTATTCATTTGTCTGTTGTAATTCCTTTACGATGGAGAGGAAGGAATCGTAATTTTCTAAGGGACCGCAGAAGTGATTGGTAGTCGTATCAGTTACGCTCTGCAGGAGAACTAAAACATTTTTCTTCCGAGGGCGCAGTCGAGTGTAGAGAGATTCTACACTATTTTTTCCTTGGGGCTCGAGTGTGGTGCCGCACTCTCGTAGCCCATTCACATAGGATTTGGAATCAATCGGGATGCGAGTGCCCCAGAAGTCCTTCCCGTATGAGGGGCTTTCGCCGCAGAATCCTCCTTCGTCAAAATAAATTGACCAAGGCAGCGCCCCACGCTCGGCGCATATGCATTTGAATCCTTCTTCCTTTAGGATTCGCCAGACAGAAAGCATCCATGTCGTGCCATATGGATTCTGAAATATTACCTGTATTGGTGTATTTTGACGAATTTTTTCAGCAAATACATCGGGCTCTACCTGATAATCCGGGTCAATAACTGTAACATTGCCCAAAATTTTCATTATTTCTTCGTTAAAGAAAACCGGGTTACGGCCCACAAGGATTGTCAAATCTTCATTTGGCATCGGACTCGGATTCACGTGGCGGCGCCTCTCTGCAATGTCCAGAGATTTTTTAGAAGCATACGCAACGTTTGCTTGGCGCGCATAGGGATCTTTCCATCCGTTATCAGGATGGTGTATATGCATAGAGTAAAGGCCTAATTTTGATACCCAATCTCCATGAAGCTTATAAACTGACCGCCACCCTTCGTATGTATTAGTTCTGTGAATAGGCCAGTTTTTCGTTTGTCCAAAATCAGATGGACGGAAAAGGTAATTGTTGTGGTTTAAGAGTCTAAAAACAAAATCTCTATCTTCTCCGCCCCAGCTACTAAAATATTCATCAAACAATCCGACGTGAAAACATAGGCTCCTTCTAACAAGTATATTTGATCCTACTGGAGCAAATACATCACATAGGTCGTTGGGTTCGTCGGTGTTTATGAATGGAAGTTTTGTTATAAAATCATCTATTTTACTGTTAAATTTTTTCGGTTTTCCGAGAAGATCGACGAGTGCTTCTGACGATTTCTTTGTGAGATATAAGACTGGTACTGCTGCAAAATTAAACGGTGATTCTTCTAAAAAGACTGAAATCTTTATGAGGCTTTGATAGAAGTCTGTTTTGTGAATAAGATCAACATCTTCAAAGTATATAAATTCGGCTGTGGCCGCGCGTATACCAGCGTTTCTAGCTCTAGAGGCAGAGAACGGCGCGTCTTGAGTTTCTAGACGTATATAAACCCAATTATTTTCAGAACATAGAGATTGAATTAAGTCGCAGTCCCTGCTTCCGTCATCAACAACAACAATTTCTATGCCTTTAGTATCTAGATACTTTCTCCAAGACAGGCGTTGAATTATGTCGACGTTATCGTTGATTCGAACTGGTATTATTATTGACAGGACCGGGGAGGTTGGTTTCATTTTTGGTGCTCTAGGATATTAATAACCGATCGCCAAAGAGAACTTAGGCTTAACTTTGTTTGCAGTTTTGATTTCTTGTAAGCTTTGCTGACTCTTTTAATTTTTCTATTAGACACTTCATAGAACGAAGATCGTGATTTTGGGCGTTTAAGTTGACAAGCATTTATAATTTTTGTCAGTGTGTCTTCCCCTTTATCATTGATAAGAGATGATTTCATTAGGGTGTCAATGAAGCCATATGTATTGTTTAAATGACTCCCGCTGATGAAGTTTTTGCTACAACGGTCTCTGTCGTATAGGGACAAAATGCACTTCTCTATGCCTCTTCCGGCGTATACCGGCTGTCCTAGTATAAAAAGATCCTTCCCATACATAGCAGCTTCTAGACCAACATTGGACGAAACAGTCAGAATCGCCTCGGCGAGGTCAAATGCATCGTAAATGTCAATGTCAGTGCTCAAGAAACGGTCGGAAGGAAGAAGAGCGTTGGGAGGGAGGGCGAGCGTAGCCTTTGGGTGCGGTTTATAAAGAATGCGCCAAGATGTTGGGATGCGGCGCAAGACATCTTCATACAATTCCGCAAGGCTGTCATAATTGCCAAGGCTAACCACGACATTGGCGTCGGTGGGAACCTGGCCAGGAAGGAACAGGATAGGCCTGTTGTCACGAGATACCCAATCTACCACGGCGGGAGGCAAGCTCCGTTGCGTTTGCGCATATTTGCTTAGCCTTTTCTTTCGCCAGTCCGCTAGGAAAGCTATGGTCTCTGGTGATGGCTCATCTGGCAAGGGCAGGGAATCGATCCACGCTTCTCCGCGAAAGAAGTGCGGCGCCCACGGATCGACATAGACATATCCTGGAAAAAAACCGCTTTCCCAATAGAGGAAGCGTAGCCCCAGATGGGCGGCCATTTCCGCGATGATGCGCGACACCGTCTCTGCGCCATGCGCTACGAAGACAACGTCTGCGCCGGACGCCTTCATTCGTTCCGCCGCCAGGACCGCGACCCCGCGCAGATGTTGTCTCCACTTCGACTCGGGAAGCAGCAGTTCGGGGGTGAGGGGCTCGGTGGCGAACTGATGCAGCGACAGTTCGACCAGATCGAGTTCAAATCCAAACCGCTGTTGAAACTCAACGGCGGTCAGTCGAGGCGCAGAGCCGATTTCACGCTCCAGAAGAACGGTCTCCGTTTCCCAGCTCGCCTCGCCATCAGGCCAATAGGGACAGAGTTCCCCTGGAATGCCGACCTTCTCAAGCGCGCGCATCAGAATATGGGCGTTGTCCGCGGACTCCTTTCCCGGCAGCCGGAAGACGAGCGCGCGTTTGGCTGGCGGCTCTGAACTGATCCCAGCTTCGCTCATGGCGCTATTCCAACCTTCGCGTAGAGAGATCTGAGTTGGTCCTGATAGTTGCGGACGCTGAAACGGGAGGCTTGTTCGTGGCCCAGCCCAGAGAGATGGCGGCAAAGGTCAGCATCGGCGTCGAGAGTGCGAATGCTGTTCGTCATCGCCTGCACGTCATAGGGATCGACCATGATCGCCGCATCGCCGGCGACTTCGGGCAGGGAGCCTGCGTTGGATGTGAGCACAGCCGTTCCCAACGCCATGGATTCCAGGACCGGCAGGCCGAAGCCTTCATAGAGGGAAGGGAATAGCGTGGCCTTGGCGCCGCGGATCAGGCTGAACAGCAAGTCTCCGGGCAGGTACTCGTACTGCCGGATTAGGCCGGCGCCGGGTCCTTCCTCAGCGAGAACGCGCTTCAAGAGGGCGGTTTCATTCTCGTGCATCCAGGCAGGGCTGCCCACAAGAATGAGCGGCGTCTTCACACCAGAGGCCAGATAGGCCTGAACGATCCGGCCCAGGTTCTTCTTCGGTTCGATCGCGCCGAAATGAAGGAAATAGCCTTTCCAGGAGAGGTTGAAGATGTTCTCCAACTCAATCTCGATATCCTGCTGGGGGCGTTCCGTTATAGACGTCGGCAGATTGACGGCCTGACCTGTGTTCGTGATGCGATCTGCGGGAACTTGCAGGATACGCTCGACATCGCGGCGGGTGGCCTCGGACACCACGCAGATGTGGTCGGCTTTCCTCACAACCTTTCGACACAGGTCCAGGAAGACCTGCTTGTCGTCTGTCGTCACATAGGGAAGGCGCAAGGGGATCAGGTCATGGAAGGTGTAGATGTTGGGCATCCCGCGCGCGAACACCGGCAGAGGGCAGGTCCAGTGCATTAGATCGGGTTGCGACGTGCTGGAAGCGGAAAAGTTTACCGGGGTCATCGTGCGGCGCCATTGGAAGGCGCGATTGGCCATGGGGAAGAGAGAGGGTGAGGTCCAGAATTCCCCGGCGGCCGGCTTTCTCTGGCCAGGCCACACCACATGGTCGGCGTCGCCGAGCGATATCGCCGAGCGGCCGAACTGCATCGTAACCGTCTTGAACTTCCGGATAGCCTTGTCCGTGCGCGACAGCTTCGGTTTCACCCCGTCCAGCAACGAGGTTTCATTGACGACGACGTCAGAACTCGACTTGGCGTTCGGACCGTACAGGACAGCGCTGTTCAGCCCTATGGCATGGACGCCCTGCAGCAGGTTGCGGCCGTAGGTGGCGATCCCAGTGCCTCGCGGCAAAGCAAGATTGTAGCCGTCGATGCAAATGGTGGGCATGGCTTGCTTATAGGGCTCATGAGAGGCGATGGGATGGTTTGAGCGAGCGTCATCGGCGGTTCAGCGCGGCCACCCGCCCGCGCGGCTGAGCGCGCTGGGGTTGGGTTTGCCGATCTGTCCGC
>ERZ778017.2945-NODE-2945-length-12798-cov-5.740799_pt1 | contig 12798 bp, 10 predicted proteins | sample MGYA00375747_ERZ778017 | MGnify/ENA primary metagenome ERZ778017 (study PRJEB29350, sample SAMN05509838) | bioreactor metagenome | biome: bioreactor; material: wastewater | place: South Africa: University of Cape Town | collected 2014-03-17 ... | reverse complement strand
GTTGTACGTCGGATTTCTGGAAAGACATTAAGTCTAGGGATACCCGGCATTCTGTTGATGAGAATTTTCAAAGATTTATTCTAACTAAGTGATATGTAAAATCTACTTTGTATATTTCGTTGTGGTATAAGAGACAACGAGCTCAGTCAAGAGTTCTGTCTGAGACAGTGAGTTTCAACCGAGGCTTGTTGTAGACTCAAATTTTGACAATTTCGCAACAGTTTTGTCAGACGAATTAATCGATTGATCAGCCTGGGTTTTGAGTTTTCTAGTACAAAAAGTATTTTCTATAGAATTAATAGAGTAATTGCTTAATATTTTTGTATTCTTATCTGTTTTCTTAATTTAATCTTCAACTTGATCCAAAACCGGGCCATATTAATTTGGGTTCTGGTAAAGCCCTTAAACTGATGGAAACCTTAGAAGTTTAGCGATTCTTTCAAGTTTGGGTACTCTGGCCGAGCGGTCTAAGGCGCCAGGGTAAGGTCCTGGTCTCTTCGGAGGCGCGAGTTCGAATCTCGCGGGTATCACGAAGAACAGCAAACTTATTCGCCAATTTTTTTGAATTCTCTTAACTGGACTACTTAAGAGTAACACTTCAGGCGTCCAATTTCGAAAACCTTTTCCTCGAGAAATCAACAAACAATTTTTTTTTCAAGGATTTCATAGACTTTATTTTCACTACTCATTCCTTCCTTTTATTTTTTTTTGGTAAATACCGAAGGCACCCATCTTTTCAATGAGCAATAGAGCAAGATGCACTAAAGGCAGCGTATAATAAAGTAAAAATTCTTGAATTAATTGGTGATGTATGTCCTCTTTCCACTTGTTTGCATTTGTTAAACACACTAGCAAGTATTGTCGTCAAACTACACTAGGAAATAGCAAAAATTTTTGTGTCAAATCAATCAGAATTTAAATTATATTTCATTGAAGACAGATTTATTCTATCGACGCCTTCGAGAAAGCCAGAAACGAGAATAACAGGAAAAGGTTATATTGGAAACTAAATAGGGTAATACTTCAATATTTTTTAATCAGAAAAACGGTTTCGTGGTCTAGTCGGTTATGGCATCTGCTTAACACGCAGAACGTCCCCAGTTCGATCCTGGGCGAAATCATTTATTTATTTTTTTATTGTTGAATACAATAACTTACTTTCCGACCATCGTCTACTACTAAGTATATTATTAAAGCATGCATTTAGATATAAACTAGAGTCATAAAACTTGTCATGATGAATGGGCTTCGAGAATGTTCTCGACAACTTCTTCCGGAGTGCTTCTTAAGTATTTACTATTCATCAATACTTGGAAGAGTTTTTTAACACCAATATTGATATCATATCTTGATAACTGCTCAACAATCAAATTATGATCACCATTTTCGGTCATGTAACCGATCTTTGTTAAAATTTTTCCGACTTCTTCCGCCTTAGTTATTGATGGAACAGCTATGGTATTATTGAAACAATCTTCTAAATCCATATTCTTTAAAACAGAATACAGGGAAGTAGTAACAAGAATCAATAATCTTCTATTCTTTGGTGGCTTTTTCGTCAAGTACACTTTCAACACTTGCAAAATGTCATTTGAAAATCTAGGTCCAATTGGGACATAATTTATAAGGGTTTCAATTTTATCAAGTACCACAACACTCAATGATGATTTGTAAACGTCTCTGAAGAAGTTGTCAATGAACAGAATCTTTTGCAATTCTCCCATACCAACAACACTTTCAGCTGAAAGCATTTTAATGAAAGGAAAATCAGAATTCAACGCAAGAGTACTTGCAATAGCAGTTTTACCAGAACCAGATGGTCCATGTAATAACACACTAACTAATGAATCAGTTTCACTTGTTCTAACTTCATCAATAAATGATTGACCACGATCAAATATTTGCTTGATTCTTGGTGAATATTCAACAATTCCATGAGGAGCTGCAAGTGTCAAGTCCTCTTCGTCAGTACCAAATGCTGGCTTCACTTCGTTGAGTGCAAGTAAAAAGTCATTTCTTGAAATTATGAAGTTGCTTATACTGTCGTAATCAATTTGCGCAACTGTTCCACTTTTAGTGTGTCTGCTTAGAGCAAATGACTTGGCAGAATTACACAAACCTTCCAACTCCGCCCCAGTGAAGTTTTTAGTCAAAATACTCAATTCATCAAAATCAACATCTTTAGCTAAGAAATTGTTTTCTTTCAAAGATTTCGTGTGAATTAATAAAATATCTTTTCTACCTTTCTCATCAGGTAAAGCAATTTCAATTTGTAACTCAAATCTACCCGGTCTTAATAAAGCATTATCTATCAAATCCAATCTATTTGTCATACCGATAATCAAAATGTTGTTCAATTGATCCACACCATCCATCTTGGCTAACAATTGATTGACCACATTATCACCGACGCCAGTACCATCTGATTTACTTGATCCTCTTTGTTTGAAAACAGAATCTAACTCATCAAAAATGATAACGTGCAAGTCAGAATCATCACCTTTTCTCTTGTATTCAGCTTCAGCATCTTTGAATAAGTTACGGATGTTTTCTTCTGAAGCACCAACGTACTTGTTCAACATTTCTGGCCCATTGACGATTTTTGGTTCATTTCCATTTAACATTTTGGACAACTTACGAGCAATTAACGTCTTACCAGTACCTGGTGGCCCATACAATAACAACCCTTTACAGTGCTTATATTGTAATTTTTCAGCCAATTCCGGAGGTAAAATTCTCGAATTGAATGCTCTTCTAAAGATTTCCTGGAATTCACTGTCCAAACCCCCAATACCCAAATCTTCCAATTTGAAATCTGGATTGATAAGTTGTTTTCTTGCTCTTGGTTTGTGAGATCCAAACCCTAATCTTTTACCCTGCAAACTTTGTGGTTTGGAGATATTAATGACAGATCCTTCGGCCCCATAGAAAATTATATCAGTTTGCTTGAACAAGATACCTTTAGTTGACATGTCACGAGAATCTTGAATTGAGGGCAATCCATCCTTTTGGTTAATATCAACCACCTGAACAGAATCAATCAACAACGAGAATATATTACCTTTGAAGTCCATAACCATCATTTGTGTAGGCTGCAAGATTTGATTTTCAAAGTTTTTCATGAAAATATTCACCAATTCATCATGGGAAATTGGATTAGAATTAGCTTTCGATTTCGACCTGAAGTCAATGATGATTTCTATCGAGTTCAAATATTGCTTACTGTTTCCAGAATGGAAAATGTTGTATGGCTGAACCCGGGCAGTTTGTCCCAACGACCATTTACCCCAACTTCTGACATGGCCCGCTAACCCAATAGACCCCGGGGCCACGGAATCATCTTTTTCAATCGTGTAAACATAATGGCCATCAACAAGAACAGGGGATCTGTTGGGAATGTCGGCAAAATCATGAGGGTTGACTCCGATACAGTTTGATAATGCTACCTTGTTGTTTGGTGAGTTATCAACTACAAAGTCTCGTTTTGCCATGGCATGATTGGAAGGTTGAGCAGGAGCTTGCTGCGGATTTGGACGAACATGCGTGATGTGAGGCTGTCCAGCACCAGCATTGTTAGTCACTTTGTGAAATCCAAACTTTTCCATCGTGTTGTAGTGACGAGAAAGCTGTACGTGTAATTTGTGAAGTGGTAAATTATGGGTTTGGCGGTACAACTATGATCACGTGACCAAAATATTGCAATCCAAGTAACAGGGAGGCGACGTGGAGTGATTGAACGAAGTCTGTTGAAACAGGATGATGATGGATGGAATGAGTTTGTTAGTTTTGAGTGGCGGAAAGAACTAGTTCAAAAAAAGGACGAGCTGGGTAGTGAAGTTTTGATTAATGAGAATAGGTGTCAATGCTAAAGCTGGGAGTGAAGGGAAAATGGTTAACCAAGAACAAGGGATTGTATTGTTCTCGACAGCATGCAATGGGACTTGTATCTGTTAAACTTTGTACTGTTTGGAACCGACAGAAACATCTATCAGTGAGCCTGTTTCTAATGATACAGACTGAAAGCACGGCTGGACAGATTGAAACAAGCTGATAAACAAACAAAAATCAGGACCCATTGTATCAATCCAATTAATACTACGATAAGTCCCCTACAGACCTCGTTGGGGCCAAATTTCCGCTCCTTCCAATACCGACCAGTCGCTCTTAACATGGAATTTCTCAACCAGTGCAACAAATGGTTTAGTGGTGTAGCGGCTATCACGTTTCGTTTACATGTGTTCGTCACAGTAAGCTCCGAAAAGGCCCCGAGTTCGATCCTCGGCTAGATCATTATTTTTAAGTGCTATTTTTTGCGCATATCCACATCCAGGAATTAAAAAGCGGCCACGGGATTCACCATCACGCCACAGTTTTTCCCAAAAGCCAGAATCTAGCTTAGCAATCACTAGCAACAGGTTACAATAGCCCAAGAAAACGATTGGGTGAAGTAGATGTAATGTAACCGGTCGCTTAGTAAAAAGGTAATTTTCGATTCTTCTAGACTTTGAATGCTTAATAAATAATTTCTTATTATATAACGGCGATTTTGATCCAACGGCCACAGTTTTTGGACTATAAAAGGTGAAGGATCGGACTGTGATTTTTTATAGAAAAATTTCAACTTTTATATTTATTAGTTTTATAGACATAACTACTCAGTTACAATGGTTGCACAAATTCAAAAGCCAGCTCCATCTTTCACCAAGACTGCTGTTGTCGATGGTGTTTTCGAAAAGATTTCCTTGGACGACTACAAGGGTAAATGGGTTTTGTTAGCCTTTATCCCATTGGCCTTCACTTTTGTTTGTCCAACTGAAATCATTGCTTACTCTGAAGCTGTCAAGAAGTTTGCTGACAAAGACACCCAAGTCTTGTTTGCTTCTACTGACTCTGAATACTCATTGTTAGCCTGGACCAACGTTGCCAGAAAGGACGGTGGTTTAGGTCCAATCAACATTCCATTGATTGCTGACACCAACCACAGCTTGTCCAAGGACTACGGTGTGTTATTGGAAGACGAAGGTATTGCTTTGAGAGGTATCTTCTTGATTGATCCAAACGGGAACTTGAGACAAATCACCATCAACGATTTACCAGTTGGTAGATCTGTCGATGAATCTTTGAGATTGGTCGAAGCTTTCCAATTCACCGAAAAATACGGTGAAGTCTGCCCAGCCAACTGGCAACCAGGTTCTGAAACCATCAAACCTGAAGTCGACTCCTCCAAGGAATACTTTGGTAAGGTCAACAAATAGGTGATTTGTAGAGTAATAGATGTTGATTAAGGTAATTTTACGTAACAGTAGACGTTCACCGCAGAAGCCGGTTTACCGACGCAATGAGCTCCTCATCTCCGACTCGGAGTTTGATTACTAACGCGTAGGGAATCCCGTTTACATATTGGGACCAAACTGGGGAATGGAGAAAACTGTTATGCCCCAGCCAAGCAAAACAAGCAAAACAAGCAATACTAGGCAATACTAGGCAATACTAGACAATGCGAGCAATAGTAGACAATGCAAGAAAGCAAGCTTACTAGCACCAAGCGTAACGGAATTTACTACACGCGTTCAAGTAGACCGCAAGAAGCCATGAACAACCAAACAGTAAACCAAGAGATGGGATAGTGGCAAGTCCGGTAATAACTACAACGCGAACAAATGAAGCCAGCATAAATGTAACGAGCGGATTCAATCTACACTAAACTGTAACGGAGGTCGGAACAAAGGGCCGATAACCACAGTCGGCTCGGCACAAAAACCTACAAGACTTATCTCTACCATCTAGCATCATGTCTACATAGAAACGACACCGTAGCCAGAACAAAGCACAAAGCCTAACAGTGGTGCCACCAATCTATCCCCGTCAAATTGCACATTGTCGCACCATCGCCAGATAGATACACCACCACACCACATTTAATATTTCACCAGTCGCACCAAACTAACTACATCTGCCCACTTCCTTCCACAGCACCATAGTGGCCAACAGTGACAAAGTTAACAGTGTCGAACGTGGCTAGCCAGCTGTACCCTGTATTAACCATGTCGAAGGAGATTTATTTCTACAGGTTTCTTGTTAACTCCCAGGTGTTCTTCTGTTCCAAGTTCACATATGCGTTGGTGAACTTGAAACCACTAGTTCCTGGCCATGTTCTCGTGGTGCCATACCGAACCAGTGTGTTACGGTTCGCCGATTTAACTACTGACGAGTCCATTGACTATATGAACACCCTTCAGTTGGTTCACAAGTTCATCATTAATGTCTACAAGGCCGATGCCTTGAACATTGCGATCCAGGACGGCCCCGAGTCAGGCCAGTCGATTCCACATTTACATACTCATCTCATCCCACGATACAAATCCGACACTTGGGGCGACGATATATATCAAAAGATCCAGGACATTGATCTCGAGGCATTGTACGACCAGTTCCACATGAGAAAGGCTGCGTTCCAAAAGAACCCCGTCAACGAGCTCGCACTTCCAGACGAAAGAAGACACATCAGAACACCGCTGGAAATGGAGACAGAAGCCAACTGGTTGAAACTGGAGTTGGAGAAGTTCTACAGAAACCAGTAGCATAGATTCTATATACGTTTACATAGCACTAATAACATTCGTCATCACCAAGTTTGGTGGGCCGGTCCAAGTCCACCGGGACACCAGAGAAAAAAACCGAATTTGCCAAATAAACGTCGCCGAGGTATCCCACAGATAGGTGATGCCGCAACATCCCCAGCTCGTCGTAATGCCGGTGTTCTGAAGCAATCCTGGGTTGTTGTCTTGCTGACTACCACGACGGTGGTGGCCCTCGGCCTGCACTGTGAAGTTTGCCGGTACGTGCGCCATCACCGGTAGTAATACGTCTCCAGCCGCATTCATCCAGAAATATTTCCCAATCTAACATCCCAGCAAATACTCACCACACGTCCACCACAACCCCATAAAACTTCGCTCTAATGTCAGAACCCTTAGACGAGATCCAATGGAAGTCTCCTGAGTTCATCCAGGAGCGTGGTCTCCACACGGGAAACGTGTTGGAGTATTTTTCACTCTCACCATTCTACGACAGAACATCAAACAACCAGGTTTTAATGATGCAGTTCCAGTTCCAGCAAATCCAGATCCCCCCAGGCACATCATTCCACCAGTACTTCCAGTCTAGGTTGGCAGAAATGGTCGGAATAGAGTTTGTCATCGCCAGTAATAGAGAACCCGATTTTTGGGTGATACGAAAACAGAAAAGACTCGACACAAACAACGCTACAAACTCCGTCACCCCACTCCAAGACTACTACGTGATCGGGGCAAACATATATCAAGCACCAAAAATCTACGATATCTTATCGTCGAGGCTCCTAGCGTCGGTATTGGCTATCAAGAACCTGATGGACCTATTGAACAACATGACAAAGTTCCATGTATCTGACGGGGGCCACACCTACAACATCAGTTCGTACAATATTCAACAAGCCGAGCAACAGCGACAATTGCGGTTGCAATCCAGACTCAGCTCCCAGCAACTTTCGTCCAAGTTGGGTTCGTCAACAAACACCGTCGTCAACACCGTGACGCCAATGCCTATACAGACACCACACACCGTTACCAATACTGATGGGAACACTGGGGCATTAACCCTGAACAATCTCCACAACTTGTCCAATCCTGCCATTGAGATCACCAGTGGAGCGTTTGACAACCTATTGAACAATGTAGTCCAAAGCTCCAACTCCAACAACACGTCGTCGAAATCAACCACGAATGACACCGAGTCTCCGTCAATTTACTTGGACGACATCCCGTTGTACGGAAAAGGAAGCACCGTGGAGATGCTAGGGCTCAAGATCAACTTGGACGACCTGGAATAACGACGCTACGGTAATGAATTTGCACACGATACTTGTATACTAAACAATCATATAGACATCATGGACCCATGTAGAACCTCCCCTTCAAAGCTCGTCCTTTTCAGCGGGGTCTTTAGCTGGTTCTTCCACCGGCAACTCACCAGCAGCACCGATTTTGATGGTCTTGACTGGTCTGTCACCGTAGGCAGTCTTGACGTTTTCAATGTAGTCTACAACATCGAACCCGTCTACTACTTCCCCGAAAACAACATGTTTTCCGTCCAACCACGAAGTGACTACGGTGGTGATGAAGAATTGTGATCCGTTAGTGTCTCTGCCGGCATTGGCCATGGACAATCTGTATGGCCTGTCGTGCTTCAACGTGAAGTTTTCGTCCGCGAACTTACCACCATAAATGGACTTCCCACCAAATCCTCTTCCAGTCTCAAAGTCACCACCTTGAAGCATGAACTTGGGAATGATTCGGTGGAAAATCGAGTTGACGTACCCAAAACTTGGGTCGTCAGAAATGGCCAATTGACGGAAGTTTTCCACGGTTTTTGGAACTACGTCCCCGAATAACCCAATGGTGATTCTTCCAATAGACTTGTCGTCTTCGTACATGTCAAAGTAGACTTTGTTGGTAATCTTTGGATTTTCTGGCAATTCTTTGGCAGCAGAAACCGTGCCAAAGAAGTAGAACAAACTGGTCACTAAAAGTGTAACGAGAGCAATTAACTTCATCATGAGGTTATAGTTGAAATTTGATGTTGGTGGAAATTTGATTGTTGGTGGAAATTTGATTGTTGGTGGAAATTTGATTTTTCAGGTATTTATTTCAACAAGAGCGTGCAGGACAATAAACTATGGCACAAATTAGACGGGACAAATTCACGGCGAAGGAGACAGAGAGATAGCACGAAAACTGTGCCATTGTGGTCAGCAGTGCTTTGTAAGCACAAATGGCTTTTTAGCCGATTGAATTGGCGTAATTTCGTAGTTTCTCGTGTAGTATTCGTTGGGGGAATGGGTGCAAAAAAGATATAGCTATAGGTGATTTCTTTCCAGATTTAACACCGTAACTACCACGTATTACGACGTAATTGTAGTGTCTGAGGCCGTTGTAACTTGTTCCAAATCAAGTACTCTCGCTTGGCAGTACGACATCACTACTGCAACTTCTCTAGTCAGCCACAAACCCACTAATGATCCATGTAGCCAATTGAACGGTGTCTACCCGATTGCAATACTCACAACACTGGAATGTCATCGTTACGGGTTGATTTCTGCATCGCCTGAAATGCCCTGGCTCGTACAGACATGACGAAATCCAGAGTTAATTGGTTTCGTACAATCGTTTGTACACATCCAGAAATCGGACAGTGAAAGCTCGCTCCTTCCATCTGGTTGATCACATCCTTTTCAAATGTATGTCCGCATGTGGATGTTACTGGATTTTTGAATGGCTGCAAACTTATGGGGTCCTTCAAGGAAATTTTCCCCCCAGAGACATTCAAATCATCGTCTTCCTTCTCATCGGGAATTGGTTCCTCTGGGTTTTGAAGAATAAACGACATCCACTTGACATGATGCAATCGAGGCTCTGATTTCAAATCATGCTCGAGGGTTTCTGGGGTTATTTGGAGGTTACCGTAACTACTAATGACGAAATCACCAAACTGAGGCACGTTGATTTGCCGCACTTCGTCCCAGGTCTCGAGCGAGAGCTCAGGATCGTCATTCCGACTCTCTTTGATTGCCAGTTTACACTGGTCAAGAACCGTTTTAAGTCGGTCGTAGGTGATTTTGGTGACACATAGTTGACGCATGTTGTCGTAGCACTGGGAGAAAAACGGATCAGTTCCGTCTACTATGTCGTTATCGAGCATAAAATCGACGTACTTGTTGACATCATCATATATAGTTTTGATATCTTTTTCGATATTGATGGCATTTACAACCTTCGAAACCTGTTCAAATTCCCGGAATATATACTTGTGCATAGGTACATACTGAGGAAGACTCAAATCTGTAAAATCAAACTCACTTTCTTCCATGGTAGTGGTGCTATCAGGATTGCTGCTGTGTGCTGTGGATCATAAACATCATCGCGCACTTTAGCGCGAAGAGATGTTTACGCGGAGGAACAAAATTTAGCGGGCCGTTAGGGCCAGTTACGGACTGCTGGGCACAAATTTCAAAAAAATAGGCAGAGGTCGGCTAAGCTAGCGAGACGATTTAATTTCGAAGAGCATTAAACATTATCAGAACTTGTTCAATATTGGACTAAGACAGGAAATCTACGTACAGCCATGGCACGAGTTGTCAAGTAACGAAATTGGCTTCAATTGGCTTCAATTCTACACTTGTAGCACATGCTCGTGCCATCCACAGTGATAATTTCTGGTTTCATGATGTTGAACTACTTTGTCATAAATATCGTCACATGGAATCTGATTCTTAAAAGCTATGGCAGATCAGTAATACCTTGATCTCCATCATCTTCTCCCGCCAATGTTGTTGCAGGTGGTAAATTTGGCTGGGTCGAATCATTCTGATTTGTTGTTGTAGTTGTAGTTGATGTAGACCCATTACTTGGAATACACCAGTTTCTATGACAATGCCACGCTCTAATTTGACATTCCCGAGAACAGTATTTGGTCCGCTTACATCTGCGGCATTTCAGAAATTCTCGTGGATACTTCTCCCATTTTCCACATTCTAAATTACCACATTGCCTTACTCCCCCTCTAAGTTCATTTCGTCTACATGAATTCCTCATGATGACTCCTGACCAATAATACATGTCCGTGCCTGATAAAAAGGTAAATTTCTCCACAATGGGGAATAAATTCACTCTTTTATATTCGATTAAGGAATCGTCTTGATCGGCATTATTTTCGTCTATGTCGAAGTCGTCGTAACTATCATAATCCCATTTTTTTGTCAAAAATGCTTTTGTTTGTTGTCTTTTAGAAATGATTGTGGCAGCTAACCGTTTGCATTCCATATCTATGCAACGATCAACCCGCTCAATCACTTGACATAATGCAATATCCCGCAATAAATCATCAACTATCGACTCACAATCAATAATAGAGTCATATAATTTACTCAACATCCCATCACAATGATTAGAAATCTCTTGAGAAAATATTGCTGCATCGAGGTTTTTGTTTTCAATGGTTTCATTGCTAATGCTATCACTGTCATCAGGTTCGTAAACTTCTTCACTGTCGTCGTCATCGTCGTCGTCATCATCAATTTCGGCATTTTCTGTCAATCCAGGTTGATGGGTCAGTTTACAAAGCTCAAGTTCGTCCTGGTCCAACACCAAATTATCATTGTGAATCGCGCTCATATCATTCATCATTTGTGGAGATTCCGATGCTGATGTTTTGAATCTTTCCAAAAACGAATTAATTTTACCAGACTTTTCTGACATAAGGGCTCGGGATTTGAGTTCGAGGGATTTTCTTAATGTCATTTTAGTTTGCTTTTCTAGGAATAATTTTAGTTGCTTATCACGAATGCTCATATCGATGACCAAATGGGTATTTTGGAGTACGTCTTTCAAATAGGGATATTTGGAAATATATGCTAAAAGTTGTAACGACCATACGATGTCATCATCTCTAGGGATAACCACCCCCGTTTCAGTGAAACTTCTCACCGCAATTTTTGAATTGATTAACTTGGTATTGGAATCATAGTCCTGAAGATACAAATCTGATAAAAATTGTAAATTGTTATCCATATCATAATCGCTGTCATTGATGAAACGGTCATCAACGATATCAAGTTCTTTTTCTTGTCTCAATTTCTTGATTATGTTTACGATGAGGTACCTTCTACGGACGTCGTTATTGATGGTAGATAACCCAGAAACTTTGGAAACGTTATTGATTCTGATCAATTTGAATAATTGGTCAACTGTCAAGTTTTCGTAATCGTCGCTCGTCAAGTTATTGGCATGATTATTTTGAAAATAGGAGCTATGGCTATTGCTGGAAATGGAAGTAGCCTCGATTGCTGCCGTAGCAACATTTATAGGAATCTGGACGTTGTTAAACTCAAAGACTGGCTGCGAATTAGGTTCTGGAATAGATGGCTGGTCTCTTGTGGTAGGACTATGGTTTGGAATGACTACGGAAGCTTGGGGGTCTGCTTGGTTTCTACGATTTGCCTGATGATCTGGCCCTGGATTGGTGGACCTGGATGGCTGGGTATTATTTTGTGGGAGTGGAGAAAATGCCTGGGTTCTTGCTTGAAGAATGGATGTCACCAGTTGGTTTTGAGGTTGATGCTGGTGTTGGTGTTGCTGTTCATGGGCATCTGCCGGGTTCATCAATGCCGCATCGGCACTTTCACCATGAAATCCGTCATTGGCCGCAACCACCGCGCCAGTGTGCTTACTGTGGGCAAAACTACGTTCATGAAGCGTCAAATAATTGTCCAACACAGTAGCGATAATGGGTAAAATACCTGCTTTTACCACCTTCTGGCGTATCTCCTCAGTGCCCCGAGTGCCAATGAGCACCAAGCACTGGAACGCCAACGTCCATTTCCACGCCGTCAACAATTTCTTCTCCGAGTTAAAAATGTTGTCACTGATATTATACGTGGTGTTGTGACACTCGTGCAAAATCTCCACCAATCGTTCAATCCCCCCGTCTACAGATAACGTCTCTCGCACCTTGGCCAGCGACGACACGAGATACGTCAAGTAGTTCAACGAGTTCACGAGCGGTTTGTCGGAAGTGACATCGAGTGCTCGCCGGTCGTACAACGACGTGGTGATGGTGATGGCGGCTTTATTGGCGGAAACCGTCTTGTAGTTCGAATCGCGCATGGGCCCGCTCCAATCTGTCGTTACTTTCGTCTATGTTTTGTCGATCACGTAAATAAAACAACAACTGCAAAACTTGAATGAATGGCCGCCACTTATC
>ERZ778017.2944-NODE-2944-length-12799-cov-5.566227_pt1 | contig 12799 bp, 8 predicted proteins | sample MGYA00375747_ERZ778017 | MGnify/ENA primary metagenome ERZ778017 (study PRJEB29350, sample SAMN05509838) | bioreactor metagenome | biome: bioreactor; material: wastewater | place: South Africa: University of Cape Town | collected 2014-03-17 ... | reverse complement strand
CCGCCATTTCGCCGGCTGGAAGCTCGTCGGCTTTCCCGGGCCCCGCTACAACTACGTGAACGAGATCCGCCGCTTCGGCGAGCCTTATGGGCTGCCGCCGGTCGGCCTGGGCGGCCGCGACGGCGAACCCCGGAGGGCATGAGATGGCCACGCGCAACGACCCAGTCGACGTCGTGCTCGTCGGCTTCGGCTGGACGGCATCGATCCTCGCGCAGGAACTCACCGACGCCGGATTGCAGGTGATGGCGATCGAGCGCGGCAAGTCGCGCGACACGGTCCCCGACTTCGCCACGACGCACATCCAGGACGAACTGCGTTACGCGGTGCGCAACGGGCTCTTCGAGGAACCGGCGCGCGAGACGATGACCTTCCGCAACTCGAAGGACCAGACGGCGCTGCCGATGCGGCACCTGGGTTCGTTCAATCCCGCCGCCGGCGTCGGCGGCGCAGGCGTGCACTGGAACGGGCAATGCTGGCGCTTCCTGCCGAGCGACTTCGTCGTGCGTACGCACGTCGAGCAGCGCTACGGCAAGGACTTCATTCCGCCCGGGATGACGATCCAGGACTGGGGCGTCACCTACGACGAACTCGAGCCGTACTACGACCGCTTCGAGTACGTCTGCGGCATCTCCGGCAAGGCGGGCAACCTGCAGGGAACGAAGCAGCCGGGCGGCAATCCCTTCGAGGGCGCGCGCCGGCGCGAGTACCCGCTGCCGCCGCTCGAGCGCAGCTACGGCACGTCGATCTTCGACAAGGCGGCGCGCGAGGCCGGCTTCCAGCCGTTCCCGTGCCCGGCCGCGAACACCTCGAAGCCCTATCGGAACCCGTACGGCGTGCAGATGGGGCAATGCACGTACTGCGGCTACTGCGAGTGGTTCGGCTGCGGCAACTACTCGAAGGCCTCGCCGCAGACGACGATCCTTCCGGTGCTGATCGGCAAGAGCAATTTCCGCTACAAGACGCTGTGCAACGTCACGCGCGTGAACACCGACGCCTCGGGCAGGCGGGCCACCGGCGTCACCTACGTCGACGTGAACGGGCGCGAGTTCGAGCAGCCGGCCGAGATCGTCGTGCTGTGCGCCTTTGCCCAGCACAACGTGCATCTGCTGCTGCTCTCGGGCATCGGCAAGCCCTACGATCCGGACAGCGGCGAGGGTGTCGTGGGGCGCAACTACGCGTACCAGATCACTTCGTCCGTCCAGGTGTTGCTGAACGAGGAGAACCTGAACCCGTTCATGGGCGCGGGCTCGCTCGGCCAGGGAGTCGACGAGTTCAACGGCGACAACTTCGACCATGGTCCGCACGGCTTCATCGGCGGCGGCTACCTGGCACTGTGGACGACCGGCGGGCGCCCGATCCTGCAGCAGCACAACGTTCCGGAGGGAACGCCGAAATGGGGCGCCGAATGGAAGCGCGCGATGCACGAGAACTACTCGCGCAGCGTCTCGATCGCCACGCACGGCAGCGTGATGAGCTATCGCGACGCGTACCTCGATCTCGATCCGACCTGGCGCGACGCCTACGGCAACCCGCTGCTGCGGCTGACCTTCGACTTTCACCGCAACGAGCACGACATGTCGCGCTTCCTCACCGATCGGGCCGCCGACATCGCGCAGGCGATGAAGCCGCGGGCGATGCACAAGAAGTACCGCGACGGCCACTACACGATCCTGCCGTACCAGACGACGCACAACACGGGCGGCGCGGCGATGGGCGCCGACCCGCGCACGAGTTTCGTCAACCGCTACCTGCAGTCGTGGGACGTGCCGAACCTGTTCGTCGTCGGCTCGTCGGTGTTCCCGCAGAACCCCGGCTACAACCCCACCGGAACGGTGGGCGCGCTCGCCTACTGGGCGGCCGACGCGATCCGCACGCGCTATCTGAAGAGCCCGGGCCAGCCGCTGGTGCGCACCTAGCGCGCGAATGGAGGCGAACATGCAGGCATGGAAGCGATCGGTGATGTGGGCGGCGATGGCCGCGGCGGGCGCGTTCGTCGCGCCGGCCGACCTCGGCGCGCAGGGCACCACGTTCACGTCGATCGAGCGCGGGAAATACCTGGTGCAGGCCGGCGACTGCGCGGCCTGCCATACGAATCCCGGCGGCAAGCCCTTCGCCGGCGGGCTGCCGATCGCCACGCCCTTCGGCACGATCTATTCGACGAACATCACGCCCGATCGGCAGACCGGCATCGGCAAGTACTCGGTCGACGACCTGTACCAGGCGATGCATCGCGGCGTGCGGCGCGACGGCGAATATCTCTATCCGGCCTTCCCGTATCCGTGGTTCACGAAGATCACGCGCGACGACGTGCGGGCGATCAAGGCCTATCTCGACACGATCGAACCGGTGCAACAGGCCGACCGCAAGCCCGAGTTGCCGTGGCCGCTGAGCATGCGCGTCGTGATGAAGGGGTGGAACACGCTGTATTTCCACGAGGGCGAGTACCGTCCCGACACGGGCAAGTCGGCCGAATGGAATCGGGGCGCCTACCTGGTCGAGGGCTTCGGCCACTGCGGGGCCTGCCACACCGACAAGAGCGTTCTGGGCGGGCCGAAGCGCGGCGAGCGCCTGCAGGGCGGCGACTTCGGCGAGCACTGGTATGCGCCGTCGCTGGCTGGGGGTTTGCGCGAGGGGCTGGGCAACTGGAGCGAGCAGGAGATCGTGCAGTACCTGAAGACCGGCGCGAACGCGCACTCGACGGCGGGCGGGCCGATGGGCGACGTGATCCGCCACTCCACGCAGTACCTGCGCGACGACGACCTGAAGGCCATTGCCGTGTACCTGAAGGACCTGCCCGCGCCCGAGGGCGCGCGCGGCAGCGACGAAGCGAAGGCGAATGCGGCGCAGGCCTACGCGCGCGGCAAGGCGGTCTACGTGGACAACTGCACGGGCTGCCACATGGAGGACGGCAAGGGCCTGGCCGACATCTTCCCCGCGCTCGCCGGCAGCTCCGCGGTGCAGTCGCAGAACGCCGATACGCTGCTGCACATCGTCCTGGCCGGAGCGGCGGCGGTGAAGACTCCCGAGAAGCCGACCGGCTTCCGGATGCCCGCCTTCGACTGGAAGCTCGGCGACGACGACGTTGCCGCGGTGGTCAACTACATCCGGCACGACTGGGGCAATCGCGCACCCGACGTCGACAGCAGGGAGGTCGCGAAAGTGCGCGACGAGGTGCTGAAGGCCGGGGGCGCGTCGAGCTCCGGCGGCTGACCGGGCAGTCGGGGGCGCATCGGGATGCCGACGAAGGCCGCTTTCCTCTTCGACGTCGACAACACGCTGCTCGACAACGACGCCGCCGAGCGCCGCTACGCGCGCTGGATCGACGAGCACGTCGGCGCGGGCGCGTCGGCGCGCTTTCGCCGCGCATACGAAGCGGTCCGGGCCGAGCGCGACTACGCCGACTACCTCGGCGCGGTGCAGCGCGTGTGGAACGACGAGGGCCGCGATCCGCGCTGGCTCGTGCTCGGCGATTTCCTGCTCGACTTCCCTTTCGCCGACTGCGTGTACGCCGGCGCCTTCGATGCGCTGCGCTCGGCGGCCGAGCGTGGTTCTACCTGGATCGTCTCGGACGGCGACGTCGTGATGCAGCCGCGCAAGATCCGCCGCGCCGGGCTGTGGGACGCCGTGCAGGGCCGGGTGCTGATCTTCGTCCACAAGGAGCGCGCATTGCACGAGATCGAGCGTCGTTGCCCGGCGCAGCGCTACGTGATGGTCGACGACAAGATCCGCGTGCTCGATGCCGTGAAGCGGCAGTGGGGCGATCGCGTGCGGACGGTGTTCGTGCGCCAGGGCCATTACGCCCTCGATCCCGCGCAGATCCGCGCCCATCCGCCGGCCGACCGGACGATCGAGGCGATCGACCGCTTTGCCGCGCTCGCGCAGACGCTTGCCGGAGGGGCGCAATGAGCGCCGACCTTTCGCCGCTCGCCGGCCGGCGCCTGCCCGAGTCGGCGCTGGTCGATCTCGACGCGCTGCGCGCGGCGTATTTCGACCGCCGGCCCGACCCTTCGGTGGCCGAGCAGCGCGTGCGCTTCGGCACTTCCGGACACCGCGGCTCGTCGCTGCGCGGCACCTTCAACGAGTGGCACGTGCTGGCGATCGCGCAGGCGATCTGCGACGAGCGGCGCGCGCGCGGCGTGCAAGGTCCGCTGTTCCTCGGCGTCGACACGCATGCGCTGTCGCGGCCGGCCTTCGAAAGCGCGCTGCAGGTGCTCGCGGCCAACGACGTGGAGCTTCGCATCGCCGCGAACGACGAATACACGCCCACGCCGGCGATCTCGCATGCGATCCTCGGCTGGAACCGCGATGCGTCCGCTGCGCGCGCCGACGGCATCGTCGTCACGCCTTCGCACAATCCGCCCGAAGACGGCGGCTTCAAGTACAACCCGCCGCACGGCGGCCCGGCGGGAACCGACCTGACCGCCGCGATCGAGCGGCGCGCCAACGCGTATCTCGAGCAGTCGCTCGCCGGTGTGCGCCGCGTGGCCTTCGAGCGCGCGCGAGCGTCGGCGCAGGTGCGCGAGCACGACTTCCGCGGCGCCTATGTCGACGACCTGGCCGCCGTCGTCGATTTCGATCTCGTGCGCGGCGCAGGGCTGCGCCTGGGCGTCGATCCGCTCGGCGGCGCCGGCGTGCACTACTGGCGGGCGATCGCCGAGTGTCATCGCATCGCGCTCGACGTCGTCAGCGAGGAGGTCGATCCGCGCTTCGCCTTCATGACGGCCGATTGGGACGGCCGCATCCGTATGGATCCGTCGTCGCCGTGGGCGATGCGCCGGCTGCTGACGCTGCAGGACCGCTACGACGTCGCCTTCGCCTGCGATACCGATCACGACCGGCACGGCATCGTCGTGCCGCACGCCGGCCTGATGCCGGCGAACCATTATCTGTCGGCGCTCGCGCATTCGCTGTTCGCTTCGCGTAGCGGGTGGCCGCGCGAGGCGGCGCTGGGCAAGACGCTGGTCAGCACCGCGATGCTCGACCGCGTTGCGGCGAAATCGGGTCGGCGCGTGGTCGAGACGCCGGTCGGCTTCAAGTGGTTCGTCGACGGGCTGCTCGACGCGTCGCTCGGCTTCGCCGGCGAGGAGAGCGCCGGCGCGTCGGTGCTGCGGCGCGACGGCACGGTGTGGACGACCGACAAGGACGGCATCGCGCTCGCGCTGCTCGCCGCCGAGATGACGGCGCGCGACGGGCGCGACCCGGCTCGCTCGTACGCCGCGCTCGAGGACGAACTTGGACGCGCGTGGTCCGATCGCGTCGAAGCGCCGGCCGACGCCGCGCAGCGCGCCGCGCTCGCCGCATTGCGCGCCGATGCAGTCGACGTCGCGTCGCTGGCGGGCGAACCGGTGCGCGCGGTGCTCGACCGCGCGCCCGGCAACGATGCGCCGATCGGCGGGATCAAGGTCGTCGCCGACCGCGGATGGTTCGCCGCGCGTCCGTCGGGCACCGAGGACGTCTACAAGATCTACGCCGAGAGTTTCGTCGACGAGGCGCACCTGCGCGAGATCCTCGCCCAGGCGCAGACGGTGGTCGACGCGGCGCTGGGGAGAGCCGGATGAGCGCAGCCCTTCGCATCGACGCCGAGGTCCTGCGACGTATCGATCGGTGGTGGCGCGCGGCGAACTACCTGTCGGTGGGCCAGATCTACCTGCGCGCCAATCCGCTGCTCGAGCAGCCGCTCGTGCGCGAGCACGTCAAGCCGCGCCTGCTCGGCCACTGGGGCACGACGCCGGGGCTGAATTTCGTCTATGCGCACCTGAACCGCCTGATCCGCGACCACGACGTCGACATGATCTGGATCGTCGGCCCCGGCCACGGAGGCCCGGCCGCGCTGGCGAACACCTGGCTCGAAGGCTCGTACACCGAGCGCTATCCGGAGGTCACGCGCGACGGCGAGGGAATGCACCGGCTGTTTCGCCAGTTCTCGTGGCCCTACGGCATGCCGAGCCATGTGGCGTCCGAGGTGCCGGGGTCGATCCACGAGGGCGGCGAGCTGGGCTACTCGCTGTCGCACGCCTGGGGCGCGTCGCTCGACAACCCTGGGCTCGTGGTCGCCTGCGTGATCGGCGACGGCGAGGCGGAGACGGCCTCGCTCGCCGCCAGCTGGCATTCGAACAAGTTCGTCGATCCGGCGACCGATGGGGCGGTGCTGCCGATCCTGCACCTGAACGGCTGGAAGATCGCCAATCCGACGGTGCTCGCGCGCATCGGCAACGACGAGCTGGCTCAATTGCTGCGCGGCTACGGCTACGAGCCGCATTTCGTCTGCGGAGACGATCCGCGCGAGATGCATCTGCGAATGGCGGCGACGCTCGAGACCGCGCTCTCCCGCATCCGGCAGATCCAGCGCGACGCGCGCGAGCATCGCGTGCCGAGCGCGCTGCGCGCGGCCGGCGCGCGCGAGCGGCCGGCCGGCGCGCAACGCTTCGATCGCGCGCGCTGGCCGATGATCGTGCTGCAGTCGCCCAAGGGCTGGACCGGCCCCGATCGCGTCGACGGCGAGCGCATCGAGGGCACGTGGCGCGCGCACCAGGTGCCCTTCGCCGGTTTCGACCGGCCGGAACATCTGCGGCTGCTCGAGCAGTGGATGCGCTCGTACCGTCCGCAGGAACTGTTCGACGACGAGGGCCGGCCGGTGGACGACATCGTCGCGCTCGCGCCGCTCGGCGCGCGGCGCATGGGGATGAATCCGCACGCCAATGGCGGAGAGCTGCTCGTCGCGCTCGACCTGCCCGACTTCCGCGACTACGCGGTGCCGGTCGAGCGGCCGGGCGCCGGGCAGCACGAATCGACGCGCGTGCTCGGCCGCTTCCTGGGCGGCGTCTTCGAGCGCAACGCGGCGCAGGCGAACTTCCGCCTGTTCGGGCCGGACGAGACGGCGTCGAACCGGCTCGACGAGGTCTACCGCGTCACCGACAAGGCATGGCTGGCGCAGACCATCGACGCCGACGAGCATCTGGCGCCCGACGGACGCGTGATGGAGGTGTTGAGCGAGCATCTGCTGCAGGGCTGGCTCGAAGGCTACCTGCTCACCGGCCGGCACGGCCTGTACGCCAGCTACGAGGCGTTCATCCACATCGTCGACTCGATGCTCAATCAGTACGCCAAGTGGCTCAAAGTGAGCCGCGGCATCGCGTGGCGCGCGCCGATCGCCTCGCTGAACTACCTGCTGGCCTCGCACGTGTGGCGGCAGGACCACAACGGCTTCTCGCACCAGGATCCGGGCTTCCTCGACCACGTCGCGAACAAGAAGGCCGACATCGCGCGCATCTACCTGCCGCCCGACGCGAACTGCCTGCTCTCGGTGGCCGACCACTGCCTGCGCAGCCGCAACTACGTGAACGTGATCGTCGCCGGCAAGCAGCCCGAATGGCAGTGGCTCGGCATCGACGAGGCGATCCGTCACTGCAGCGAAGGCGCCGGCGTGTGGACGTGGGCGGGCAACGAGCGCGCGGGCGAGCCGCCCGACGTGGTGTTCGCCTGCGCCGGCGACGTGCCGACGATGGAGACGCTGGCCGCGGCGATGCTGCTGCACGAAGCGGTGGCCGACGCACGCATCCGCGTGGTGAACGTTGTCGACCTGATGACATTGCAGCCGGGCGACGAGCATCCGCACGGGCTGACGCACGAGCGCTACGACCGGCTGTTCGGCGTCGACGTCCCGGTGATCTTCGCGTTCCACGGCTACGCCGGGCTCGTGCACCGTCTGACGTACCGGCGTCACAACCACGAACATCTGCACGTGCACGGCTATCGCGACGAGGGCACGACGACGACGCCTTTCGACATGGTCGTGCTGAACCGCATCGACCGGTTCCGGCTGGCGCTCGATGCGATCCTGCGCGTGCCGCGCTTCGCCCCGCTGCGTGAGGCCGCGAACGAGCGCTACGAGCGCACGATCGAGCGCCACCGCCAATGGGTCGCCGAGCACGGCGAGGACCTGCCCGAGGTCACGAACTGGCGCTGGCAGCCGTACGGATGACGACGCCGAGCGCGCGCATCGCGGCTTCGATCCCCTGCCGGGTCGACGCGTAATCGGCCCACGGATCGGGCTGCGCGAGCCGCGGCTCGATGGTGCGCAGCGTCCAGTGCGCGCCGCCCGTCAGCTCGGGCAGCTCCTCCCAGCCCACCGGCACCGACACGCCGATGCCCGGCCGGCCGCGCGTCGACCAGGCGGCGACCGTCGTCGCGCCGCGGCCGTTGCGCAGGTAGTCGACGAAGATGCGGCCCTTGCGGTTCCATGCCCCGCTCTTCGAGACGAAGCGGCCCGGAAGGGTGCGCGCCAGGTGCACGACGATCGCCCGGGACAGGTCCTTGACCGTATCCCAGCCGTGCTTCGGCGCGATCGGCACGACCACGTGCAGGCCCTTGCCGCCGCTCGTCTTCAGGAAGCCGCGCAGCTGCAGCTCGTCGAGCAGAGTCTGCACCAGCTGCGCCGCCTCGCGCACCGCGGTCCATTCCACTCCTTCGCCGGGATCGAGATCGAAGACGATGCGGTCGGGCTTCTCGATCGCGCGGGTGGTCGCGTTCCAGGTATGGACCTCGATCGCGTTCATCTGCGCTGTCGTGACCAGCCCCTTCTCGCCGGCGATTTCGATCAGCGGTTCCTCGCCCGGGTCGTATTTCGGGTCCAGCGAGCGCACGCCCGGCATCGCCGACAGGCTGGCGTGCTTCTGGAAGAAGCGTTGCCCGTCGATGCCGTCGGGCGCGCGCACGAGCGCGGCGGGCCGGCGCTTCAGGTGCGGCATCATCGTCGGGGCGACGAGCGCGTAGTAGCGCACGACGTCGAGCTTGGTGATGCCGCTCGTCGCGTCGATGACGCGTTCGGGGTTGCTCACGCGAACGCTGGCGAGCAATCGGGCGGCGCGCGGATCCGGCGCCGGGTCCTTCGGCGCCGCGAGCGTGGCGGCTTTTCGCGGACGTTCGCGAACGATCTGCGCCGCCGGCTTGTCGTCGCGCAGGCCGCGGAACACTCCGTGGCGGATTCGTCCGCCGCCGGTCCACTGGGTGAACGACACCTCCGCCACGAGTTCGGGCCGCACCCAGTGCGCGCCGCGTTCGGGCACGCGCTGCGCGAACGGCGAGGTCGAGGTCTTGCGCGCCTTCAGCTGCGCGTGCAGTTCGCCCAGCTGCTTCTCGTCGAAGCCGCTGCCCACCTTGCCGGCGTAGCGCAGCGCACCTGAATCGTCGTGCACGCCGAGCAGCAGCGCGCCGAAGCCGTTGCGCGAGCCCTGCGGGTCGGTATAGCCGCCGATCACGAACTCCTGTCGGTTGCTGCACTTGAGCTTGACCCACGACGACGATCGCCCTGCGACATAGGTCGAATCGACGCGCTTGCCGATGATTCCCTCCACGCCCAGCTCGCAGGCCGAGCGCAGCAGCGCCTCGGGTGCGACCGGAAAATCCGCGCTGAAGCGTACGCGATCCGACGGGTGCGCATCGAGCCATTCGCGCAGCAGCGCGCGGCGTTCTCGCAGCGCAACCTGCGTCAGGTCGCGACCCGCGCAGTACGGCAGGTCGAAGACGTAGTAGACGATGTCTTCGGTGCGCTCGCTGTCGAAGGCGTTCTGCAGCTGCTGGAAGCTGGCGACGCCGCGCTCGTCGGCGAGGACGATCTCGCCGTCGAGCCAGGCCGAGGGCAGCCCGAGCGCGGCGACCGCGCGCGCGAGCGAAGGCATGCGTTGCGTCCAGTCGTGCCCGTTGCGCGTGATCATCCGCACGTCGCCGCCGTCGATGCGCGCGAGCACCCGGTAGCCGTCGAACTTCATCTCCCAGCTCCAGGCGCCGGAAGCGGGCGCCGTGCCGACCAGCGTGGCGAGCTGAGGCTCGAGCGAATCGGCAAGCGCGGCTTCACGCGCCTGCGGCGGCGGGCGCGAAGGCTGCGTCGTGTGCAGCACGCTGTCGGGCAGCGCGTCGACGATCGAGTAGTCGCTCTGCGCACGCGTGAAGGCGTCGCGCTCCTTGATCAGCAGCCACGGCTCCTGGCGCTCGCCGGCGTGGCCGTGCATGCGCACCAGCGTCCAGCGGCCGTGAAGCTTCTCGCCGCGCAGCTCGAACTTCAGCTTGCCGTCGCGATAGCCTTCGCTCGCATCGCCCTCGGCGATCCACGTGCCGCGGTCCCAGACGATCACCGTGCCCGCGCCGTAGTGCTTCGGCGGGATCGTTCCCTCGAAGTCGGCGTAGTCCAGCGGGTGATCTTCGACGTGCACGGCCATCCGCTTGACGTGAGGGTCGAGGCTCGGGCCCTTGGGCACCGCCCAGCTCTTCAGCGCGCCGTCCAGTTCGAGCCGAAAGTCGTAGTGCAGCCGCCGCGCCGCGTGCTTCTGCACGACGAAGGCGCGCTCGAGCGTAGGGGCCGCTTCGCGCTTCGAAGCGCGCGGCCCCGAAGGCTCGGCGGTGAAGCGGAAGTCCCGCTTTTCGCGATAGCGCTGCAGCGGGTCCGGGGAAGGCATCGGCGGGCGGCTTTCCGGCAATTGAAGGTGGGGGGGTCGCCCGCAATCGACGCGCCCGCTTTTTCCGACCCCGAAGCGGCAGCGCCGGGCCCTTCGCTTGCTCGTCGTTTCCCCCATGCCTGAGGTTCGCAGGAAGTCGATGCGCATGAAGGTTTTCGAGACGCGGTACACCGAGAAGGAGCTGTCGCGCTGGTTCGCTTCGGGACTGGTCGCCTCGTCGGTGCTGCTGGGCGCAGCGGTGGTGCTCGCGCAATCGGCGGGGCACGAAGGCCTCGCGCAGGCCGCGCCCGATGTCGAGAGCGCGCCTTCGGCGCCGGCCGCGCTGCCGAAAGCCGCCTCCCCGACGGCACCGCCGTCGGTGACGCCGGCCACCGACGACCCGCCCGCCCCCCGCTCGGCCGTCGAGGTGTCGATGGACCAGGCGATCGCCGAACGCGTGCGCGTCGCGCTGGCGAGCGATCACGTCACGCGCGCGCAGCCGATCGACATCGCCGTCACGCGCGGCATCGCGAATCTGTCGGGGAACGTCCCCACCGAGGCGGTGGCGCACCGCGCGCTGGCGATCGCGCGCGCCACCGGCGGCGTCACCGCCGTGCAGGACGCGATGAAAGTGGAGGAAGCGCCGGCGGTCGAGCGGCTGCGCTGATCAGCCGCGGCCGAAGGTGTCGCAGGCCTTCGGGTCGCCGCTTTCCCAACCACTGCGGAACCAGCGCACGCGCTGCGCCGAGGAACCGTGCGTGAAGGTTTCCGGCACGACGGTTCCCTGCATCCGGCGCTGCAGCCGGTCGTCGCCGACCGCGGCGGCCGCGTTGATCGCTTCGTCGATGTCGCCCGTCTCGAGCCACTGGCGCGCCTGCTGCGCGTGGTTCGCCCAGACGCCGGCATAGCAGTCGGCCTGCAGCTCGACGCGCACCGAAAGCGCGTTGTACTGCGTCTCCGATACGCGCTGCCGCGCCTGCTGCAACTGCTCCATCGTTCCTTCGAGGTTCTGCACATGGTGACCGACTTCGTGCGCGATCACGTAGGCGCGGGCGAAGTCGCCCTGCGCGCCCAGGCGCTCGCTGAGCACGCGGAAGAAGCTCAGGTCGATGTACAGCTTCTGGTCGCCCGGGCAGTAGAACGGGCCCGTCGCGGCGCCGGCGAGTCCGCAGCGGGTGTCGACGCGCTGCTCGAAGAGGACGAGTCGCGGCGGCCGGTAGGCGGCGCCCGATTGCCGGAAGAGGTCCGACCAGACATCCTCGGTGCTGGCGAGCACCACCGCGGCGAAGCGGCCTTCGTCGTCGGTCGGTGCGCTGCCCGAGTCGCGCGCGGCCTGCTCCGACTGCGTCGGCGGAGCGCCGGCGCCGGAGAGCATGCCCAGCAGCACGCCCGGGTCGATGCCGAGGAACCAGGCGGCGACGAAGGCGACGACGACGGTGCCGATGCCCAGCCCGCCGGCGCCGCCCGGAATTGGAAGGCCGCGACGATCCTCGACGTTCGAGCTTTCGCGTTCGCCTCGCCAGCGCATGATCGCTCTCCTAGGCGGTGTGATCGACCAGCGTGAAGCGCGCTCCGCCACGTTCGCGCATCGCGCTGAAGCGCAATTGCGGCCAGCGTTCCTGCGCCACCGTGATCTCGTGCGGCGAGCGCACGAGCCAGGTCGGCGCGTCGGCCGCGTCGTACGCGATGCGCGAAGCGTTCTGCTCGATGAAGCGGGCGACGACGGTCTCGTCGTCGGCGTCGAGCCAGCGTGCCATCGTGTAGGGCGCGGGGGCGATGCGGGCTGCCACGTTGTACTCGACGCGCAGCCGGTGCGCGACGACCTCGAACTGCAGCTCGCCGACCGCGCCGAGCAGCAGTTGCGCGCCGCCGTCGAGCCGGAAGACCTGGATCGCGCCTTCGTCGCCCAGTTGTGCCAGCGCCGCCCGCAGCTGCTTGGCCTTCATCGGGTCGACCACCTCGATCGTGCGGAACGACTCCGGCGCGAAGAACGGCAGTCCGCTGAAATGCAGCGTCTCGCCCTCGGTGAGCGTGTCGCCCAGGCTCAATGTGCCGTGGTTCGGTATGCCGATGATGTCGCCCGGATACGCCTCGTCGACGAGGTCGCGCCGCTGCGACAGGAAAGTGACGACGTTGTGCGGCCGCAGCGAGCGCCTGGTGCGCACGTTCACCAGCTGCATGCCGCGCTCGAAGCGCCCGGAGCACACGCGCACGAAAGCGACGCGATCGCGGTGCTGCGGATCCATGTTCGCCTGCACCTTGAACACGACGCCCGAGAAGCGCGGCTCGTCCGGCGCGACCATGCGTTCGTCGGCGTGCTTCGGCCCCGGCATGGGGACGAGATCGACGATCGCGTCGAGGCCGACCGC
>ERZ778017.2941-NODE-2941-length-12806-cov-4.881656_pt1 | contig 12806 bp, 7 predicted proteins | sample MGYA00375747_ERZ778017 | MGnify/ENA primary metagenome ERZ778017 (study PRJEB29350, sample SAMN05509838) | bioreactor metagenome | biome: bioreactor; material: wastewater | place: South Africa: University of Cape Town | collected 2014-03-17 ... | reverse complement strand
CGGTGCTCCTGCACCATGCGCACCACGCGCCCGCGGACCTCAGGGGAAAACTTCGTGGACTTGTTCATGGCTCCATTCTCTCAAGAGTTGGAGCCTCCTCAGAACCCGGGGCGATTCAGTTTCTTCATTGGTCAGTCGCGAAGCTAGGAAATGCACGCGACCGCGAATCTCTTCAGAGAGTTCACGCAGCTTTTCAGTCTTTCCCCAAGCTGGGGCGGTGAACCTCGAGCAGTCGTGGCGATACCAACCGGCCTCCTTGGACTTCCCCGCCAGCTCCCTTGCAATTACCGGCGTTCCCAACGTGCGATCGAAGAAGAGGCGAATCTCATGCAGTGTACGCATGACATTGTTCCGACCGGATCGAGCCGTTTTGAGTTTTTCTCGCGTTATGTTGAGATCACGCGACTGTTCTCTTAGGTATTCGACGGTCGAAGCATGAACGAGTAGGCCTCCCAATAATTCATTACAAGCGTGGATATACGCATCAGGCGCGTTTTCGCCCCCGTACTTGAGGGTTTCCCCAGCAAACGCGGCTACATCAAGCGCAGCTACGATGTGGAGTCCTTCATTCTCGTCGCTGTATCGGTCCATTGCGAGTTGTAGTCCAGCGCTTTCCCCGTAGGTCCAGATGTGATTTGGCCCGACATTTGCCAACAGCCTTCGCCAACCATAAAAAGCCTCTGCGATAGTCGGATCTTGCAAGATTGGGCCGTCTTGAACCGTTAGGAGCTCCATCGTAGGAAACGCAGCGGGGTGTTCTAGCCGGCAGAAATAGCCTGGTAGGTGCCGTCTGAACCACCTCCCCGCCATACGACGCAAGTCCGCTCGTAGCGCCTCGATGACACGCTGTTTTTGGTTCCGAGGCGAAATAATCGAAATTGCCCGCGGCCGATGAGAGCGCTCACGAGACGTTACACGGTCCCTATTGAGTTCAGCTTCGTAGCGTCGAGCCAAGTACTCTTCCAACTTGAACCCTACGAGTACACCGGTTAGGGATGGAGAAAGTTGAAAAGTACCAACCAGCAACGAGTCCACTCCAGCGGGAAGCGGCGCGTAATTATGGATCATGGGGAATCGCCCCCGTTGCTCACGCCTCAAAACGTATCCCACATTGAACCATCCACCTGATCCATAGGAACGCTGTTGCCGAATCCAGTTCAGCGCGCCATCCCCGTGCTTCCACGAACCTGCTGATCCCCAGTCAAGCTTCTTCAATCCGGCATATAGAGCATCGATCTCGGTGGGACCATAGAGCTCGATACCCCAGATCATGCGTACGCGAAGGTTCTGATCAGCTGGAATGCGGCTGCGTTCGTTTTCCTTTTTGTCATGTTCCCGCACATAGGTGCGGTCGCCTTGGTCGTGGCGTATCAAATTTGGAAATAACCAATGAGCACGCCATTGCAGGCCTCTCAACCACTTCGGAGTGGGCTTAGTCTCTGGGGACTGGTTTTCCGCGCCCTCATTCGTCGGCTCACTGGCAGACACGTTATCCGTAAGTTCCGGTTTGCATGGGTCAGTCATGGTCGAAGAGAGCTTCCCGGCTGAAGTGACACACTTATCCCGCACAAGTACCACGCCATCGATACAGATTTAAGCCCAAGACTATAGACGTCGTCCGAGTCGGAAGTGGCTGATGATTTTCCAACACACATGCACGTCGCACAGAAAGTGACCTCAGCGAATTTCGGGCACCCCTTCAGCTGGATCGAGCTCGACTTGGCGTACCTGTAGCCAGCAGCCCTCTTTCTTTGCCCATTCGGAGACTTGACGCCCCGCGGCCGTATACCTCAGCGCCTCGTCAATCTTTGGCGCCCATTGACGCATGAGGTCGCTCAACTGCGGAGAGATGGCTTGAGTTCGCCATATGCGTTCCAGATCAAATTTTCCGCCATAGCGATCCGCAAGAAGGGAAACCAGGTAGGCCGTGATATTTGACTGACTGGCCTTGAACTTCAGGCTTCGCACGATGCGTTGCGCCTCCCTGAAAAGGATCGTCTTTGCCACCAAGTCCCGAAACCACTTCTCATCAGGTGCCCAGTCCGCACCACTGCTCTTTCGCAATTCCTGCATGAAGTGATTGAAGTTCTTCTGGGTGCCCAGACTGACCAAGTGAGGCTTGGCCTCCCAAGCATTGATGTATCTCGCAACGTCGGGCTTCGAGATCCTCCGCTGGGGTGGAATGGTCTCCTTGAGTTTCCGCTGCTTCGCCGGAGTGTCGCCTCCCCGGAACAGCGCAACCTGATAGCTGCCCCTTGCGCGCTCATAGAACCAACGGCCCCGCTGATCCGGGCACCACGTGCGCTCGGCAAGTCGCTCGATCTCGATATGGAACGGGTCATTGGCAGAGAAGTCGGCCGGCTGAACCGAGTTCTGGCTGTTTGCGTATTTGGAGATCAGCGAAACCATCTCCTCAAGCCGATCCTCTCTGATCTTGGATATCTTCGCAGGGACAAAGACCTTGGAGAGTTCTGCCTCCTTGAGTTTCCAGGATCGGTGGATCGAGGCGGTCGTCTGACCACCATTTACGATCTGCACACCTTTGAGGTACCGCAGGCCGATCTGGCCATTCTCTCCGCGCTCGGCGACCAGCTCGTCGGCTGTCATCACGATGCCGTTGTTGAACGCGAGGAACCTGTCAGGTTGGGTCTTGAGGGTTTCCCGGATGCCCTTGTTGATCTTGCCGGTTGCCGACAGGAAAGATCGCACGTTCAGTTCAAGCAGACGTGCGCCGTAAGTGTCGTAGAGCTTCGCCAACACCACTCCCGGAATGACGGCCAAGCAGGCCTCGTACTCGTCGTTGATCTCCGGGATGTAGACACAGGGAATCGTTCTTCCCGTCAGCTTGACGAAGTCCACCTCGATCTCGTCACGGGGCTTGCCTGCTTCGAGCCGCTGATACAGCCTCTCGACGTCGAACACCTCCAGGCGGACCTCGACGTCACCAACAGTGGTTGGTTTGAATTTCTTCTCACGCGCGATCCCGTCGGTCAGCACGAAGATCCTCACTTTGCGCAAGTCATCCTTGATCGCGTGGAGGCGCTCGGCAAATGAAAATATCTCGCGTGCCTCATTCAGCTGGAAGCGGAAATCTGTCTCCACCACGGCCTTGTAGAAGCGTAGGGCCTTGGTTGCCGCAGTGCGCAATTCGTCCGTCGGAAGGAGTTCTGGTGTCTCGAGGCCGCAATAATGGGTGACGAAGATGTCGACCTCGTCCGGCTCCTGCTCCTCATCGTCCACCTCACCAAAGGCATAGCCGCTGATCTTCACCTCGGCATTTCTGAATCGTCCGATGTGCGGACACAGTTCCGGTTCGGAGACCATGCCGATTTCTTGAAGGTTCTCCAGCACCAGCTCGGTGAATAGCTCCTCGCTGAAAGGGGACCGTTCCTCTGCGTCACTTCCGGATTGGGCAGATCGACGATCGCGCACTTCCAACTGCAGGTTTTTTGCAAAATCCTCAAGAGCCACGTGAATCCCCTATCACTGCGCTGATCGCTTCGCCGATCGGCACCTCGAACGATTTCGCGAGCCGGAGGTCGAGCTGGTAGTTTGCCTCGCGGACGGCTTCGGGTGCACGAGCCCTTCGGAGAGAGGGGAACTCCTCCGTAATTGCGTATGCATCCAGTCCGTCGACGATGAATTGGTGAGTGTATTGGTCGCGCTGCACCTCGGCATAGCCAGCGGAAAGCAGGCGATTCGAGAAGTCGGGAAGGGCTTGCTGGCAACGCTCCGCCACGGTGTCGACCCATTGCGGCAAAGTTTTTCCACCACTTCCGGGCCGTGCCCTCACACGGATCAACCGCAGTTGATCGAGTGGTGAGGGGTCAAGCTGGTCCATGGACGAGATGTGGATGATGTCCTTGGCACCAAGAGTGGTTTTGACCTCGATAGCTGACTGCGCCCAAACGAAATCTTGGACTCCATCCTCGGGACCGGTCCAGGACTGGATTGCCTGGTCTGCCGTGAGCGTATCCAAGAGCATGTCCAGAACCACCAGTTCACCAAGCAGGCCGATTTCTTCCGAATCCGATAGGCCTGTAGGACGCATTTCGTGCATGAATCGCTTCCAAGCGACAATTCTGCCGACAAATGCGCGCACTGCGGCCTCTTCGGATGGGGCGGCTTCGGTGATATCCAGCACATCGTCGACCATCTGAGCAAAGAGTTCAGAGCCTCCGCTCTGCGTCCGCTCCAGTATCAGCAGCACCTGACCTTTGGCTCCCGGAGAGCGCCGCTCCAGCAGCACGCGGAACCCTTGTGCCTCGGGCAGATCCAGATTGCTCGGGATCGAGCTCGCCATCACATCGAGCATCACCGCCTCCAGCACTTCTGGATGCCGGATAGCCGCACTGATGGAGCAACGTGCTTGTGGCCTGATGCCGAGCGTTTGCCAGCCGGTTCCATCGGAGACGCCTGCCAGCCCCTTCCACAGCGCCTGAAGGTTGGAAGTCATTGCAGACCCCCGCCGAGCTCCTGTTCCCAGTACGCATTGTTCACGACGTAGGGGATCGATTTTGCGTTGGCGCTGGACGGGAAGCTGATACCAATGGCGCATATCGGAACTTCGACGTTGGTAATTTTGGCTTTCTGAGGGTCAAGTGGATAGATGAGAAGCACGCCCCTTGTCGGGTTGGGCGGAACGATCCCATCCGGGGTGCCGAGGCCGCGGATCGCGCGGATCGCCGGGCCACTGGGAGAAGTGATCTTCTCGCTCTTTCGGGTACCACCTCTGGCCGGATCGTTTGCCCGGGCCTTGCTCGTCAGGACCAGGGCTGCCTCGTATGCGCGAAAGTCAAGGTCCATGGCCTCGTCACGTGGTGAAAGCAGGCGCCGGATGACATACCTTCCTTTTTCAGCTTGTGCGCTGTCGCGGTCATCCGGTGTCCGCTCCACGAGGTGAACTGGGATCCCAGCGATTTTCGGTGCCGACGGTGAGTCACCGCTGAGGACAGCGACGACCCAGTTTGTCAGCTCACCAACCTTGAGCATTTCCTCCACGTAGTTGGCCAACAGAGAGCTGTTGGCTTTGTACGCTGAGATATGAGTCCGGTAGGCAGACAGAAAGGACGCGATGGTTTCGCCGGAGACGTCGCTCCAGACCATGGATCCGCTCCATGAGGCCGATGTATTGCCCGGCCGCGGCTGCGAGTGATTGAGATTTGGCTTGCCCATGCCTGCAAGCAGGCGCTCTACAGCATCGGCATTTGACTCGATCACCGCCTTGTCCCTGGACAGGACGGTAGTTTCGATACCATCCCCGGCGTAGGACATCTTCAGCTCACGACCTGATCGCATCTTCGTGGAAGAAGTGACCGTCATGACTTCATGCGACTGCACACGAAGGCCGTATTCGCGGGGTTTGGCATGTGTGGCTGACATGTGATCAAAGGCTTGACGAAGTTCCTCTGATGCAATGGTGATGTGGCGGAACCACTTCTGGAGCTCTTCGGTCGTGTAGAGCCGCGATAGATCCGTATATCCCGGGCGGTATCCGAACCAGCGCCCCATCTGCATGAGGGTGTCGTACATTCGCGAGGCACGCAGGAAATAGCTGACGGTCAGCCCTTCCAGTGTGAGTCCGCGAGCCAGTTTGTCGCCACCTACGGCGATGACCCGAATTCCGGTCACCTCGTTGTCGGCATAGTCGAGGACGTCTTTCGCGGTTCCGTTCACCGCGCGTGTGCGGTTTTGAAGCTCCTCGAGAACCGGTACCAATTCCGGCTCCACCGTGCCCCAGTCCGATTCGTCGACACGTTCATTCGGCGGCATGCGTTGGTTGACCAGCCGTGTCGTTGGAATGAAATCCTGTTCCAGAAGTGCGCGGAGTTCCGCGACGAGTTCCTCTTGGCCGATACCGCGGCGGAGACGCCGATACATGTCTTCGACATAGGACTTCACCTGGCCCGTCACCTCGGCCTGGACACTCGTGAATCTCGTGACGTGGATCAGCATTGAGCAGTGCTCTTTGCCTTGGCCCCGCGTTCGCCTGATGGCGCAGGTCAAAACAAAAGCCTGGATGGCCTCCCTCAGGCTTGGTGGCAGCTCGGGCTGTCCCTTGTAGAGCGGTGAATATCCGTTCTTGTGCCCGTTCGGCATCCAGCCAATGGTCGAGCCTGGTTCCTCGCTGTCGGTAAAGTCCGATACATCCCTGATCAAGGGAAGTCCCTCGATCGCCGTGCCGTCCGACAAGGTATGCCCGAACACCTTCATTGGTCCGACATAGTTCGATGGCGCGGGCAGGTTGACTATGAAGCTGCGCGGGAACAGATCCTCACCTTCAAGCTTCGTCCATCCCTTCTCATGGATGAAGATGTTTGCGAAGGGTGTAGCTGTGTATCCGACATAGGCGGAACGGGAAAACGCCCCGAGAATCTGTCGTATCAGACTGTTGATGACTTTGGGCTCATGCTCCGGGTCCGGATTGCCATCACCATCGAATGCCTGTTCGGCGGTGTCCACCGATGCATGGTCAGCCTCGTCGTCGATGAGGAGCAGGGGCAGCTTGGTCACGACGCGCCGTCCCGTTTCCGGGTCGGTCTGTTCTGCAACGTGAAGCCGTATCCATTCGAGCAACCTCGTGAGGACGGTCTTGTTCTTCTTGACCACGAACAGCCATGGGGTCTGCTCCGGCCTGATACCCAAGTGCTTGGCCACCTGCGTCCGGAAGTCACCTCCGTCGGATCGATTGGTGACGTAGTTGGGTCTCAGGCTGGGTTCCCGGCCGAGACCGACCCCGATTTCCTTCTTTGGTGAGTTGAGGTTTGGGCTCGTCTCGTACCCCAGGAAACCCTCGTCAAGCCGCATCTGTGTCTGCGATCTGAGATTGTTGTGGAGTCCGGCGAGCACGATGATGATCTTGTAGCCCGCATCGGCGGCCTTGCAGATAAGACCTGTGTAGTTGCTCGTCTTGCCTGACTGCACATGACCGACAACCAAGCCACGCCTGTCCCAGGGCCCCGGTTTCTCGGGATCCTCAAGCCTCTTGAGGATCTCGTCCGTCTGCCGGTCAAGGCTTACGATGCTTGCCTCCGCAATTTTTGGCTCGAGGAAGTCTTCGTAGTCCGACCAATAGCGCCACCCCTGCCTGCGTTCGGGGGTCAGCCATGGCGTATGTTCGTCATCACCATCGAGCGCCTTTGCCTCGCCGATCCAGATCGCGTAGCGATCGCTCATCAGTTTGACGATGTCCCCCTTTGGGACGGTGCTGAACGCCTCGTCCCAAGAGATTGCTTTCGCGACGGCTGCCTCGATCGTCTCAAGCGTGACGGGTTTTCCATCCCGTGAGAATCGTTTGAGGTCCATCTGTACCAGCTTGATGAAGTCCTGCATCAAGGCCTCGTTCACGGCGTTGCTCCCGCGTTTTGCTGCTGATTGTCCCCAAGCATTGCGATGGCTTTGGGGAATCGGTGGAATGGTGTTGTCCTGGAAAGCTGGCGTCGGGCCTGATCCGGTGACAATCCCTTCGAAGTGATCAGGCTTCGGTATTCGTCCCGCAGGAGTTCCATCAGATCATCGGGAACCCCCTCGTCGATGGGGAGTGGGTCCTTGTCGACCGTCTCGGCTGAATCCAACCAGATACGCTGTATGGGCACGGTTTCCTCGATCACCCGCAGCAACTGACGAATGCGGCCAGCGTATGGGCCCGACTCTTCCAGAATCCTGGCAATGACGGGATGTGCTTCGTCGATGCGGTACCGGGCACCGACCGTGGATGTGGAAACCATCCAAGCGGGGAAGGTCATCCGCGTCTCTCCATCGGATCGCACTTCGCCTCGATGAGTGAACACGCGTCGTGCATCCGCACGTACCGATTTTGCGAGCTCGACCAGCCGACTGCGAAGGTGGACAGGAGGCCGGGCTGTCGACTTCTTGATATCGATCCGCCACTCATGGTCGAGAGTATTCGGCAGGTCTAGGCTGATGCGGGCCAACCGATGGAGGTCATCCTTGGGCCATGGCCGTCCCTCGCCGAGGCCCAGCCAGCTTCCAGTCACAAGAAGGCGATTCCCGCGGTAGACATAGAATCCCTGTCGTGAAACCCAGCCGGCTGGCCCCGAGCCTGCCTCGAACTCCGCGTTGCTCATCTTGTCGCGGTGGGGCAGTACGTAACCTTGCACAGCAACACCACCGTGCAGGATCTCCACCGGCGTGGCCATCGTTGCATCGTGCGAGCACATGAACGGGTCCCATGGGCGCACGCGTTCGTTCTGCGTGTTCCCATTGATGTACAGGCGTACCTGGGGGCTCTGCCCCTCGAGAAACCGATGAAACGTCATCGCCAGGTGACGCTCCACTTCATCGATGAGGTCGAAGAAGTCGCGCTCCTGGAACCCTGGAGTGACAACCTTGTCCAGGCCCTCCCAGAGGACCACGGTGGCGAACCCGCTTTCCAGCGGTTCTTGGCATAGCCCTCTGGATGACAGGAATGGTTCCAGCAGGAGGGTCCATTCGTCCCCAGTGCTGGTGGCGAGCACATCCAGGTCCCAGCAACGGTAGTTCACCTCCGTGTCCACTTTTGCCGCGACAGTAAGGCGACGGCATTGCGAAAGGGATGCTGTCTTGAGCCCCATGCCGAAGCGCCCAAGGTCGCTTGTCGACCGGGATTCCAGCGGATTCGTCGAGCCGAGAACCATGGCTTGGTCCAGCTTTTCCGCGGTCAATCCATGCCCGTTGTCGGATATGCGGATGAACGAGTCCTTTCCGTTCCATCCGAAATCGAGCTGGATGACGGTTGCCCTCGCAGAAATACTGTTGTCGATGACGTCAGCAATGGCCGATCCCGTCGTGTAACCCATACCACGCAGTGACTCGATCATTGCGCTGGCGCGGGGCGGGCAGCTTTTCGTCTTCATGGCTGTTGGTCCAGCAATTCAGCCAAGCTCGCGGCGCGGGAAGGATGCCGCAGCCTCATCAGTGCCTTCTTCTCTATCTGGCGTATCCGCTCTCGCGTGACACCAAATTGCTTGCCGACCTCCTCCAAGGTGAGCTCCTCATCCACTGCGATACCGAAGCGCAGCCTCACGACCTCGGCCTCGCGCTTGTCCAGGGAAGACAGCGCCATGTCGATCTGCGCGTTGGAGTCCTCCCGACATGCGTAATCGATGGCGCTGTCTCCACCGACCACCCACTCTGATTCGGGATCCAGCGTGGCGATATCCACAATCGTTCTCCTCATCTTCATCGTGCGGGTGACGAAGGCTGCGTCGGTGTTGAGGGCTATGGCGGTTTCCTCAGTCGAGGGTGCTCGCCCCAGCTCGCGTTCCAGCGTCCGTTGCACACCATGCACTTGGTTCAGCTTCTCCACCATGTGCACCGGGACACGTATCTCGCCTCCCTTGTCGGCGAGAGCCCTCGTGATTGACTGCCGGATCCACCAGGTCGCGTATGTCGAAAGCTTCCAGCCTCTCTCAGGATCCCACTTCTCGATGCCGCGCAGGAGGCCAAGAACCCCCTCTTGGACGAGGTCCGATACTTCCAGTCCACGACCCATGTATCTGGTCGCGATCGAGAAGACGAGTTTGAAATTCGACTCGGCAAATACGTTTCTTATGGCCTCTGCGGCGCTCAACGCCCTCGCTGCGATCCTGTTCGCATGGTTGCCAAGTTCGCTTGGCGGATTGATGTTCGCTGACGCTTTGCATACAGCGCGCGCAAGTGCCCAGAGATCCGTCGATGCATCGTCGGCGGATTCGGACACCATGGATTCCTCATCCCCGTCTTCGAGGTCCTCGGGGCCTGCTTTGGCTGAATTCTGGGTGGCAGGTGCCTCCAAGGAGGCTTCCTTGTCTCGGCCGGCTACCGACATATATGGTGGCCGTATGGCGCACCGCAGCTCGGGCCAGTCTAGGATTGCCGGGTGATCGTGGATCAACTGTGCAACAGGTTTCAGAGCCGCCACGGCGCGGCGGCCGAGTGATATTTCCTCGTACTTCGACAGCAAAGGCTTCTTTGCAATGTGGTGCACGAACGTGCGCAGGGGATCGTGCGGACTGCTTATCCAGCCGACACGAGGTTGATAGATCGGTGTGCATGACCCCATGCCTTCGGCTATGGCCAGTTCGTCGTCGAGGTCCTCCAGGCAGCCACTTGGATTCGTATCCAGGGGTTCGGCGCCCTCCTCGGGGTAGCTCTGAACGATGGCGATTCCAGCGGCGTCGAGATGGAGCGCAATCTCGGAAATGGCCTCGTCGGTTGCCGCGCCGTTCGGGAGTATGTCCGCGAGCTCGGCTGCGGTGATCCAGCCTCTATCACGTGCCGCCGAGAACGCATCGACGATATTGGATCGGCGCTCCAGCTGTTTGGTGCGACGAGCTTCGGTGAACTGCTTTTCCAGATCGCTACCGATCTGTGATTCGATGCCATCGTCAAACCCGGAGCCGGCATCCTCACTGCGTTGCATGAGATCCGACCACTCAGCCACGAGCTTGTCGACAAGCAATTCGTTGTCGGCAATGGACTGGTCACTGATCCCACTTTCGGAATCGTCAACGACGAACATGTCGAGCGCATCCAGTGGCGTCGACTGTTCCTCTTCATTGGTGGCAATTGCTTCGGTCACTGGTCAGACATCCCCCTGTTTCATTTTGCGGTCAGTGCTTTCTCCTGTTCTCAAGCAGCGACCACACAACTCCGGCAATCCGTTGGGCCAGCAGTGGCGGGACAGCATTGCCCACTTGGACATACTGCTGTGTCCTTCCTCCCAGAAACAGATAATTGTCAGGAAATGTCTGCGCCCGCGCGGCTTCGCGGACCGTGAGGCTCCGGCACTGTTCTGGATCCCAATGAATGAAGGCGTGGCCATCTTTGGAGAGATGGCTTGTGATGGTTGACGCCGGGTGGGTTGGAGACTGGGCACGGAAGCGGTCGGCGAATTGTCCTAGGGACCAGCTTTTGTGGTCTGGATACAGCTCCAAGGGAAACTCGCGGGAGACGGGCGAACGCCCTCGCTCCGCTGAATACAGAGACGTAAAGAGATAGCGGCCCAAGTCGTCATTCATATGGCTGCGCGTCTCATGGTTCAGCACATGCCTGAGTCGGGGATCACGGAAGTAGTGGGCATGTTTCGGTGAGAGGTGCTCATCGGTGTACGAGGACGACGATCGTGCAAGGGACCGGTCGAAATCCAAGTGGCGCAGTCGGTGCTTGAGATCCATGGCGTCGCGGCCAAGCATGCCCATAAGGCGCCGTCGCTGGTACCTGACCTCGCTCAGCCATGCCGAGCCGGTATCGCCACCAGAGCTCAAGCCGCTTCGCAATGCGGGAAGATCCTTCAGGACATCGAGCAGATGCACCGGTTCCTCGTTCTTGGCCAGCACGGGGGACTGACTTATTGAGCCGAACACGGCCCGGCGCACCCCCATGATGATGACTCTGTGCCGGGCCTGTGGAATGCCCAAGGTCTCCGCCTTGACCACAAAGGAGCGCGGATCCTCCGCTCCCATATCTCCGGCAAGGAGTGGCAAGAGAACGTATTCGGACTCCATTGACCGCTTGCCCGTTGATCCCATGGCCGCAGTCGGATTGCTGAGGTCGCTCACGATCTGGCCGAACATGCCTTTCCCGGCAACAGTCGACGAGAGGATCCCTTTGACGTTCTCCAGGATGAAGATGTCCGGCTTGTACTCGGCGAGTAGGCCAAGATATGAGCGGTACAGGTAGTGTCTGTCGTCCCCTTTGGTGTGGAAGGAGCTGTTCCTGGCGTTCCGTGCCCGACCCACCAGTGAATAGGCTTGGCAGGGGGGACCCCCGATCAATACCAAGGCGTCGCCCGAGCTGTGGATCTGCGAGACCATCCTGGCAAGCTCCTTGTCACCATCCTCTGTGCCGAGGACCAACTGGCGGGCCTCGAGAGTGGCTTCGTGCCAGAGCGATGCATAGGTGCTGTTCGAGAAAAAATCTCCGGCAGACTGGGCATCACCGTGGGAGACCTTCTCGAGGAACTGGTAGTACTCCTTCGGGGCGCGGCCATCGAGTGCGACGGTCTTTCGGTAGAAGGAGCGTAAGGTCAGAGTGCGATGGGCCGAGGATTCCATCTCTGCCGAGACACGGATGCGGAACGGGTGATGCTTGGCATCTGGCGAGAAGTTGGTGAACCCCTCCCCGAGGCCGCCGGGGCCGGCAAAGATATCTATTACATTTACTTGCAAGGGCATGACAAATGAACTTCCCGGACTGTTTGGAGTTGCTGTGGCGCTGGGTGCTCCGCTGACCCGTATGCGTGGCTGGGTGTCGGTGACGGGGTATTGGAGAGGGTGGGCTGGTCATCCGTATGCCGGACGGATTCCCTTGCCATACTCACCCGTGCTGTCTTGTGGCTTGGATCAGGACTTTCCCTATGGCAGACACTCTGAGTAGAGAGCAGCGTTCCATAGCGATGTCGCGGATTCGAAGCAGGGACACGACGCCTGAGTTGCTGGTTCGGCGTGCCTTCTGGTCGGAAGGGCTTCGTTTTCGTTTGCACGCAAGGAACTTGCCAGGACGTCCGGATATCGTGCTGCGACGTTGGAACGCTGCCGTTTTTGTGCATGGATGTTTCTGGCATCGTCACGAAGGCTGTCCGTTGTTCCGGCTGCCTGCCACCCGACCGGAGTTCTGGGAGCCGAAACTGCAAGCCAACCAACGCAGGGATGCGAGGGCGATACATGAGCTGTCGGAAGCCGGATGGCGTGTTCTTGTCGTATGGGAATGCGCGTTGAAATGGGACGCGGAGGTCGCCGGAGCGCAAGCCGTTTCATGGATTCGGCGACAGAACGGCAGCGCAGAGCTGCTCCGCAGCGGGAGTTCAATCGTGATGAACACACTTG
>ERZ778017.2940-NODE-2940-length-12806-cov-6.482864_pt1 | contig 12806 bp, 11 predicted proteins | sample MGYA00375747_ERZ778017 | MGnify/ENA primary metagenome ERZ778017 (study PRJEB29350, sample SAMN05509838) | bioreactor metagenome | biome: bioreactor; material: wastewater | place: South Africa: University of Cape Town | collected 2014-03-17 ... | reverse complement strand
ATAGCAATGCATTTTTTAGTGCAGCGCCTGCTATAATGGCAGTACCATGCTGGTCATCATGCATGACCGGTATAGATAATTGTTCTTTTAATGCCTTTTCAATTTCAAAGCATTCAGGCGCTTTAAAATCTTCTAAATTGATACCTCCGAAAGTAGGCGCCAATGCCTTAATAATATGTACTACATCAGCAGGCTCTGTGGCATCAATTTCAATATCAAACGCATCAATACCTGCAAATTTTTTAAGTAAAATAGCTTTACCTTCCATAACAGGCTTAGCTGCTTCAGGGCCTAGATTACCTAACCCCAGTATGGCTGTGCCATTAGAAATAACTGCTACTAAGTTTCCTTTAGCAGTATAATTATATACTTGTTGCTTATCTTCGGCAATAACTTGGCAAGGAATAGCTACTCCTGGTGAGTATGCTAACGACAGATCGTATTGAGTCTGTAATGGCTTAGTGGCATGTATGCCTAGTTTACCTGCAGGTTTTTGTGCATGATAGTCTAATGCTGCTTCGTTGGTTATTTTTATACTCATCTATTTCTGCGTATCTGGTTAATAGTTGATAAATCGATATAAAATATGGCTTGCAATTTAACTTCTTTTTCATGCACAGGCATACATTTTTATATATACCTTAGTTGCTAAATAATATGGCTGGCATTTATATACATATTCCCTTTTGCAAGCAAGCGTGTCATTACTGTGATTTCCATTTTAGCACTAATCTGCGGCTAAAGAGTGAAATGCTTGCAGCTATTCAGCAAGAGTTAAGCATACAAAAAGATTATTTAGAGCAATCTGAAATAAGTAGTATTTATCTGGGGGGTGGTACGCCATCTTTGCTAGGAATCGAAGAGATAGCAGCCTTATTAAAACATATCCAACATACTTTCATATGTGGAAAAACATTAGAAATTACCTTAGAGGCTAACCCAGATGATATATATTTAGAAAAATTGCTAGCATTGCGTGAAATTGGGGTTAATAGGCTGAGCATTGGCATTCAAACTTTTCATAATAACTTACTCCAGTATCTTAACCGGGCACATGATGCTACAAAAGCCATAGAGAGTTTAGAGGCCACTATAGAAGCTGGTTTTGAGAATTTTAGTTTGGATTTAATATATGCTATACCTGGCCAGAGTGAGGAAATGTTAAGAAAAGATCTATCTGCTGCCCTACAATTTCGTCCTACACATATATCTGCTTATTGCCTTACTATTGAACAAAAAACTGTTTTTGGCCATTGGCTGGAGACTGGTAAAATTAAGGCTGTAGATGAGGAAATAGCAGCTAAACATTTTCATTTGTTGGTTAATACACTAACAGACAGTCACTATAAACATTATGAAGTATCCAATTTTAGCTTACCACACTACCATGCGCAACATAATACAAACTATTGGAAGAGAGGCAGCTATTTAGGTGTAGGGCCAGGTGCTCATTCTTATAATGGTACCAGCAGGCAGTATAATATAGCCAACAATACACATTATATTCAAAGTGTACAAGCAGGTGTTGTACCAAGTACTATAGAAATTCTTCGGCCGCAAGATCACATTAACGAGTATATTATGACAAGCCTACGTACTGAGTGGGGATGTGATATAGCACTGCTTAAAAACAACTATCAATATGATTTACGAGCAAAGCACCTTCCCTATCTAGAACAACTTATAAACCGACAACTCGCCTATATAAAAGGAAACATATTGGTGTTAACTACAGAAGGAAAGCTACTAGCTGATAAAATAGCTGTAGATTTGTTTGTCGCTTAGTATCTTGCAAAAGTTTAATGCAATAAGTAGTATTGCTATGTTTAATTTTTCCTAATCATTACCAGATGAAAATTTGCCTCAGGATACTCGCTTATGCCAAACCCATACGTAAGCTCGTACCCTTTTATGTCTTGTCCATTATAATGGCTATTGTGTTTGGCCTTATCAATTTTAGCTTACTTATACCGTTATTAGAAGTATTATTCAGCCAAACTGATGCCGGTCAGACTTTAGATACGATCACAAAGCCAGAATTTTACTTTAGCCTTATCTATTTAAAAGATCTCTTTAGATACTATTTTGTTAATGTAATAGCTACGCAGGGGAAAGTATATGCTTTATATTTTGTATGCATTGTTATTGTTATATCTGTACTATTAGCCAACATTTTCCGTTATCTAGCAGAAATTATAGTTGCTGAAGTACGTACTAAAATAGTCTATAACCTACGCACAAAATTATTTACCAATACTTCACAACTTCATTTAGGCTATTTTACCAGTAAACGTAAAGGTGATATTATTGCTAGGCTTACTAGTGACATACAAGAGGTAGAACATGCTATTGTAGATACGTTGCGTGTTTTTTTTAAGGAGCCTGCGACAATTATTGGCTTTTTTACAGTCATGTATTATATATCTAGCAAGTTTACTCTTTTTAGTCTTGTATTTTTACCTATTGCAGGATTTATCATTGCACAAATTGTCAATAAGCTACGAAAAAGTGCTTCACAGACGCAAGTCTCTTTAGCTAGCTTGGTCCATATACTACAAGAGACACTGAGCGGTATGCGTATTATCAAAGCTTTTGCAGCACGACCGTATATCCTAAAGAAGTTTAGACAAGAAAATGAGCAATATGCCCAGGCTAACTTATCTATGGAATTAAAAAAGAGCCTTGCTCCTCCTATGTCTGAATTTTTAGGCGTAAGTATTGTAGCATTGATCCTAGCTTATGGTGGCAAACAAGTGCTAACCCACCAAACAGAATTAGCAGCCAGTACTTTCATTACTTATATTATCATCTTTTCGCAAGCTTTAATCCCTATCAAATCTATTTCAAAATCTTTAAGTAATATACAACGAGGCTTAGCAGCTGGTAAAAGGATTTTTGAACTCATGGACACGCATTCTGATATTGTTAACAAGCCAGATGGTATAAAAATTAAAACCTTTGAAAAAAGCATTTGTTTTAAAAATGTAAGTTTTTCTTATGAAACAAAGCCGGTTATCAAAAACTTCGATTTAACCATCCAGAAAGGTACAAGCATCGCATTAGTAGGCCCTTCAGGCGGAGGCAAGTCTACTATAGCTGATTTATTAGCTAGGCTTTATGATGTGTCTGAGGGAGATATAGAAATAGATGGTATTTCTGTTAAAGAATATGATATTTATGCCCTACGTAAGCTGATGGGAATTGTTACGCAAGAAAATATACTATTACATGACACCGTCTATAATAATATTGCTTTTGGCCGCCCAGAAGCTACCGAAGAAGCCATTATAGCAGCAGCCAAAATAGCAAATGCACATGATTTTATTATAGAGTTACCGCAAGGTTACCAAACTATAATAGGTGAGCGTGGTAACAAGTTGTCTGGCGGACAAGCTCAACGTTTAAGCATAGCACGTGCTGTATTAGGCAATCCTCCCATACTTATTTTAGATGAAGCCACCTCAGCTTTAGACAGTGCTTCCGAACGACAGGTACAAGAAGCACTCAATGAATTTATGCAAAACAGGACTGCTATTATCATAGCCCATCGATTAAGCACCATCCGTCATGCACATGAAATTATTGTAGTAGAAGAAGGGCAAATTGTAGAAAGAGGTAGACATGAGGAGCTTATGCAAAAAGAAGGCATTTATAAAACACTAAGCCAAATGCAGGATACACAATAAGGTTATAGTAGGCTACTTTGTTGCTATGTAAGAGCTTACAAACAAGCAGTAAACAAGACATATTACAATAAGTCCATATCTAAAAACTCATCTAACTTTTAAATCGTCAGTTAAAGGCACTAAGATTATACTAAGAAATCTAATCCATAACCTCTAAATGCAGCTGCTCTTTTAATATTTGAAGATGTGGGTTTTTATTGGATAAATACTGAAACCTTTCTTGTGCTGTATAGGGTCTTTTGGGACCTGCTTGGTTCGGTGTAAATACAGCTTTTACATCAATAGTCGGATGTTTTAAGTTATTACGTAAATAATTGACCAACTCCTCTTTGATATCTGCAAAAATACGCTCTTCAACTGTGTTGGTAAATTTAATAGAAATAGTGATATCCTCTAATTCGATAGATTGGTTCAGTAAGTTATAAGCAGGCATCCTATCAGCTATTTTTAACTGTTTTGCATAAGCTTGCCAATGTACCAACACCATTTCTTTAGTAAGCTCAACACTTGCTTCTATTACTGCGGCAATACTTTGGCCCCCTGTTGCTTTAGGTTTGTCAATACTTGCCTTAATATGAGATAACTGTGGAATTTTAATGGTAGTCTGTAATGTTGCTCTTTTTATATCATTTGAATCTACACTAACAGCAGGCTTAGGTAATTTTTCCTGCACTTGTTCCATTACTTTTTCTTCTTTCTTGCTATCCTTTACTATAGCAACCTCAGGTTTATTAGTGGTAGTTGTAGACGGTTGATTGGTACTCTTAGGCTTACTGGTTGGCACTGTAGGTGCGATTGAGTTACTCCTTGGGTTACTCCCAGCTATAGGGGTGCTTGGATCAGATTCTACATAAGTCTTAGGATGTCTTATCAACGTTTTACTAGCCAGTTCTATCAAAGTAAGTTCCACATGAAAACGTTTATTCAAACTCTCTTTGTATTGTAGTGCACATTGATTGACTAATTGAAGCGCATCTAACAGAACACTAGTGGACGCTTGCTGTGCTTGCGCTCGATATTTTTCTTGTATGCTTGGAGCCACCTCCAGTAATGATAATGTCTGCGAATCTTGTGCCACAAGCAAGCTGCGGAAATGAGCTACAAGACCTTCTAAGAAGTATATCCCATCAAAGCCTGATTGTATGATTTCATCATATATGAGCAAACATGTTTTAATATCGTTTTGTAGAATTGCTCCAGTAAGTCTAAAATAGTAGCTGTAATCAAGAATATGTAAATTATCGAGCGTAGCCTCATATGTCAACTTACCTGCACCAAAGCTTACAATCACATCAAACATAGACAGTGCATCCCTCAAGGCACCATCTGCTTTCAAACTAATTAAATGTAAAGCCTCTTCATCATAAGCGATATGTTCTTGTTCAGCTACAGATTTTAATTGCTGTACAATATCTTCTGGCTTAATTCGATGAAAATCAAATATTTGACATCTTGAAAGGATGGTTGGAATTACTTTATGCTTTTCTGTAGTTGCTAAAATAAAAATAGCATAACTAGGAGGCTCTTCTAATGTTTTTAGGAAAGCATTGAAGGCCGCCTGCGATAACATATGGACCTCATCAATAATATAAATTTTATATAAACCATTTTGCGGTGGGTAGCGCACTTGGTCTACCAGGCTTCTTACGTCTTCTACAGAATTATTAGAAGCTGCATCTAGCTCATAAATATTAAATGAAGTACGCTGATTAAAGCTTTTGCAAGAATCACAAGCATTACAAGGCTCAACATCTGCTGTAAGCTGTTGGCAATTGATGGCTTTTGCAAGAATCCTAGCACACGTAGTTTTTCCAACTCCTCTGGGCCCACAAAATAAAAAAGCATGCGCTAAGTGCTTAGTGCGTATAGCATTTTTAAGGGTAGTGGTAATATGAGTTTGGCCTAATACATGGCTAAAACCACTGGGTCTATATTTTCTAGCTGAGACAACAAATTTTTCCATACATCAAAACTAATAATACTTTTGGGGGGTTCAGATATTTAGCACTTAAAAAACAATTTTAGGCTAAATTGCTTGTATTTATTTTAGCAAGTTAATAAAGTAATACAAGATTTTACTTTGTATATATATAATCAACTTACTATTCTTACGTTTGTTGCTACCTAACATAAACTGCATTTAGTAGCAGAAAAATATAAAATATTATAAAATTTATATATTTAACTGTCTAGATAATTCACTTAATATATTTAAATGATAAACTTGATTAATGTTCCTATTGCAGATAGTATAGTCAATAACTATAAAAGCTTACCGTGGATATTACCTGCACTATGGATAGTAGGAACGCTCATAGCTAATATAATTATACAACTTATAGCAAAAAACGATCAGCAGTATATTTATCAATACCTAACTACCATATTGGGCTTACTTGGCACTTTATATGCTAGTGTAAAAATTAAGCAACAAATATCCATACAAAAAGAAATTATTCTCTTTAACAACCTACTACAGCTCAATTCTTGGAGTACATATGTTCATCTACTTCTAATAGGTACTACCCTATGTATAGTACTGAGCCTTATCTATAACAAACAGGCTAGTAAAGATAGCGAGTATATAGGAGTTTATTTATTGATGATACTTGCCACACTTCTAGGTGCTTACTTGCTCGTTATATCTTATCATTGGTTATTAGTGTACGTAAGCATAGGTTGTATGACCATAAGCTCCACTGCACTCATCTATGAAAACGGATATCGAACAGCTAATATATTAGCTAGTACGCGCTACCTCATATACAGCGTTGTAGCAAGTGCAATTATGTTAGTTGGTTTATCTTATTTATATGGTAGCATAGGAACATTGGCACTCAACAAGTTTATTACTTATAATGAAGCAGCACTTTCCCCTTTAAGATACATTTGTCCAATAGGCTTTATTTTAACATTAAGTGGCTTGTTGATGAGTATGGGCAGCTTTCCCTTTCAATTTTGGGTAGCAGATATCTATCAACATACCGCTTTTAGCACAGTAGCCTATCTATCTACAGTACCTAAGCTAGCAGCCATAGCCTTTTTAGTGCGTTTACACCAAGCAGCTATACAAGCGTCTCCTTCTATGGACATTCTTTTGAAAAGTTTGTGGGCATGCATAGCTATGGCAACAATGGTTGTAGGCCATTTAGGTGCACTTACTACAAAAGATGCTAAAAAATTATTAGCATACGGGTCTATAGCCCAAACAGGATTCCTATTAGCTATTCTGGCAACTGATATGAGTACCTATACCCATGCAACCTATTATATTATCGTGTATAGTATAATGAACTTAGCTTCTTGGTTTGGACTACAGATGCTTAGCTATCATACCAAGAGTTTCTCTATTGAAGCTTTCAGAGGACTAGGCCATCCATTGACTGTAGGTGGTATGAGCTTCTTAGTAGTTATGCTCACACTAATAGGTCTACCACCCACCGCTGGGTTCTCAGCCAAGCTACTCATATTCAACCAATTATGGAAAAGCGCACAACTATCTGAAAATATTTTACTTACTAGCCTGTTCATAATAAGTATATTAGGAACCATACTGGCTTTATATTATTACTTAAAGCTTCCTTATATACTATTCTTTAAATCTAGAAAGCTACAAATAGCACCCATGTACAACTGGCCTATGCAAATACTAATACTATTACTCGCCATATTGCTTGTAGGTTTATCTTTTATCAACAAGCTATTCATTAACTAATTAGCGTATCTAATCTGCTATAAGAGGAAAAATAGTAGTAAAATTTTAACCAACATAGTTAACAACCCTATTAAATTCATTTAGTATACTCTACTGAAGGTTTTTGTAGCAACTTTACCATATTGCCATATAATCTACACCATAGCACCTATTTATATAAATTATTTGACTTAAACTACCTTTAAGCTTTGAAAATTAAGTTATGTGAAATAATTTGCATCTTTAGGCAAGGCCGCTAGGCACATAATTATGGAAAAATTCAAGACATTATATACTGACTTAGAAGAAGACATTTTGACCATTACCCTTAATAAACCAGAAAGATCCAATGCATTAACCACGCAAACCATTCATGATCTGCGGTCGGTTATCCAGAAAGTATATGATGATAATAGCATTAGAAGTGTTATCATAACCGGGGCAGGAGAAGAGTCCTTTAGTATAGGTGAAGATTTAAATGAGCTCCAAGAATTAAGTGAACTAAATGGCAGAAAGTTTGCTGAAAATGGTCAAGAGACATTTGCATTAATTGAAAATTGCCACAAACCTATACTAGCAGCTATCAATGGCCATGCATTAGGTAGTGGGCTTGAATTAGCATTAGCTTGTCACCTAAGAATAGCTTCTGAAGAAGCTGAATTTGGTTTCCCAGAAGTAACTAGAGGTATCATTCCAGGGTTTGGAGGCACTCAACGGCTTACTTATCTACTTGGCAAAACAACAGCATTAGAGCTATTGATAACAGGAGACACTTTTTCTGCATCAGAAGCCAAAGAAATGGGGTTGGTCAATCATGTCGTGAGTTATAAAGAAGCAGTTATCAAAAAGAGTAGGGAAATATTACATAAAGTCATGGCTAACGCACCATTAGCAATAGGCGCTTTGATCAATTGTATTAATGCTGCTTACCATCCTGATGAAGATGGCTATCAAACTGAAGCCAACGCATTTGCAAACTGTTGTAAGTCAGAGGATCTTACAGAAGGCATTAGTGCTTTCTTACAAAAAAGAACACCTAATTTCAAAGGCGAGTAGAATTATTGTACAGCCATTTATACTACCTTAATATGCATGTTGCGTTTGCTTGTATGGCAGCTAAGGGGCATGAAGTGTATAGCAACGAAAGTGTACGCTAAGAAATAAAAATTTGTGCTGAATAAAATCTAGTTATCTAAACCGGTCTTTCAAGATATTTTCTAGTAATCTTCGTTTATAATATAACTTAGAATATAAAACAGGCTTAAGAATTTTAAATTATTGGTAATGGTTTAAACTTTCCTTTACTAATTGATTTATTGTCTGGTTAACAACCATCTTTCTTTTTCTTACATATATAATATCCACTTGTCAACATGCTTCATTGCTAACAAAAAAACTATTTTTTATAGAAGGCCTAGGGGTTTGAAGTCCAGTGGAACGAAAACGTACGCTAAGCAAGCTCGCGACGTTAATTTCTGTTCCTTAGCATAATATGTATTAAAAGAATAAAGTTTTATTTACTTTTGTAAATGGATAAAATTGGATATGTAATGGATATATCTAATAGTATGAAGAAAAAACTAGACTTTGATAGCTCGGTTTATCAGCGAATAACCCAACAACTTAGCATTGTTGATAGCTTTAAAGGTAGTTGGAAAGCCATTGAAGGACAGCAAAGTAAATACCTCAAAGAGCTCAGAAAAATAGCTACAATAGAAAGTATTGGTTCCTCTACCCGCATAGAAGGAGCAACCCTTACTGATGAAGAAGTGGAAAAACTATTGAAATCAGTAAAAATAACCAAGCTGCAAAGTCGGGATGAGCAGGAAGTAGTTGGCTATTATGAGGCATTAGAAATTATTCTAAATAATTATGCTTCTATTGCTTTAGAAGAACGCTATATCTACCAATTACATGGGATTCTTTTAAGATATAGTATTAAAGATCAGACACATAAAGGCCAATATAAAACTCTTTCTAACCAGGTAGTAGCCAATTATCCTGATGGTACACAACGGACAATTTTTAAAACTACTGAGCCACATTTAACTTCTTATGAGATGCAGGGGTTAATTACGTGGACAAATGAAAGATTAACACAGAGGAACTTGCACCCATTAATGGTAACGGCAGCTTTTGTATATGAGTTCTTATCTATCCATCCTTATCAAGATGGTAATGGGCGTTTATCAAGGCTTTTAACATCTCTGTTACTGATGAAGCAGGATTATCAATTTATCCAATATATATCATTTGAAAATCTAATAGAGGCCAAAAAAGAAGGATATTACAGAGCGTTGATGGGAGGACAAAAAAATAGAGGTAAAGAAAATGAGCGTATAGATGGTTGGATAACCTTTTTTTTAGAATGCTTGATCGAGCTCACTCAAAGACTGGAAGCCAAATATGAAATATATAGCAAGTTGAAGGCCTATTTAAATGAGCGACAGCAAGCTATCTTACAATACATGAAAGAAAGCAAAACAACACAAGTTGGAGAACTCGAAAGGCAGTTAAAAGTTTACTCCCGCAATACCTTAAAAAAAGACCTTATTTATCTGGTAAAAGAAGGATTCCTACTTAAAACTGGTGCAGGGCGTGGGGCTTCCTACCATTTAATTGCTACATCAACTTAAATAAAGGTTGAGAATTTACAAGCAAGTTTCAGCATAATACCATTAATAATATACGGCTCATTAAGCATACAATGTTTAAAATTCCTCCCCCTATCGTTTTACATCTTGTGGGCATGCTAACATGCCCATAAGGCAGGATATAGTTTTTCTGCTACATGGTGAAAAGACCTACGGTGATGCATAGTAATGCCTAATTCATGGATAGCCTTTCTATGACACACAGTAAACCTATATTCGCTTCGCAGTTGTCCCCAGGCTGATTCTATGCGAGTTTTTGCATATATTTATTTCTGTATACTTTAGCTATAACAGAAGCGGCTGAGAGTACCATTCTCTTAAATGATAAAAACTTTTATACATACATGCCTTTCTAAAAAGGTAACCTTACACATGTCTCAATTAATAATAATATTAATATTAGGATAATGTTCTTTTAGTAAAACTTCTGTCTCCTCCCCTATTTGATTCCCACTTAAATCAAGCGTATGTATTTGAGTTTGTGGTAAAACCTTAGCCAGCTTTGTTATACCTTTATCCCCTATTTGATTCCCACTTAAATCAAGTGTATGTATTTGCGTTTGTGATAAAACCTTAGCCAGCTCTGTTATACCTTTATCCCCTATTTCATTCCCACATAAATTAAGGGTATATATTTGAGTTTGCAGTAAAATCTTAGCTAGCTCTACAATACCTTCATATTTTATTACATTATAGTCTAGATAAAGGGTATGTATTTGAGTTTGTGGTAAAAACTTAGCTAGCTCTATTATACCTTTATCGTTTATATCATTATCGCCTAAATCTAAGATATGTAGTTGCGTTTGTGGTAAAACTCTAAAAAGCTCTATTATATCTGCATCTTTTATTCTATTATTGCTTAAATTTAAGGTATATATCTGCGTTTATGGTAAAACATTAGCCAGCCCTATTATATCTGCATCTTCTATTTTATCATTGCTTAAATCAAGCGTGTGCACGTTTGTTCCCTGTAAATAGGGCCAAAATGCTTGAGGTAGGTTTCCCACCTTTCCCATTAACAGATAAAAAGCAAAACTAGGGATGGTTGCAGGCATTAACTCTCTTAGCTTGTCACTGCTAAAATCAATTTTCTTTTTTGTTACCCAACCTCGTGTATCAATTATATGACGGGTTTTATTCTTGACTCCAACAACACTTATTTGCGGTGTGCCTGTAATGAGCTCATTCCAAGCATGACTAACTGACCTTGCTGCCAGGATACGTTTAAAATTTAAGTGTGAGAAAACCTCTAGCCATATTTCTGGCGGAAGAATATTGAAAGTATTTGAAGCTTCTTGCAGAGGCTCCTGTTGTATTTCTATGATTTCTAAACCACTATCCACTTGTTCAATCTTTGCTCTTTTTCTCCTTCCTTTCGAACCTTCTTCTTCTTGCTCTATGGTTGTAGTTTCTGCTAGATTATCTTCTCCTTCAATAGATAGATTGGTTGAACCTCCACAACTTTGTAGGCATAAACTGACAAGTAAAATACAAGCAATAAACTCATAACCTACCCTATAACTTTTATACATATTTTATATTTTAAATTAAGATTCAAGCTTATAATAATACTAGCTACTTCTTATTTCCTTTTATCCTTTAAAAGAATTCTACTCGGAATAGCTATTCTAAACTCCCTTTCTCCTTGGCCTGATTCTCCTAAAAACACTTCGAGCCCTCCGTTACTGGTATAACTAGGCAAGGCAACCACAAAATACTTAGAACTATTGGGCGCCAGCTCAATAGTGGGCAAGGCTCCAATAGGCTCTACCACTTATTTAGTCTTGGCGCTTTTAAAAAATAAAAATTCTCTTAAAAAGGTAATGTATTCAAAGCCAAAATGAGAAAGCTTAAGATTGGTGGTCGTATTATTTTCAAGAAGAAAATATAAGTAAGTAGCATCCTGGTGGTGAGACACATTAACTAGAATCGCTTTTACCCCCTCCTCTTTAACGCCATAGATAAAATATTCTTGCTTTCCACTGGCAGAAAACACATTTTTCAGTACGCTTTTCAGGGCAGGTTGCTGGGTTTGTGTGGGTGTGGATGGGCCTTCATGAAGTTGGGCCTTAATGAACCGCTGCAACGGAGCCTGATCATCTGGATAAATTTCTGCCACATAGGTGTCTTTATACTTACCATATAAAACAAACAAGGTAGTGGGTTTAGCGTCTTTGCTTCTTAGCAAAAATTAAGAGGCTCTTTCCCCTAAGTTTAACGTGATAATTCTGGTTGCCTAGATCAATATCAATAATTTCTTCCTCAAAGCTAAAGATAGTAGGCTTACTAATAGGCACCCCTATTTGTGCTGTTTCTGCTTTACTGGCACTTGCGAAGCAAGCAAATAGTAAAAGGTAAAATAATAGTACAACGATAATTAGCTTCTTCATGTTACTCTTTGGCTTGCTCATCAGACTTGGGTTGCAAGAATTTTAACTTTTTGATCTGTAAGCCATAAGGATTTTTATAGCTTCGCTCAAGGATGGCTACTTGGAAATATAATCCACCAGGCACCTCTATATCCTCATACAAGGACTCCCTAGCAGTATGTGTAACCATATAGTTAGTCTTATTTTGTTAAAATAGGACTACTTTTCCACTCCATTTCTTTCTCATCAAAAGTAAATATTTTAGGTTCAGGCGTATTTACGTCATAATTTACATCAGCCACATAATAATTTGTGCCTATGTTATACCACCAGCTCCCAAAAGGAGGCCTATAAGGTAAATAGTTGATATAACTAATTGTGAAGTACTTCTGTTGAATAAATG
>ERZ778017.2930-NODE-2930-length-12834-cov-3.542139_pt1 | contig 12834 bp, 4 predicted proteins | sample MGYA00375747_ERZ778017 | MGnify/ENA primary metagenome ERZ778017 (study PRJEB29350, sample SAMN05509838) | bioreactor metagenome | biome: bioreactor; material: wastewater | place: South Africa: University of Cape Town | collected 2014-03-17 ... | reverse complement strand
ATTTGAAACAGGGCGGCTTGCCGGTTTGGGTTATGATATTCCCGCCACCACCAAAGCCACAGAAAGTGCATGGGGTTCCGAAGCCAATATTGAATTTCCTTATTACCACCGCTGGTATTTCAGAACAGGAAACACAGGAGACTTTGAATACCTGGTCAATTTATTGAAACCGCAACCTGCTGATAAACGGGTGGGCATTCGTGATATTGACGTGGTACATCCCGGCTCTAATTTGCCCGCGATAAATGATGAAGGTCTCGAAGGTGTGTTAAAATTGGGAGGCGCATTGCGTGTGCCATTTGACACGATGGAAGAAATTGATAAGCTGGAAGTCATTAAATATGATGAGTGGGATGAACATCCCTATCCACATCCCTTCACGGAAGCAATGGCTAATCGCATTAATCTTGCGGATGATTATGCAAAAGCATTTAAATCAATTGAGGAAGCAAACAAAGATGCCGGGGTTGTTGTTGAAATCGGAATTGATGCCGGTGATCCTGATCCGGTAATTACTTCGCCTTTGTATGGAAGATGGCACGCCTTGCAGGAACGGCTTTTAAAAAATACTACGGGTGATCCGTTAGCGCATGATAAAAACTGGATTCATGAATTAAATCTTGATCCACGTTTTCGGATAGCGGCAGGACTTGGGACAAAAGTTATTCAAAAGGGACAGGAAGAATATATGCAATCAGCCTGGGAGCAGGTAGGTAAAATCATTGAAGCCAATAATAAAATCAGGTGGGCTCAGGTAGCCATGCAGGTTTCATTTGGATGGTATGAAAGATACCTGCAGCCGATGCCAAAAGAGAAATCTTATTTGTTTACGGCTCCGGTGCAAAAGCGTGTGCTGTATCAAAATCTCACCATTCATAAACAAATTGATGAAAGCAAAATACCGGTTGTGATTTCATCAGGTGTTTTCAGAAGCGCCACCCGGCCACGCGGCAGAATGATGAAAAAACTTGCTTTGCAAACGACAGGCAATGTCAATGCTTTTAATCTTGCAGAACGGATTAATAATGATGAAGTAATTGTGGTGCCTCCAAAAGTTGATCCGAAAGGCGGAATTAATCTTAGTGACATTGCAGAAGCAACTCAACCTAAAAAGATCCCGCCTGCCATTGCAGATGCATTAAAAAAGAACAACAACCTGATATACCTGGCGCTGATAATTGCTATAATATTTTTTCTTGGCGCACTGATCTTTATTTCCCAGATAGTAATAGCAATTATCTGTTTAACTATATCGGCATTGGCATTTTGGTTTTATAGCATTTTAAAAAAATGGAAAAAGGAAATTGAAAATGCTGAAATTCTTTTGCCGGAAAATTTAACAGCAAGCGCTCTTGATAAGCTTCCTTCAAGCCCTGATTTTAAAATATCCGAACCTGGTGTAGTGGTTAATTTTTCCAAAGGAAATACAGACAGTGTTGAGGCCGCACGGTTTAAGATTGCATTGAAGGATGCATTTACTATCAGTGATGTACATTTTGCCGAACCTGAAAGGAAGAAGGTAAATTTTACCGACATCGTAAACACAATGGTGGTGCAATTGCATCCTAAAACGGTGATACCTAAACGAACACTCGCAGGGATTATCATTCCGGTACGGATCAAAGAAAATTTTTCTGAATTCTTTGCTCCTGTGATGGTGTATCCTCAGTTGGATGTGGCCATGTACAAACCTCTTGCGGATATGTCATCCGAATTATTTCTTCCCAATATCAATTTGATTCCTGAAAACAGTATCACACTTCTTGAGAATAATCAAAAATTTATTGAAAGTTATATGGTGGGGATCAATCATGAGATGTCGAGGGAATTATTATGGCGCGAGTATCCTACGGATCAGCGTGGATCCTACTTCAGGCAGTTTTGGGACGTCAACAGCTTTCTTCCGCCGCAGCCTGTTCCGGATAATTTAAAAGAGCAGTTATACGATATTCCAAAAATCCATACATGGTCAAAAATAAATACAAACCACAGTAATCCTTCCGATCCTTCATCGCCATTAAAAAATGAATTGGGACAACACAATCAACGGGCTTTGGTAAGTGGCAAAACACAATTGGTTTTGGTGATTCGTGGAGAGCTATTGAAAAAATATCCAACTGCTGTAATTTATGCCAACAGAGCAGATTGGGGATTAAATACCAGTGGCGTTCCTGATGTAAATGTAGAAAGGCGTTTTGCAGAATTGAGTGATGCTGAAAAATTAAATCCACCGCCGTCTAAAATTAAAACTCCATTGTTTGAAGCTAAGGTAGATCCGGATGTTTACTTCTTTGGATTTGACTTAGACGATGAAGAAGCAAGAGGCACATTAGATCCGCAATCCACTTCCGATGATCCGGGATGGTTTTTTGTGATAAAAGGAAGACCCGGCGAGCCGCGCTTTGGATTGGATATTGAAAAAGCAAAAAATGATAATGGGGAAGAGCGACTGATCAATTGGAATGATCTGAGTTGGCCTGATATCGGAACAGCCGAAGGGGAATGTATTTTAATAAATAAGACGATCACATTCATGCCTTATGATGCAGGAAAAGATCAGGAAAATAAACCTAACCCTGAAGATGTGCAGGCGCATTGGAGCCCCTCCACCAATGCCGCAGAACTAGCTTATATTCTTTACCAGGTGCCGGTGTTGGTGGGAGTGCATGCATCAAGAATGTTACCTAAATAAAAACTTATGAGTGAATTAACAAACATACAAAAGGCAGCGCAGACATTCAGAAACACTTCTTCGGAAGCAGGCAGAACCTTGCAAAGTGATGAAGCCAGGTTAGTGGCATTAAAAAGAAATTTTGAAAAGGCTGCGCGTGCTATGAATGAAGATCAATTGATCCAGGCCCGTGAGAAATTTGAAAAAGAAAAAAAATCGCTTGAAGAAAATATCAATCGTCAAAAGCAATCTGCCAAAGAATTACTTGAACGTTATAGAGATCAGTTACATGTTTTTCTTCCTGAATTGAATCCCCAGACTGCCATAGGCCAACTGAAGGATGATACTCCGATTCTTTTATTTCCATTGCGGCTTGAAATTCGTTTTAAAACAAACGATAACCAACATCAACTTTGGTTAAGAGTGTATCCGGATGATTGTAATGTTTCGCACAAAGAAAACTTGTTGTCAGAATCAGAATTGAATAATGCAAAACAATTTTGGATTGCTATGGCTAAGGCCGGAGGCATAGAAACAGATGAACGCGGTGCATGGGCAGTGCTGGTGAATAGTCATGGCAGTGGCCGGTCTTCTTATATTGTGAATGAATATAAGCCGGCAGGAAGCCTACCTGCAAAGGCAGATGCATCGCAACAATTTTTGATCATCACTTCTGATATTTCTCTTACGGATGACGAAAAAAATGCAGCAGCTGATTATTGGATAGATTATTGGCTGGCAAATAAAGATGCAGCAAAAATTAAATTGGCACAAGACAATTTGAATGCTTCAGTTGGACCAGAAAAAGCGGAAGAAATTAATACACAATATATTCCTGAAAATATTTTGGATCCGGTTCCGGAAGAAATTACAAAGGAAAAAGTGTTTGTCCATACATTGAGTCTTCCCGGTTATATTCCCAAAGAAACATCATGGTCAGAAGCACCTGTTGCTGATTTGTTGCCTGATAAATTCGTGGTGATCCTGAAAAAAGGAAATGTGGCACGAACTGAAATCTTTCCTCATGGGATAAAAGATAAATTACCCGTTGGCCCTGACCCTTCTTTGCCGGCAGATGAGCAGATAAAAAAAGATGCCAGTGGAAACATCATCGTAAACGAAGAGTTGAAGTGGATGGTAGATTTTGAAAAAGCCCTTGAAGTAGGGATGGCAATAAAGATTGATATTTCACCTTCTGAATTCGCTGCCGGATTTGACAGTCTTAAAGTAATAGGGCTTCGGTTTACCTCTGATAAATTCCAGGGAAAGCAAGAATTAGAAAATTTATTTACCAATCATTTTTACAGCAAAGGGGGATTTGGATTATTGAAGCAGGGAACTCCTACAAACAATACAGAGGAACTACCTGCCGGATTTACATGGATTGACGATCCTGATGATAGTTATGAAAGCGTTTTTAAGAACAGGGAACACTTTGATGAAACAGATGATTTAGAAAAAAAATCAGATGGTAATTGTCTTGCTGATGCTTTAGGTATAGATGCTTCTGTCCTTCAGCTTTTTCCAAATGCAAACGGAACAGATCAATTAGAAGCCAATGCAATGAATAAGGCGCTCTTCACTGCAACGATGGGCTATTTTATGGAGGAGATGATGCATCCATTGTTTAGTGATAATGATATCAATCATACAAGAAATTTTTTTACAAGTTATGTTTCAGGCAGAGGCCCGGTTCCAGCTATTCGCGCCGGTAAGCAACCTTATGGAATTCTTCCGGTCTCTGTTTATTCAAGATTGAATTTTTCAGGGCAACGTTCAGATAGACGTGCGATTTTAGTTCAGGATAATTTCATTCTACGTCTGTACAACCTCTTGAAGAAAATGGATAGTGAATGGAAGAATTTGATTTCTTCGGTACCGCATGTTACGGAAGGCGGGCGCGATCCCCAACAGGTTTTACTGGATGTCATTGGGCTGCATGCGCATTCTGTAGAGTTTCACCAACGGTATGCTCAAACAGAAAAGCAACTTTATAATTACATCCTTTTATGGTCATTGCCGCTTTTGGCGAAAGATAGTTCTGAAGAAATTCTTAACCGTTCAAAAAAAATCCTTTCGGATTTGGGATTAGATCCCGAAATGAATTTACCTATTTTGAAAAAATTCTTTTTTGGTAAACCCAATCTTTTAAAAGGTCCATTCATTGATGATGTGCCGGAATCGGAAATCACTCCTGTGCGGGCATACAGCGTGGATAACAAAAATTATATTGAATGGCTGGCCACGTCCGATGCGGAAACGGTGCGAATGGAAAATTTTGGAGGCAATGAAGCGCCCACTGCTTTATTATATATTTTGCTGCGCCATTCATTACAGCAAGCACAGTCGGACGCAGCATCGCGTGTGCTGATTTCCAATAAGGTCATAGAAAATAAATCTGTTTATTTCGATCCCGATTTTTTACACATAGAAGTAAATGAAAAAGGTAAAAGCAAGTATGAATCTTTATACTCAGCATTCCCTGCGATTACCGGAAGCGACACAATGGTAATGGCGGAACACATTTACAGGCCTGAGATTCTTTCACAACGTTCTGAAACCATTCATCTTAATGAAACACTGGAAGCGCTTAAGGTTTTGGAAAAAGTGCCAACAGCAAGATTAGCGCGATTATTTGCGGAGCATCTGGATTGTTGCAGTTATCGCCTTGATGCATGGTTCACAGGATTAGTAAATTATAAATTACAGGAGCAGAGAGCTATTTCAGTGGAAGGCCAAAGTCAATCCAAAGGGATTTACCTCGGCGCGTATGGATGGTTGCTGGACGTAAAACCGGAAAATAAAATTTTGGAAGATGTGGAATTGAATGATGAACTCGCGGCCATCTTTAAACCTGATGATGGTTCAGCGCTCAAAACAGATAGTACGAATCTCGGATATATTCATGCACCTTCATTAAACCAGGCGGCAACGGCTGCTATTTTGCGAAATGCTTTTGATAGCAATAACACCGGTGGAAGCGAAAATCCTTTCGCAATAAATTTAAGTTCTGATCGTGTGCGCGTTTCGGAATTATTTTTAGAAGGCATCCGCAACGGGCAAAGCCTTGCAGCTTTATTGGGATATCATTTTGAACGTGGTCTTCACGACAAGCATTCGCTTGGAGCGGGCGAGGTTGATAAATTTATTTATCCTTTGAGGAAAGTTTTTCCGCTTACCTCAAATCAATTGGATGATACTAAAACAGAAGATGATGTAAGCATTGAGAGCATTGAAGCCAGAAATGTGATTGACGGATTAAAACTTATACAACATGTTCAGAGTAACACCGTCAAATCTTATCCATTCGGCATTCCAGCGGAAAAAGGTTTGCCATCTGCTACATCAGGCCAGGCCAATGCAATCAACCAGGAAGTAAACGCTATTATAGAAATTCATGATGCCATTGGCGACCTTGTGTTATCTGAACAAATTTATCAGACTGTCTTAGGAAATATTGACCGGGCGGCCGGTAATGCAGATGCATTCAGCAAAGGAAACTATCCTCCTGATATAGCTGTTGTGGATACGCCACGTACCGGCACGACACTCACGCATCGTATGGGAATTCAGTTGAATGCTTCAGCAACTGCGCCGGGAGATGCTAATCCTCGTAGAAAAGCTGAACCAGCATTAAGTGAGTGGTTAATTTCCTTATTGCCCGCACCCGATAAAGTTCAATGCAAAGTCATTTTTTCTTCTCCTTCCACACCTGAAACAACCGTTTTTGTTTCACAACAAAACATTGGTTTGGAGGCGATGGACCTCGTATATCTTATGCAAACAGATACAGAACAAGGGATGACAGAATTAGATGATCGCATTGCCAACTATGTTAGATATAATATTCATTTGCATCCGGATACGAATGTGTTCATTCAATATACTGAAGAGATTGACGCGGGGGACAAATCAAAAATATCCTTCTTTGAATTATCATCCCTGGTAAACAGTATCAGGAGAATTGTCCGCGGGAATCGCTATCTGAAGCCTTCTCACCTTGCATTGTCGCAGGCAGGAGAAACAGTAAATGCGCCGATGAATGATGCGTTAATGAAACAACGAATCGTTGACGCGCGCGATAGCCTGCAGCTAAAACTGAATGACCTGTCTGCATTAAAATCAACTTTCAAATCTATAGCTTCATTAAGCGCCGGACTGAAATCAAACCTGGAATTATCCATCAGTGACCCCTCAGTAGTGCTCACTATAACATCACAAATGGAAAATGATTTGAAAGATTTTTTAATTGATAAAAGCGTTGAGAATAAAAATGCAAAGCTCACTGTATTTGAAACTTCCATTAATGCTATCGGCAATGCCGCGACCATTGCCGCTTTGAAAACGCAATATGAAAATGCAATGGATGCTTACGTAGCTGACTTCCAAAATATAGACACACAGATAGAAGAGGCTACCACTCATTTACAGGAAGTGTCTTTATATCAGGGGCAGCAAACTGGAACAGGTTTTATCCGGCAGGCTATAAAGAATGTATATAAAATTGTTTTTGAAAAATGTGATGAAGTGGTTAAAAGATGGGAATCAAAAACTGCTGAATTCAATACCCTCATGGCCGGGTATGATGCCGGGGGAATCGCCGAAGATCAGTTTGAACTACTCAAACATGCGGAGCAAATTATTTCCACACAAATCACCACTCCGCTTCCTGCAGATTTTAATGATTACAAAACAAATTCAATTGATGTAAAGAAAGCTGCGTTTGACCTGCAATTGAATAAGATAAAATCTCATGCCACTAATAACAAACCGACGGTAATTGAATTCATCGCAGACGTTGAAAGTTCTTTAGTGTCGCTCAGAGAGTTTGATGCAATTAAGTTTGATCAAAAATTACAACGAAACGATCTTGCTTCGAAAAAACTTTTGCTGGCGGGTTTAAAAGAAGATTTTGTAATGGCGATTGAAAATGTTTTGAATATTTTCAACAAAGCGATTGCTGATTGCAACACTTACATTGCAGAGTCGGATGCAGTGGCTACAAATACTGATAAAATTGCTTCTTTAATAAACGCGGGCAAAGCGATTTTTGGAGACGATGCCATAATGCTGCCTCAATTTACACTTGATGAAATTACGGCGAATGAAATGGAAAATGTTTACAATGCGGGCACCAATGAAAGCATATTGAATTTTGCTAAAACAAAAACCAGCCAGCCAATGCCGGTTGAAGATTGGTTAACCGGGATGGCCCGCGTAAAAACAAGAGTTCATGATTGGGAGCACATTACTTTCCTGGCGCATGCCTTTAAACCCTCGGCTACACTGGATGTTGTGCCATTACAATTTCCATATCAGGTGGATGATCGTTGGCTTGCTGTGACTTTCAAAGACCCAGGTGACCCCTCAGATTTATTTTCATTGAAAGGGGATAAGTTGTTATACACAACTCATTTTGCCTCGCCTTTCAATAAGCTGCAGGCGCAATGCGGAATCATTATAGATGAATGGACAGAAGTGATACCCAACCAGGAAGAGACTACAGGGATCGCCTTTCATTATGATCAACCTAACAGTGAACCATCGCAGGCAATGCTATTGGTTGTGCCACCTCAAATAAAGGGAAACTGGGAATGGGCCGATCTTGTGGATGCCCTGGATGAAACACTTGAAATGGTAAAGAAGCGCGCGGTTGAACCTGCTAAAATAGAAGAGGGTAACTATGCACAATTCCTGCCAACAACGCTGATGGCGTCAAGCAGGTACTGGATAAATATCGTAGCCAATTTATCAATGAATAACCAGATTTATAAGGTCATTAAATAATGTTTTATGGCAGATTATCATGTAGCGGATATCAAGACAGAAATAAAACGAAAGAGCATACCGGCCATGCATACATGGAACAGATTGGAAGGCAGGCCGCGCATACACAATTTCAATAAAGCTATGCGCGCCGAAGTGCATGATGCTTTGTGGATGATCACCAGGCAATGGCAAATGGGAGAGTTGCAGGCAGATGACGCTGGAAGCCCTGTGTACGCAAAACTTCATATTAGTGCATCGGAACTGACACAATACAAAGCAGCATCCCATGACTTGCAGAAGTATGAAAAAAATGTTCCTTTGGAAGTGAAAGCGGAACAGAAAAAAATCCCTTTTGACAGGGCAGGATATAAGATCAGTTTAGATATCCGTTTGCGGATGGGGCAATACTGGCTGAAATTATTGAAGCGTAAATCACTTGATTACGAATCAGAATATATTCTTGCCTACCCGTTTTCGATGCCGGCGAACGACCGCTACAAAGAGGCTGTTTATGCGCATCCCGAAGTTTGGAAAACCATGTCGGCTATCAGCGGGCGATGCATGGATGGATACGCATTGTATGAAAATATTGTTGCCGGCAATCCCGCATCAAATGGGATTGAAGACGCTGATCCGAACATGACCACATTGAATAATCTGGGATTAGAATTTTTGAACTGGTATCAGAAAATATTTTATCAGCCATCAGATGAAAATAATAACGCGTGGCTTCCAGACAGACTCGAATATCAATTTGAATGCGTAGCTGATGCTGGGTCTGAAAGTAAGTCGCTCACTGCTGATGAATACTACCATGGTCATTTGGATTGGTATGCATTTAACATAGAACGTAAGGAAGCGGTTGAAGAAGCAGAAGTCAAAAAAACCTTTACCGATTCTTTTATTCCTGCTCATGTTCAGTTTGAAGGAATGCCCAACACACGATGGTGGAAATTTGAAGATAGTAAGACAAGTTTCGGTGATGTCAAACCGGACAAAACAGATTTTGCTAAACTCTTATTGATTGAATTTGGATTAGTGTTCGCCAATGATTGGTTTATCGTTCCTCATAAATTACCGGTGGGTTCGCTTGCGAATATTGAAGGCCTGACAGTAAAAAATAATTTTGGAGAAACGATTTGGATTCAGGCGACAGAAGAAGAAGGTAATTCCTTGATGGAGTGGAGTATGTTTAAAATGCGTTCGAATATTCAGGACAATACTTTATTACTGGCGCCCACAGCAATTAAAGTGCATGAAGGTGATGCACTGGAGGAGATTGCTTTGATTCGCGATGAAGTCGCTAATATGGTTTGGGGTATTGAACAAACGATTCCGCTTGTAGCCGGAATGGGCGATAAAGGTTCTGAAGCGGGATTGCGTGTTAAGCAATTTCATGAAAATAAAGTAAATCAGAATAAGATGCCCGATTTTGTTCCGCCAACTGCTCCCATTTATTATCAGGCAATGACGGAAACACCTGAAAACTGGATTCCTTTTATTCCTGTTCATATTGAAAATGATAACAGGGAAGTGCAGTTGCAGCGATCATCCATGTTACGCATCATTGAAGGAGACACATTAGCTCCGGCAAAAATAAAACCAGTGACTTCTATTTTAAGAGAAGGATTGGATGCAAGTGTTCCATCAGCCTATTATATCCACGAAGAGGAGGTACCCCGGATGGGAATTCATGTCACCCAATCGTTTCAACGGACAAGATGGATGAATGGCGAAGTGTTTGTTTGGTTGGGAATGAGAAAACAGGCAGGCAAAGGCGAGGGCCGCAGCGGGCTTGCATTTGATCAGATAAAATAAGAAAATCTGATTGTAAAATCCGTTTGGATTCAATGCTAACGAATTTACAAGGGCTATTAAATTGAATAGCTTTGCAGTTTCAAAGGTAGCAACGGCCTGTATTTTTGCTAATCTATGTTACTATTAAGCCAGCTTTAATAAAGTTTTTTCTTTGATTTGGAGAAATTTCATTTTGTGGAGTGCTATGTTTCATTTTGTTTTGTTTTATATCCTTTACAGAAATAAAACTGCTGTCAAATATTATGCGATAAAATTGCAGCTATTGATTAACTTGAAAAGAGGTAATAGTAAGAATCGGGGGGTAAATTGAGTCTGGAAATAGAATTCTTATTCTTTTATGGTCATTTTTTTAATTTATTTTTATTTCCCTCTTCCGGGCACTCACTTTCTTTCCATTCTTTGATTTTGGTAAAGGGCAATTTTAAAAGATTCCAGATGGTTAATTCATTTACGTTTGAATAGACCGGAACCCCTGTCACGATTTCATTTTGAGATACATTTAATCTGATTGTTTTGTGTATCCGGTCCCCGAAGGAAAAGATGATTGAAAAATTACTGTCCGTTTCTCTTTTTATCATGGAATGATGAATGCCGTTCATCCGTCGTGTTACTAAAATCTTATTTATAAATAAATTAATAATCGTCCATTAAATGTGAATCTTATGGATAATAAAAATTCTGCTGCAAAAACAGAAAATCATTCTAAAGGAATTATCGGAGCGGGGTTACTAACAGCTTTTGCAGCGTCACTCTGCCGCATTACTCCTGTACTGGCTATGTTAAGCGGTGCCGCTGGCATTGCTTCCACCTTTTCGTGGATGGGAACCATACCGCCCTTATTTGATCGGAATTACAATTGCCGTATTAGGTTTTGCATGGTATCAAAAACTAAAGCCTAAAAATGCAGAAATAGATTGTGCCTACGAAGAGGACAAACCTTCTTTCTGGCAAAGCAAAAGCTTTCTTGGCATCGTAACGGTATTGGCTTTTTTGCTGATGGCTTTTCCCTCCTATTCAAAAATATTTTTTCCCAAAACCATAGCAACACAGATAATTGTGGTGGATAAAAGTAATATTCAACAATAATTAGTACGGAATTCTTTCTTCAGAAGCTTTTACATTCTCCTCTAAAAGGATTTCATACCTGGTGTAAAATATTCTGATCTTTTGATGGCAATAAAGAATATCCCATAAGGTATTCATCAACCTTTCTTGCACATTCTCTTCCTTCTGAAATAGCCCACACAACTAATGACTGACCACGCCGCATATCGCCTGCGGCAAAGATTTTAGGGATGTTGGTTCGGAATTCTTTTTCAGCAGCTTTTACATTTCCTCTTTTGTCCAATTCAATATCAAGCTGACTTAATAAGCCCTCATGTTGCGGGTGTACAAATCCCATTGCAAGAAAAGCGCGTTCACAAGGAATTTCTCTTTCGCTGCCAGGAACCTCTACAAATTGAGCAGGTTTCTCATCCGCCGTAAATTGCCATTGAAGATCTACTATTTTCAGAGCTCTTAAGTTTCCATTCTCATCCCCTAAAAATTCTTTGGTAGCAATTGCCCAACTACGATTCGCTCCTTCCTCATGAGAGCTTGTTGTTCTTAAAATCATTGGATAGGTAGGCCATGGCATGTAAGATGTACGGCTTTGGGGAGGCATTGGCATCAATTCAAATTGTGTAATAGATGATGCTTTCTGGCGGTTAGCTGTTCCCACACAATCACTTCCGGTATCGCCGCCGCCAATAACCACAATGTTCTTGTCAGTTGCCAGGATGTTTTCTCCTTTCACTTCCACATTAGATACACGCTTGTTTTGCTGTTTTAAAAAATCCATAGCAAAATGGATTCCCTTGAGATGCCGGCCCGGAATTTCCAGGTCTCTTGGAATTGTTGAACCACCAGCCAGTACGATTGCGTGGTATTCTCTTAATAAATCAGTGATACTAATATTTACACCCACATTGGCATTGCATCTTATTTCCACACCTTCCTCTATCATCATATTAATCCTTCTATCTACTACCCATTTTTCTAATTTAAAATCAGGAATTCCATAACGCACTAAACCGCCGGGTTTATCATCTCTTTCAACAAGCGTACCGGAGTGGCCTGCTGAGTTTACTTGTGTAGCAGCGGCCATTCCAGCAGGACCTGAACCAACAATTGCTATTTTTTTCCCGGTTCTTATAGCAGGAATGCGGGGCTGAACGTACCCATTTTCAAACGCAATTTCTATAATATGCTTTTCAATTTCTTCAATGGTAATAGCGGGTTGATTGATTCCCAATACACATGCTGTCTCACAAGGCGCGGGACAAATTCTTCCTGTGAATTCCGGAAAGTTATTCGTAGATGAAAGTATCTCATAAGCCTCTTTATAGCTTTTACGATAAATTGCGTCATTAAACTCCGGGATAAGATTTCCAACAGGGCAACCTTCATGGCAAAAAGGAGTACCACAATCCATGCACCGCGCAGCTTGCTCGTTCAATTTTTGTTCGGAGTAACGTTCAATAAATTCTTTATAATCGTTCACCCTTTCCTGTGGTGGACGTTTTTTAGGAAGTTCT
>ERZ778017.2926-NODE-2926-length-12852-cov-4.593030_pt1 | contig 12852 bp, 5 predicted proteins | sample MGYA00375747_ERZ778017 | MGnify/ENA primary metagenome ERZ778017 (study PRJEB29350, sample SAMN05509838) | bioreactor metagenome | biome: bioreactor; material: wastewater | place: South Africa: University of Cape Town | collected 2014-03-17 ... | reverse complement strand
TTGATGATGGGGCATTGCTTTAAACTCAAAAGTAGCGATATAATTTCGTTCGATTCATCAATTGATGAAATTGGTGGTGGTGGAGCAATCGATGACGATGATGATGTCACTTGGTTCAACGTGAACAAATTATCGTTTACTGTGAGGAAATCGTTGAACAATTCGGTGATGCTGGAAACCGCTTCAAACTCGTCTGCTTGTGCTAAAGCTTCCAATTGACTCTTTGCAACGGCGTTGTTGAAAAATACCTGGTAATCGTGATAATGGGGCGAACGAAGCTCGTTTAAAAGATGGTTAATGGACTCTTCGGTAGGTTTGATGTAGACAATGCATCTTAAATTCTTCATATGGTCAAGAGCAGCCTGGTCCCCAATCATCTCAATCAAAATGACATCGTTTTCGAGCAACTGCGATTGTGTATAGCTCATGGAGATTACTGGCGTTGTGTGCTTGTCTACGAGTAACACCCTCCCTTTGGAAATTGACAGGCCAGAACCAGTATTGAGATTAGCTCCTCTGCTGGGTCCAGCGACCGGCAGTTTAGTAGACTCAAACAACCGTGAGAAATAGAAATCTCCCACTGTTGATAGATTCAAACTCATGCTTCGTTAGTTATACCAGTGGTTCTTGTGGTTCTTAGTGTTAACAAGATAGCCATGTGGTATCTGCGAACAGTTTGGTAATATATACAGGTATCAACATAGTACCAGTCCTGTAAGACTTCAAATAGTTACTCCGTAGTGTTAGTGCGTACTTTACCAGTAATTACATACTAGCTGGTACAAGCAATACCAGTGGATCTGTGTGGTTCTATCTGCTTAGGAGATAGCACTAAAGGTTTACGATTAGGTAAATCCAATTGGTACTGGGGTATATATCTAATATATCTGTACAGGATTTTACCTCTTTGAGGTAAGGTCTATCTTTAATGTATATTTGGCAGTCTAATCTAAGTCTATAAATGCGATGAATCTGGATAATAGAACGTAGATAATGGTTTAACAGGACGGGGTGCTTCCCCTAATTCATGGTGCAGTCTGAACTCACCTATTTCAGTGTAAAGTTTACCTTGAGGGAACCTTTTTGGGATTGGCGACTCGATATCCTTTTCAATTGTCTGTTGCAATTGTTGTGAAACGGTATCTTTGCTGAGATCCCCATAGCTTGTGATTTGAGCAACAACCCTTTTCACTATGTCGGACAAATCTTTTTCCTCCTTGACTATATTGCCAACAGAGTCCAAATCAAGTTGCACGTCATGACGATAGCTGAAATTCACAATCGAGCTTTGAATGTGTTTTTCCCGACTAACCTCAGGAACAGCTTTACTTTGCAAATGAACAATCAATCTAGACGATTCCTGCGCTTTGTTCAAGATAACATCATTGAAGAATTGTATAAACTCTTGTTTGGTGATAGTTTCCAAAACTTCAACGTGATTAGTTCTTGACTCAAAGTTGTAGTATCCGTCACTAATTGAGTCCCAGAATCTGGTTACTTCTTCGTTCAAGTGTTTCAATTTTGTCAATTTAATACTCTTTAATGCCTGTTTATATTTTGCAAATTCTTCATCACTCAATTCTTTATTAATGTATCTTCCCATTTTAGCCAAAAACTCTTCGATTCTATACTCTAAGAAATAGGTATCTCTTTCTGATTGAATCAAAATTCTAAATCCAAATGAGTTTCTACAGTTCCGTAATCCTGAAAACACAACATATCCTAACTGTTCTTTAGTTCTGAGTTGGTTGAAGCACGGCTCTTTGACAACTGTTCCAAACAAATCAGTCAAAACTCTCAATTTCTCATGGTTTCTATCTCCACTAACTTGAATGTAATACTCAATACAAGAATTGATGTTTTGTTCGTCATCTAATGACAATTCATATCTAACAATTTCATTGTTAGGCAAAATATAATTCTTGAGTCTAATGATTTCTTCAATCTTGGAAGCATCTTTATCAATAACTCCAATTTTGTCAGTATGTGCTGCAATTGAATCTTTGATTTCTCTAGCTTTGATAATATCAAAATTACCATGAATCAAAGCTTCAATATAAACACCAGAATCCCATAATGTATTTGTTGCAAAAGAATATACCTCATCAAAAGTGACATTTTGCAAAATCTTCAACTTATCTTCAAAGGTGTACGTTTTGTCGTTAATCAATATCAATAAATGAGTACCAACTTGATTGTATGGAACATTGTATCCAAAATTTTTAAGTTCTTTATTAAACTTGAACAACACCGATTCAAATCTTTCCTTAGTAGGCTTGAAGTTCACAAGTTTTTCAACAATTTGCTCCATCAAAACTGACAATTTATCATTGTATCCGGAAACCTTCAAATTAAAACCATCTCTCCAGAACGATAAATTGGCCTTTAATCCAACTAAAGATGCAGAGTAAGTAATCAGGTTGAGTTCATCATTAATTAATTCTGCAATTAATGATGAAAAAGTCGCAGACCTGACATCTGAATTTGAATTTGGCAAATGGAAAACCAATTCGATAACACCTTTAGGTACTTCAAATTGGTCATCTTGTTTGAACCAGACTTGCATTCTATTTGTATCTTCTATCAAATATGGATGTGTCAACGGAGATTTTGATTTTGTTTGCAAAACATTGAAATCTCTAGGAATGAACATATTTGGATTTGGAAAGTGCAACTGAGGTACCATTTGCGCACTCTTAATATTTGACATCAAGTCTACAGGGATTGCATCATACGAATATTCAGTTCCGTACCACTTTTCTTTCTTATCTAACCCATCCAATGACCGGGATACTAACGTAATTGTAAAGTTGTTAGGATTCAAATATTTGCCGTAATCAAGAATAGCGTGTTCATCATAAATTTGAGGAATTGACGAACTTAAAACAAATTGAGGAGGAATGTCTCCATCTTCAGTGAATTTGTACAAATTATTACTCAATTTTGACACAGTAGTGGACGCATCTGATTTCTGTTTGAATTTAAAGTTAACTTCAGCTATGTTAGCGAGTTCTTCCCAAATCCATTTCTGTGGGCCCTGGACATGGAGATATTGCAAGTACTGGAAAACTGAAACAACAATATGTTTCCAGTTATCCAAACCAGTTGGTGTTAATTCAAATGATAACATAAAGAATGAATTACCCTGACAAACTTTCATGTTACCTGCCGATAAGTCAGTGACCCACCCTTTCTGCTTCAAATAGAATAAGATCGAACCTTCACTTTCATGGCCAATAAGATGAGAGAAGTAACTAGCTGGTTTTGAATTCCATTTCAGTTCTAAATCATCAGGGATCATGAATTTTAATTCTAAAGTGTGATTGTCCATTACTGGTTTTGCCTTAGTTAGTTTACCTAAACAATCTTTTGGCAAAACGATAGTATCGGGATACGAAGGTCTTGGTAACGCCTTATTTGGAATCGATGAGAACATTTCAATTGCCCATTTTGTCAATGTGTCCAAATCTTCCTTGCCCAAAATAACCAAACTCATCAAATTGGCTGAGTAATGTTCCCGGTGAAAGTCCATCAAGACCTTCCTAACATCTAAACCTCTTGCTAATGGATCAGTATGTAAAGTTTCATAATTACCAGTAGAGAAACTATTGTATGGGTGGGCAGGGTTACTATTCAGCTTGTCTAACTGATAAAGTCTCCAGAGGTCATTCTGTAAGTTCTTTTTGTTTTCCGAATCAACAGCATTGATTTCTCTATCTTTGCAACTTTCACTGAATAATGGGTCAATAAAGAACTGAGCAAATCTGTCTAGAGCACCTTCCAAGTAATCCGAGCTCAACTGGAAATAGTAATTTGTATGCTCCGAAGATGTGTAAGCATTTGAATGGCCGGAATGATGCGAAAGATACGAGCTATATTCATTCTCCTCTGGGTACTTACCTGTTCCCATAAACAATAAATGTTCACAAAAGTGGGCTAATCCAGAAATACCATATTGCTTGTCACTAAACGAACCAACATTTACGTCTAAAGAAGCAGCTGATTTGTCAGTGGTGGGGTCATTGATGACAAGAACACTCAAATCATTAGTATTCAATTTAAACAACCTGTATGATCTGTCGTCGACAACAGGCTTGACAATTTGAGAGCTGTCTGCTAAAATTGTGTATTTGTCTTTAACCATTGAAAGATAACTGGAAGTGTGGAGATTAGAGTAAAGTAGTAAGTTCGGCAAAAAACGACGGAAGAAAAACGATTTGTGGATACAAAATAGACTAATCAGCTTGAAGATGTTGTTAGATACCATCAACTATACCAAATATGATCTATTTGAATCCTTCAGCAAAAGAAACCAAAACTTTGTTCTCCAGAAAATGGTTTTCTTATACACTACGAGTTTAGTAATATTTTGGAGGAATTCAATATAGTGGTTTTTGCATTATAAAATATCATACTGGCCTTGCAACTATCTGCACGTAAAGATTAGCTTGTTTGCGCTATTGTTTGTGCTGATGGTGCGTAACGGCTTATTTATGTTGTAGTTTCTGATATTCGGAAACACAATTTGTACTAGAAGTGCTTATTTCTGAAGTGGTCATTTGGGAACGGAAATTGGTAGGAAATGGCTAGACACAACGAGGTTCCATACCGAACAACCTTTCAAAATTCTAAACACATTTTAGTTCATTAGTTATTCCAAAACACATGAAACCTGAATTTTGAACGTTGGACCCGGGGAATTCCAATTCATGAGAATACGACCAGGAGACCCAAAATTTAACTTACTGTAGCTTGTTCCAGGATAAAATCAACTATTTGAAAATGTCTTGTAGATTTTCCAAGAACCGACTTATTAGGTACTCCACACTGTCTAGTTTTGTAAATGCACTTAGTATTATTGGATCTAGTGAGCTGACCTCGATCTTACTGTTAATCATGACCACAGAATGGTTATAGGTAATGCACTTTGTTATGTAGTCCATTGGCTCGTGTTTCTGAGAAAGAATGCTCATCACATTGGAAAAGAGACCATTACCATGATTTATAGATTGTAACTTATTGTCAATTTTAACTTGAGTTTCGGTGGGGTTTTTCAATTTTATCTCCTCCCTTAGTTTGTCAACATACGAGAGACCCGATTCATCAATCTCCAGCCACGGTTTCTCTACAATCTGCTGCAAATACTTCAAATCGACACATACTTCTGCCTGATTTATGTATACGTCAATCGCAACATTTGGAGGTAACGGTGGGTCAAAATGGGATGCTTCGGTTACATTCTGAGGAAATACTAGTGACGGATCAGTTGGAAGCTGCAAACAGTTCTTCGCAATGGACAACTTGTGAAGTAAATTTGTGAATAGTTGAATCAAGGATATATGGTCATGGCAGGAACTTAATGTAGACGATTGTTTAATCATTTCAATAGCTGAGTCAATTGCTGCCTTGCTTTCTAAAACTTGTTTCAAGACAATAGGAGTCATCAATACCAATTTATGTATGACTTTGTTGAACTGTCGATGTTGAAGCTGTATAGATAATTGACTTATATTAGACCCATCTCTGACTATGATTCCCTTGAGTGCTTCCAGTTTCGGAGTCGATACAGGCAACTTAACTGGAGGTCCCCTTTCACTCAATTGTGATTTATCAGGGAGAACGGGTGAATTGAATAGTAGTAGGTTACTTACAATTTCGAGGGTTTCAATTATCTGGGGAAATTCGGGTTGAATGATGGATTCAGCAACCCAGTGAAACTCACGGTCACTTGATTCCTCCTGAATCAGCCGGATTAAGTCGTTAAAATGTCCATTATCACTGACCTCCATCTTCTGCTGCAATTGCTGCTCCTTTGTGGTGCCTAGACAAATTCATTACCCTTTAATTTGCAGCGCTACCATCACGATACATTTTTACTAGAGATTAGTATTTCATAACTGCCATGGTCAGAGGCCAGGAGACACTGGAGCTAGACAGAAAGATGCGAGTAGATACATCTTGCATCGATTGTATAAAGAATAAAAACAGAAAGTGGCGAAGACGGCTTAAAATATTGATGTGGCTGCCGTATTCCCCTGGTGGGGTGATACAGTGTACAATGGTGCCAGAGGTGATACAATGCACAGTGGTGCCAGAGGAATATCTGTCAACGATTAAGCTCAGAGGAATGTCGGTCAACAATTAAGCTCCTCAAATGGTGCAAATCAATCGTGTCAATGTAGAAGCTGGGGAGCTAGAATACAGAACAATGTGCCATTATAAGGAAGGAAGAAGGCACCACAGCGAAGTCTCAGAATTGTCAATGAAGGACAGAGGAAAGGAAGGAGCTATGTCGAACACTAATAATCGTTGTGAGGTACATGAAATATTACAGACATTACCAACACTACGTATACGAAAACTTCAAGGTAAATGTGGCAGAATAGTTTGACCTGTACTGTGGTGTGATGTGTTTATAGTGTTACGGTACAATAGCAACATAGCTGACTTATTGCTAAAGCACATGGCACCAGCCAGATTACGGGTAGATTCTCACCAAGAATGCTGCTGAGCTTATTTGCAGCCTACACGGTGCAGACATGATCCGGAGTGCAAATAACTACATTCTACACAGTAACACATCATGTATACTTCCATGCGTTCATGGGGCGTAGAGACCGATAACGTCCTGCCCACTGGACACCAAAGCCTATCCATCGATATGGACGCGTCGTGGTATTCTTCATATGGTTTACCCTCGATGTAAACACAAGAGTAATTCTATGATTGTAGGACCCCAATAGACAATATCACCTAAGGTTCACAAAGGATTTGGTCCATCTTCAGAAATTTTACCACTACGCTGACCATCGGCAACTGTTCCCACCACCGCAGATATCTAACAATGCTATATAGTGTCAATATTTGTTTACAAATAATGCTTACTCTTTGCAAAACTCCTGCTTACAATGGATTTGTATGCATCGACCGTCACCTACGGTGCCGGGGGTAATGTCGGTGGCACACCGGGGTCCGGCACCATGTGACATGCATCCATTTTCCACCAATGATATTACTAGAATGGAAACACGTGATGCAAAAAGTTGCGTGTCCCGACCGAGGCGAATTATATTCAGAAAAAAGTGTTGATATCATGAAGGACTACCATCAACATATTCAAGACCACAACAGAGAGGTTACCAGGTATATAACCATACATGTGCAGGAACTTGGATTATATTCACAACTTAGTAGGAGTATAATCAACATATAGGTAAGTTTAATGTCAATGCTGGGTCCATCTACTTCAAGCGAGCGTTCCACTGTCAATGCTGGTGGCCACTACGACCCCAATGTTAGAAATGACTATGAGGTTGAGGCTGCCGCTGCTGCTGCTGCTTCTGCTACTGTCAATGCCGGAGGGTTCAATGATGAAGCTAATCAGTTCCATCAACAACACCAGGGGTACTCTGCTGCTGCTGCTGCCGCTGCTGCTGAGTTACAGCACCGTGCTGAAAGACAACGGATTCAACAACAATTGCAACAACAGGAGTTGCACCACCAACAACAATTGCAATATCAACAACAACAACACCATCACCAACAACAACAGCAACAACAATTGCAATACCAACAACAACAACACCATCAATTACACCAACAACCTCAATTACCGGAAGATTACGAAGGAATTCTTCAATCCCGGTATATTGAAAATGAGATTATCAAAACATTCACAAATAAGCCAGATTTAATTAAGTTTGTTAAGTTCCAGCTTAGTAATGATGAGAGATGTAAAATTGTCATCAACTCATCCAAGCCAAAGGCTGTTTACTTTCAATGTGAAAGATCGGGTTCATTCAGAACTACGGTTAAGGACGCCACCAAGAGACAAAGAGTTGCTTACACCAAACGTAACAAGTGTGGTTACAGACTTGTGGCTAACTTGTACCCACCAGAAAAGGATAAGAAAAAGATCAAGAAGCAATCACCTGATCCAAATGGGTTGGACAGAAACTTGGATGACAAATTGGGCCAATTCACCAACTCATTGGATGAAAACGAAAACATGTCGAACGAAATGTGGATTTTGAGAATGATTAACCCAATGCACAATCATCCACCTGAACCTTTGAATGGCAAGAAGAAAAGAGGTAAGACTTCGAGAACTTTGGTTGAAAAACCATTACACCGTAACTTACCTGTCAACAACAACACTTATCCAAACGAGTCACTCAACCAAATTGCTCAACATGCTCACCATTTGGTGCACCAACATATCCCACCTCACTTGCAACATGAAGAACCACACCACCATTCTGTTCAAGATGCTGCTGTAATTGCTGCAATCGAAGCCACACCTGCTGCGGCAGCAGCAGCAGCATTGCAAAATCAACAAGCCGTGGATCCAAATATTGATCCAAATGTTGACCCTAGCGTGCAAGCACATGATCATAGTCATGGAATGAGAAATCCTCATTTGATGAGAAGGTGAGATGCACAGCAACTAGAATGGAGAAACACTACATTACCAAATGATAGCAAGTTATAAGATCACATTGAACTACATTATATCAATGTTGCGTTAATTTTGTTGATCAATTGAAACCAACTCCACAAAAGGACATAGAATGTTCTTCCAAAAGATGAATAAGAGATGTATTTTATCATAGGGTACATGAGCTAACGGACTTATGAAAGAGATATTGTGATTAGTTTAGTAATTTTTTGATTATAACTGTTGATTTTTTTCTCTAAAGATTGTTTTTTTAAGAACTTTGAACACTGGTTTCAAAGCTTCGCTTTGTTTTTGTTATTAGTTTATAGTAATACTATATTTGTTTTTCGACTTGCCATGTATTTACCAGTGGAAAAAGAAAATCCAATCTTTAGTTCCAAACACGACCTTCAAATTTTCAGTTTTTCCAATGAATACAGGATAAATGTAAAAAGAAAGATAGAGTCAGTTGTATGATTCATAGATTTTTAGCACAACGAAGAGTCATGTCTACATCTACAATTGAATGGAGTGCTTCCAAAGTCAGAAAAGCCTTTTTGGAATACTTTACTGAGAAGCGAGGCCACACTTATGTCAAATCTTCATCTGTTGTTCCTCATAATGACCCTACACTTTTATTTGCCAATGCTGGGATGAATCAATATAAACCTATCTTTTTAGGTACTGTTGACCCAAGTTCCGACTTTGCATCTTTAAAGAGAGCTGCCAACTCTCAAAAATGTATCAGAGCTGGTGGTAAGCATAATGATTTGGAAGATGTTGGTCAAGATTCATATCATCACACCTTTTTTGAAATGTTAGGTAACTGGTCATTTGGTGACTATTTCAAAAAGGAAGCCATAGAGTGGGCTTGGACATTATTAACCGAGGTTTACGGTTTACCAAAGGATAGATTATATGTCACTTATTTCGAAGGTGATGCTAAACAAGGATTAGAACCAGATTTGGAAGCTAAACAACTTTGGTTGGATATTGGGGTCGCTGAAGATCACATTCTTCCTGGGGATGCCAAAGATAACTTTTGGGAAATGGGTGAACAAGGACCATGTGGGCCATGTTCGGAAGTGCATTACGATAGAATCGGTGGCAGAAATGCTGCTAACTTAGTCAACATGGATGATCCAAATGTGTTGGAAATCTGGAACTTGGTTTTCATGCAATTCAACAGAGAATCTGATGGCTCTTTAAGACCTTTGCCAGCTAAACATATTGATACTGGTATGGGTTTTGAAAGATTAGTCTCCATTTTACAAAATAAATCATCCAACTACGACACCGATGTCTTCTCACCAATCTTCGACAAAATCAGAGAAATTGCTGGTGTGAGACCATACTCCGGTAAATTCGGTAACGACGATAAAGACGGTATCGATACTGCTTACAGAGTTATTGCTGATCACGTTAGAACCTTGACTTTTGCCATCACTGATGGTGGTGTTCCAAACAACGAAGGTAGAGGTTATGTTTTGAGAAGAATCTTGAGAAGAGGTGCCCGTTATGTTCGTAAATATATGGACTGTCAAATTGGATCCTTTTTCTCTCAATTGGTCGATGCCGTCATTGAACAAAACAAAGATGTTTTCCCAGAAATTGCTCATGGTGCTGAAGATTTGAAAGAAATTCTTAACGAAGAAGAATTATCTTTCTCAAAAACTTTAGATAGAGGTGAAAAATTGTTCGCTCAATACGCTATTGTTGCATCTAAAACTCCGGAACAAACTTTAGCCGGTAAAGATGTTTGGAGATTATACGACACTTACGGTTTCCCAGTGGATTTAACTAGATTGATGGCCCAAGAAGCTGGTTTGAGCATTGATGAGGCTGGATTCGAGAAGGCCAAAGAAGAATCAAGAGAAGCTTCTAAGGGATCTGGTAGCAAGAATGCTGCTGAATTAGTTAAGTTAGATGTGCATGCATTATCTGATTTGGACAAAAATGATGCTGTTCCAAAGACTGACGATTCTTACAAATACGGTAGAGAAAATGTAAAAGCTAAGATCGTTGCTATCTACGATGGCCAATCGTTCGTTAACTCTATCGATGACACAACCAAGCAATTTGGTATTTTGCTCGATAAAACTCCATTTTATGCTGAACAAGGTGGTCAAGAATATGATACTGGTAGTTTGGTTATTGATGGTAAAGCCGACTTCAATGTTGCTAATGTTCAAGTATATGGTGGGTACGTTTTACACACTGGTTACCTTTCTGATGGTACCTTGTCTGTTAATGATGAAATCATTGCTACTTACGATGAAACTAGAAGATGGCCAATCAGAAACAACCACACTGGTACTCACGTTTTGAACTTTGCATTAAGAGAGGTCTTGGGAGATGGTGTTGACCAAAAGGGTTCGCTTGTTGCTCCTGAAAAATTGAGATTTGATTTTTCAAACAAACAAGCTTTGTCTCCAAAAGAATTGACTAAGGTTGAAGATATTTCCAACGAATATATCAAAGCTAACAAGCAAGTTTACTCTGAAGAAGTTGCATTAAGTGTGGCTCAAAGAATCAACGGTTTAAGAGCTGTTTTCGGTGAAGTTTACCCTGACCCAGTAAGAGTTGTCTCAGTTGGTACTCCTGTGAAGGACTTGATTGCTGATCCTGAAAATGCTGAATGGCACAAGGTATCAATTGAATTCTGTGGTGGTACTCATGTTGCTAAGACCGGTGAAATCAAGGACTTAGTCATTGTTGAAGAATCTGGTATTGCCAAGGGTATTAGAAGAATTGTTGCTGTTACTGGTAATGAAGCCCGTGAAGTTCAAAGAATCTACCATGAATTTGATCAAGAATTAGACCATACTATCAACTTACCATTTGGTCCAATCAAAGAGCAAAAGTCCAAGGAATTGGGTGTTGCATTGAAGAAATTGTCCATTTCTGTTTTAGAAAAACAAAAATTGAATGAAAAGCATACTAAGTTAGATAAGTCTATCAAAGACGAATTGAAAGCTAAACAGAAGGAAGAAACTAAAAAGGCATTAGAAATTGTCAACGAGTGGTTGAACGACAAAGAAGCAAAACCATACCTCGTTGCCCATGTTCCTATTAATGCAAATGCTAAGGCCATCACCGAAGCTTTTAACGTCATTAAAAAGCAAGACAAGACCAAGTCTGTCTATTTGTTGACTGGGTTACAAGATAAGGTTGCTCACGGATGTTACATTTCTGATGAAGCAATTGCCAAAGGTGTTAATGCTGCTGATTTAGCTTCTGTTGTATCCAAACACGTTGGTGGTAAAGCTGGTGGTAAGGGCAACATTGTCCAAGGTATGGGTGACCAACCAAATGGTGTTCAAGCTGCTGTTGATGAACTTACCAAATTACTTGGTGAGAAATTGTAAGTCGGTGGGTGCAATCGATATGAACTTTGTTGATGAACTACAACTCAATAGATTTTAATATATTTATGATTTATAATTCGTTTAGTGTATATATTTTAAACGTGTATTTATAATCTAGAAGGATCTTCATTAGATAACTTGTCCTCTTCAGTTTGATCGATTTGTTGTGCATTACCTCCGATGTTGTCAATGATGTTGTTGTGGATGGAGTCCAATTCTCCGGCATTAATAACTGAAGTTTTCACGATGATGGAAATTGTGTTAAGTTTCCATGCAATATGAGGGTAACTACCTAACTTCACCGCGTCTACACCAAATTTCGAATCGAGTTGAGCCTGGAAATCAGTCAAGAACGGAGCAAATTCCGATTCACCGGTGGAGGTTTTGATAAACGTCCTCGAGACATCGACCGAGTCTGTTCTAGGCAAGATCAATGGGATCATATCATTGATCAATTTCACGAACAATTGCGGTATACCAGGCAAGATGTAGAGCTTAGATTGAATTCCCACAATCGGAAACCAAAGGTTATCGTCAGAGAAGATTTTCTCAACTGAAACATCTTTAGTTTGCTTCGGCAACGTTGCCATTTTGTAGAACGCCTTCAACTGGTCATGGCTCAATTTTGACAAATATGGTTGACGAAGACGTTTCATACGGTCAACTACGTCTTGGTCAAGTTCATAAGGCACATTATAATACTCAGCGATGGCTTGATATGAAACATCATCATGGGTCGATCCTAATCCACCAGATGTGATAATGAAGTCTACTTGCGAATCCAACACCTTTATCAGATCTTTAATATCTTGAACATCATCCGAACACACCAACACTTTCTTTAACGGAATGTTAAGGGTATTGAAGCAGAGTTTAGCAAACTCGTAACTGTTGGTGTCTCTGATCTTACCGTTCAATACTTCGTCTCCGATGATAAGACACCCTGCTGACCGGATTTTATTTGCTGCCATTCTTAGCATTACTGATAAACACGTATAAATTGCGTTATGTTTTATCGTGAGACTTGCGCATGGTATATGGGCGATA
>ERZ778017.2924-NODE-2924-length-12864-cov-5.943165_pt1 | contig 12864 bp, 12 predicted proteins | sample MGYA00375747_ERZ778017 | MGnify/ENA primary metagenome ERZ778017 (study PRJEB29350, sample SAMN05509838) | bioreactor metagenome | biome: bioreactor; material: wastewater | place: South Africa: University of Cape Town | collected 2014-03-17 ... | reverse complement strand
GACGCCGGGAAAGCCCTCGCCCAGTTTCCGCAGCCGAACGAGCGGAGTGTTGCCTACGGTTTGCGTGATGTCGTCGTAGATGCGTCCTCTGGCCATGATCGTTCCTCGTGGTGTGGGCCGCCCGCCGTGAACGCTGCGAGCCGCGGCGCCGATGCGCAGGTCGAGGGTAACGCCACGCCGGGGCCGTGCACCCCGATATTCTCGGCGCGATGCATCCTTATTCCCGCGGCGACGAGCCAACCGAGCGCCAGCGCGACGGCCAGCGCGACCAGCAGCGTGCCGGCCAGCACCTGCTCGTCGAGCCGGTAGCCGTTGCACAGTCGTGCCGGCGCGTCCTGGTAGAGCATACCCACTACCGCGGTCATCGGCAGCACGTTGCCGAGGAAGAAACCCTGCACGACGAGTCCGGCGCGGCGCCACGAGGCGTGCAGCGCCGCGCCGGCGGCGAGCAGCGCAGCGATTTTCGCCGCCTCGACGCGCGCGTCGACCAGCGCCAGGTCGAGCAGGCGCGGAATCATGCCCAGCGCGAGGACGCAGGCGGCGAAGACGAGGCCGGCGATGCCGAGCCGGTTCCAGGCCGGTTCGTCGGCGGACGCGAAGCGCGCATCGCCCGACGTCGACCGCGAGGCATGCAGCAGCGCTCCGGCGAGCAGCAGCAGCGGAAACTGCACGAGCATGTGCGTGGCCATCCCGGCCTCGAGCAGCTCGCGCAGCGGCCACGAGACGCAGCCGGCTGCGAGCGCTGCGCCCCCGACGAAACGCAGTCGCGCCGAGGTCACTGTCGCGTTGCCCGCGCCGTCTTCGCGGACCTGGGGAGCGAGCGCGCGAAGTGCAGCGCCTCTTCGAGCTGGTCGTAGTCGAAGGCGCGCACGAGACGCGCGTCGGCGTCGACGACGAGCAGCGCGGCGTTGTGCTCGTAGCCGGCGAAGCCGTCGGGGATGACGACCACGCGAAACGCGCGCAACAGGCTGTCGAGCGCGCCGGCGTCGCGGACCGTGACGAAGCGCCAGATGTCGGGGTCGGCGTGCAGCTCGCCGGCGTAGCGCGCGAGCGCGGCGATGTCGTCGTGCGCCGGATCGAAGCTCACCGACAGCAGGCGCACGGGTGCGTAGTCCGGTGCCTCACGCGGTGCCTCACGCGGTGCCTCACGCGGTGCATTACGCGCTGCATTGCCCGCTGCAGCACCCGCCGCCTCCCCGGCGGCAATGCGCCCCTGCAATTGCTGGAAGCCGCTGCCCAGCGCCGCGCAGACGCTGACGCAGCGCGTGTAGACGAAGTCGACGATCGTCGCGCCCCCGTGCTCCTCGAGCAGCAACGGCAGCGCCACGTCGTCGACGCCCGGGCCCGCGACCTGGACGGCCGGCGCTTTCACCGGGTGCTCGCGCACCTCGATGCGGCGCGCTCCCTCGGCAGTGAAGACGCGGAAATCGTGCGTGAGCCAGGCGGCCGCCGCCCACGCGAGGACGACGGCGAGGCAGCTGGCCAACGCGGTGCGCAGCATGGCCGGCGACGCCGCGAGGCGCGCGCTACGCCGCGCGTTCGCGCGCGCTTCGACGCAGCGGGCGCTCACCCATCTCGAGCGGAGCGCCGGTGACCGGCGGCAGGACATCGGCCAGCGTGTGCGCGTCGAGACGCTCGAGGAACGCCTGCAAGGCTTCGTTCAGGATGCCGGTGAGTCCGCAGCTGCCGGTGAGCGAGCAATGGCTCGACTTGCCGAAGCACTCGGTGATGTGGAAATCCGACTCCATGCGACGCACGACCGCGCCGACGTTGATGTCCTCGGGCCGGTGCGCCAGGCGCATGCCGCCCCCCTTGCCGCGCACCGTTTCGATCCAGCCGGCGAGCCCGAGCTGGTGCGTGACCTTCATCAGGTGCGCTTCGGAGATGTCGTAGGCGCGCGCCACCTCGGCGATCGTGCACAGGCGCTCGGGCCGTTGCGCGACGTACATCAGCAGGCGCATCGCGTAGTCGGTCATCATCGTCAGGCGCATCGCATTCTCCGTTCTCGCATTCCCCGTTCTTCTACGTGCCGGCAGCGAGGACTTTCAGTTGCCCGCCGTTCTCGAACGGCGTCGTTCGCCGCTGCGCCGCCCTTTCCTGCTCGAACACGGAAGCATCGACCGGCTCCGCCCGATTCGACCACTGGCTGCGCAGCCAGCTCGCGATCGCGGCCAGTTCGCCGTCGGACAGGCGCTGGAACGAAGGCATCGCGCCCTTGTATGTCGTGCCCAGCACTTCGATTTCTCCGTCGATTCCGTGCAGCAGGATGTTGGCGAGGACGCGCGCGTTGCCGCCGACCCATTCGGAACCGTCGAGCGGCGGGAAGACGCCCGGCAGGCCCCTGCCGGTGGGCTGATGGCAGGCGGCGCACTGTGCCGCATACAGCGCCTTGCCGTCCCCCCCGGCGCCCGCCGCTGCCACCGCCGGAGCGAGATCGGAGAGAGTGCGTCGATCGCCCAGCTCGGCGTTGCCGAACGGTTCGGAGAACAGAATATAGCCCGCGCCGAAGAGCACCGCCATCAGCGTGAGCAGCGCGGCCACCGCCGGAATCGGGCGGATCGTTTCGGAAGGCTCCTCGTGCTCGCGCTGCTGCGCGCGCGGCAGCGCCTGCGGATCGGTCAGCATGACGAGGGCCTCATTCGGTCGCCGCGCTCGCCGTCGGCAGGATCGGATAGGTGCGATCGAGCGAGAGCAGGTATTCGACGAGGTCGAGCGCCTCGCGCGTGGCGACCACGACCTTGCCGGCGGGCGCGGCGCCCGGGGGCAGCGACACGACCCGATCGTCGTCGCGCGCGCGATCGCGCTGCACGAAGAGGAACGGGTAGGCCGGCATGTTCGATGCGCCGACGTAGGCGCGCGGCTGGTACAGGTGCCCCAGGTGCCAGTCGGCGCTCGGCTGGCGCGCGCCGATGTTCAGCAGGTCGGGCCCGGTGCGCATCGTGCCGAGCAGGTGCGGGCGGTCGTACGAGTAGTCGGCGGGAACCGAAGGCCGGCCCCAGCCGCGTTCGGCGTCGAGCGCGAGATTGCGGTCGCGCGGCTGCTGGCTGTGGCAGTAGACGCAGCCGTTGGCGATGTACACCTGCCGGCCGCGCAGCTGCGCTTCGGTGTAGGGCTTCAGTTGCGCCGGCGGCTCGACGTCGCGCACCTGCACGTAGGGCAGCACGACGAGCGCGGCCGTGGCGATGCCGAGCGAGACCGCGGCGCCCGCCGCCAGTTTCGCTTCATTTTCCATGGACGAGCCTCCCCACCGGATCCCAGAAACGCGCGGCGCCCGAGCGCTGCGGCCCGAAGCCGAGCGCCATCGCGAGCACGTGGGCGACGAAGACGAAGTGCCCGATCGTCATCGCGGTGCCGGCGACGCTGCGCAGCTGCAGCCATGGCATCGTCAGCGTGACCGACTCGAGGAAGGGGCGGCTCGCATCGAGCATCGCCAGGCCCTGCAGCCAGCCGCCGATCGACAGGCCGATCACGTAGACGAGGATGCCCACCGACGCGAGCCAGAAGTGCGCGTCGATCAGCCGCGGATACGGCCACTCGCGCGCGAGCACGCGCGGCAGCATGAAGTAGACGGCGCCGAACAGCACCATCGACACGAAGGCGTACATGCCCAGGTGCGCGTGCGCGACGGTGAAGTGCGTGAAATGGGCGACGGCGTTGATGCTGCGCAGCGCCTCGAGCGAGCCCTCGACCGACGAAGCGAGATACATCAGTCCGCCGAACATCATGAAGCGCAGCGTGGGCGACCAGCGCGCCAGGTGCATGCGGCCCCACAGCGTGCCGCCCTGGTTGATCGTGAACGCGATCACCGGGATCACCATCATCACGCTCTGCACGATCGACAGCGTGGTGAGCCACCCGGGCACGGGGCCGCCGATCAGGTGGTGCGCACCCACCTGCGGATAGAAGAAGGCCAGCGTCCAGAAGCCGAGCAGCGACAGGTTGTACGAGCGGATCGGGCGCCCGATGATCTTCGGCAGGAAGTAGTAGATCGCGCCGATGCTCACCGGGGTGAACCACAGGCCGAGCGCGTTGTGGCCGTACCACCAGTTGGTCGTCGCCTGCTGCACGCCGTAGTGCACGCCGGGCAGGTTGGCGACGAGGAAGAGCACGGCGATCCAGAACAGCGACGCGCCGAAATACCAGACGCTGACGTACAGGTGGTCGACCTTGCGGTTCGCCAGAGTGAACAGCGCCGGCAGGATGATCATCGCGAAGCCGGCGAAGATGAAGATGTCGATCTGCCACGGGATCTCGAGGAACTCCATCCCGTCGGACCACCCCGAGGCCACCGCGCCGATGCCGGCGGCCACGCCGGCGTTGATGAAGGCGCCGCCGAGCATCGCCCAGCTCGCGCCGCGCAACGGCGTGCGCAGCAGGCGCGGCAGCAGCCAGACGATCACCGCCAGGCAGCCGTTCGACGCGAAGCCGTAGATCACCGCGTTCAGGTGCACGGTGCGCATGCGCCCGAAAGTGAGCCACGCCGCGTCGACCAGCCAGTCGGGCTCGTGCAGCTTGATCGACGCGACCACGCCGGCCAGCGAGCCGACCAGCAACCACAGGCAGGCGAAGGCGATGAACAGGAATACCGGAAAGGCGCTCGACCGATCGGCCTCGATGCGGGCGTTCAGCTGCGAGGCGTCGGTGGCCTCCGGAGGCGGCTCCAGGCGCGTGACCTGCGCCTGCAGCGCATCGTGTCCGCCGTCGTCGAGCGCCGGGTCGTCGGCGCGGCCGATCTCGCCGCGCGCGAAGATGACGCTGGCCGCCCGCGGGTTCTCGACGAGCAGGCCCTTGCGCAGCGACCAGATGAAAGCGAACAGACCGAGGATCGAAAGAACGAAAGCGGCCAGCAGGCTGGCGACGGCGCTGTCCAAGTCCTGTCTCCCTTGTTGTTAGAGGTGAAGGGAGAAGGGTGAAGGGGAAAACCGGAGCGCGGTTCCGTCGCGTCGCGGGCTTTCCCCTTCACCCTTCCCCCTTGACCCTTCACTGCCTCACATTCACGCTGCCTGGTTCTCGTCCGATTCCTCGTTCTCGGCGCGCGGGTCGAGCATCGCGCGCTTGTCGCGCACGGCGCCCCAGTGTTCGGCTTCGGGCAGCGCGGGCTTCTTGCGCGAGATCACCGGCCAGCGCCCGGCCAGGTCGGCGTTCAACTGCAGGTAATCCTGCTGGTCGGGCGGCACGTCTTCCTCGGCGTAGATCGCCTCGACCGGACATTCGGCGACGCACACCGCGCAATCGATGCATTCGTCCGGGTCGATGACGAGCATGTTCTTGCCCGCGCGAAATGCGTCGGTGGGACAGACGTCGACGCAGTCGGTGTGTTTGCAGGCGATGCAGGCTTCGGTGACGACGTGGGTCATCGGATGCGCTCCCGTTGGGCCGTCATAAGATTTATGTAGAGTGAATCTTATTCTTCGACGCAATTCATTGTCAATTCGACGCGATAGTCGCGATCGATCGAAGCCCTTGCGAGCCGGCCTGCGGCCAACCGGCGAATCAGAGCGCGTAGCCCGCTTACCCCGCGGTCAGGCAAGAACGGCGGCGCGCGAGCTGCGGCAAATCGGTTCCTCGATCGCGTAATGCTTGCCTCTCCTCCCGCACGGCCACGGGTACGGACATTGCGTCTTGCAGGGTTCTGGTCCGGGATTCCGCCCCGGCGCAACGTAGGAGAAATTCATGAACCCGAAAGGAAGACACCTCATCTCCGCGGGCGTGCTGTTCTCGGCTCTGGCCTTCAGCGGCGCAACCTTCGCGCAGTCGAACAGCACTTCGAGCCCCACCCGCAGCCCGAGCGCATCGTCGTCGAACACCGCCACGCCTTCCGGTAGCGCGATGTCCGGCAGTTCGCAAGCCTCGCCCCGCTCCGACCGCACGCAGGCAAACGCGAGCACGAACGACAACGCGCGCAGCGGCGTCAGCGCGAACTCGATAACCCAGCCGCAGGCGATGCGTGCGAGCAAGATCATCGGCGCCACCGTCGAGAACGCCAACGGCGACAACATCGGCGAGATCAAGGACATGATGGTGGACACGCGCAACGAGCGCGTGCGCTACGTCGTTCTGTCGCACGGCGGCGTGCTGGGCATCGGCGACAAGCTGTTCGCCTATCCGATGTCGATGGTCGAGACCAGCGGCAGGAACAGCGACAAGCTGGTGATGAACGTGAACAAGGAGCAACTCGACAAGGCGCCCGGCTTCGACAAGAACAAGTGGCCCGACTTCGCCAGCAACGGCAAGTACAGCAGCGAGGTCGACAAGTACTACGGCGCCGGCAGCCGGCACGATGGCGAGCAGGCGGGCCCGCTCGTTCGCGCGAGCGACCTGATCGGCAAGAACTTCGACGACGCCAAGGGCAAGGACGCCGGCGAGATCGAGGATCTGATCGTCGATTCGAACAGCGGAAACGTCGAATACGCGATCGTCGACTTCGACGACTCGTGGGCGAAGCAGACCGACGGCAAGCTGGTCGCGATTCCGCTGAGCAGCATCACGGTAGGCGGCGAGAAGCACGACAAGCTGGTGATCCAGACCTCGCCCGATCGCATCGACATGTCGCACGCTTTCGCCTCGAACCACTGGCCGGACTTCAGCGACCCGGCGTGGGCGCAGCAGAGCGGAAGCGCGGCGGCGCAGTCGCAGGGCAGCAGCACCGCCCCGACCTCGCAAAGCGCGAGCGGCTCGCCGAGGTCCTGAGGCCTCTTCCTGGCCCCAAGCCCTCTTCCTCCCTGCACGGAGCTGCCGCCTGCCGGCAGCTCTTTTTTTGGCGTTGCCCGGCTACCATTGCAGTCATGAACGAGACCATCCTGCAAAACATCGACCGGCGCGGCGTCGTGACGCTGACGCTGAACCGCCCCGAGATCAACAATGCCTACGACGACGCGCTGATCGACGCCGTGCTCGGGGCGATCGACCAGCTCGCCGGCATCGACACGGCGCGCGCACTCGTCGTGCAGGCGAACGGACGCCATTTCCAGGCGGGCGCCGACCTCGGCTGGCTCGCGCGCATCGCCGGCGAAAGCGCGGCCGCCAACGTGCGGGCGTCGCGCCGCACCGCCGAGGTGGTGCATCGCCTGAACACGCTGCCGCTGCCCACCCTCGCACTGGTCCAGGGAGCGTGCTTCGGCGGCGGTACCGGGATCATCGCGGCCTGCGACATCGTGGTCGCCGCCTCCAACGCGATCTTCGCGATCGCCGAATCGCGCTGGGGCCTGATCGCGAACATCATCGTCCCGCAGCTCGCCGACGCGATCGGCGTGCGGCAACTGCGCCGCTACGCGCTCACCGGCGAACGCTTCGACGCGGCCGAAGCGCTGCGCATCGGCCTCGTGCACGAAGTCGTGCCGCCCGCGGCGCTCGCCGGGACGGGCGAGCGCATCGTCGATCAGCTGCTGCGGAACGCGCCCGAGGCCACGGCGCAGACGAAGGCGGCGATCCTCGAGCAGGCGCACGGCGATCTCTCCGCGCAGTCGTTCGCGCGCCTGGTCGCGCAGCACGCCGCGCGCCGGCAGTCCGACGAAGCTGCCGAAGGCTTCGCTTCGTTTCGTGAGAAGCGCGCGGCGCGCTGGTATCCGGGCAAGCCGGAGATCGAAACCTGACTCGCGAGCTACGATCGGCCCTAGTCGTCGGCGGCTCTCATGCGTCGCCCCAGACTTCGCGCGCCGTCTCGATGACGAGCGCGAGCTTGGCGCGCTGCGCCTCGACGGCGATCGCGTTGCCGTGCACGGTGGACGAGAAGCCGCATTGCGGCGACAGGCACAGCTGCTCGAGCGGCGCGTAGTGCGCGGCCTCGTCGATGCGGCGCTTGAGCATGTCCTTCGATTCCAGCTCGCCCAGCTTCGTGGTGACGAGCCCGAGCACGACGAACTTGCCCTTCGGCAGGTAGCGCAACGGCTTGAAGTCGCCCGAGCGCGCGTCGTCGTACTCGAGGAAATAGGCGTCGACGTTCATCTCGGAGAGCAGCGCCTGCGCGACCGGCTCGTAGCCGCCCTGCGCCGCCCACGTGCTCTTGAAGTTGCCGCGGCACAGGTGCACGGCGAGCGTCATTCCCTCGGGCTTGAGCGCGACGACGCGATTGATGAAGTTCGCGTAGCGGTGCGGCAGCTCGTCGGGATCGTCGCCGCGCCGGCGGGCCGCCTCGCGCATCCGGTCGTCGCACAGGTAGGCGAGGTTGGTGTCGTCCATCTGCACGTAGCGGCAGCCGGCGTCGTACAGCGAGCGAAGCTCGTCGCCGTAGGCGCGCGCCACGTCGTCGTAGAACTGCGGATCGAGTTCGGGATAGTGCTCACTGCTGATGCCGGCGCGACCGCCGCGGAAATGCAGCATCGTCGGCGAAGGGATGCACACCTTCGGCACGTGGCCCGCGGAGACGCGGCTCTTCAGGTACTCGAAGTCGGCGCGCTGGATGTCCTTCACGTGGCGCACCCGGTCGACGACGCGAATGACGGGCGGGGCCAGCTCCTCGGTGCCGTCGGGCTTCCTCACGGTGACCGGGATGTCGGTCTTCACGCCGCCCAGCTGCTCGAGAAAGTCGATGTGAAAATAGGTGCGACGGAACTCGCCGTCGGTGATGCTCTTCAGGCCGACGTCTTCCTGGAACTGCACGATCTCGGCGATCGCCCTGTCTTCGACGGCGCGCAACTGCAGCGCGGTGATCTCGCCGGCTGCCGCCTGCGCGCGCGCATCGAGCAGGTATTTCGGCCGAAGGAAACTGCCCACGTGATCGGCGCGAAAGGGTGGCGTCGTGCGTGCGCTCATCTGCGTTCTCCTCGATTGTCGTTTCGCCCGAACCGCACAGGGTAGCGCGAATCGACCGCGGCCCGACAGCGTCGGGGTCGCCTCGGCGGCTGCGGTCGTTTACAGCACCCGACCCGGTCGGTAGCATCCGCGCCGGGGGAGGCGCGATGCACGACCGCGCCCGGAGGCGCGATGCACGAATATCGAAGCGACGTTCTCGTCGTCGGTGGCGGGCTCACGGGCATCGTCGCCGCACTCGAGTTGCTGTCGGCGGGCCGCACCGTCACGCTGCTCGATCGCGACGTCGAGGCGAACCTCGGCGGCCTCGCGCGCGAGAGCTTCGGCGGCATCCTGCTGGTGGGTACGCGAGAGCAGCGCCGCGCCCGCGTCCGCGACTCGGTGCAACTGGCGCTGCGCGACTGGCTGTCCTTCGGCGCCTTCGGCGCCGACCCGCAGGCCGAGCACTGGCCCCGGCAATGGGCCGAGGCGTACCTGAACGACTGCAACGCCGACGTCTACCGGTGGCTGCTCGACCTGGGCATCCGCTTCCTGCCGATGCCGTTGTGGGTCGAGCGCGGCCTGTTCGGCGAAGGCAACTCGGTGCCGCGCTGGCACGTCACCTGGGGCAGCGGCGAGCGGCTGGCGACGCGATTGATCGAGGCGCTGCGCGCGCACCCGCGGCAGCAGGCGCTCACGCTGCGCTTCGGGCATCGAGTGGAGTCGCTGTTCGACACGGGCGGGCGCATCGCCGGTGCGCGCGGAGCGACCGAAGCGGGCGGCGAGGAGTTCGTCGCCCATGCCGATGCCGTGCTCGTCGCCACCGGCGGAATCAACGGCAGTCTCGAGCGCGTGCGCCGCCACTGGCACGCCGACTGGCGCCGCCCGCCCGAGACGATCCTGAACGGCTCGCACCGATACGCCGACGGCCGGCTGCACGACGCGGTCGAGGCGATCGGCGGGCAGGTGACCCATCTCGACCGGATGTGGAACTACGCCGCCGGCGTGCATCACTGGGCGCCGCGCAAGCCGCTGCACGGCCTGTCGCTGGTGCCGCCGAAGTCGGCACTGTGGCTCGACTGGCGCGGCCGGCGCATCGGCCCGATGCCGCTGGTGAGCGGCTACGACACGCGCGATCTGGTTACGCAAGTGTGCGCGCAGGAGCGCGGCTGGTCGTGGCAGGTGCTCAACGAGCGGATCGCGCGCAAGGAACTCGCGGTGTCGGGCGCCGAGTTCAACCCGTCGCTGCGCGAGCGCAGCGTCGCCGGCTTCGTGCGCGATTCGCTGTTCGGCAACCGCTGGCTCGTCGAGCAGTTGACGCGACACTGCGGGGACGTGGTCACCGCCGACACGATCGAGGCGCTGGTGGCGAAGATGAACGCGCTGCAGGGCGACCCGTCGGTCGAGCTGGATGCGGTGCGCGAGGCGGTGCGCGCCTGGGATGCGCAGGTCGCGCTCGGGCCGATGCACAACGACGAGCAGCTGCGCCGCATCGAACACCTGCGCCACTGGCGCGGCGACCGGATGCGCATCTGCCGTTCACCGCGCATCGACGACCCGCGCGCGCGTCCGCTGATCGCCATTCGCGAGTTCGTCATCAGCCGCAAGAGCCTGGGCGGCATCCAGACCGACCTGTCGTGCCGCGTGCTCGATGCGCAGGGCGCGCCGATTCCGGGGCTGTACGCGGCCGGCGAAGCGGCCGGCTTCGGCGGCGGCGGAATGCACGGGCTGCGCGCGCTCGAAGGCAGCTTCCTCGGCGGCTGCATCTACGGCGCGCGCCGCGCCGCGCGCGCCATCGTCGGCTGAAATCGCATCCCCGGAGATCGACTCGATCATGAAGAAGACCGCCGCCTGGCTCGCCGTGCACGCGCTGCAGCAGCTCGGCATCCGCTTCACCTTCGGCATTCCGGGCGTGCACAACACGGAGCTGTACGACGAGCTGAACAGCGCGGCCTCGCCGCAGCCGGTGCTCGTCACGCACGAGGGCAATGCGTCGTTCATGGCCGATGCGGTCAGCCGCGTCGCCGACGACACGATCGGCGCGCTGGCGATCGTGCCCGCGGCGGGCCTCACGCACGCCGCGAGTGGCATCGCCGAGGCCTTCGTCGACGGCATACCGATGCTCGTGCTCACCGGCGGCATCCGCAGCGATACCGACGATCGCTTCAAGCTGCACGAGATCGACCAGCTCGCCATTGCGCGGCCGATCACCAAGGCGGCGTTTCGCGTGCTGCGCCACGAGGACGTCGTGCCGACGATCTTCGAAGCGCATCGCATCGCGACGAGCGGCGTTCCGGGGCCCGTGCTCGTCGAGATCCCGGTGAACCTGCAGCTGTTTCCGGGCGAGAGCGGCGAGTTGCCCGCGCGGCGCGCGCCCGAGCCTGCCTCGCCGCCCGACCCGGCGCGCCTGCGTGAAGCGGCCGAGCTGCTGAGGAGCGCGTCGCATCCCGGCCTGTTCGTCGGCTGGGGCGCGCGACACGCGGTGCAGGAACTCGAGGAGATCGCCGAGCTGCTGCAGGCGCCGGTGGCGACCACGCTGCAGGGGCTGGCGTCCTTTCCCGCCGAGCACCCGCTGTACGCCGGCTTCGGCTTCAGCGCTTCGGCCGTGCCGGCGGCGCGCAACGCGTTTCGCGACTGCGACGCGATGCTCGCCGTCGGCACGCGCTTCGCCGAGATCCCCACCGGCAGCTTCGCGGCGAAGGTGCCCGAGGCGCTGGTGCACGTCGACATCGATCCGTCGGTGTTCGACGCGAACCACCCGGCGCGCGTCGCGCTCGCCGGCGACGCGAAGCCGGTGCTCGCCGCGCTCGCCGCGGAGCTGCGCCGGCTCGGCGGCAGGCCCGCCGACGACGCGCTGGCCGCGCGCATCGCACGCGACAGGCAGGCGTACCGCGACGAATGGCTGCGCCACGACAGCAAGGATCGGATCAACCCGATCCGCTTCTACGACGAATTGCGCCGGCGCGTGCCCGACGACGCGATCACCGTGCTCGACGACGGCAACCACACCTACCTGACGGCCGAGCTGTTTCCGATCCGCCGCGGCGGGCGGCTGCTCGTTCCCACCGATTTCAACGCGATGGGCTACGCGGTGCCGGCGGCGATCGGCGCGAAGCTCGCGCAGCCGGCGAAGGAAGTGTTCGCGATCGTCGGCGACGGCTGCTTCATGATGAGCTGCATGGAGATCGTCACCGCGACCGTGCGTTCGCTCGGCATCGTCTGGTACGTCTTCAACGACGGCGAACTCTCGCAGATCGCGCAGGCGCAGCAGATGCCGTACAACCGCAAGCCATGCACGGCGCTGGGCGGCCTGAACGTCGAGGGCGTGGCCGCGGCCACCGGCGCGGCCTACGTGTCGATGGAATCGGAGGCGCGCATCGGCCCGGCGATCGACGAGGCGCTGCGCCTGGCGCGCGAAGGCCGTCCGACCATCGTCGACGTGCGCATCGACTACTCGAAGCGCACCGCGTTCACGGCCGGAACCGCGGCGTCGACGTTCCGGCGCTTCCCGCTGTCGCAGCGCATCCGCTTCGCGACGCGGGCGCTGGTGCGGCGCGCGACGGGGTAGCGCGAGGACGCTGCTGCCGCCATGACGGCGGGCGACGCTGCGACGACCCTGGTTCGGGTCATCGGCCATCCGGCTCGTGCTTCCGGCCGATGGCGCGGACACGTACACTGAAGCACTCTTCCGACGAGGCGCGGCACGCGCCGGAACGCCATGAACGCGTCCCTCGAACCCACTCGGCATCGACTGTCGATCGAAGACTACGAGCGGCTCGGCGAGGCCGGAATCCTGGCCCCCGACAGCCGCGTCGAGCTGATCGACGGAGAACTGATCGACATGGCTCCGATCGGAACGGGGCACGCTTCGACGACGAGCCGGTTGATCCGCCTGCTCGTAATCCGCGCCGGAGACCGAGCGATCGTGTCGCCGGGGAACCCCGTGCGGCTTCCGCCGTGGTCGATGCCGCAGCCCGACCTGATGCTGTTGCGTCCTCGTCGCGACGAATACGCGACTCGCCACCCGGATGCCGACGACGTGCTGCTCGCCATCGAGATCGCCGAATCCTCGCTGCGCTTCGATCTCGGCAAGAAGGCGCGGATCTACGCGCAGCACGGAATCGCCGAATACTGGGT
>ERZ778017.2922-NODE-2922-length-12868-cov-3.782955_pt1 | contig 12868 bp, 10 predicted proteins | sample MGYA00375747_ERZ778017 | MGnify/ENA primary metagenome ERZ778017 (study PRJEB29350, sample SAMN05509838) | bioreactor metagenome | biome: bioreactor; material: wastewater | place: South Africa: University of Cape Town | collected 2014-03-17 ... | reverse complement strand
CGTAACCGGGAATATCGAAGTGCGAAAGATTCTTAAAGGCATTTCCCATGATTTGCGCATGGCCGCTAATAGATTCTTCGCCAGGCAAATGTCCCGTCATGCGAAGATCATTTTCGTGGCAGCAATCTTTTATTTTTATATACCAGTTTTGTTCCAATAACTCTGCGCATAAATCGCGATATTGAAATCTCACAAATTCCCAACCGGCAATATTTGGATTATGCAATTTGCATAAATTGGCGGCAAAGTTCTTTCGCCATAAGGATCGCAGCTTTTTCTCAATAATATCATTCCATGGAAACGACGAGTAAAATGTGACTTCATCTTGAAATGTAGGTGTATTAATCAGATGATGGCTTTTGCCCACTTCCGATAATTTTGTATAGATTCGACTGGCGAAATAATCGGTGACTTCGGGACGCGTCAGATCAGGTTTGCGTAATCCTTGATAGCTTTCGTAAGAAGTAACTTTGGATCTAATCGCGAGTAATTTTTCATTAGCCTTTAACGGAGTTTCTGGCACGTAATAACGAGAAGCGCGTTTTGGAAAAGCACGTTCGTGATCTTCGCGATGCAGTCGATGCGTTGCCGTGTAACCCAGGTTATTGGCATCTCTGCAAACCCAGGAATCCAGCAGCATTCCGGTATCCGCAGTCACATCCTCGATATCACTAAAAGTACTTTTATCGCTCTCTTTATATCTAATTAACGCGAGAAGCGAACCGCTTCCGATATCAATATAGCCATTGCTATTGGTGGTGATTTCGATAGGTTCAAAAATCAGATTTTGCGCCGCCATGTGTGGATGATCTTCCACCATAATTCCCGCCAGCTGGCCGGACGGATAAGGAAACTCATCGTAATGCCAAATCTCCAAACCGCGCTGCTGCGCCAGTTCAATCATGCGCGATAATCTTTGCCAATACAACCGGGACGGGTAGGGAACTTTTAATCCATTACGTGGATGCGGACAGACACCTTGATAGCCAGCTTCCAACAGGCCGTCCAGAAAGGGAATGATAATGTCGTCATCCATGCTGCCGCTGAGCATGGCGAGAGAAAAGACGCGAGGTTTCATAAGATGCCTTGAAATAGATATAACGCGTTTGGCAGTTTACAAATCTTCGCAGATTTACGTTATGCAGCTTTTGCAGCGTCGATGATAATGGACGTCAATATCGGCAATGCGTGTTGCATTTCAGTTTGGACTTCTTCGTGCGTAAGAGACGTGGATGAAATGCCTGCTGCGGCGTTTGTGATAACGGCGATGCTGGCGTAGGGAATGCGCGACTCTCGCGCTAAGGCAACTTCCGGCATTCCTGTCATACCAACTAAATCCGCGCCCCATTGGGCGAACATGCGGATTTCTGCTGCAGTTTCAAATCGTGGCCCATTGGTGCAAATATACGTTGCGTTTTCTTGTAATGGAGTATTGTGCGTTAATGCCGCCTGCCGTAAAAGTACTTTTCCGCGCTCGTCATAAGGCGAAGTCATGTCAACATGAACGGCTTCCCCGTCATGAAAAGTACTTTCGCGTCCGTGGGTGAAATCGATAATTTGATCAACTAATGCCAAACTGCCAATTGGCCAATCGATGTGCAAACAGCCAACAGCGCTCGATGCCAAGACAAGCTCAACATCCAACTCTTTTAGAGCAGCGATATTGGCGCGGTAGTTGATGCGATGTGGTGGCAAATGGGTTGCGCTATCGGGAGAAACATGACGATGCATGAAAACAATTTCACGATCATCCAATGAACAAATTGATACGCTGGCATTTCCCCATTCCGTGGATACTATTTGGGAACGAGCGTTGGTAAAAGTACTTTTAAGAGTATTGGAATCCCAGCCGGTGCCACCGATAATTGCAATTCTTTTCATTTGGGTTCAGGGTTCTGAGTGCGATGTTCCATTAATAGCTTATGTGTCATTTCGAGTGGAAAAATTTGTCTTAACAAATTTTGGAGTCGAGAAATCTTGCCGTTTCTGCATTACAGCAAGATTTCTCCACTACGCTCGTTCCTCGCTTCGGTCGAAATGACACAATTTATCATTCATGCAACTACGTTCGGAAATATGAATCAGCCCACTCCCTTACGCTCGGGGTTCGTAATTCACAATTCATAATTCGTAATTCTCAAAGTCCGCCTTCCAATGTTTCGTGCCAGAAAAGGCGAGCAAGATTCTGTTTCCATTGTGCGGCTAACTTTGCGGTAGTGCTATTTTGCAAAGCGGCGTCAGCTGGAGTGACGGTGACAATTGGAATTCCTCGAGCGCTGATAAGGGAGTTGGCACCGTCTGGCGAGACGTTGATTTCGTAGAAATGTAGATTTAGTTTTAATAAGCTGTTGAGGCTGTCGGCGGCGGTTGTGGCACGCGTCTTTGTGGCTTCATCTGTGCCGGGGAATTCCATCAGTGTGGTATTTCGAAATTCAATAGTGGTGTTCTCTTTTTGGGTGACCACTTCCGCGCCAGTGACGCCATTTACTTCACGCGGATTATATGTCAATCCGGCAGCTTTGATGGCGGTTGTAATCGCAGCGGCACGATCTTCCGGTTCGGGGTGATCTTGAAAAATTCCAGGATTGACCGCTGGATGCCGGTCTTCATCGGCGGCAAATCTTTTCATTACCGTCACCATTGCAGACGGATTGTAACCCGCGCGAATTAAGTCAGACACGCCAACGATGTCGGCTTCACTTTCAAATTCCTCAGTATATTGATTGAGAAGCCCGACCGAAAGATATTGCGAAAACATCACGGCAGCGCCGGCGTCTTTGCTGCCGCCACTGAGCGCGGCCAGCAACACGGCCAGATTGAGCAGCGAAAACTTGCGCGATTTGGATGCGCCGCGCAGTGCGTGCATGCAAACGTTATGCGCCATTTCGTGCGCCATCACGGCGGCGATTTCGTCGCCGCTGTAAAGAGTGTCCAGTAATCCTTTGTAAAAATAGATATTGCCATCGGGCAGCGTGAAGGCGTTAAGCTCTTTACTGTCGATAATTTTGACTTTATATTTGATGTCGGGACGCCCCGAGACCTTGGCCAATCGAAGAGCCATCGTGTTCAATTTATCATATAAATCTTTCGAAGCGGCGTCCTTTTTGGGATCCAAAATTTTGATGGTTGTGTCTTTGTCGATCTGTTTGGAAGCCTTTTCTCCGAGTTCAATTTCCTTTTTAGTGGCGGCTGCAGGCGCTTCAGTCACGCGCTTGACGAGATCGTCGCCTTTGAATGTTGCCAATGCTGCCAGTGCTTCTTTGTCACGTTTGGCTTGCAAAGCGGCGTTGGAAGACGCGTCGTCCTTTGACGCGAAGGGAATTGGTACAGCGAAAAGTACTTTTGCTGGCGCGCTCAATAAGATGCCGCAAAGGAAGAGAGATAAAATTCGTGAGTGGACGCGTTTTTGAAGCATAGGGATTTAATTAGACGCTGCCTTCGCGCTTCCGTTCAGTTCGCTTGTCATCGAATACGAACGTATCTCTATAGAGTTTAATACACGTCGTAATTCCGCGGGGGGAAAGTCCGCCACGGCAACAATGGTTCCGGTTCTTGTGGTGCGTGTGCTGACTGCTCCCGGGCCAAAAACATAGATTTGCTCGTCGAGGTTTTGTTCTTCACTCTGCGGACTTTGATCCAATCGCAATTGATGCGCGCAGCTGGGTTTCAGCGCGAACAGAGTGAGTGAATTCATGCCATCCGAATAGCGACTGAGCGAGGCGTAGCAACTATCACTCGATGCGGTAGCGGCGGATGAACAGCGGTGCAGCCCCACGACCTCGCGCATGAATCCGGCGGGGACGTAAGCGGGAATAGGTGGAAACACACCAGCGATGCGACCCGCTTCATCAAAATTACTTCCCATCTGATAAGCAGTCCACGGCGTTTGCGCAAGTGCTGCCTGAATACTGGTGTCAGTGACAAATGAAGTAGCTGGTTGATCTGACAGTTGCAAATCACTGAGCGTGGAACGCATCACGGGTATCATTTGATAGTTGAATGTTTCGATGCGCAGCGGAAGTTTTGTGGCGCGATCAATCCAAATCCGCTTTGCGGGGCCGCTTGCGTCGTCCATTGTGTGGCGAGGTGTAATTTCCAGCAGGTCGGCAGGGCGCTGATCGATGTTTGCGATTCCTTTCCAAACTACTTGATAATTATGCAACAGCAACTGGAGGCGAGTTTCGCTTTCACCCGCCAATCCTTCATTTAATTTTGCATAAGGGTCGAGTGGTGTGTTGGGTTTTTTACGCCACATCCAGTCACCGCTGTATCCGCATTCCAGACCGGTGTTGGCACCGCTGAAAAAGTCCAGTGTCAGACGGTTGGGTGCCTTAGCGATTCGTGCTTTGGAATTGTACCAATGACCGTCAGCAAAAACCGCGGCATTGGTTATGCCGCTGTATTGTTGTGTCTTGCTGGCTTGAAAGGCTTGGAGGAGTAATGTGGATGCAGAAACGCCCTGATGGAGACGGATCGAGGTTTCTGTTTGATATGTTTCTACCCGCGCCGGATGGCGGAACAAATAAATGCAGCCCGCCATGAACAGCACCGCGATTGCAAGCCAGATTATTTCACTTGACTGAATTTCGCGGCGCATTCATTGCTCCTAATTGGTATTTGAGGGAACGGTATATGATACCACCGAAGAGGATGCCGCATCTTGAAGTGGATTTTCGTTGATGATGGAATGATGATCGACGAACTGGGACGTGGGCACGGTGGGCGCTTCGAAAACAGTGGGAGACGAGGCATCGAACGACGGCAGATTTAATGGTGTGCTGCTGGGTGCTGGAACTGGCGGATAATCCACATTGTCAAATTGAGAGGGAGCGAACAACTGTGCCGAAGTGATGGGCGGGGTGTTTCCTGGGTCTGGCGCGGGAGTAGTAGCAAACCATGCTCCGGCCAATGCTGCCATGGCTCCGCCCAATGCCACCCACCCCCAACGCGGCTGACCGCCGATCCAGTTCCAAAGGGAATTTCCTGCGGTTTCGTTGATCGAGTTGCGCAACGCAGCGCGTGCCGGTGTGGAATAGCGCGAATCAATCTCTGTTTCTGTGATGCGTTGCTGACAATGATTCCACATTTGCTGGCTACGTGAAGCCCCTGGAATGGGTTGCGTGGATGTGGAAAGCACAAACATCGTTTGCTGATATTCCTCCCAACACTGTTGGCAGGAAGAACACGTTGCAAAGTGCGCCAACATATTGCTGGCCTCACGTGCAGAAAGATTGTCGGCGCTCAATTCACTGATTTTGGATTGGACTTTTTCGCAATTCATAGCACACTTCCGCAAAACTGGATTACTTAAAAGCGACGCGTGCCGCGCAGAGTGGTTCCCGATTCAGGGGATAAAAGTACTTTTATTGCGCGGAAATATCTAACATTCGCTGCAAAGCCAGTTTTGCCTCAATACCAATTTGCTCTGGAACCACAATTTGGTTGACGACTTTGCCATTCAATAGATTTTCCATAACCCACAACAAGTGCGGCCCGTCCACGCGATACATGGTGGAGCAAACACACACATTGGGGTTCACCGATAGAATTGTTTTGTCGGGATATTCCAGTTCCAACCGTTTGACCAGGTTGATTTCCGTGCCGATGGCGATAGTCGCCCCTGCCGGAGCTTCCTCCACATATTTGCGGATTTTTTGGGTAGAACCGTGATCGTCCGCAATAGAAACCACCTCATAGGTGCATTCGGGATGAACGATGATCTTGATTCCCGGATATTGCTTGCGTAGATTTTCAATATGAATGGGCATGAATGTGCCATGCACCGAACAGTGTCCCTGCCACAACAAAATCGGCGAAGCTTGTAACTTTTCTTCCGTTTGTCCGCCCAGATCCAGTGCTGGATTCCACACGGCGCAATCGTCCAATGAAAAATCCATCTCCAGCACAGCAGTGTTGCGACCCAAGTGTTGATCGGGGAAAAATAGTAATTTTTGCCCACCCGCACCGCCATCGTCTTTGGGGCGCAATGCCCATTCCATGACCTTTTTGGCGTTGGAAGATGTGCAAACCGCTCCGCCATTACGTCCCACGAAAGCCTTGAGATTGGCCGAGGAATTCATGTAGGTAATGGGGATGATGGTTTGACCTGGACAAACTTCGGCTAACGCTTCCCAGGCTTCTTCCACTTGATCGATGTCGGCCATATCTGCCATGGAGCAGCCAGCGTGTAAGTCGGGCAGGATCACTTTTTGATGTGGCGCGCTGAGAATATCTGCCGCTTCGGCCATGAAATGCACGCCGCAGAAAATGATGTATTCCGCTTCTGGTCTCGCGGATGCATCTTTGCAAAGTTTGAAACTGTCTCCCCGAAAATCAGCCCATTCGATCACGTCGGCGCGCTGATAATGATGTCCCAGAATGACTAATTTGGAACCCAGTTTTTCGCGCGCGTCGCGGATGGCGGCGAGTCGTTCTTCCTCACCCATTTCCACGTATCGTGACGGGATGGGAACTTGCAGTTGTGCTCCGGCAGCTTTGGTAATGTGGCCGGTATAGGAAAAGTCGGTGGCTAAATCGCCTTGAAGTGTCACTGTGGACATTGAAATCACCTGATGATTGTAATTAAGATGTAAACATCTACTTTAGTTTACATTAAAAGTACTTTTGTGGCTGCGGGAGAATAATTTTTCAATATATAATTCCCCCTTTTTAAAGGGGGTTAGGGGGATTTGACAATGTGAAAGTTGACCTAACATTCTTAGAAAGCGTCATGCTCAAAAACCCCCTGTATCCCCTTACAAGTGGCATTTTTCACTCATCACTTGTGCTCAACCGCTCTTTAATCTGCAGGTTCTGATCCCGCCGCTTGGCGGATGCGCGATTGCGGATATTATCGGTGGCAAGATAGGAAGCAATTTCACCGTACATGTTGATGCGATGGCGAAATCCACGAAAGACGCCAATTTTTTCTTCCTTGATGGGATGCGTGACACCGTCAATTCGCACATTTTTGACGGGCAGTTTCCAGATACTTTGCACGTAATGTGTGATGGCGACTTCCACGCCAAAGCGGGAGCATGTTAGTTCGGGGATGCTGAAAAAGACGTCGCGGCGAATAGCGCGTTGGCCTGTCAGGCTGGCCGCAACTCTGTGACAAATTCCCAGCCACCAACCCAAAGCGCCGCCGCGCGGTGCGCCAAAAAGTCCCAGCGACATAACGGCAGGTTCATTGGAAGTGAGCATCGGTTGCAACAATGCATCCACATGTGAATGATGCAAGCCGATTAAATCGGCATCCAGAAACAACAAAATATCGGCATCTGTGCGGTGTGCGCCATAAGCCATGGCTCCGCCTTTGCCGATATTTTTCTTTAAATCGTAGAGAGTAAACGGAGGTTTTTGCGCATCGTCCAGATCGTCCATTGCCTGGCGTGCTTCCTCCGCAGTTTGATCGGTGCAACCATCGCAAACCACGATGATTTCATCCACAAGAGTAGCCGCCGCAACGGCTCGCAAAACATCACCAACTCTTCCTGCCTCGTTAAAGGCAGGAAGAATGGCAGCTGTTCGCTGGCTTGATTTCAAGCCGATTTGGGTTTCCATAAAAGTACTTTTACAGGTCTTAGGAACCCAGCACTTCATCTACTTTGCTTGTAAGTTGACTCTCATTCATATAACCCACAGCCTGATTCACCACTTGGCCATCTTTGAAAAAGATGAGATTGGGAATCGACATTACACCATATTTGGCGGCTATATCCTGATTCTCGTCCACGTTGCATTTGACGACTTTGAGCTTACCTGCGTAAGACTCCGAAATTTTATCCAGCACAGGAGAAAGCATTTTGCAGGGCTGGCACCATTCGGCCCAGAAATCCACCACAACCGGCTCGGTGGCACCCACTACGTCTGCTTCAAACGTTCCTGAAGTTACAGCATTTACATTCGACATAAATATCTCCTTAATCGTAATATTAAAGTTGGATGTTTCAGTTTACCTGACTCTCACCCAAGAGGCGAGAGAACAATACATCCAACGCTAAACTGGTGTTAGCGTTCCGCAGAATGTAATGTCGCGTCTCGCGGATAGCGTCCAATCCAGCGCCCCAATTGGCGGCATTTGCGGATGTTGCCTGCCGCCAGCGAACCCGATAAACCGCCATCAACAAATCCAGAAAATGCGCAATTGCCGACCGCGCCACTTTCGCATCAGCGCCTTTGAGATTAAAATCGACATCCGTTTCCAGCGCGATATCTTCTTCCCACCATTGCATTGCCAGCTTTTGCGCATCGGCGCTAAATTTCAGTGCAGCCACCGGCATACTTTGCGCAAATTGATCCACCCAGTTGTCGATCTGCGACAAACGCGGCGAGCGCGCTTCGCCATTTTGAGAACGCTGCCATTCGCGCCAGGCGATTCCCGGACGGCCTCTGGCTGCGCTTAACGCCAAATCGATAGCCGCGTCATCGGCGTTGCCATCTAATGTTTTTAACCAATTTCGAATCTGCGAATCGTCGACCAATCCCAAGCGGATTTCCCAACATCGCGACCGCACCGTCGGCAGCAAAATATTGGAATTATCGCACAACAGAATAATTGTCAATCCACGCGCAGGTTCTTCAAATGTTTTCAGCAGGGCATTCTGCGCTTGCACATTCATGCGGTCGGCCTGGTTCATCACCATGACCTTACGCTCGCTATTGACAGGACGACTTTGCGCTTTTAGGGAAAATTCCCGCGCTTGCTTTACGCCGATAATGCTGCTCACCAAATCCGTGGGAGCCGCGTCCGTTGCGTTTTCGGCAGATGAAACCTGGGGACGGAGCACGCTATAATCAGGATGCGCGCCAATTGCCACTTGATGGCAAGAATGACAAGTTCCGCACGGCAGGGAAGTGGCGTCATCTGTTTGAGTAGGATTTTCACATAACAGCAATTGTGCAAAATACCGCGCAAAAGTACTTTTACCCAGATGCGGCTCGCCGCTAATCAGCAACGTCTGTGGAACACGACCATCCATTGCCGCCCGCGCCAAAGCAACGAAGCGCGATTGATGGCCGATGAGATTGAAATGGGGATTCGAAGTCATGCGTAAAAGTACTTTTAAGTGTATCGCAGACGTAGGGGCATGGCGTGCCATGCCCACCTGTGGGATTTTGGTTCGGATGCCATGCCCTTGAAACCACGGAAATTGGGCACGGCATGCCGTGCCCCTACATGTCGATGCCACAATTCATAGCGCAATAAAACCTTATTCACATGCTATACTGCAAATGTTATTTTAAGGAGGAGTTCCATTGTCTCAAACTACCACAACAACTGAAAAGAAAACACGTCCCCAATCCGCCGCGCCCAGGCAAAAGGCAGATTTAGAAGTGTTCCCCGAAATCAAGATCCCGCCACGCGTCCTCATGGGCGCAGGCCCGTCCGCGTCCTATCCCGAAGCATTGCGAGCAATGGGCGCAAACACGCTGGGGCATCTTGATCCGCAGTTTGTGGAAATTATGAACAATGTGGGCGCCATGTTGCGCCGCGTCTTTATCACCAAAAACGCCATGACCGGCGCCGTTCCAGCAACGGGAACCGGCGCGATGGAAGCCTCGCTTTCCAATCTCATCGAACACGGTGACGAAGTGTTGGTCTTGGTCGCGGGATATTTTTCCAATCGCATGCGCCAAATGGCCGAGCGCATGGGCGCGAAAGTCAAAGTGATCGAACGCCAATGGGGAACCGTCTTCACCACCGACGAAGTGCGCGCCGCGCTCGATGAAATGAGCAATCCTCGCGTGATCGCTTTGGTTCACGCGGAAACTTCCACTGGCGTGTTGCAGCCGATTCAGGAGATTATCGAACTGGCGCATTCACGCGGCGCGTTGGTCGTTGCCGACGCCGTCACCAGCCTCGGCGGATGTCCACTTTACGTGGATGATTGGAATCTTGACGTGTGCTTTTCGGGAACGCAAAAATGCATTGGTTCACCGCCAGGACTTGGCCCCATCACCTTAAGCCAAAGCGCCATGGATCGCATTCACGCGCGCAAAACGCCAGTGCAATCCTGGTATTTCGATATGTCGCTGGTGGAAACTTATTGGAGCGACACCGGCGCTGGCCGCGCTTATCATCACACCGCGCCGTCCAACGCGCTCTTCGGTTTGCACGAAGCACTGCGAATGGCGTTGGTTGAAGGATTGGAAAATCGCTGGGCGCGCCACGAAATGCATTCCAAAGCGCTGACCGCCGGTTTGCACACAATGAAATTTGAACCCTTCGCGCAGGAAGGTCATCGATTGTGGCAGTTGAACGCCGTGAAAATCCCAGCGGGGATTGACGAAGCCCAAGTGCGCAGCCGCTTGCTGCGCGATTTCAACATCGAAATCAGCGGCGGCCTCGGCCCCATCAAAGGCCAGGTCTGGCGCATCGGCGTCATGGGCTATTCCGCGCAACGCAATAATATCCGTTTGCTATTAACCGCGCTCGAAGAAATTCTTTCCGATCAAGGCTATCCCGTCGAACGCGGCGCAGCCCCCGAAGCCGCGCAACATATTTACGACGCGCACGACAAAGCCGCACAGGAAAATGCTGCGCCAGATAACGCCGGATTAGGCGAAACCATCGGCGCGGAAGATGTGGCACAAGGAATTGCGAGGAAGGGGTAAAAGTACTTTTGGTGTAACGTTAATTCTCCTCAAGGCCAATAAAACCAGCGGTTCATTGAGGTGCATCAAAACTATACAAAGTATTACCAATTGATAGTAACCGACCATTCAGACTCAATCTAGTAGTTATCACCCTGTCGAGAGGATGCAGAGGTTCTATGCCATCCACTTCTTTTGCAGTGTTCTTATCTATATCATAGATCATCCATTTACGTCTCACAAACTTAAATGTAGTGGGGAATGTCGAATTTACGAACTGCTGCGTAATTACACCTATGAATAGCCTGTGATCTCTCCCCGGAATCCAAGTGCCACCAGTAACATTTGTAAACTCATCCTTTTTTAGCTCAACAAACGGTTCCATTTTTTGTCCAAGATTTAACATCTCATTATCGGAGAGACGGAGTGCTAGGCTTACATTTTCACTTCCCTCAAAGTATTGCACCTCCAACTGAATATAAATCCACTGGTTATCCCAGGACCATCCAATTTTCTGAAGCGTGAGACGCCCTCCAGCATTTGGTCCCAGTGAAAGTGTGTGGTGTTCATGCGTAACCAAAGACTCGACAATCACATCGCCATGTAATCCGATCACCTGAAGCCCATCATGGCTAAATGCTCCCGGTTGACTCCATGTCAATTTCGACACTGCTTGGATTATGGGCTTGCCTTCCACCAAATGATCGGCTTTGAAAGGTTGCCAACTATTATCTCCTGCTTTGCGCTTCCAGAACAATAGCGAATTTCCATCTGGCGTCCATTGCGGTGACAGCGCGCCGTTATCGGCAATCTGAATTGCGTGACCGGTTTTCACGTCTACCAATGACAAACGTGTATAATTGTCTCGATGGAGATCAACGTCACGCTGTCCTTCTACGGTCACGTAGGCCAGTTTCTTGCCATCCGGTGACCACTGAACTTCCATGATGCGTCGACCCACTTGGGTAGCGAGCAGTTTTGCGTTTTTACCGTTTGACTGAGCGATCCAAAGTTGATTACTGGGGTTGTGATCCACATCAAAAGTGCGCGCTATAGCTAGTGATCCGCCGGGAGGTGGCCCTATGGCAAACAATTCTCCCGGATGAACTGCCACTCCATTGTTAGCTCGGCGTACCGCATTCGATTTGGCAAAGTTCTTTTCCCACTCAATTTTAGTAAGCGTCACTTTTGCAACATCTTTCGGCTTTTGCTCTTGTGCTATCGCCCTCACTCCTTGAAGAAGCAATATGGCGATGAGAGTCAAATACAGCATCAGTATCCCGTTTTTTTGTAATTTCATTTTTCCCTCCGTCGACTCTTTGCAATCCTCTGCGCTACATTCGGATAACTCTTCGTCTTCGGCTTCCCACTTTTTCCATCAATCAAATCCCGCAATTGCATCAATTCATCGCGCATTTTCGCGGCGCGTTCAAAGTCGAGTTCTGCTGATGCGGCTTTCATTTCGCCTTCCAGATGTTCCAGAATCGCTGGTAATTCTTCGGGGCTGGGCAACGGTTTTCCAACGGACGCTGGATCCAATTCTGCTTGAGTATCGGCCAATAATTCCGAAATCAAATCTTCGCGAATGGCCTTCTTAATACTCATCGGCGTGATGCCGTGCGCGGTGTTGTATTCCATCTGCACGGCGCGGCGGCGGTTGGTTTCTTCGATGGCGCGCTGCATGGAACCGGTGATGCGGTCGGCATACATGATCACTTCGCCTTCCACGTGGCGCGCGGCGCGGCCGATGGTTTGGATTAGCGAGGTTTCGCTGCGCAGAAATCCTTCCTTATCGGCATCGAGAATTGCCACCAGCGAAACTTCCGGCAAGTCCAATCCTTCGCGCAGCAAATTGATTCCCACCACCGCGTCGTAATTTCCCTGCCGCAAATCGCGCAGAATAATCGAGCGATCCATCGTCGTCACATCGGAATGCAAATATTGCACATTGACATTTATTTCGCGCAGATAATCCGTCAAATCCTCCGCCATGCGTTTGGTCAGCGTGGTGATCAAAACGCGCTGTTTCTTGGCGGTGCGCATCTGCAATTCGTTCAACAAATCATCGATCTGCCCTTTGGTGGGGCGCACTTTGATTTTGGGATCGATCAAACCTGTGGGACGGATAATTTGTTCCACCAATCCCGCCGCTTTAGCGTCGCGCAGTGCGGCGGTGCTTTTGTCTTCGATGCCAATTTTTTTTAATTCATAGGATCCCGGCGTGGCGGAAATATATAATGCCTGGCCGATTTTGCTTTCAAATTCTTCAAAT